>Ga0187893_10001822_pt1 | contig 49194 bp, 40 predicted proteins | sample MA1701074metaG_FD_139574 | JGI IMG/M metagenome (GOLD analysis project Ga0187893, IMG submission 139574) | White microbial mat communities from a basaltic lava cave in the Kipuka Kanohina Cave System on the Island of Hawaii, USA - MA170107-4 metaG ... | reverse complement strand
TAGTTAAGGGAAAACTGCTCGTGGGAATTGTCAATTCCATAGGGCTGCGCAGGGATGCCAAAGCAATCGGCGTCCTCGCCAGGTTGCGGCAGGACCCCGATGCGGATGTCGCCCGCGCAGCCGAAGTGGCTCTGGCGCGCATCCGGCCCGAGCCGTGACGGTCTTTTACTTGCCAGCCCCGCAACCGATTCTAGAAGGAGACGTTAGGCGACTGTCCAACCCATCACTAGCAATCTCTGATGCACAGGGTGTATCAAGTTTGTTCTGAGGGCCGACACCCTTTCTCCGAGTCGAATCGATAGGACCTGCGTTGCAATTAGTTCAAAGGATCGCGTTAGCGGCTCGAGACTGACCTGTGGCGGATCATGCTCGTATCCGATAGCGAGTACGGCCTTTCGCTCTTCGCATCGACGAGACAGCAGCTTGAGGCAATCACCGGGCAAACTCGTGTTGCCTTCATACGGATGGAGAAGGTTAACTGACCAGTCCTCAGCCATTTTTCCATTGTCTCCGAAGGGTCGAATAATCTTAACTTCCAGCGCCCAAGACCCGGCGATCAGAAGGTCAGGCGTACGGCTCGTTTTAACGCCTTGAGGGTATCCGGGCGAGCGCGTTAAATGCTCGGCGACCAGCTTCATTAATTGTGGTTCACCGTAGGGTTCAACTCCTGCCTGGAAATTCTTGAATGGGGTCACAGAAGAGTCAATACACTTCAGTGCATCGGCAATATCGGAAACAACGTGTTCCAGATCCATACAAAAAGATTGCCATAAAGGTTGATGTCGCCCGCGCAGCCGAAGTGGCTCTGGCGTGCACCCGGCCCGAGCCGTGACGGCTTATCTTTTTACTGCTCCAATCAATGCGAAGGGCCCGTTCTTGTGAAGCAGGTCGACTGTGTCGAAGCCGGTTTCAAGCAGCAACTGCATTTGAAACGTCGCCGAGCGCGGCGTGTCCTCCTTCTCGATGTATTGAAACACGTGATCCCGGTAGGAGGCGTCCTTGATCCCAGACAGATAATCCCCATAGCGATTCCATAAAACATCCTGAATCGCCGCCGATTCATGATCCACCATATCGGCGATCCAGAAGGATCCGCCGGGCCGGAGGGCATCATGGATCGCCTGAAAAACACGCCGCCATTCCGCCTCGCTGCGAAGGTGATGCAGCACGGCTGCCGCAACGGCGATGTCGAAGCGCTCCCGGCCAAGGACGAGCTCACGAATATCGCCCTGAAGAGCTTCGGTGCGAACCGGGCCGGCGCCCGCCAGCCGCTCGACAGCGCGATCGAGCATGTTCCGGCTGAGATCCACCAGTGTTGCATCCTCGATCCGCAGTACATTCATCAACGCCAGCGTGTAGTTGCCGGCACCGCAGCCGATGTCAAGCAGGGATCGAGCTTCGGGATTGACTGCCCGGGCCGCGCGCGAGATCAGATCGAGCATGAGCCGCGAGTCCATCGCCGCCGTCTGTCCGGTTTCGAGGCTCGAGAACCGCTCCACGTCGCCATCAAATCGGGCGCGGATTTCTTCGGGCGTCGATTTCGCCATAGCCTTTGATGGGGATAAGTGCCTGGCGCGCCCGGAGAGACTCGAACTCCCGACCTGCTGGTTCGAAGCCAGACGCTCTATCCACCTGAGCTACGGGCGCGCTTTCAAACCCATTATACGCAGCCCCGCCGAGTGCTACACTGACGCCCGGGATGCTGGAGGCCTGGAACAAGACGGAAACCGAGATCAAACTTCCCGCCAGCGACCCGCAGGCGGCCCTTGGCCGCATCGAGTCGGCCCGTCTGCGCTTGGTGAAAGAGCGAACCTTCGAGAGCAACCTGCTGTTCGATACGCCGGACGCGAGCCTGCGGCGGCAAAGCCAGGTCCTGCGGCTGCGCCAATCCGGAGAACAGTGTTTGCTTACCTTCAAGGGGGCGCCGCTCCACCGCCGCCATAAGGTCCGGGAAGAGATCGAAATCCAGATTTCCGGCATCGATGCCATGAAAGTTGTTCTGGAGCGCTTAGGTTTTCTCGTCTCGTTCCGATATGAAAAGTACCGGACGGAATTCGGCGATGATGAGGGAATCGTCACAATGGACGAAACCCCAATCGGAAACTATCTGGAACTGGAGGGTCCGGCGGGCTGGATCGATGCGATGGCTCGGAATTTGGGCTATCCGGAAAGTGAGTATATTACCAAAAGCTACGGGCGGCTCTATTTGGAATATTGCCAGCGCACCGGCATAGAGCCTTCGCATATGGTGTTCTAAGGCGTTTCTGGAAATATAAGAAAAATAACCTTAGTACAAGGATTGAACCTTGCCTCTAGGGCGTAGTGGTGTTAGATTTGACTTGAGCGAGGAATCTACTAAATACACATGTTCGCAAGCATCATCATCATCGTGTTCTCGCTGCTGCTGTTCCTCTACTGGTTCCGCTACACCTGCCTGTTGATTCTTAGCACCAAGACAGCCAAAGACTACACAGCCCAGGCCGCACGCGTAAACCAGCTTGAACTGCCCTCTGTCCAGGCCTCTCTGCAAACCGAGTTGGCCGTGGAGGGACTGGATCATCTCCATCAGTCCCTGGCGCGCGATTACACTCTGTTAACCAGCCTGGTTCGTCACGCTGCCGAATTCCAGTTTGGCGGTTTCACGCTGGAGCAGAGGATGCTCATGATCGATTACAAGGTCATGCAACTCTGGTTCGCCCTGGCCAAACGAACCTCCCATGCTTCTCATGCTCGGCTTGCTCTGGAAGAGATGGCCGATATTGTCGCCCATTTCGCCAATGTCATGGGTGAGCGAGCTGCCGCCTCCCGCTGCTAATGCGGATCTGACTTCGGGATGCCGTCGCGCATCCCTTCTTCTTCTCCCCCAACCGATCGCTTCTCACATAGAATGAAGATGTGTCCGCCGACCTTAAAGTCTCTCAAGCCACCGCCCAACTCGAGCTGGTTCGTAAAGAAATCGCCAAAGTCATCGTAGGCCAGCAGGATGCCGTCGACGGCGTCTTGATTTGCCTGGTCGCTGCCGGCCACGTGCTGCTCGAGGGCGTTCCCGGCCTCGGCAAGACCACTCTGCTGCGCACCCTCGCCCGCGTACTCCACCTGCGCTACTCCCGTATTCAGTTCACTCCTGACCTCATGCCCGCCGACATCGTCGGCAGCATGATCATGGAAACCGACGACCGCGGGCTCAAGACGCTTCGTTTCCAGCCGGGGCCCATTTTCGCCAACCTGGTGCTGGCGGACGAGATCAACCGCGCCACTCCCAAGACGCAATCCGCGTTGCTTGAAGCAATGCAGGAGCGCACCGTGACCAGCGGCACCACCACGCACGAGCTCGAGCCGCCGTTTCTTGTGATGGCCACCCAGAATCCCATCGAGATGGAGGGGACCTATCCGCTGCCGGAGGCGCAGCTTGACCGCTTCCTCATGAAGATCCTGGTTCCTTATCCCTCGCGCGAGGATCTTTCGATGATTCTCGACCGCACGATTCAAGGTGAGGATGTCTCTTTAGGCCAGGTTATGGACCGCAATACGATCCTCGATCTGCGCTCGGTCTGCCGCAGCGTCCTGGTGGCGGGTCATGTGCAAGACTTCGCCGTTAACCTGGTCATGGCGACACAGCCGGGCCATCCACAGGCCCACGAGCTGGCTAATCGGTATATCCGCTACGGCAGCTCGCCCCGAGGCGCCCAGGGGCTGGTGGAATGCGGCCGCGTCCTTGCATTGATGCGCGGACGTTTCCAACTGAGCGTCGAAGATATACGGCAGCTTGCCCCGGCCGTTCTGCGCCACCGCATCATTCTCAACTTCGACGCGCACGCCGACGGCCATACTCCCGATTCGGTTCTCAACCGCATCATTGAGAATGTCGCGGCCGCCAAGGCGGTTTGAGCCGATGCCCGCACCTCTTCTCGACCGAACTTTTCTGGAACGGCTGGAACGGCTTACCATTCATTGGCTGAAGTCGTTCCCTGGTCTGGTCGGGGGCCACAACACCTCGCGGTTCTCCGGCGCCGGTCAGGAATTCCTTGATCACCGCCATTTTCACCATGGCGACGACTTGCGAGCGGTCAACTGGCGCGCTTACATGCGCCTGGAAAAGCTCTTTCTTAAAATGTTCCAGGTGGAGCCGCGGGTTCCGGTGCGCATCTTGATCGATTCAAGCGCCTCGATGCTCACCGGTGGCGATGCGTCGAAATTCGATTCCGCGCGGCGGCTCGCCGGGGCTCTCAGCTATATCGGCCTGGTTCGCCTGGAAACGATCGCGCTGCAGCCCTTCTCCGAATCGCTGTGGGATTCCTATCTTTGCGGCGGAGGCCGCCACCGGTTCGCTCCGGCTGCGGATTTCCTCTCGCGGCTTGAGGCGCGCGGCCGGACAAGCTTTTTCGAAGTGGCCCGTGAGTATGCCTCCGCGTATCCCCAGCGCGGTCTGCTTATCATGATCTCCGATTTCCTGGCGGAAGACGACTGTGAGAAGCCGCTTCAGTATCTGGCCGACATCGGCCATGAGCTGCTGCTTCTGCACATCTGGGCGGAAGAAGATCGGGTCCCGCCCTGGAGCGGCGAACTCGAGCTTATCGACGCCGAATCCGGCGCAAGACTGGAGATGTCCTTCGAGGACGATGTTCGAAGTCTCTACACCGGGCGTTTTGACGACTACGCCCGCGGATTACGGGAACTGGCGATGCGAAAAGGCGGGCGTTATCTCGGCTTTTCCACGCGAACGCCGGTCGAAGATGCAATTTTTGGTCCGCTCAGCCAGGTGCAGGCGGTGTCCTGATGTTTTTTTTCAATCTCACCGCGGTCGAATTCCTGGCGATGCTGAGCGCCATTTCTTCCTTCGTAGTCGTTCTGTATCTGCTCGACCGGTCCCGCCGCCGCCAGGTCGTGGCCACGCTGCGGTTCTGGCAGCAATCCGATTTGCCCAGCCAGCGGAAACACAGGCGCAAGATCCAACATCCGCTTTCTCTCCTGTTGCAGTTGATTGCATTGCTGCTGTTGCTGCTGGCCATAGCCCAGCTCCGCATCGGCGCTCCGGGCGCCAGTTGGCGGGACCACGTCCTCCTTCTCGACGCCTCTGCATGGATGAATGCCCGCGTTCCCGCCGGGCTTCTTATCCAGGAAACCCGCCGCGCTGCCTTGCGTTATATCCGCGCCTTACCCGCCTCGGATCGCGTGATGATTGTGCGTGCCGACGCGATCTCGACGCCGGTCACCGGCTTTGAATCGAACCGCGAGACACTGGAGAACGCCATCCGGCAGCTCGAGCCGGGCGTCTCGGCGTTGAATCTGGCGCAAGCATTCGACTTCGCCTCCCAGGCGCTGCGGCTGGAAGGCGGCAGGCCGGGAGAAATCGTTTTTGCAGGCGCGGGACGCATGACTTCTGAAGCCATCGGGGAGTTGCCGTCGCCGCCGCGCAACCTGCGAATTCTGCCGGTGACCCGCGAGCCGGACAATTGCGGATTCCGGCGGGCTGTAATCTCGCGCTCTCCCGCCGATCCGGAGCTTTGGCAGACCTTCCTCACTGTTCGCAATTATGGCCGGCGCTCACGTTCCTTGCCGCTTTTGGCTGCATTCGGTGGGGCTCCGGTGGCCACGCGCCGGCTCACGCTGGAGCCCGGCGCGGAGGCAAGCGTCGGCTTTGAATTCCGGACCAATGCAGCCGGCTGGCTCCAGGCGCGGCTGGAGACCGGCGATGGGCTGCCCCTTGACGATACCGTCATGGTTGAGCTGCCCGCGCATCGCTCGATGAGGATTACAGTCTACTCAGCCGACCCTGGCCTGTTGCGCCCTCTTCTTTCGGCCAACGCTCGCTTTGAAACCGTTTTCCGGCGGCCGGGCGAAGCTCTGGATCCGCAAGCCGCCATCCTCATTTTCGACCGCAGCCCTGCCGCGGCTCCCGTTTCCCAGCACTCGATTTGGATCGATCCGCCGCCCGGCTCATCGCCCGTTTCCGTGAGCGGACGGAAACAGAATGTGACCCTGGGCTGGCGCTCCGAGCACCCTCTTGCTACCGGCTTGCGGACAAAAGACGCGCGCATCGAGTCCACCCAGGTATTCGCTTCAGCCCCAGGCGACATACCCATTGCCGAAGCCGAAGGCGGCCCCGTAATCCTGGCTCGCGAAGGCAAGGCCAAAACAGCCGTATTCGGGTTTCATCCCATGCGCACGGCGCTGCGTTACGAGCTTGCCACGCCGCTGGTTTTTGCCAACGTATTGAAGTGGATGTCTCCGGACATATTCCGGGCGGTGGAGCTGCATGCCGGCAGCGTCGGCGCGGTTTCAGTGCCCCTTGAAGAGGGCATCGACGCGGCTTCCGTCCGCGCCGTGCTTGACGAACGCTTTCAGCTCCCTTTTACCATCCGCGATCAAAAACTGCGGTTCTTCAGCGGAGCTCCCGGTTTGGTCCGCCTGCGTCTGGGTGAACGCGATCTGGTGTATTCGTTGAGTCTGCCCGAGATCGCCGATTCGCGATGGGAGCCGCCGAAAAGCGCCCGCTCGGGATTTACGGGGATCGGCGGGGTGGATTCGGTCGCGCGCGACCTTTGGTACTGGCTGGCTCTGGCCGGCGGCCTGGTCCTGTTGCTTGAATGGATTCTGTTCGGACGCGGCACGGCGCTGTCCGGCGCAACGCGCGCCCGGATCGCTCGCCTTATTCCGTTTGTCCGTCAAAGGCAGCCTCCCGCCAGGAGAGCGTCATGACGTTTGACCGTGACTGGGTCCTGTATTTTCTCCCGCTGGTGGCGGCCTTCGTTCTATTGGAATGGCGTCAGGCGCGCTCCCGCCTCGGACTGTTCCTGAAAGCGTTCGCCTTCGCCGCGATCCTGCTGGCGCTCTCCGGTCCGGTTCTTTCCACTGAGGAAACCAAGATGGCGGTGGCCGTATTGGTGGACACCTCGGCCAGCGTCTCCGACCAGGATCTGACCCGCGCTACCGATCTTGCCGGACGGATCGAGCGCGCCCGTGGCAGACACTGGGTACGCATCATCCCCTTCGCGCGTTCGACGCGCCCGCTCGATGCAGCCGAGCGCGGCCGCAATTGGCGTATTCAGCGTACTTCAGGCGATGCCGGCCGCGCCACCGACCTGGAAGCGGCCATCCGCGAAGCCTCTGCTTCTCTGCCCGCCGGTTTGGTCGGCCGAATAGTCCTTCTCTCGGATGGAAAGGAGACTCGCGGCAGCATCACGCGCGCGGCATGGCAGGCGCAGACGCTCGGGCTCCCCGTCGACACCTTCCCGCTCGCCGGCCGGCCGCGTCCGAATCTCCGTATCGAATCCCTGAACCTGCCGCCCGTTGCTTTCACCGGAGAGCGTTTTCCAATCGAAATTCTCGTCAGTTCCCCACGCAAGACCACCGGTGTCGCTGAGATGTTCGCCGAAGGAACGTCGCTTGGCGCCAACCCGATTACTCTCGACGCCGGCGAGAATACGGTTCGCGTCTACCCCACCCTCACCGCTTCGGGCGCCATCGATGTCTCCGGCGTTATCCGTACGCCGGATCTCGGGGAAGTTCGCTTCGAGCAGGCGCTCGCCGTTCGCAAACCACGCCTGTTGTTCGTTTCTCAGGATTCCCCTTCGGCCGATTCGCACCTGACCAGTGTTTTCGAAGCCGTCCACTTTCAAATCGATCGCGTTGCCGCGATCAACCGCTCCACTCTCGCTGAATACCAGTTGATTGTCTTCAATAACCACAATCTGGAGGCAATACCGCTTTCGCGTAAGGTTGAATTGGAAAAATTCGTGAAAGAAGGCGGCGGCCTTCTGGTGATCGGCGGCGAGCAGAATATCTACGTCGAAGGTAAGAAGGAAGAAGACCCTCTTGAGCGGTCGCTGCCCGCCAAACTCGCCCCACCCCGGTCGCCCGAGGGCACCATGGTCGTCCTGATTGTCGATAAGTCCTCATCGATGGAAGGACGGAAGATGGAATTGGCGCGGCTGGCCGCGATTGGAGTGATCGAGAACCTCCGCCCCGTCGATCTGGTTGGCGTCCTCATTTTCGATAACTCGTTTCAATGGGCAGTGCCGATCCGGCGTGCCGAGGATCGCTCGACGATCAAGCGTCTGGTGGCGGGCATCACTCCCGACGGCGGCACGCAGATCGCCCCCGCCCTAAACGAGTCCTACCGCCGGTCGCTGCCGGTCAGAGCAACGTTTAAACATATTGTGTTGCTTACCGACGGGATTTCGGAAGAGGGCGATAGCATCGCTCTGGCCAAGGAAGCTGCTCAGGAGCGGATCAGTATCTCCACTGTTGGACTCGGCCAGGACGTCAACCGCGCCTATCTCGAGAAGATCGCGGCTTTTGCCAAAGGCAAATCCCATTTCCTCAATGATCCTTCCGGTCTCGAGCAGATCCTGCTTCGGGACGTTATGGAGCACACTGGATCCACTGCCATTGAAAAGCCTCTTACTCCAGTGGTTGTCCGGAATACGGAAATCCTGGACGGCGTTGACATGGGCGCCGCCCCGGCTTTGAAAGGGTATGTCAAGTTCATCTCCAAACCCACCGCCGAGACGATCCTGACCATGGAAGGGCGCGACCCGCTGTTGACCCGTTGGCAATTCGGTTTGGGCCGTGCGGCGGTGTTCACCTCCGACGCCAAGGCGCGCTGGGCGGCCGACTGGGTCGGCTGGAAATCCTTTGACCGTTTCTGGGCCAATCTGCTTCGGGACCTTCTGCCACATACCCAGCCCGGTGAAGCAAGGATGGAGTTTGACAGCGCCAACGGAGACCTGGTCGTCGAATACCGGCTGGGCCCCGCCCGCCCGGAGCCCGCTTCCCAGCCCCAACTCTATGTCTTCGGTCCGGACGGATTTCAGAAACCGGTCGAGCTGCGCCGCCTCGCTCCGGGTGTTTTCCGGGGGAATGTACCAATCGGCAACCGGCGCGGCTTGTTCCGCGCGCGCCCGCTGGCCGAATCACAGGCATTCCCGGAAATCGGCCTTTATCGCCCCGAAGATGAAATGAGCGGCTATGGTTCCGATGAGCTGCTGTTGAAGCAGGTGGCTTCCTTCACCGGCGGCCGTTTCCAGCCTGTACCTGAGGATATCTTCCGCTCCCAGGGGAAAAGCGTGCCCGCCACGCTACGGCTCTGGCCCGGTCTGCTCGCCGCCGCCATAGCGTTTAATCTGACGGAACTGTTACTGCGCAAATGGAAGGGCCTGCTCGCCTTCCTCGGACGGCGGCGGGTGAACTGAACGGGCAAAACGCTCCCCGCATAGTTCTTGCCCGGTAGTCGAGTACGGGTTAGGCGCCGGCGCCTTTCGGAGGCTGGTAGCCGCTCATGGCGGCTTTTTTCATCGCTTCAATCCCTTCGCTGATGGACAACAGCGGCGTTGTCTTAATCGAACGGAGGGCTCCGCCCGCCGACCCGGCCAGCGAAAATGCGGCGGCGCTCACGCCGTCGGGTACCTCCAATATGGCAATGATGTCGAAGTCCCCAAATGCGTACCAAGCCTGGACGAGTTTACCGCCCAACTTTTCAAGCACGGGCTTCAACATTCGAGTTCTATCCTGCGGGTTGGCAATTTGTGCGGCCCACGCCTCGGGCGTATACGCCGCCTGGATCAGGTACTGTGCCATGGTTCCTCCCTTCGGAAACAAACAGGTTGGATTATGCCTTCAGACCGAGTTTCTCCTCCAGATACTTAATACTGATCCGCGCGCTTTCCTTGGGCGGGCGGAACGGCGACGAATCGAGCTCGACGGTTAAGAATCCTTTCCAGTTGATCTTGTCCAGGGCCGCCTTGATGCCGGGAAAGTCGACGCCGCCGTGACCCAGCGGGAAGAAACACGGATCCTTCATCATGTCCGGCCGGTCAATGCGTTTCTTTGCGCCGCCGCGATTCTCGGGCGCGGTGTCCTTCATGTGAAACTCGGCGATGCGGTTCCCCAGTTCCCGCGCCAGTTTTACCGGATCGATGCCCGCCATAGTAATGTGACCCGTGTCCAGCACGAAGCCTACATTCTCCGGCGTTGTCCGCTCCATCATGTAGTCGATTTCTTTGCGGTTTTCAAACTGGTTCCACATGTGGGCGTGAATCGCGAGCCAGATGCCGTTAGCCTTCAACTGCCGGCCTGTCTCCTCCGCGCAGCGGGCCATGTGCTTCAGATCCTCCGTGGTGGTGCCCTCCGGACGGCGCGGTCCCATATTGATCTTCAGATGACGGCAGCCGAAATGTTTGATGAACCGGCCCAGCTTGACATGGTCCGCGATCACTTTTTCGTGTTTTGCCGGATCTTCAAAGTGGACCTCCATGGGCCCGCTATTGGAGATGGTTACAAACTTCACGCCGATGTCTTTGATCTTCTTCTCGACGGCCTGCGGATCGTCCCGCAGGTACTCCTCGCGGAAGTAGCTGATGAACGTCTCGACATTTCGGTAGCCGATTTCACGCGCCTCGCGGAAAGAGAGCAGCACGTCGCTCTCCCAGCCGCCGCGCGTATTGGTGGTAATGCCGATGGTGTAGCGGCTGTCGGCGGCGAACCCCGTCGCCGTCATGGCCGCGAGCGTGGAAAATTCTCTGCGACTCAGCATGGCGCTTATCTTATCACCTGATGCGGCTGAATGTACCGTCGCGGTGGAGGCGAAACCGGCCGCCCCGCCACTGAATCGTACTGCCGAAGAATCCCGCCTTCCAATAAACAAAGCTGAATAGATCCTGCAGAACCACCAGCCACGGATGCCGCCTGACCAGGGGGTCGTGCAGGATGCGGCCGGCGGTCTGCCATACGTTGACGGCGCGCAGAATTCCCGCGATGAGGAGTACAGGCCACAAGCGCGGCTCCCAGACAGCCAGCAGCAAGGCGAGCGGCAAAGGATAAGTGAACAACTGTCCCAGGTAGCCGGCGGGCCTGGACCGGCGCGTGCTCCTCATCCAGCGCAGCCGGTGCGCCGAGTTGGCGCGAAAACTCTGGCTGCCGATATGATGCTCCACAACCGCCCGCGACAGACCAACTCCGAATCCCAGCTCCGCCGCCCGCCGGCCGAGAACAAAATCTTCGGCCAGATAATCCTTGAGGGATTCAAAGCCGCCGATGGCTTCAATCAGCTTGCGGCTCGCCACCGTGGTCGGCCCCACCGCGAATCGCATTCCTTCCAGCATGCGAGCCACCAGGATGCCGCTGAGAAACTCCGTGTTCATCATCACAGCTTCCAGCCGCGACCAGAAGCTTTCGCCGGCAACCGCGCGGTAGGGGCAGGTGGTCAGAGCCAGGTTCTGATCCTGAAATTCGGCGGCAATGCTGCCGAGGAAATCGCGCTGGACGCGGATGTCGCTATCGCTCATTACCAGCAAATCGTGACGCGCCTCAGCGATCATGACGTGCACGCTGCGCACTTTCCGGTTCGGATAAGGCGGCTCGCCTGTGATGATCACTTGTGAGGGAACGCCCGGGTAGGTTTCCGAAAGGCGGCGTGCCACGGGCAGCGCGGCGTCGCCCTCAGTGCTCACGGCCATCAGGATCTCGTAATTCGGATAGTCCTGCTCGAAAAAGCTCCGGAGATTCTGTTCCAGCCCGGCTTCGAAACCCGCCAGCGGCTTTAGAATACTGATGGGGACGAGCGCGGCGGGTGTGGGGACCGGCGTTCGGAGGTAGCGCCGAGCTGCCTCGATCGCCAGCAGGGAAAACACCAGCGATCCCGCGGCCAGCGCGACCAGCAGCAGCGTGACCGCCGTCGTCATTGTCTATTCGAACGGCGTTTTATCGGAGATCAGCTTACCGATCGCCGCGAGAAACTGATCCACCGGCTTCACGCCCTGATCGCCATGCTTGCGGTTTCGAACCGAAATGGTTCCTTCGGCGGCTTCGCGATCGCCCGCCACCAGCATGTACGGGACTTTCTGCAACTGCGCATCGCGGATCTTCAGATTCACTTTTTCCTTACGCTCGTCCACGGTTGTGCGCAGTCCGGCGGCTTCGAGCTTCTTCGACACCTGCCGGGCGTAATCGAGGGTGCGGTCCGTGATGGGCATCACCACGCATTGCACGGGCGCGAGCCACACCGGGAATGCGCCGGCATAATGTTCCAGCAGAATCCCGAAAAACCGCTCCACCGAACCGAACAGAGCGCGGTGGACCATCAGCGGCTGATGCGCCTTCCCGTCCTCGCCAATGTATTCAAGTTCGAACCGGCGCGGCAGCGTGAAATCGAATTGAACCGTGGAAAGCTGCCAGCGGCGTCCGATGGCGTCCACCAGCTTCACGTCGATTTTCGGGCCATAGAAGGCGGCTTCGTCACGCATCACCTTCACATCGATCTTGAGCCGGTCCGAGGCTTTGCCCAGCGCGGCTTGGGCCAGCTCCCATTGATCCGGCGCGCCGTCGTATTTGCCGCTTGCGCCTCCGTCCCAGGTGGATAGCTCCGCGTCATATTTTTCAAAGCCAAACGTCCGCAGCGTGTCGGCGGCGAATTCCAGACAGGCGACGATTTCATCCTCGATCTGGTCCGGGCGGCAGAAGATGTGCGCATCGTCCTGTGTGAATCCGCGGACACGCAGCAAGCCGTGCATGACGCCGGAGCGCTCATAGCGGTAGACGGTGCCAAGCTCGCCCAGACGAATGGGTAGATCGCGATAGCTGCGCTGCCGGTCGCGATAAATCAGAATGTGAAACGGGCAGTTCATGGGCTTGAGCTGATACTCGGCGTCGTCCAGCTCCATGCGCTTGAACATGTTCTCGGCGTAAAAATTGTAGTGCCCCGATGTTTTCCACAAATCGGCGCGAGCCACGTGCGGCGTGTAGACCAGCGAGTAGCCGCGCTTCAAATATTCGTCGCGCATCCAGTCTTCGAGCTGCTTGCGCACCAGTCCGCCCTTGGGGTGAAAAAAGATCAGGCCGGGTCCCGCGAGTTCCTGAATGCTGAACAGATCCAGTTCCGGCCCCAGCTTGCGGTGATCGCGCTTCCTGGCCTCTTCGAGCTGCTTGAGGTGTTCATCCAGCTCTTTTTGCGTGAAGAACGAAGTGCCGTAGATGCGCTGCATCTGGTGGTTTTTCTCATCGCCCTTCCAGTATGCGCCGGCGATCGATAGCAGCTTGAATGCCTTCAGTTTCGACGTTGACGGCACGTGCGGACCGCGGCAAAAGTCGATGAAATGCGGCCCCAGCGTGTACTCGGAAAACACGTCGCCCGCCTTCTCCTCAATCAACTCACACTTCATCTGCTCGCCCAGAGCCGCGTATTTCCGGAGACCTTCGGACTTGGGCGTCAGCACGCGCTCATACGGCAAATCGCGCTTCTGGATTTCCCACATGCGCGCTTCGATTTTTTCAAGATCCTCCGGAGTGAATGCCGTTTCCCGCTGAAAATCGTAGAAAAAACCGGCGTCGGTTGGCGGACCGATTCCGAGCTTGGTTTCCGGGTACAGCTCGAGCACGGCCGCGGCCAGCAGGTGCGCGGTCGAGTGGCGGTAGACTTCGAGCGCCTCCGGATTCTTCGAGGTCAGGATCTCGACACCGGCGTCGCTTTCGAGCGGGCGGGCGAGATCCCACAACTCTCCGTTGACACGCGCTACAACGGCCGCATCGGCCAAACGAGGGCTGATGGCCCGCGCCACGTCGATCGGCTTGGTGGAAGAAGGATACTCATGCCGGCTCCCATCCGGCAGAGTGATTCGAACACTGCTCATAAGGGGTGATATTTCAGCGTAGCATCAACGGCGGCGCCGATGAGCGGATCACGAGCGGCCGGTTCTTGATCCGTGATGTTTCGAGCGCTTCAAAACCGATACTGTAACCCGAACTGGAGAATCCTTCGGCCGCTGTCCGTTGAAGTGATGCGTCCGAACTGAACGGAATTCAGCGTCTGGTCCCCGATGGAAAAGCTCGGTGAGTTGGAGAAGTTGAACCACTCCGAACGGAATTCCAGCCTGTGGGTCTCCCGGATCTGGAACACTTTGAGGATGGCCAGGTCGGTGCTCCAGAATCCTGGTCCGGAAAACATCCGCCGCTGCAGGGCGCCCAATTCACCGGAACCGGGATGCGAGAACACTTGCCCGTTAAAGGGAGCGGCGCCGTCGGAGGCTACGCCGCGGCCGTCGGCGCCGATGGCGGAAGCGCCCACAAAGTACGGTCCGATGCCCGTCATGCGGAACTGCAGCAATTGATCCAAGCCTGCCTTATCCAGATTGGCGGTAGCTGCATTCTGCCCCGATCGCGCGCCGCGGTTTAACGTACCGCGACCCGAGAGAATAGAGAAGGGCGAGCCCGACCGCCAGGTCATGAATCCCGACAGCGACCACCCCCCGGCGATATGATTCAGCACCGCGTTGGAAATGTCGAGCCTCTTACCGCTGCCGACCGGCAGATCCCACACCCCATTTACCTTGAACGCGTGAGTGAGATCGAATGGAGTCCGTGACCGCTCGATCGCCGCGTTCGCGATATCGAGAAAAGGCTCGAATCGCGTCTGTCCATCGCCCGCCGTGTCGCTCATCACCTTCGCATACGTGTAGTTGCCCTGAATCTGATAGCCCGCTAAGAAAGTGCGGCGATAATCTACTTGCAGCGCGTTGTAGTTGGCGTTGGAGTAGTTCGTCATCATGTTGGTGCCCAGCGAGAACGGGTTCCGGAAGAAGTTGAACGGTCCGTTCAGATTGTTCACCTGGTACGTGCTTGCCAGCTCACCCGCCTCTCCGGTCTGCACCAGGTTACGGATTGTCGCGTTGGTGAGAAGGCCGCCGCTGGGCAGGCGGTCGAAGAAAGGAAGCGCGCGGCTGCCCGGGGTGGTCGAGTTGAAGCGAGGATCGAATACGCCCGTGCGCGACAGAGCCAGCAATCCATTGTTCTGAGCATTGCGGAAGTCCGTGAAATATCCGGGGAGTTGGCTTTCCTTTACCAGCACCTGGTTGTAGTCGAACGCCCGAAACTGTTTTGTGGAACGGTTGCCCACGTAGCGGACCTCGAGCACCCCACGCGCAATTTCCCGCTGGAACCCGAATCTCCATTGCTGCACGTAGGGCGTCCGCAGGTTTGGATCTGGAATTCCGAAAGCCGTGGATGGGTTCAAAAGATAATTGTCGCGGTAGGTGCGCGGCACTTTGAAGGTGGGGCTCGCGATCCGCGGTACACCCGAGTTGAGCGTGCTGGTCAGGTTCTGCAGCGTAGCGGTCTGCTGCAAACCGGCATTGGTCAACACGCTATTGTCCACCGAGCGAATAAATTCGTCGTTCGGGTAGTTGATGGAATACCCGGCGCGAACCACCGTCTTGCCGCCATCATCGAAAGGCTGCCACGCCAGACCGGCGTTCGGGGAGAAGTTGTTGAAATCCCGCCCATACCACCGGCGGCCAACCGCTCCGCCGGCGAAATCCAGCGTGCCAATCGGGTTCAGCAAAGTGTCAATCACGTTTCGCTGGACCACCGGCAGCAGGACCAGCGCATCCGCTTCGTCGACGGGAGTGAAGTATTCATACCGCGTGCCAAGGTTCAATGTCAGACGGCGTGATACACGCCAGGTGTCCTGGAAATAGAACGCCCAGTTCTGTTGCCGAAGGCGCCGCGCGGAAGTAGCCCCCGGGACAAATCCCGAGTTGCGCGAAGTCACGTTGAACGTCTGTGTGGCTGTGGAAAGAAACCCGCCGTGCAGAGCGAGGAAGTTGTTGGCGATTCCTATGTCCTGCGAGCGGATTCCGGGAAGCCTCTGGGCGTCCACGGCCGCCGTGTTGGCGGGACTCATGGCCATCGAATAAACAGGGATGTTGCCTGCATCGTTGAACGGATCGGCATGGATGTTCTGATACTGGAGCCCGAACACGAAGGTATGTTTGCTCTTGAACCAGCTCGAGTTGTTCTGGAGGTTGTAAGTGTCGGTGAAACGGCCCTGGCCGCGGAATGTATTCACGGGATTCGCCACTAGCGGCAGATTCACGATGGCGTCTCCGAAATTCTCGTTCGAGAAGAAGACGGCGGGCGCGGAATTGAATCCACCGCGCAGCTCGTTGGTGAAAGAAGCGACGGGATTCCAGCGCCAGGTTCCGGATCCTAGTTTTATCTTGTTGTCGTTGAACACCTTGGGGACAGTCGAATAGTCGTTGGCCAGGTCGGGTCTATCGATGATGTCGCGGTTCCAGAGTAGCGTGCCGGTGAACACGTGCCTGGGAGAGTGTACGTAGTCGCCTTTGACGGTGACGTTATCTCGCGTGCGGTTGTTTCGGATGTTGAAGGAATATCCGCCCGTGTTGAGAGTGTCGCCGATGTCGTCGCGGTTTATGAACTCGGAGCCTGGGATGGATGGCAGGATCTGCCGGATCCTGGCATCGGCGCCAACGCCCGCGGCCTGCAATATGTTTGCGGTGCGGATACTCCCGGTGGTGTCGCGATAAGTGAAGATCCCTTCCCGCGCCTGTTGCCGCAGGATGGTGCGCGTGGCGGCGCTTTGCTGCCGTAGCCGGATGGCTTCGTAGTTGGAATAAAAGAACAGCTTGTCGCGAATGATCCTTCCCCCGAAGCTCCCACCCGTCTGGTTCTGATTCAGAAAGGGGCGTCGCACGCCATTGCGGTTGTTAAACCAGGTGTTGGCGGAAGCGATATTGTTGCGGTTGTACCAGTAAAGGGAGCCATGATAATCGTTCGTGCCCGATGGGGTTACAAATTTCACCTGCGCCGCTCCATTGCCGTCGGCGGCGTTGGTGTTTGACGTGGCAATCGTGAACTCGCCAACCTGGTCCAGCAAAAGCATGTTTGGCAGAAAGTCCAGCGAGTTGGTGCGAATGAAATTGTCCTGAATGTTGATTCCGTCAATCGTAATGTTTGTGAACGATGGGCGAAGGCCGTTGATCGTCGTGTTAGTCCGTCCGTTGGCGCCGACACCGGCCTGTGTGCTTATCAGAGCCAGAGGGCTGCGGTTGAGCGTCGGCAGACGCCTGATCTGTTCGTTGGTAATCGTCGATGCGATCTCGGCGTTGGATGTCTGCACGCCCACGGTTTGCGCCACTACTTCGACAATTTCAGCCTGGGTGGAAAGCTCCAGCTTGATCGCGGGTAGCGACAGTTCCAGCCCGGCGTTGACCTTGATACCGCGTTGAATTTCTTTGCGGAAACCCTTGGCTTCGATCATCAAGTCATAGTTGACCGGTTGAAGACCCGGAAAGAAAAACAGCCCTTCCTCCGATGTCGCGCCGGTTAGAATCGGAGTTTTCCCGCCTGCAATCAGCAGGCTCACGCTGGCGCCTGGGATAGCGGCGCCCGTCGGATCCGTCACCACTCCGGAAATACGGCCCGCCGTCTGTGCGACGAGTAAAGAGGAACTGAAAAGCAGGAAAAGACAAGTTCTCATACCAACCCCCCTCGCCAATGATTCGGCGAATGTTAACTAATTCTGTTACCAGGATAGCGCATGATGGCGTTGGCGGGACGCCTCGTCAAGCCGGCCCCAACTTTATGGAACGATGAGGGAGCCGCCTGGGGGCTGGTTGCGAGTTTCCTCGTGTCTTTTCAACAGAAACGAAATGAACGACCGGCCTCGAGGCCTCTGATTATTCCAGTGGACCGACACGCGCTGCAGGAACACCAGCACCCCCAGAACGTCCGCGTCCCGCAGCGTGCTCATTCCCGACTGTCGCTGAAGCGCCTGCTGATATTCGGCCAGGTTAGCCGTCAACGCCTGCAGAATCGCTCCGGCAAGAGGGTTTTGCGGTCTTGTTTCGTAGATCAGCCCGCTTTGCCTGGTCCGGTAGGTCTTCACAATCGCTTCCAGCGCATCCCGGATATCCTGGTCGGCCGCCCCCGGAGTGTTTACCGCCGCCGCCAGCAGGAACCGCGACAGTAAAAGCACCAGCTCGTCGTTACGGCTCAGGAACTCTTCGGTGACCTGAATGTCCTTGTTGGGAACGTCATTTGGATCGAGACTCTGGAACTTTTCACGCTCCCGGGCCTCCAGCAGATACTCGCAATCAAGCGGGCAATCGATGGTAACTTCGCGCCCCGTGCCGCAGCACTGCGCGCAAATATCCCCCCGCACTCCAGGACAGGAGCGGCGCGGCCGGCGCGTCTCACAAATCCGGCATTCCACCTGTTTATCGTATCATTGGGTCGATGAAGCGCAGCGATATCTTCCTCAAGGTGATTGTCGAGCATGAAGATGCGGACCGGGCGGATCATCTGGCCAACGAGATCTGCCGCCGCATAGAGAAACTCTATGGGGTGCGGTCGGTGGAAATCTCCAGCCTGTTAACGCATTCCGGCCTGGAAGATTGAATCACGCGGTGCGGATCTGGGCAGCCTTTTCGAGACCCAGTGCCTCAATCTCCTGCTCACGCATGCGAAACTTCTGAAGCTTTCCGGTCACCGTCATTGGAAACGACTCCACTACTCTTACGAACTGAGGGATCTTGTAGTGGGCAATCCTGTCGCGGCAAAATTCCCGGATTTCATTGGCCGTCGCTTGAGTCTGCTCTTTCAGGCGGACCCAGGCGCAGACAACCTCGCCGAGTTTCTCATCGGGCAGGCCGAACACGGCGACGTCGGAAATTGCCGGGTGGGTATACAGGAACTCCTCGATTTCCCGCGGATAAATGTTCTCCCCGCCGCGAATGATCATCTCCTTGGAACGGCCGCGAATTCCGAAATATCCGTCTTCGCGCATGACGGCCAGATCGCCTGTGTGCAGCCATCCATCCGGGTCGATGGCGGCCGCCGTGGCTTCCGGATTCTTGTCGTAGCCCTTCATCAGCAGATAACCGCGGGTGCAAAGTTCGCCCACTTGCCCGATTTGGACCGTATCGCCGGTGGCCGGGTCGGCAATTCTAACCTCGGTCTCCGGCAGGGCGCAGCCGACGGTACCCACCCGGCGCTCGATGTCGTCGTCCACGTGCGACATGGTGATAACCGGAGAACTCTCGGTCTGCCCGTAGGCGATCGTCATCTCGGGACAATGCATGTCGGCAATCACACGGCGCATAATCTCGATGGGACAGGGAGCCCCGGCCATGATTCCGGTGCGCAGGCTGCTCAGATCGAACTTCTCGAAATCGGGGTGCTGCAACTGGGCGATAAACATCGTTGGGACGCCGTAGATCGCCGTGGCGCGTTCCTCGGCAACCGCTCGAAGCGTGGCTCCGGCGTCAAATCCCGCCGCCGGTAGAATAAGCGTCGCTCCCGTGAGAAAACAGAGCAGCGATGCTATGACGCAGCCGAAACAGTGATACAAGGGAACGGGCGAGCAGAGTCGATCGCTTGCTGTGATACGCAGCCCTTGTGAAAGCAGCAGGGCGTTGTTGACCAGGTTGCGATGCGTTAGAAGGACGCCTTTGGGCGAGCCCGTGGTCCCGGACGTGTATTGAATGTTGGCCACATCGTGGTTGGAAATGGAGGGCATGCCGTGGTCCCGTCCGGCTGCAAGCATCGCATACCAGCTTGAATGTTCGAAATAAACGGCGTGTTCCAGCGCGGCGTCCGCGCCCTCGATCGCTTCCCCGAGGATCTGGCGAAAATTGGTCCGCTGATCCCTTTCACGCAGGAATAAAGCCCGCATTCCGGATTTTTCGAGGACATAGCGAAGCTCATGCGAGCGGTAGGCGGGGTTCACGTTCACCAGCACCAGCCCGCTGCGTGCCGCCGCAAGCTGTAGCAGCAGCCACTCGATATTATTGGTTGACCAGACGCCGATCCGCTCACCCGCTGACAAGCCGAGCCCGGCCAGGCCCCGTGCGGCTCGTTCGACCTCCATATCCATTTCGCGCCAACTTAGGCGCACGCCCTGATGCCGCACCACCACTCCCAACCGCTCCGGATGTGTTCGCACGGTATTGCGGAATGTCTCATCGATTGTGGTTTCGAGCAGCGTGGCCGCGGGACCCTTTGCGTAGCTGAGCATATGAATTTCTAAGATATGATTACCGGCGGGGAAACGCAAACCGGTTTGCTCTCGGCCACAATGGGAAGGTGCAAGCTCTTGACGGAACCCTGATTCTTGATCTCACGCGCCTGCTTCCCGGTCCAATGGCTTCGGCGTGGCTCCATGACATGGGAGCCACGGTAGTCAAGATCGAGGAGCCTAGCGTTGGAGATTATCTGCGGTCGATGAATCCGGCGCTTTTTGAGCACATCAACCGGGGCAAGCTGAGCGTTGTGCTGAATCTGAAAACCGCGATGGGGCGCGAGGCATTCCTGCGGATGGCGGACCGTGCCGACGTTGTCATTGAAGGATTCCGCCCTGGCGTCATGGACCGGTTGGGCTGCGGCTACACGGTGCTGCGCGCACGCAACCAGCGGCTAGTCTATACGGCCCTGACCGGCTACGGGTACGATAGCCCCTATCGCAACATGGCCGGCCACGACGTGAACTACCTCGCCCTGTGCGGCGTGCTCGATCTCATCGGGCCGGCCGGTGGCCCCCCCGTGATTCCCGGCATCCAGATCGCCGACCTTGCCGGCGGCTCCATGCAAGCCGTAACGGGCGTGCTGGCCGCGCTGCTTAAGCGTTCGCGCACCGGGGAAGGCGAGTTCGTGGATATCAGCATGGCGCATGGCTCGGCGCTGCTGCTGCCCGTGGCCGGTGCGCAGGCCGCCGCCGGCCGGCTGCAAAAACGAGGCGAAGACATGCTGAGCGGCCGCTACGCCTGCTACAACGTCTACGCGGCGCGCGATGGGCGATACATCGCCGTGGGAGCGCTTGAGCCGAAATTCTGGGCCACGCTTTGCCGCGCCATCGGCGTCGAAGCCTTCATCAACGATCAGTTCGCCGAAGATCCGCGCCGCTCGGAAATTCTCGCGGCTATGCGAGCGCGCTTTCAGGAGAGAGACGCCGGGCAATGGTTTGACCTGCTCAAGGACATGGACGCCTGCCTCACGCCTGTGCGGACAGTCGCCGAGGCTGCGGCCGGGTTCGGCTGGCAGCCGGTATCGCGCATACCCGCGCCACGGCTTGGGGCGGATACGGCCGCCTGGCTTGCCCGCATCGGCCTCGGGGAAGACGAGGTCGCCGCTGCTACGCAATGAACGGCGCTTTTACCCGATCCGTTGGCGCCAGTGGGTATTCCGGCAGCGCGCCCCCGGCGTCTTCAAGAATCCGCTGCATGGCCAGGGCGCTTCGATCCGTGGCTTTCGCCGCTACGTTCTGCCGGAACGGCTCGCTGGCCTCGAGATCGAATACACGGATGTTTGTCCAGTGAATCGTCGAAAAATACCAGGTCTTCTCATCCCGATACCAGACGCAGTTGCTATAGCGGCACGTCTGGTAAAGCCGCGCTTCGAAGTGTCTTGCTTCCAGCAGAGAGAGAAGATTCTTGCCCTGCAGTCCGTCTCTGGGCGCGGCGCCGGCCGCCGCCGATACCGTAGCCGGCACGTCAAGAGTGTAGACCATCTCGCGAAACCTGCGGCCGGCCGCGAGTCTCTTGGGGTGCCGCACCAGCAATGGTATGTCCATCGTGCCCGGATACATGGCGCCCGCGGGCTTGCCCGTGACGTGCTCCAGGTTGTCCGCGAAATTTGTTCCGTGATCGCTCACCAACAGCACCAGCGTCGACTCGTCCTTGCCCGTCTCCTTCAGCTTGGCGAGTAGCCTTCCCAGCCAGTGATCCATCATTGTGATCAGGCCCGAATAGTGCGCTTCGATATCCCGGATCGATTCCTCCGGAATTGGGTTCTGATGCAGCGTGCTGTAGGGGACCGTCAGGTACGTTTTTCCTTTGTAGGAGGGATCCCGGTACATTTCGTAATATTTCAGCGGCGCCTCCCAGCTCTCGTGCGGGTGGAACGTGTCCACGTACAAATAGAACGGCTGAGAGTTGGCGCGGTTCTCTTCGAGAAACCGCACCGCACTCGAAAACGTGCGCGGCGTGGCGAACGCCATCTCATCCGGTTCGAAGCCGCCCAGGTTGGCCACGTGCATCGCGCCGCGCCCGCTTAAGTAGCGGTCCGCCAGCCGTTGCTTATCATAAGGAGCGGGGCTGCGGTAACGATCCTCGGCGTTGCCTCGAACGAAGTCCCACTGGTGAAACCCGCGCGTGAAGTTCATCCCGGGTACAAAGTAGTGCGGCACGTCGGAGACGAATCCGCAGTGATATCCGCCTCGCGCCAGGCTCTCGGCGATGGTGTCCTCCTCGGAGGCCATCGGCTGCCAGCCCGGCAGCGACACGTTGTCCCAGGGCACTGGCCGGTAGTTGCGAAACGGAAACACGCGCCGGCCGGAATGCAGTGTCCGCCGCGTGGGAATCGTTGGAAGACACTCCGGATGCGCCCGCTCGAATAGCGCGCTCTCGGCGGCCAGCTTCGCCAGGTTCGGCGTTTTCACTTTCTTATTGCCGTAAGGCTCCAGGTAGCCCTTGCGCAAAGTGTCGGAAACAATCACCAGAATGTTGGGACGCACCGCAGTGGCAGTCTGCGCGGCGGAAGCCGCCCCGGCTGCTGCTCCCGTTGCCAAGAAGTCGCGCCTGTTCATGGTTCTCTCCCTTTAGATGAGGGGATTGCTTTCCGGTTTTGTCTCACCCATTATATGGAATATTGACGGCATGTAAAGCCGGATTGTCCACCTGGGATAACCTCACAACCACCACCGAACTGTTTGGGGTCAGCGTCCACGCTGATTCTTGTTGCGCTCGTAATCGCGGCCACGCGTCGTAGTGCTCAACAGCTTCCTCAACATTGGGGTGTTGGGGCTGGTGTAGCCGGCGGCCCGATTCCAGGGGCGCTGATGCTGTTTGCCGGCGTATTCCAGATTTTCGTTGCCGTGCTGATCTGCTGCTGAGACTCGTGGGCGGTGGCCGCCGCGACTAGCCCCTACTGAGAGATGCGCAGAATCTCGGAGGCGATCTTGACGAAGGCCGCGTTCAGATCCGCGGCGGTCGGTGCGTAGACATACATTCCGGTCAACCTGTTCGGATCGTAGATCGGGCTGAGCGGATCATTGGCCACACGCCGCAGCAGCAGATGTTGGTTGTTGCCGGCCTGGGCCAGACCGATGACATAAACAGCGGTGAAGATACTGGAGTTCAGTTGGTTGTAGCGGATTCGTTGACCCATATAATCGAGACCGTTGATGGCGGCGTTCATCATGTTTGTGCGTGTCCGAATGTCGATGCGGTTGGCGTAAACGTGGGACCAGGGGAAGCTGTTTACTGTGACAAAGCTGCCGCTTCCGCGCAACTGAGTGCCGTAGAGGTCGGTTTCCGGATAGTAAGCGATGTCGTATTGCGTGTGGCTGGACCCGGTGCCTTGGCTGGACCCATTGTGCCCGCGACCCCCTTGGAACCAGCAGTCGCCCGTTTGCCCGCCGGTGTATTGTGTAGTCGACGTGGCGTTCGGAAATGGGCGAAGTACGCGACCTGGATCGGTGAAGGTTGTCGTAACAAAGTCATCCACGCCAAACACACCATCGCCGGAAATCCCCAGGTTTTGACCATACACCGCTCCACGGAATACCTGCACATTGGGGTTCCAGGCCGGATCCTGATTGCCCGGAGATGTTGAAACATACCAACGTCTGCTGTTCTGCCAGTCGTAGCAGCGGCTGTTTTTTCTAGTGAACGACAAACTGGCGCCGTCGGCGACTCTAGTGGTGTCCAGCACATTAACCGGGAAGTTAGCGGTGACTGTATTCGGGATTCCGTCCGTAAAGAAGACGAGTACATTCAGTGCCCCAGGCTCATTAATATTAATGATCTGTTCATAGCCCTTATAGAGCGCTTGAGCGGCCCCGGTACCGCCGCTGCATGTGATGGTGCTGATGACGCCAGGCAATGTCGGGCTTCCCGACTTGAAGTTCATCGAGGGGGCATAGCTGATCGCATAGGACACGCCGTAGGTCACCATCCCTATGCGGTCGCGCTGATTGGCAAAGAGATCCACGAAGCTGGTTGCCGCGTTTCGCAGCGCCGTGCAGCCTCCGTTCGAGTTCATCGAACCAGACCGGTCGAGCACCAGGATCACATTGACATCGCGTCGCGAGGCCTTTCCAGCGGCTGCAACCGTCGTTGTAGGAGCATTCGCGATCATCCGCATGAAGAACAAAGGCGAGTCAACCGTCCCAGTCACCGTAACGGTTCTGGTGCGAAATCCCGTTTCGGCGATCGTCGTATTGATGCTCGGCGACTGGCTGTTCATCATGCCCACCGGATAATTCGCGGCAAAGAAGGCAGCGGCCCGCGCTTGGGCGGAACCCTCCTGCTCGGCAATGGTCTGGCCCAGGGCCAGTGAGCGCGCCGCGGCCAGCGCCGCCGCATCCACGGCCGCCGACAAACGAGCCTTGACGGCATAGAGGAATCCGGCGTCAATCGCCAGGCCCACGATCGGTATGACGAACATCAGCATTAACGCTGTTGTGATGATGACAAATCCGTTTTCCCGCCTCGTCAGTACTCTCCGCTTCATAAATGCTTCTCCTGCTGATTAAAAATAGTTGCGGGCGGACAACTGCATCGGAACCCCGCGATTCAGAAATGCCAGCTCCGGCGCTTTAAAGTATGCTTCCGAAACATAGGTGCGCTCGGAGTTTTGCAATGTCAGAAGGCCGGTATTATTGGCATTAGTCAGGGTACCCGCACGGCAGCTTGCTTCCTTCAGGTACTTGTCCACGGGTATGGTTCCATCCGCGTTCAGGTAATTGCTCGGCGGCGAACCGATCGAACTGGCGAACAGAGCCTGATTCCCGATCACGATTCGTTGCGTGATCACCGGGAAGCCCAGATTGGTGCAGGCTGCCGTGGAAAGCCCGCCGCCTGCGCACTCGTTCGGCCCGATCATCAAAACCTGCGTCAGCACAACGGTTCCGTCGCCGCCATCCACGGTCATGTTCATTCCAACCGCCACCCGCTCAATCAGTTTCTTATTCGGCGTTTGGGAAAAGTCGACCTGCCTTACGAACATGTGTCCGGCGTCCCGGCAGATTTGCGATGCCTGGATCATCTTCCCCAGTCCAATACCAAAGGTGGTCATCCCCATGAATAGCGGTACCAGGAACAGCATCATCAGGCCGAATTCGATGAGGCTGTTTCCCTTCTCCGTTTTGGCGCGCCGCTCACTGACTTTGATCCGGTGAAACATAGAAACTCCTTTGCGGTCTCCTTTTTATCGGGGCGGCGGCGAAGAAACGCCGGGCAACGATTCCATCCTGTCCGACGCACGAACGTTTAACGTAACCGGCGTCGCGCTGCGCCACAACGGCGCCATCATCCCCCACTGATAGCCCTCGACTGATACCTCGACAACGTTCCCTGGTCCGTTTACCCCTGTTTCCACCAGCGTCACGGGGTCGTAGTATCTGATCCGTATATAATTGGATCCCTGGGTGCCCGACAAGAAACCCATCGAGTTGTAAGACACTACACTCTTGATCGAAGCATCATGCCCCATTCCTGACTGGGTTTGGAACGTCACTGCGTATCGTACGCCCTCGCGCGCGGCATGTTGGAATGTGTTGCGCAGGAAGATCACCATCCCGAAGTCCACGATCGCGAACATGATCGCAAGGAAGGGGACCAGTACCAGTGATCCTTCAAGCAGCGCCGTGCTCCCCCGTTGCCGTTTCCGCCGCAACGATGAGATCTTTTCTTGCTCCAGGTTCGTTTCCATCCGCATTTTTTTCCTTGCAACTGGTTTCAGTTCGTCACATTACGCTTTCTCTCATCCAAGATAGCGGTGAAGCGCTGTTTGAAGAAATTAGCGAATCGATGGAAAAGCGATTCGGGTTTAACCTAGTGGAGTTTGTCTTTCTCCATAACTGGAGTACTAAGGTCTGCCCTATGATCCCGAGACCATCTTCCTGGCCAGATGCGGCGTTCCGGCAGACTACGATGATCCCTGCTTGTTTTCTTATAAGTTACACTGGCTCAAGGGGCTGGAGCAACGGGTTCCGGCAGCCTCCAAAGCACCCCCGGTAGCCACCGCTTTTGCTTCTGCAAGGCATTTTCCTGCGGTTTCCTCTAAGCCGGTTTCACCGTTTTACCTGTCCGTCGCTGCACCAACCAGGACCCCAAACCAATCAGTCCTAAGGTGATCCACTGGGCCGCGGATAGCTTCCACCCCAGTGGATTCGGCCGCTCATGCGCCCGGAAGAACTCGACCACGAAACGCGCTGCCGGATAAAGTATGAGGTAAAGTCCGATGATCCGGCCCGCTGAATGTGGCTTCAGGAACTGCCGGTACAGTACGCCGAAAACCACCAGTTCGGCTAACGCTTCATAGATCTGAGTGGGGTGCAGGGGAATACCCAGTGGAACCCCCACCAGCCGGTGCGCTTCCGGATCGTTAAAGGTCAACGCCCAGGGGCGGTCGCATTGGAGGCCCCAACAGCAGCCTGCCGCCAGACAGCCCAGCCGGCCGATGGCGTGGCCGGCGGCGATGCCCGGAGCAAACACGTCGGCGACGGGCAGGAATTCCAGCTTGCTCGATCGCACGTACCAGACCGCCACCAGCAGGGCCGCGATCAGTCCGCCGTAGAAGACCCCACCGGCCTGCAAAGTCGCAAAAGAGAAGAACTCCCCCGGATGTTCGGCGTAATAGCGGAAGTCGTATGCCGCCATCAGAAGCTTGGCGCCCACAAGTCCCGCCAGGGCGACATATACCCCCAGGTCGGTCACCGTCTGGGGATTCAGGCCAGCCCTGGCTGCAAGCCGCGCCGCGATCCACAATCCGATCAGGAAGCCGGCCGCCACCAATACCCCGTACGTGGGCAAAAAGAAATCGCCGATGGCAATGATCTTTGGAAACATCTCAGACCGCCGCCTGGCGCCTGGTTCGCCAAATCACCAGAATTAATAACACCGCTCCCGTGGAGATGGCGCTGTCGGCCACGTTGAAACTGGGCCATTCATAGGAACCGATGAAAACCTGGAGGAAATCGGTCACCGACCCTCGCCATATACGGTCGAAGAGATTGCCGGCCGCGCCTCCCAGCACCAGCCCCAGCGCCACAGCCACCCTGCTGCTATCCGGCCAGGTGTCCTTCGGCATGCGCCACAATTGAACGGCGACAAAGATCATCACCAGCGAAGAAACACCCACCAGAATTACGTCACGCCAAGCCGAATCGGAATTCGCCAGAAAACCGAAAGCGGCGCCGCGATTCTCCGTGTGAATAATCTGGAACACGTTCGGGATCACCACCAGCGTGTCCCAGGCGCCCACATTCTGCTCGATCCAATGTTTGCTCAGACGATCGGCGGCCAACACGCACGCCGCCAGCGAAAAGCGCGCCGTGCGCGAGATCATCCGAGCATTTCCTTCAGCGCCCCGGAGCAGGAAACGCACACCGCCGGGAAGTCCGGGTCAAACCCCACCGAATCGGAGTACTTCCAGCAGCGCTCGCATTTGGCCCCGGCCGCCTTTTCGACGTGAACCGTCAACTCGGCCTGCGCGTGGTCTTCCAGCATCGCCTGCGAGACAATAAACAGCGCGGGAAGCTGCTCCAGATACTGATCGAGCAATGGATACAACTGCTCGCCGGCGCGCAGCCGCACAGAAGCCTCCAGCGGCGCTCCGATGAACTTCTCCTGCCGGGCCACTTCAAGCGCTTTCAGCACCTGCTCGCGCACCGGCATCAGCTTTTCCCAATTGGCCGCCCGTTGGCGAGCCTCATCCGGCAATCCCTTCACCGGTTCTTCGGACTCGGGAAACAAAGCCAGATGCACGCTCTCCTCGTCGCCGGGCAGCTTTTTGAGGTGCCCCCACGCCTCCTCGGTGGTAAACGGCAGCAACGGCGCCAGCAGACGCAGCAGCACCCGCGCCAGCCGGTAAAGCGACGATTGCGCGCTTCGCCGTGAGAGTGAATCCGGCGCCGCCGTATACAGCCGGTCCTTGATCACGTCGAAGTAGATCGCGCTCAAATCCGTCGTCGCGAAGTTATACAACGCCTGATAGACACGGTGGAACGCGAAATCCGCGTAAAACGCCCGGCAGCGCTCGATGAGCTCCTCGGCGCGGCACAAGATCCATTGATCGAATTCTGATTGGGCGGCCACCGTGACCAAATCCCGGCCCGGATCGAAATCGTCGAGATTGCCCAAGGCAAAGCGCAACGTGTTTCTGAGTTTGCGGTAGGCCTCGATGAGCCGCGTCAGGATCAAGGGGCTGACGCGCACATCCTCGTGAAACTCCACCGAGGAGGCCCACAGCCGCACCACCTCGGCGCCATGTTCCTTGATCACTTCCTCGGGTGCGATCACGTTGCCGAGCGACTTCGACATGGCACGCCCTTCACCATCGAGGGCCCATCCGTTGGTGGCGCATTCGCGGTAGGGAGCGTCTCCCTTCAGCGCCACACCGATCAGCAGCGAGCTATGGAACCAGCCGCGGTACTGGTCGCCGCCTTCCAGATATAGATTCGAGGGCCATTCGAGTTGGTAGCGCTCGTTCAACACCGCCAAATGGCTTGCTCCGGAATCAAACCATACGTCGAGAATGTCGCCTTCCTTTCGGAAGCCGCTCGCTCCACATTTTTGGCAGCTTACACCCGAGCCGATGAGATCGGCGGCGCTTTTTTCATACCAGATATCTGCCGTGTGGGTGCGGAATAGCTCCACGACACGGTCCAGCACGTCGCGCCGCGTCAGCGTTTCGCCGCATGATTCGCAATAAAACACGGTAATCGGCACGCCCCAACTGCGTTGGCGGGAAATGCACCAGTCCGGGCGCGTGGCGATCATGTTCGAGATACGCTCCTGGCCCCACTCCGGTATCCACTTCACTTTCTGAATAGCCGCCAGCGCGCGCTGCCGGAGATCATTGCGCTCCATGCCGATAAACCATTGTTCGGTGGCGCGGAAAATCGTGGGCCGGTGGCAGCGCCAGCAGTGCGGGTAGCTGTGTTCGAGGCGCTTTTCGGCCAGCAGAGCCCCGCTCTGGCGAAGGATCGCAACCACGTCCGGATTCGCATCCCAGACGGTTTTGCCGAGGATTGCCGCGGGCAGCGCCCCCTCAGCCCCTTCGGCCTGATAGAAGACGCCATCGGCATCCACCGGACAAAAGGTTGCAATGCCGTACTGCTGGCCGCTCGAATAGTCTTCCTGACCATGCCCAGGCGCCGTGTGAACGGCGCCGGTTCCCTGCTCGAGCGTCACATGACCGGCCAGAATGCCGCTCGAATCCCGCTCGAGGAATGGATGCCGGAAGCGCGTTCCCTCCATCCGCTCGCCCTTGAAACGGGCCAGCGGCGCCGGGTCAACCCAGCCGCAATGATCCGCCGTCTGCTTCAGCAGGTCTTCGGCCAGCACGTATACGTCGCCATGTACTGCCACCGCGCCATAATCGAATCGAGGATTGTAGGCGATAGCCATGTTGGCCGGAATGGTCCAGGGCGTCGTCGTCCAGATCAGCCCATAAACACGCCTGCCCGCCAGCGCGGGATCGATCCGGGCCGGGTCGGAAACCAGCGGGAACCGCACCCAGATGGAAGCACTGGTATGCGGCTCGTACTCGACTTCCGCTTCGGCCAGCGCCGTCCGGCAATGGATGCACCAGTGCACCGGCTTTAGGCCTTTGTAGACAAAGCCGCGGTCGAGAAACTCGACAAAGGCGGCTGCGATCTGGGCTTCGTACTCGGCGCTCATGGTCAGATAGGGATCGTCCCATTGCCCGAATACGCCAAGCCGCCGGAAGTCTTCTCTTTGAAGCCCCACAAACTTCTCGGCATATTTGCGGCAGGCGCGCCGGATCTGCAGCGCGCTCATCTCGGCTTTCTTCTTACCCAATTCGCTGTCGACTTTGATCTCGATGGGCAGCCCATGGCAATCCCATCCCGGCACGTAAGGCGAATCGAATCCCGCCATCGTCTTCGATTTGACGATGAAGTCCTTGAGGATTTTGTTGAACGCCGTCCCCAGGTGCACGCGCCCGTTGGCGTAAGGGGGACCGTCGTGCAGCACATAGCGCGGCCGGCCTTTGGACTCCTCCCGAATCCGGCCGTACAGATCCATCTGGTTCCACTGGGCAAGCAGCTTCGGCTCAGTTTGCGGCAGGTTAGCCTTCATCGGGAAGCCGGTCTTGGGAAGATTGACCGTCTTCTTCAAATCCACTTCTTTTGCTGGCATGGGAAAAAAACGTGTGTTCCTATCTATGGTACAGGAGAGTGTAGCGGGCAGGAGGGTTCCAGTCATCCGGACCGCGAGCTCAACCCATCCAGGCCAGGGCCGGGTCCGAGGTTGCGCGCATCCGGCGGACCAGCTTTTCCCTTAACTGCCGGAGCGTGTTCGATTGCGAGGCCGCCGTCGAGAGATCATTGCTTTCGCCCGAATCCGATACGAGGTCAAACAACATCTGCTTTCCCGATTTCCAAACAATCAGTTTGTGGGTTCGGGTTCGCACGGTGCGATAAGGCTCCACGGCACGGGGCACCAACAGCGCCTCCGGACGTCCGTCATCCCAGGCGGCGAACGACTCGGTGCGCCGGGATTTTGCGGTTTCGATTTCACCTCGAAGGCTGACTCCCGCCAGCGCGCCGGCGGGCTTGACTCGGGCGAAATCGAGGAATGTGGCTGGCAGATCCACCGAGGCCACTGGCGCATCGAGTCGGCCCCGGCCGCGCGTAAGCCCGCCCGAGACGATCATCGGTACGCGGATAGACTCTTCCCAGGCCTCGACTTTTCCCTGCAAGCCTTTCGTCCCGCACAAATAGCCGTTATCTCCCAGAAACACAACCAGCGTCTTGCGCCATTGACCGGAGCTTTCCAAGGCCACAATCAGCCGTCCCACGGCTTCATCCAAATGGGTGATGACGGCGTAGTAGGTTTCCCAGTCAAAACGGCTGCCGCCGGGAGGATGCGCGGGTGGGGCCAGTTTGTCCCCTTTTCCGGCATAGAGCTGCCGGTACTTGTCATCCACGGACCATGGCGTGTGCGGCGCCGTGTAGGCGAGCCAGAGCAGGTAAGGCTGTTTCGCCGAGCGGACCACTTCGATGGCCGCATCGGTGAACAGATCGGTGATATGGCCTGAGACTTTCTCATCCTTGCCGTCGATTCCACGCCGCAGGAGAGGGTCGCGATAGGGACCGGCGGCGGGTTGTTTCCACAGCGGCGCCTTGGAGAATCCGCATTCGGCTGGGGACGGCTGGATGTGCCACTTGCCGGCCAGAGAGGTTTCATAGCCGCCCTGACGCATTTGCTCGACGATCGTTGGGCGCTGATTGCGGAGGAAAGCGAGGTGGCTGTTGCAGTCCAGGCCTGTCTGGTAGGATTCCAGGCCGCTTAACAGAACTCCACGGCTGGGCGCGCACTGTGGAGTTGAGATATTCGCGTTGGCAAAATTGACCCCGCGCGATGCCAGCTTGTCCAGGTTTGGTGTCTGGACATTGGGATTGCCCGCCGCGCCCAGACACTGATAATGATGGTCATCGGAAATGATAAAAACGATGTTTGGGCGCGCATCGGCCGCCGGCAACAGGGATGCTGACGCCGATGCCAGTATTTGACGGCGAGTCACGCCGCCCATCCGCGCTAAAGAATTCCTTGGCATGAATTCCTCTTTTATATCACTGCGGATCGGCCGCGAGGGATCGCAATAATTCGTTCGGTCCGCCACCCCAATCCTCCAGCCAAAGGTCGGGCTTCTCCCGCCGGAACCGGGCGGCGAGATCGATCGCATCGCGAGCCGCCTTACTGACGGCCGGATCCAGGACGATCACCTCGATGCCTCGGCCGCGCAGGAAGAGAATCGTCTCATCGCTCGCCGCGTTGGCGGTATCGGCAATCACGACGCGCGGGATTCCGAACTGCACAATCGCGCCCGTGCACATAAAGCACGGCTGAAGAGTTGTGTACATCGTCGTGTCGTGGCGATGCTGGCGGCGGCCTGCGGCGCGCAGTGCGGCCATTTCACCGTGCAGGATCGGGTTGGCTTCCTGAACGAGCGCGTTGTGACCCTCTCCCAGCACTTCCCCCGTCGTGTTGTCTCCCAAAACTGCTCCGATGGGACAACCTCCCTCGCTGTAACTCTTGGCCGCAAGTTCGAAGGCGCGCGACATATAAAACTCGTGCGATTGATAGACTCCAGGCATTTGTGCTGTTCCTCGTACCGTATTGTCCCACCGCGGATCCCATCTAATTCAAGGATCCCAGCGGCACCTCCATAAGATCATCAAGATCGCGCGAGTCTTCCAAGTACTGCCCGTTCTCCCCCGTTAATTCATTGCAAACTAAAAGATTATTCTTAGCCGTACCATATATGCATACTACTGGTTTCTCCATAGCGTTCTGGTACTTGCCATACCTCCTTACTATTCTTCCCCCTTCTGTCCGGGTGGCATTGTAATACCTGAAAAGATAATGAGCCTTCTTAAGAACATCGGATTATTTGCAGCGGTTGCCGGGACTGCCCTTGCCATACCTGTACAACTCCCGGACGTGCATCCAGGTCATCCAGCACCTGCCTACGGCGGCCAAAACCCGGGCTCGGCCGCAAACAACGGTGATGTGGTTGGTGCCTTGAGGCTGTTTGACATTCGAATGTTGACATTCGATGTCCAGAACGCGAACACCATTCAGTTCATCGTTCAAATGAATTACAACGATGGTGACATAACCCTGGGCGACATCAACGTAGCCAACGTCACGGTTCGCCCTGGTGACATTATGGTCTGGAACGGCCCGGCGATTTACGCCATTCCACTGGTCACCCACGGCCTACTGACCTATGGGAACCTGTACCAGGTAAACTCGCTGAGAACTGCTTCGGATGTTCTTGGCAACCCGAGTGGCATCAACTACCGGCCGAACGAGTTCGTCTGGGGCAACGACAACACTGGCGGCTCTTCTCTGGTGGCGAACGGCACACGCAGCGTGGCATCGCTCGGCGGCTCGGAAATTGGTGTGACGATCACTTTATCCGGTAGCGGCGCCGCGTGGACCCAATTCACCAGCGACCTGCTCTCCGGCCAGATTCACTTTGCTTCGGCTACCTGCGGCAATGACATACTTGACGGCGGCGTTTTCGGTGATCCGGAGGTCCCCGAACCGATGTCGATGGCGCTAGTGGGAACTGGCCTGTTGGGCGCGGCTTTGTTCGGGCGGCGCCGCATCGGGAAGAATTAACCCCCTCCTCTCCGAGTAATCCTCGTGCTACCATGGGGTTGGGCCATCCGGTCCAACCCCATTCCTTTTTCTCATGCGTAACGTAATCATTCTCGGCTCCGGCTGCGCGGGCAATACGGCCGCTATCTACGCCGCGCGCGCAAATCTGAAGCCGCTGGTCGTTTCCGGGCACGAACCGGGAGGTCAGTTGTCATTGACCACCATGGTTGAGAATTTCCCCGGATTCCCCGAAGGCGTTGACGGACCGGCGCTGGTGGATCGCATGAAGCAGCAGGCACAGCATTTCGGAGCCGAGTACATCGATGGAGCCGTGCTCGAAGCCGGCCTCTCCGGCCGGCCCTTCCGCCTCAACGTTGAAGGGGACTGGCATGAGGCCCGCACCTTGATCATTGCAACCGGAGCTTCGGCGCGCTGGCTGGGTCTGGAATCAGAGCAGAAGCTCATCGGCAAGGGTGTCAGCTCTTGCGCCACCTGCGACGGGTTCTTTTATCGCGATAAGCGAATCATGGTTGTGGGCGGCGGCGACTCGGCCATGGAAGAAGCCATCTTTCTCACCCGCTTCGGGCGCGACGTCACCATCGTGCACCGCCGGGATCATTTCCGCGCTTCCAGGATCATGCTCGACCGGGCTCAGAGTAATCCTAAAATCGAGTTCCTCACCAACACGGTCGTCGACGACGTGTATGACGTCACCAAAGGCATTGTCACGGGAGTGCGGCTCAAGACCGTATCCAACGGAAAAGCCTGGGACCGCGAGGTCGACGGGCTGTTTGTCGCCATCGGCCATATTCCCAACACCAAGCCTTTCCTGGGACAGATTGAGACGGATGCGGAAGGCTACATCATTTCAAAAGGCGGCGCCAGAACCAATATCAAAGGCGTTTTCCATGCCGGAGATGTGCAGGATCGCGTCTACCGGCAGGCAATCACCGCGGCAGGAATGGGCTGCATGGCCGCAATGGAAGCCGAACGGCTGCTGGAAGCCGAAGGGCACTGAGCTCCTTCCGGCGCTTGGCCGGCCTTCAGTCCAGCTCCACCCGGTTGCTCAGTTGGCCGGACGCTCTCTTTGGTATGGTTCCTTGGCGTATTTGGCGGCTTCCTCGAGCGCTCCTTGGGTGTTGTCTTTCGTGCGAAGCGCGAGATTGTACTCGTTCACCGCGCGCTCTCGCTGGCCCGTGATGTCGAAGATCTTCCCGAGGTTGATATGAGACCAGACTTCGGTCCATTTCGGCTCCAGATCGCCGTTGAGAGCCTCGCGAAACTCGTTGGCGGCGGATTGATAGTTGTTCTGGAGGAAGAAAATCTCGGCCACCCGGTAATGGGATAGCGAGCTGGCCCGGTTGACGTCGAGCGCCTTTTGGTATTCCTTCAACGCCTCGCCGAATTCGCCGACTTCGGCGAATTGTTCGCCTCTGCGGATCGCCACGGCCACGCGAACCTGGTTGTTGTAGCGCAACACGCGCATGGTGGGGTCGATCAGCACCCGTTTCGGTTTACCGAAAGCCTCGATAATGAATTCGCTGGCTGCGCCCACCACTTCGACGCGCTTTTCCTCGGGATTCCCCTCGGTTTCGATAATCAGATCGACCGGCATTCGGAACGTATCCAGATCCTGCGTGATCTTGCCCATCACACGAAAGCCCTTGGTTGTTCGAAAGACTGTGTATTCGAGCTTGAATTCGGGTGCGCCGGTCGATTCGATCCATTGAATGAAGAATGCCTGCAGGTTCTGGCCCGAGATCTGCTCGGCCAGTTTGCGCAGATCGTCCGTACTGATGGTCTTGTAGGCGAACTGATCGGCGCTCGCCTTGAGCAATTTGCCGAAGTTGTCTGCGCCGATTACCCCGCGCAGCATGTGGAACACGGCCGCCCCCTTGCCGGCGGTGGCCGCCCAGTATTCGGGCGAATAGTCTTCCAGACGGCTGGCTTGAATCAGTGGCGGGTTTTCCACGGTGAGGGCTTCGATGAAAACGTCGCGCGATTCCGCTTCAAGAGAGGCTGGCCCGTTGACATGCTCCAGATAGAGCATCTCCGTGTAGCGGGCCAGGCCATTGGTGATCCAGATGTGGTTCCGCGAGACGGGTGATATGAAATTGGGCCACCACTGCCGGGCTATCTGGTTGGCGATCAGCCGTATGTTGGCCTGTTTCCCGATCCCTTTCGGCGACAGGAACAGCAGGCCCGGAGCCGAAAAGCCATTCGGAGCGCCATCCTCGGTTTCCATCACCGTCAGAATCCTCGAAGGGGGCAGCCCGAACATACTTGCGGCGAACGTCATTATCTTCCCGATTTCCTCCCCATAGGTCTGCGCCATGCCGGGGGTGCGGAAGAAAATGTCGGACGTAACACCCTGCGCGACCACACGCACCGGATCGCTGCGGACGACGCCTATGCTGCCCGGAAAAGATGCCTGCTGATATTGGAAACTGTAAATGTTCTTTTCGCCCGCCGGCTCCTTGGTCTCCAGACCGCTGGCAAACGCGCGATAGCCGGACGGAACGGTGATTTTGAGATCGGCGCTAAACCGGTCCGCATGAAACTCGTTCACCGGGAACCAGCGCGACGGATAAAGCAGATAGGCATAATCGTTCTGAATCGAGGCGAACTTGATCCCGTATACCGGCGAGTCCTCCGAACCGCTCAGACGGCCGTCATAAAGGAATTCAAGCGTAACGGGCTTGCCCTTGGTAAGAGGTTCATTGAAGCTCAGCCGCAGCGTGAAGTCCTGCTGGGAGCGCGAAGTGGGAACCTGGCGTCCTTCTTCATCGGTGACGCGCGCCACGCTCAACGCGTTGTGCAGCTCGAAGCTCAGCCCGAAAATCCGGTCGTCGACCGGCGAGAACCGGACGCGTGTCTTGGCGGAGATGGACTGCGTGCGCGGGTTCAGCTCGGCCTCGATGGAATAATGCTCGACGTCGATGCGGCCTCGGCGGTCGCGGTCCTGCGCTTTTACCATCGGCGCGGCCGCTGCGGCAAGCGCCAGGATTGCCAAAAATTTACGATCCATGACTACTCTCATCGAATATCTCCCGCACCAACCGCGCCGCCCGTTCCATCGGATCCTCATCCGATTCGAGCGCCTTTCTCAGCTTTAAGAACTCGTCCCGCATCGTCTGACGCGCCCCGTCGTTGCGCAGCAGAGCCACTGCTTCTTCAGCCAGCCGTTGGCCTGTCATTTCATTCTGCATCAGTTCGTGGACCAGCCGCCTTCCGGCGATCAGGTTCACCATCGAGTAAAAAGGCACACGAACCAGAAACCGCCCGGCCAGCCAGCTCAACCCGGTCACTTTGTAATACGTAATCAGAGGAGTTCCCAGCAGCGCCGCTTCCATGGTTACGGTGCCGCTCGCCGCCAGTGCTATATCCGAGTGGGCGAGAACGTCCCAGGTTTCTCCCTCAATCCATTGGATGGATGAGCCGCGAATGCGTTCCCGAAAAAACGATTCCCCGTACCGGCGCGAGAATCCCACCGGCGAGGCCAGGGCAAACTGGCAGGAAAGGGCGCCGCCGATGCGCGCGACGGCGTCAAATAGCGGTCCCCAATGGCGCTCGACCTCCCCTTTGCGGCTGCCCGGGCACAACGCCACAAGCGGCGTGTCGTCTCTAAAACCATGGCGGGCAAGGAATTCGCCCCGTGAGCTCGACGCGGCGGCCATGCGCGCCAGTGGGTGGCCGATATACGTCGCCGGTACGCCGTGTTCGCGGTAAAACGCTTCCTCGAATGGGAACAGACAAAACAGCGCGGCCAGATCCCTTTTCATGGCCTTGACCCGGCCCTTTCGCCACGCCCAGGCCTGTGGCGCTACCATGTAGATGACCGGGATCCCCAGCTTTGACACGCGTCTGGCCAGCCGCAGGTGAAAATCCGGGCTGTCGGTGAGGATGATCAGATCCGGCCTCCTGCTTTCAATGGCGCGCGCCAGCTTGCGGTATTCCCCATGAATGCGCGGAAGGTGGGAAACCACTTCGACCAGCCCCGCCACGGCAAGGCTCTCCATATCGGCCAGCGCTTCCACGCCGGCCTGCCGCAGCCGCGGCCCGGCGCTGCCGAACCATTCTGTATCGGGCCAGTGCCGGCGCAGCTTCTCCACCAGCGCGGCGGCGTAAAAGTCTCCGGAGCTCTCGCCGCAGGAAACGAAAACTTTGTCGGGTTGGAGGGCAGCCATGCCAGGCCCTATGGAATGCAGGATTGCTTTTGTGCGCATTCGGCGGAGCTTGCTACCATGGTAGCAAGCTCGATGCCAGAAACCGATCTCGCTCATATCAGCGTTGCTGACTTTGTGGAGCGGTTCCGGACGGAGATGGTCCCCTACAGCAACACCTTCTCCTACTTCTTCGCCGGACTCCCGCTCACCGAAGACGACGTGAAAGATTATCTTGGAGAGCCGATCTCGGCCATTCCGCCCGTCATCTCCGGCGGGATTCCCAAAGCGTCCATCATTCTGGTGCCTTTTCTCGAACGCGCCAACGGAAAGAACAAACGTCACAGAACCGCCGCGCCCGGCAGCTCGGAATTCATCTCCATCGAGCGCCCCCCGGAGAACCGCGCCTGCACGCATATTTCCTATCGCACCCCGCAAGGCGCCCATCTGTTGTTTGCGATCAAGGATGCCGAGCTTGCCGAGTACCACCACCGCTTTTATCAGCAGGTCGCCTCACTGGTGGAAAGCGTGCTCACCGACGATGTTCGCGGTGAGTATCATGTCATGCTGCGTGAGGAATTGAGCGCGCATGTGCACGGCGAGGTAGACGACCGGAGCTGGCACTGCAAACAGGCCCTGCGCCACCGCGGCGCCAATGTGCAGCGCGATACCAAGGCCTTCCGCGAATATGTCCTGCATTCCTTCGTGGATACGTTGACGCTTTATTTGCACGGCATCTGCTGCGATATCGACGTCGAAACGGGCCCGCGCCAGTTGCCCAGCCGGTTCCTGCGCAAGAGATTGGTTTGGATGGAGACGGTTTACCCGCCGCCATCCGGTTACGCCGTGTTTCCGGAGGAACGCGAGAGTAGAGTGAAGGTAGAGTCAAAGCCCTGACTTAGCCCACAAGAAACTGCGGTAGTATCACCCGAAGTTCAATAGAATCTTTTTGTCGCTGCGCCGATAAGCAGGCAGGATGTCCTGGCGCGCGGTCGTGTTGATGCTGAGTTGCTGGATGGTTGTGCCAGTGGAAGGGCAGACTTTGCCGGCGCTCAGCCTGACGCCCACAACGATCAACTTGTCCTATCAGATTGGAACGGTGCAACTTCCGGCGGCGCAGACGGTTCAGGTAAAGCGCGGCGGATCGGGAGATGCGCTGAACTTCACAGTCACGGTGAGCCCGCCGGCGCCTTGGCTGATAGTGACACCGGCGGCGGGCAAGACCGGGACATCGATAAGTCTGCGAGTCAACCCGACATCGTTGATCGCGGGCACATACCTGACTGCGATACAGGTTGACGCGCAGGGATCGGCGGGCCCGGTGTCTGCAAGCGTGATTCTGCTGATCAAGAACCCGCCGCCAACGATGAGCGCCACGCCGGCAACGCTTGCGTTCACCTATAAGACCGATGACGCCGGTCCGCCGGCATCGCAGAGGATCACCGTGACCACCAACGGCGAGCCATTCTCCTATTCCGCCGCGGCGACCGGCGGAACGTGGCTGACAATCGCACCTTCGATCGGGGTGGTGCTTTCCGGTAGTCCCGTTCCGATTACCGCATCAGTGGACACGGCGGGGCTTGTGCCGGGAGCCTACAGCGGGAAGATCACGCTGACTTCCACCACCGCCGCGAACAAATCGATAGCCATCAACATAACTCTCACCGTAAATCCGGGCACGGCGGTGCTTTCTTCCATCTGGCCCAGCGCGGCTCCGGTGGGCTCGCTCGATACCACCATCACCATCCGTGGCACACATCTGTTCAGAGGGAGTGTTGTCAAAGCTAATACCACGGATCTGACGGCCACCTGGATCAGCACGGGCGTTTTGCTGGCCGTGGTCCCAAAAGCGCTATTGGCGGCCCAGGCCACGCTGAACATCACGGTGACGAATTCCCCGCAGCCGGCCTCGAACCAGTCGGCCTTTACAGTGACGCCGCCAGGGCCACTCATTCAAAGCGTGCTCAATGCGGCCAGCTTCGCCGCGCCGGCCTCGACATTGCAGCTTGCCCCTGGGGAAATCATCTCCATCTTCGGCTCGGGGCTGGGACCGGGCACTGCCTTAATGGCCACGCCAGCCAACAATGTCTTTCCCACAACGCTCGGCGCGCCGGCCGGCCTGGTCGAATTCGAATTAACACCGAATACCTGGACGCCTGTGCCTCTGGTCTTTGTCCAAGCCAACCAAATCAATGCGCAAACGCCGTTCGCGATGACCCCCGCGACCGGTCTAAGGATGCGTGTCACTTACAATAATCTGGCCTCTACTCCAGTCACTTTTGATGCGGTGGCGGCCGATCCCGGATTGTTCACCATCGACAGCTCGGGCAAAGGACAAGCCGCCGCCCTCAACTACGTCCCCGCGACGCAGATCTTCAGCCTGAATTCGAGCTCAAATCCAGTGGAGAAAGGCGGCGTGCTGGTGCTGTATCTGACCGGCGGCGGAGCCATCACGCCGGCGCCCAGCCCGGAAGGCGCGCTGTCCGGAACCAGCCCGCTCCCAACTCTTGCCGGCACTCCCTCGGTGACCATCGGAGGCGAGGCTGCCTCGTTGATCTCGGCAACCGCCGTGCCGGGCGCACTCGGTGGACTTCTTCAGCTCAACGTCAATGTCCCTTCCGGCGTAAAAGCAGCCAAGGATCTTCCCGTCGTCGTCGTCATTTCCGGTAGGGCGACCCCTGCCACCGCTACCGTCTCGGTCAAATAGCCGCGTTAAAATAGCTGACGGGCCTCACGCGCCCACATATCTTTCCGGACGGAGCGCCGCAAAATGCATCGTCGTCTTTTTCTCGCCGGCAGTTCGCTCGCCGCACTTTCCCCGCTTGGCGCTGCCCAGCGGCTTCCCATCAGGAAAGCAGTCTTGATCAGCATGCTGCCTCGTGAGCTCAGCTACCGTGACCGCTTCCAGCTTGGGCGCGACTCCGGCTTCGAGGAAATCGAGTGCCAGACCGTTGCCGATCCCGCCATCGCCGCCGAAATCCGCAAGGCCTCGGAAGCCACCGGCCTGCGGATCCACTCGGTCATGAACATGGATCATTGGCGCTATCCGCTTTCCTCGGCTGATCCCGCGGTGGTTGAAAAAAGCGTGTCCGGAATGGAAACGAGCCTGCGTAATGCCGAGGAATGGGGCGCAGCCGCCGTGCTGCTGGTGCCGGCGGTTGTCAATCCGGGGACAAGCTACCAGGATGCCTGGACACGATCCCAGGAGCGCATCAAACGAATGATCCCGCTGGCCGAAAAGCGCAAAGTGATCATCGCCGTCGAGGAAGTCTGGAACAAGTTTCTGCTCAGCCCGCTCGAGTTTGCCCGCTACGTCGACGAGTTCAAAAGCCCTTGGGTGCGGGCCTACTTCGATGTCGGCAACGTCGTGCTCTATGGCTACCCGCAGGATTGGATCCGCACGCTTGGCAAACGCATCGTCAAGCTTCACCTGAAGGACTTCACCTTCCGCAACGATCCGAAAATCGGCAAGCGCGTTGCGGACTTCGTCAATCTGCGCGACGGGGAAATCGACTGGAAAGAGATTCATGCGGCGCTAACGGAGATCGGCTTCAAGGGCACCGCCACGGTAGAGCTTTCCGGCGGCGACGCGGCTTATCTCAAAGACGTGAGCCGCCGCGTGGATCTGATCCTCGAAGGCGCCTGATCCCGCTGCCTCGATGCGTTCCTTTCTGCTCGGGCTCGTCGCCGGCGTTACATTGGTCCCGCTGCTGGCGCTGGGGATCGCCTGGGGGGTGATTGCCTGGCGGGAGCGGCCCCCGAAGATCGAGCCGGGAACAACCCTGGTGCTCCGGCTGAACGGCGTTATTCCCGAGAAGGAACCCGCCTCGTGGCTGCCATTTGACGAGCGGGAAACGCTCACTACTTTTGGCCTGTGGCGGACTCTGGCCAATGCGGCCGCCGACCCGCGCATCGCGGCCCTGATGGTGGAGCCGGAGCAGCCGGATGCAGGTTGGGCGAAGCTGGCCGAAATTCGTTCGGCTATTGCGGCCTTCGCGCGCACGGGCAAACCAGTGGCGGCCTTCCTTCGCAGTGCGAACACCCGCGATTATTATCTGGCCTCCGCCGCCGGCCGGATCGCGATAGCTCCTCGAGACCACCTGAACGTCAAAGGCCTGCGAGCGGAGCTGGTTTATATGCGCCAGGCGATGGACAAGCTCGGCATCCTGCCGGAATTTGAAACCTTCGGGCGCTACAAAGACGCTCCGGATCTGCTCACCCGGTCTTCGATGCGGCCTGAGACCCGCCAGTTGGTAGAAGACTTGCTCGAAGCGCGGTTGGAGGAATTCCTCGGCCGCGTCGCCGAAGCACGAAAGAAGACCGCGGACGAGTTGAGGCGGCTTCTCGACGAGGGTCCGTACCTTGCCGAGCCGGCACGGAAGGCTGGCCTGGTTGACGCTGTCGAATTCGAGGATCAGGCTCGCGAGCATCTTCGCCGGCGTCTGAATCAGGAAAAGCTTCGCGTGCTTTCGGCCGCGCGGTATGGACGTGTGCCTGCCGGGCATGCCGGGCTTTCAAGTGGCCATCGCATCGCGCTGCTGGCTGCCGAGGGAGATATCTTTCGCGGCGGACTGCCGCTTCCCGGACAGCGCCTGGACCCGGAGGAGTTTCGAGGCTGGGTGCGAAAGATTCGCCAGGACGCTGCCATCAAGGCAGTGATTCTGCGGATCGATTCCCCCGGCGGAGACGCCATCGGATCGGACGAGATCCTGCGGGAGCTGGAATTACTCGCGGCCGTCAAGCCGCTGCTTGTCTCGATGTCGGACGTCGCCGCCAGCGGAGGCTACGCATTGGCGCTGGCCGGCGCTCGAATTCTTGCCCATCCCCAAACACTGACGGGCTCCATTGGCGTTTTTTACGGAAAACTCTCTTTTGCCGGCCTCTACGAAAAACTCGGGATTCGAAAAGAAGTCCTCGTTCGCGGGCAACATGCCGCGATGGACTCGGACGCTCGCGCCTTGAGCCCCGCCGAACGAAACAAACTCCGCGAAATGCTTCAAACGATGTACACGGATTTCGTTGCGCAGGTTGCTCGCGCACGCCGGCGGAAGCCCGCCGAGATCGAAATTGCCGCCCAGGGGCGCGTCTGGCTCGGGCGGGACGCGCTCAGCCACGGATTGGTGGATGAGACCGGCGGATTCGAGCGTGCCATCCAGGCCGCCAGAGAACTTGCAAAGATCCCCGCATCCGAATCCATCCGCATCGAACCATTCCCAGCCCGGGAGCACTGGCTACGCGCCGCCTGGCGCTGGACGCAAACGGCGCCGCCCGCGGCTTTTTCCTCCTTGCTCCAGGAGCGTTTCTGGAAACGCCTTGCGGTCGAAATCGAGATCCGGTGAATCATCGTAGTAGAATTAGAGTTGAATCCACGCCCGCACGGCGGGCATCCACTTCCTTAAACAAGTTCGTTCCGGAAGAATTACGAAAAAGGAGATCCACATGCCATTCACGCTACCTGCTCTGCCCTACGCTCACGACGCACTGGAGCCGCATATCGACAAAACGACCATGGAAATCCACCACGGCAAACACCACGCGGCTTATGTCGCCAACTTGAACAAAGCGCTCGAATCGGCGCCGGAACTGGCGGACAAGAGCCTGGCAGAGCTGCTGGCGGGCAACTGTGCGATTGTCCCGGAAACCATTCGGACGGCGGTCCGCAACAACGGCGGCGGCCACTGGAATCACTCGCTTTTCTGGAACATAATGGGTCCGAATGCGGGCGGCTCGCCGGTAGGCAACCTCGCCAATGCAATCACTGCCGCCTTCGGTGGCTTCGACGCGTTCAAAGAGAAATTCGGCGCCGCCGCGATGGGCCGGTTCGGCTCCGGTTGGGCCTGGGTGGTAAAAGAAGGCTCGGGCATCGCCATTTGCTCCACCCCCAACCAGGATAACCCTGTGATGGAAGGCAAAAATGTGGTCCTGGGCCTGGACGTATGGGAGCATGCCTACTACCTCAGGTATCAGAACCGGCGCGCCGACTATGTGGGCGCCTGGTGGAACGCAGTGAACTGGCAGACTCTCGAGGCGCGCTTCAACAGCCTCTGAGGTTTTATTTTGCGTGGGCCAATCCCGCCGAGGAGACTGCGAAAGCAATAGTCGTACGCCCTGGCGTACCTCCTTGCGCGGCGAATTCTTCGAACGCCGCCTCGGCCGCCGGCCCTGGGCTAATGTCCACGCGGCACCGTTCGATCTCCGCATCGCTGACGCCCTGATAATTCAAAACGCAAGGCTTTATGGGTGACCCATCCAGCGATAGCGCCGCCCCGTACACCCGGCAGCAAACCGGCCGGTGTTCGTAGATCTGGCAGGCGCCGGACTCAGGATCGAGTACCGGGCAAGCGATTCCCTTGAAACGCTGGGTGTAAAGTTCCTGCTCTGCGCTGGGGCCTTCCAGACAACCGCTCTGCTGGTCGCCAGGATATCGGAGCGCTGTTATCTTCGCGAACGCTTCATCGGCCCGGCCGCGGATTCGCTCCGCCCGCTCGGGTTCCCTTGCGGCCAGTATCCGCCATCCCCGCTGCAGTCGCTCCGCGTCCAGCATGGTGATGGGAAAAGGCCCCTCCCGGCAGCAGGAAGAGCAACCCGCTCTGCATTGGACCCACTCTCCGGACCGGCGAAACGCCTCGTCCAGCGAATCCTGGATGACTCGCAACAGCTTGGAGTCGGCGGTACGGCCGCTGGCGCTCATTTCACGCTCCACGTGTCGGACTTCTGCGGCGTCATATCATTTGTATATAGCGCGATTCGCATCTCTATGGCGGAGTTTCTTCTCAAGTATGCCGATTCCCGTGGCCAGCTCAAAGAGCAGGTGGCGGAAGCCGGATCCGAATCCGAGCTCCGCGAGCGGTTCAGCCAGCAGGGCTATCTCATTTATTCGATTAGACCTACGGGCCGCTCGCTGGTGGCCAGGCTCGGCGTCGGCGGCGGCAAGCGCATCAACCTTGAGAAGTTTCTCATTTTCAACCAGCAGTTCCTGACACTGGTGCGCGCCGGCCTCCCCATTCTCAAAGCCCTCGATTTGCTGGCGGACCGGTTGACGGACCCTAAACTCGGCAAACACATTCAAAGGGTCCGCAATGAAGTAAAAAAAGGCTCTCTTCTTTCAGACGCCTTTGCAACGGCCGGAGTATTCCCTCCCATCTACGTCACCTCAATTATGGCGGGAGAAAAATCGGGAGCCCTGGCCGAGGTGCTCGAACGCTATCTTTCTTACCAGCGCCTCAACATGGCCGTTAAGAAGAAACTTCTGCTCGCCCTCATCTACCCAGCCGTGCTGGTGGTGATGGTGTTGGCTCTCATTGTGTTCATGGTTGCCTACGTGGTGCCTCAGTTCGCCGTTTTGTACAGCGGCCTCAATGCGCAACTCCCTGCCATCACCGTGTTTCTGATCTCTTTCGGGACCGCGGCGCGCGAGTATGTGGTGGCTGGATTCCTGGGTCTTATCATTTCGATTTTGGGAATCAGGCTGTGGGCGCAAAGCGAGTCGGGTAAAGAAGCGTTGGATCGCTGGAAACTGCGCACCCCGGTGGCCGGCGTCATCTGGGTGAAGTACCAGGTGGCGCAAGTGTCGCGAGTATTGAGCACGCTGCTGGTGGGCGGCATCCCCCTGGTGCAGTCGCTCGAAACCGCGTGCACCTCACTCGATTCACGTCTGCTGCGCCGCTCGCTTGAAACGGCCCGCCAGCTTGTTAAGGAGGGTCAGCCCTTATCTCAGTCGCTCGCGAAAACCAAGCTCTTTCCTCCACTGTCGATCGACATGATTGAGGTCGGCGAATCCACCGGCGCTCTGCCGACCATGCTGAGTTCGGTCGCCGAGTTTTACGAGGACGACGTAACCACGCAGATGACAGCCGCCCTCTCGCTGATCGAGCCGGCGATCATGATTTTCATGGGCGTTTTCGTCGCCTTCGTGTTGATGGCGCTCTACCTGCCCATCTTTTCGTTGTCCGATTCGCTCGGCGGAATGTAGCAAGAGCCGGGTCAGCGCCGTCGGTCAGATTTCCGCGATTGTTTCGCGCACCGCATCGCCGCTCCGGAAAGGCTCCTCTCGCAGTTCCACGCCCAGGCCGGGGGCGCCGGGCGCAGTGACGTATCCGTTGACCGGCGTTGGAACGTCTTTGATGAAATGCGGGTACAGGTCGTTATAGAGATGAAAAACGCTCTCCATGATGTAGAAATTCGTTAGCGAGGTGGCCGTGTGAATGGAGGCGAACCAAAGGACCGGACCCCCGCCGGTGTGAGGAGAGGTAGGGATCTTATACGTATCAGCCATATCGGAGATTTTCTTGGCTTCCGAGATGCCGCCGCACCAGGTCACGTCGTACATCACTACATCGACGGCGTGCAGGTCGAACATTTCACGGAACCGGAAACGGGTGGCGAGGCGTTCGCTCACGCACACCGGAATCGACGTTTCCCTCGCCAGCGTCGCATAGGCTTCCAGATTATCGGGAAGCATGGGGTCTTCGAGATAGAGGATGCCGTAAGGCTCCAATGAGCGGGCGATCTGCAGTGAGCAGGGCAGGTTCCACTTGCTGCTCAGATCCAGGGCGATCTCCATTTCATCACCGGCCACTTTTCGGATGCGTTGTATGGGATCGAGCGACTGTTTCAGTTCCGCCTGCGTTATAAATGTTCCGCCGTGCCGCGCGAAGGCGTTCACCGGACCCCGGTCGTAGGGGTAGATCTTAACGGCCTTGATGCCGCGCTTGAGCAGGAACTCGGTAACCTTTTCCGGATCGTGATCGCGCATGCCGTAGATCGGCCATCCGTTCATGGTGTTGTAGACGCGCAGTTTTTCCTGCGCCTTACCGCCAAGAAGCTTGTATACAGGCAGCCCGGCCGCCTTGCCAAGAATGTCCCACTGCGCGATGTTGATGGCGGTGAGCATGCGCATCTCAGCGCCGCCCCAGGGCTGATAGGAAATGCGGTAGAAGATGTCCTGCCAGATGCGTTCGATGTTGGTGGGGTCCTTGCCTAGCAGCAGGGGGGCCAGTTCCTTGAGCGCGCCGTGGTTCGCATCCTGGCTGGGATAAGACTCGCCAATGCCGGTGACGCCTTGATCGGTGTGTAGCAGGACCCAGGTCCAGTTCGGAGAGACGTCGTGTATGCGCAAATCTTTCCGGACGCGAACCATTTCGATCTTCGTGATCTTCATAGGGCCGGCGGCGCTGGCGGCGCGTTGGGCAAACGGAGTGCAGAACGGGATTGCCCCTTTGAGCAGGTCCCGGCGGCGCATGGAGGGTCTCATAGAGTTATGCCTGCGCCACTGTTTCCACGATGGCATCGCCACTGCGGAACAACTCCGGTTTGATTTCCAGTCCGATGCCCGGGGCCTCGGAAGGAACGATGTGGCCCTTATCCGGCACTGGAATATTGTTCACGAAGCGTGGGTACTGATGCGTGTATTTCCAGTAGTTGCTTTCCATAATGAGGAAATTGGGCAGCGCCGCGCACAGGTGAGCCGAACAGGCGTAGAGAAGCGGACCGCCGCAAGTGTGCGGCGAGGTAGGGATGAGATAAGTGTCGGCCATATCGGAGATCTTTTTGGCTTCCGAAGGTCCGCCGCACCAGGTGAGATCGTACATGATGACATCGCATGCCTTGTTTTCAAAAAACTCGCGGTATTCATAACGGGTGGCAAGCGTTTCACTCATGCAGATCGGCACGGACGTCTCCGAGGCAAGCTGCGCGTAGGCCTTGGGGTTGTTCATCAGCATGGCGTCCTCGAGATACATGATGTTGTAGGGTTCCAGCGCCTTGGCAATGCGCTGCGCGCTGGGCAGATCGAAGCGTCCCCACAGATCCACGCAAATGTCCATCTGGTTTCCCGTCTTGTCGCGAATCTCCTTGATCCAACTCATCCCTCGCTCCAGCGCCTGGTTCGAGATATAGTTGTCGGCCGCGGAGAAGGGATAGATCTTCATCGCCGTGATCCCGCGGTCTAACAGGAACTGCACGATCTTCATCGTGTCCGGACCCATCTTCGTATTGTTGATCGCCCAATAGTCGGTGGTGGTGTTATAGACCCGAACACGCGGGCGCGTTTTGCCGCCAAGCAGCCGGTAAAGCGGAAGCCCGGAGGCTTGCCCGAGAATATCCAGTTGCGCCATGTTGACCGCGCTCAGAATGCGCATGTCCGCGCCACCGGCATTGCGCATGGCCATGCGATGGTAGAAAGCCCGCCAGATGCCATCGATGTCGCGCGGGTCGCGGCCGGTGAGCGTGCGCGAGTAGTCCCTGAGCGCGCCGATTTCCCCTTGATGAAAAGGATAGGTTTCGCCGGTCCCGACAATACCTTTGTCGGTGTGCAGCCGCACCCAGCAGAACTCGGTGGCCTCGGAGCCGCCGCCGCCGCCGCCGATCTTAATGTCCTGGCGAAACGTGACCGCCTCGATCTTCGTGATCTTCATCGGCTCCGAATTGTTGACGGCCGATTGCAGGGCGGCAGGCAAGGCCGATACGGCGAAAGCCTGCTCGATGAACGCGCGCCGGGTTGTTTGTTTCATAACGCCACCGCATTTCTGGCGACGTATTCGTCAACGGCGGAGCGCTGCGGCTTGCGCTGATCGATGTAGTAAAAGCGTTCGGCAAAGGCGATCTTGTGCGGCTTGCCGTATTCGCGGTTGTTGTCGAGCAGAAACTGGCGCACGTATTCGCGGTCCGCGGTGCGGTCGTCGTTGCCCAGTATCGGGAGGCGTTTGCCTTGCTCCGCCAGGCGCGCCCGCAGTTGCGATCCGAAGTTGCCGCCGCCCTGGGAGCGGCACTCGACAATCGAGTCGATCTTCTTTTCGATGTACGCGGTGATGTCGATTACACGGTTGTAGGTTTGACCGGGGCGGGCGTAAAAGTAGTAGCGCTCCAGCACATCGTGCGGCGCAAGGCCCGCCTCCAGTTGTTCGTGATAGTCGTTCTCGATGCCGGACATCCAGCAGGCCTCCTCTACCGCGCGCCCCGTGGCCCAATGGTCGGGATTCTCCTCACCATGCCCCCATGGATTGAAAGTGACCACGGTGTCCACCTTCCACATGCGAAACAGAAAAATGAGGCGGCTGCGAAGATCGAGCGAGGAGATGCCGTCCATCTCGTGATTCTGGTAGTACAGATCGAACGTATCCTTGAAGCCGAGCGCCGCGGCAATCTTGATATGCTCCTGTTCATTGCTGAGAATATTCGCGGCGGTGGAATGGCCGCCGCGCTTCTCGTCGTTGCTGGTGCGAATGAGGTATCCGGTGTAGCCTTCGCGAATCAACTTGGTGCAGTGCCCGCCGGCGTATAACGGGATGTCGTCCATATGCGCATGGACGGCGGCGAAGACTTTGCCTTTGTGCGGCTGGCCCGGCCGGTCCTTTTCGACAATAACCGGACCCACGTCGGCGCGCGCCATCGCGATCCCCAGTGCGGAATTGTAGAATCTGTCCTTGGCCATGCTGGTTCTCCTAGAGCCTCACCGCGTTTTTATCGACGAAGTCGCGAATGTTCTTCGAGTAATCAGCCGCCGGGCCAATGTAGCGAAACGCTTCGGCGTAGCCTAATCCGAACCTCGCGCCCAGCAGTTTCCAATCCTCCATCAGCAGATGCTTGACGAACTGGAAGTCGGCGGTTTTGTCGTCATCGCCGAGCAGTGGCAGCCTCCGGCCCTCCTGCGCCAACTGCCTGCGGAGGCGTGACCCGGCCGCTCCGGCCGGACCTTTTCCTTTGTTGGCGACGTTGCCTCTTACTTTGTGATCGATATAAGAGCTGATGTCGACGATGCGGTTCACCAGGTTGTGTCCCTGCGGCGAGCGCGCGTGATAATACTTTTCGCGGATGCGGGCGGGCTTGAGGCCTGCCTTGTAGTGTTCCGGATAGTCCTTGCCGCCGCCGGACATCCAACAGGCCGCCTCCGCCGCGCGGCCCGCCACCAGATGATCCGGGTTCTCCTCATAGTGGTTGTAGGGATCCATGGTGATCATGGTGTCCACTTGCAGCAGGCGGAACAGAAAGATCAACCGCGCCCGGATCTCCACCTCGGAGCAGTCGTCCATACGATGATTGCGATAGTAGAAGGAGTAGGCTTTCCTGCAACCGAGTTCCTTGGCTACTTCCTGATTGTCGAT
>Ga0187893_10001821_pt1 | contig 49202 bp, 64 predicted proteins | sample MA1701074metaG_FD_139574 | JGI IMG/M metagenome (GOLD analysis project Ga0187893, IMG submission 139574) | White microbial mat communities from a basaltic lava cave in the Kipuka Kanohina Cave System on the Island of Hawaii, USA - MA170107-4 metaG ... | reverse complement strand
CTCTTCGGGCTCTTCTTCCTCTTCTTCCGGCGCGGCTTCCTCGGCGACCAGTTCCGGCGCCTCTTCCTCGACCGCTTCTTCCTCTTCCTCCGGAGCTTCTTCTTCGGCGACTATTTCCTCTTCCGGCTCTTCTTCCTCTTCTTCCTCAACTACCAGTTCTTCTACCGCCACGGGTTCCCCGACCTCCGGGGGCAGTTCGTAGCGCGTTATCGGGAAGTCCTCGAGAGGCTTAGGCGAAGGCGGGGGTGGAGGCGTCTTGGGCAGAGGCGCGTCGCTGTACTGGACTGCCTCCCGCTCGGGTACGTATTCGGGCGGAGGGGCTGGTGCCGGTGCCGGCGGCGGTGGCGCAGCCGCTTCTGCCTGGCTTGCGGTCCCGGTGCTGCCTCGCTCGGATTGAGTCGAGCACGCGGCCAGTGCGGAGGCAATCAGCAGCATGAGTAGTCGGTTGGGTTTGCGTCGCATCGCGTATTCTCCTGTTCTTGGGGAGTCTCGGGACGGAAGTAAACGGGTGGAATTATGACCCGCATCGCCCTCCGCCTACAACGCCGGCCGATAACGTGCGGACAGCGGACGGCAACCGAATCTGGACGCAACTATACCTGCGCGATTCTGGCCTGTCTCGGAGCCGTATGATATCTTTACGTTTTGTTTTCGGCGGCCGATAACAAGCTTCCTTTCGCCGCGCTCGCTCGAGTGCAGGCGAGAACGCCGAAGCCGCTCCCGGCGCTTGAGCTGCGCCAGCCATAGCCAGTCAATCCATTCGTCCAGATGGAGCAGTTCGCCAAAGAGACCCTGCCGATCAGCCTCGAAGAGGAGATGCGGCGCTCGTATCTCGACTACGCGATGAGCGTGATCGTCGGACGGGCGCTGCCAGATGTAAGAGACGGACTGAAGCCAGTGCATCGCCGGATCCTCTACGCGATGTACGAAGCGAACAATGTCTGGAACCGTCCATATGTGAAGTGCGCGCGGGTCGTCGGGGACGTGCTCGGAAAGTACCATCCTCACGGTGACACCGCTACCTACGAAGCTCTGGTGCGCATGGCCCAGGACTTCTCCATGCGCTACATGCTGGTTGACGGCCAGGGCAATTTCGGTTCGGTCGATGGCGACTCGGCCGCGGCCTATCGCTACACCGAGTGCCGGCTCGAGCGAATATCCTCCGAAATCCTTGCGGACATCGACAAGGAGACGGTCGATTTCGTCCCCAACTACGACGGCAAGGAACTCGAGCCCAGCGTCCTTCCGACACGGGTACCCAACCTTCTGGTCAACGGCTCGGCGGGAATCGCTGTGGGGATGGCCACCAATATCCCGCCCCACAACCTCGGAGAAATCGTCGACGCCTGCCTTGCGATCCTTGAGCGTCCGGAGATCAGCATCGACGAGTTGATCGGGATTATCCCCGGACCCGACTTTCCGACCCGCGGGATCATATACGGGACCGCCGGCATCCGCGAGGGCTACAGGACAGGCCGAGGGCGAGTCGTAATTCGCGCCCGTGCCCATTTCGAGGAGATCGAGAAAGGCGGACGCCAAGCGATCATCGTCGATGAGCTGCCATACCAGGTCAACAAATCGGCGCTGCTAATGCGAATCGGCGAACTCGTGCGCGAAAAGAGGCTGGAAGGCATCGGCGAGATTCGCGACGAGTCCGACAAGTCCGGTATGCGGGTGGTGCTCGAACTCAAACGCGGCGAGATGCCGGAGGTCATTCTCAACAATCTATACAAGGAAACGCAGCTGCAGGATACCTTCGGGATGAACATGGTGGCGCTGGTCGACGGCCAGCCCCGCCTGCTCAACCTGAAGCAGACACTTGAGGCCTTTCTTCGGCACCGCCGAGAAGTGGTGACGAGGCGCACGATATATGAACTGCGCCAGGCCCGCAGCCGTGGTCACATACTGGAAGGGCTGGCGGTGGCCCTGTCCAATGTCGACGAAATAATTGCGCTGATGAAGGCGGCGCCGACGCCCGCCGAGGCGAAACACCAGCTCATGGCTCGTGCCTGGCGCTCGCAGATGGTCGAGGCCATGCTCGCGCGCGGCACCTTCGCAGCCTCGCGTCCGGAGGAGCTGTCGCCGGAATACGGTCTGAAGGAGGACGGCTATCGCCTGTCCGACGTTCAGGCACAGCGCATTCTGGAAATGCAGTTGCAGCGACTGACCGGACTTGAACAGGAAAAGATCGTCAAGGAGTACGGCGAGGTCATGGAACTGATCTCCGACCTGCTCGACATTCTGGCCCGACCGGAACGGATCACGCGCATCATCGCCGAGGAGCTGAAGCAGACCCGGGAGCAGTTCGGCGACGGCAGGCGCAGCGAGATAGAGGTGAATACCCAGGAACTGGGCATGGAGGACCTGATCGCTCCAGCCGACGTCGTCGTGACCCTGTCTCATACCGGCTACATGAAGGCCCAGCCGATGGCCGACTACCGGGCGCAGAAGCGCGGCGGACGCGGCAAGCAGGCTGCGGCCACCAAGGAAGACGACTTCATAGACAGCCTGTTCATCGCCAACACGCACGACTACATCCTGTGTTTCTCCAACCGCGGACGGTTGTACTGGCTCAAGGTCTATGAAGTGCCGCAGGGCGGGCGCGCCAGTCGCGGCAAGCCGATAGTGAACCTGCTTCCGCTCACCGACGAGGAGAAGATCACCGCGATCCTTCCAGTGCGCGAGTTCGACGAGCACAAGTACGTCTTCATGGCCACGGCCAATGGCACGGCCAAGAAAACGCCGCTGTCCGAGTTCTCGCGTCCACGGCCTTCCGGGATTATCGCGGTCGACCTCGACGAGGGCGACTATCTCATCGGTGTGGCCCTCACGGACGGCCGTCACGACGTCATGCTGTTCTCGGACGAGGGGCGGGCGGTGCGCTTCGACGAGAACGATGTGCGCCCCATGGGCAGAACCGCCCGCGGCGTGCGCGGAATGAACCTCGCCAAGGGCGGGAAGGTAATAGCACTGCTGGTCGCAGACAACGAGAACCAGGCGGTGTTGACGGCAACCGAGAACGGGTTCGGAAAACGCACACCGATCGGCGAGTACACGCGGCATGGACGCGGCGCACAGGGCATGATCGCCATCCAGACCAGCGCGCGCAACGGTAGCGTGGTCGCAGCCAAGCTTGTCGACCCGGATGACGAGGTCATGCTCATTACGACCGGTGGCGTGCTGATCCGCATGCACGTCGCGGAAATCAGAGAGTTGGGGCGAGCAACCCAGGGTGTAACGCTGATAAATCTGGGCGCAGAGGAGAAATTGGCAGGGCTTGAAAAAGTGGCCGATCGGGACGACCAGGAGTTGCCTGATGGCGAGGAAGCGTCCGACGGCGAGGCCGACGCCTCAACCGGGCGGGATGCCGGCTCCGCTGACGGGTCCGCAGAGCCCAGCGGGAGCGAGTGAAGCACGCACGCGGGAACAGAGAAAAGGAAGCAAGAGTGGGTAGAGTCTTCAATTTCAGCGCTGGGCCCGCAGTGCTGCCGGAGCCAGTCCTCGAACAGGCGCGCGACGAGATGCTCGACTGGCGCGGCTCGGGCATGTCGGTGATGGAGATGAGCCATCGTGGCAAGGAGTTCATCGCGATCGCAGAAAAAGCGGAAGCTGACTTGCGCGAGTTGCTGGCGGTGCCCGATGGTTACAAGGTGCTGTTTCTCCAGGGTGGGGCAAGCGCCCAGTTCGCGATGATTCCGATGAATTTGCTGCGCGGGCGAAAGAAGGCCGACTACGTTCACACCGGAGAGTGGGCCAAGAAAGCCATCGGCGAAGCGAGAAAGTTCTGCTTGGTCAATGTTGCGGCGAGCGGTGAAGATCGCGGATTCAGCCATGTTCCAAAGCAGGAGTCCTGGAAGCTGGATGCGGACGCGGGCTACGTTCACATCACCAGTAACGAAACCATCGGGGGCGTGGAGTACCACTGGGTGCCGGATACCGGGGCAGTCCCGCTGGTTGCCGATATGTCTTCCCACATCCTGTCGAGGCCGATCGAAGTATCACGCTACGGCCTGATCTACGCCGGCGCGCAGAAGAACATCGGCCCCGCAGGCCTTACCATCGTGATCGTGCGCCAAGATCTGCTCGGCCGGGCTCTTCCGGCCACGCCGGCTGTCTACGACTACAAGATTCAGGCCGACAATGGATGGATGTACAACACCCCGGCGACCTATGCAGTCTATGTTGCCGGGCTGGTGTTCGAGTGGTTGAAGGCGAAGGGCGGCCTGGCCTCGGTGGAGCGGCACAACCTGGCGAAATCGCGGCTGCTTTACGACTACCTCGATTCCAGTACTTTCTACTCCTGCCCGGTCGTGAAGGAGGATCGTTCGCGCATGAACGTTGCCTTCCGCCTGAAGAACGAAACGCTGGACCAGGATTTCCTCAAGCTAGCTGCCTCGGAGGGCCTGGTGCAACTCAAGGGCCATCGATCGATCGGTGGCATGCGGGCATCAATCTATAACGCCATGCCGATGGAGGGCGTGAGAACGCTCGTTGACTTCATGCGGAACTTCGAAAAACGCGTCGGCTGATGGCTGACAAGCTGCGTATCCTCACATTCAACAGTATTTCCCACGTCGGGCTCAAGCGGCTGCCTGCGGAACGCTACTCCGTCGGTGCGCAGATCGAGGAGCCAGACGCCATCCTTGTGCGCTCGCAGGATCTGCATTCGATGCCTATTCCCGGCTCTGTGCGGGCGATTGGCCGTGCCGGAGCCGGCGTCAATAACATTCCAGTGAAGGCGATGAATACCCGTGGTGTGCCGGTGTTCAACGCACCAGGCGCCAACGCAAACGCCGTCAAGGAACTGGTTATTGCGGGTATGTTGCTGGCCGCTCGCAACATTCCTCCGGCGCTTACCTTCGTCGCCGGTGTCGCCGGCAGCGATCAGGATATTCACCTCAAGGTCGAGGACGGCAAGAAAAGCTTTGCCGGCATCGAGCTGCCGCATCATACCCTTGGGGTGATCGGGCTTGGGCGGATCGGCAGCCTGGTTGCGGATGCTGCGATAAAACTGGGAATGAACGTGCACGGCTACGACCCCGAGATCACGGTCGACGCGGCCTGGAGTCTGCCCTCCCAGGTCAGGAAGGCGCACTCCGTGGAGGAGATCGTGCGCGGCTGTGACTTCGTCACGCTGCATGTACCGTTAGAGGACTCGACCCGCAATCTGATCGATCCGCGCCGAATGTCCCTGATCAAGCACGGCGCGGTGCTCTTGAATTTTTCTCGCGAAGGAATCGTCGACAACGAGGCAGTGATAGAAGCCCTGGCATCGAAGCGACTGAGGTACTACGTGTGCGATTTTCCTGCGGCACGGCTGGCTGGCCATGCTGGCGTGATCGCGCTGCCGCATCTGGGCGCTTCTACGCGGGAGGCCGAGGACAATTGCGCGGTGATGGTCGTCGACCAGATGCGCGAGTACCTGGAACACGGCAATATCCGCAACGCGGTGAATTTTCCGGACGTGGTGATGGCAAGGGAATCTCCTTACCGGCTGGGCATCGCCAACGCCAATGTTCCGAACATGGTAGGACAGATTTCCACGACGGTGGCCCGCGCGGGGCTGAACATCCACAACATGATCAACAAATCCAGGCACGACATGGCCTACACGCTGGTAGACGTGGACAGCGCCGTTCCGGCGACGGTCATCGGCGACCTGGCCGCTATCGAGGGAGTGCTCGCGGTGCGTTATCTGCCCCTCGACCAGCCCTGACATGTCCGACGCACTGAAGAATCTTCGCGACCGTATCGACCGGCTGGACGAGGAGATCCTGCGCCTTGTGAATGAAAGGGCGCATCTCGCCCACGAGATCGGCAAGCTGAAGGCGGACGGCACGGTCTACCGGCCGGAGCGGGAGGCTCAGGTGCTACGCCGCCTCGCGGAGCAGAATCCGGGGCCGCTAGCCGAAAAGGCGATCACCCATGTATTCACAGAGATCATCTCGGCCTGCCGGGCGTTGGAGGATGCTTTTTCGGTCGCTTGCCTCGGGCCCAAGGGCACCTTCAGCGAGGAAGCGGTCGAGAAGCACTTCGGCGGACACGCGCCAGCGGTGCTCTGCTCTACAATTGACGAGGTGTTCCGCACGGTAGAGTCGGGCGCAGTGGGCTTCGGCGTTGTCCCGGTCGAGAACTCCACCGAGGGCGCGGTCGGCCGCACCCTGGATCTGCTCGTTTCGACACCGCTCAGCGTCTGCGGCGAGGTGATGCTTCCGGTTCACCAGAACCTGCTCTCGCGTTTGCAGCAGCCCGGCGCGGTCGAGCGTATCTACTCCCATGCCCAGAGCCTCGCCCAGTGCAACGCGTGGCTGAACGAGCACTGTCCACGGGCCCAGCGAGTGCCGGTCGGCAGCAACGCAGAAGCGGCACGTCGTGCAGCCGAGGATGGGCAATCGGCTGCGATCGCCGGCAGGGCGGCAGCCGAGGAGTACCGGCTGCCTGTACTCGCTGCCAACATCGAAGACTATCCCAATAACACCACGCGCTTTGCAGTGATCGGGCACCATGATGCCGGCGTGTCGGGGAAGGACAAGACCTCATTCGTCATGTCCGCGAAGAACCGGCCAGGCGCCATTCACGAACTGCTGACCCCGCTTGCGCAGAACCGGGTGAGCATGACCCGCCTCGAATCTCGCCCCTCACGCACCGGTCTATGGGAGTACGTGTTTTTCGTCGATATAGAGGGACATCGCACCGACAGCCACGTGGCGCACGCGCTGGAAGAAGTCCGAACCCGGGCCGCCTTTCTCAAGATTCTCGGTTCTTATCCGGTCGCTGTTCCATGAACAAGGCGCAGACTGTCTCTCAACTCGGCGACCCCTGCGAGTCCGCACTGCCCTACGTGAGGGCAATCGCACCGTATCAGCCCGGCAAGCCGATATCGGAACTCGCCCGCGAACTGGGCCTGGAAGAGTCCGGAATCGTCAAGCTGGCCTCGAACGAAAATCCCCTGGGTGCCAGTCCGAAGGGGCTCGCCGCAGCACAGCGCGCGTTGACGGATGTCGGTCGCTATCCGGACGGAAGCGGGTTTGATCTGAAACAGGCGCTCAGCCGGCGCTATCGGCTCGCTCAGGACAACGTCATTCTCGGCAACGGCTCCAACGATGTGCTGGAACTCGCCGCGCGCGCCTTTCTGGCTCCCGGAACCAGTGCCGTGTATTCGCGGCACGCCTTCGCGGTCTACCCGTTGGTCACGCAGGCGACCGGGGCGAGGGGGATCGAGGTTCCCGCGCGCGACTTCGGCCACGACCTGGAGGCGATGGCCGCGGCCATCCGCAGCGACACGCGATTGGTATTCGTCGCCAACCCCAACAATCCCACCGGAACCTGGCACGGGCCCGATGCCGTGCTTGCGTTCCTGACGAAGGTGCCCGCGGGCGTGCTGGTGGTGCTCGACGAGGCCTACAATGAGTACCTGCCTGCCTCGGACCAGGCAGAAAGCGCGCGCTGGGTCGAGCGTTTCTCGAATCTACTGGTCTCGCGTACCTTTTCCAAGGCCTACGGCCTTGCCGGTTTGCGCGTCGGCTACGGGCTGGCGCAACGGCAGGTTGCGGAGCTGATGAACAGGGTGCGCCAACCCTTCAACGTCAACAGCGCGGCACTGGCGGCGGCAGTCGCAGCGCTCGACGACGACGGGTTCGTGCGCGAGAGCTTTGAACTGAACCGGGCCGGAATGCTGCAACTGACCCAGGGGTTCAAACGGCTCGGGCTCGACTGGATACCCTCGCACGCGAATTTTGTCAGTGTTCACGTCGGCCAGTCCACGCAGCTGTACCAGCGGCTGCTCGAACTCGGTGTCATCGTGCGGCCGGTCGCGGCGTACTCGATGCCGGAACACCTGCGGGTTACGATCGGACTGGAGTCGGAGAACCGTCGTTTTCTTGAAGCCCTCAAGCAGGTGCTGCGGGGCGCTGCCTGACACGCGCTTTCCACCTGCTCACACTCGGACATCCCAGGTTGTTTCTCAACAAACTTGTTGTCGTCGGTGTCGGTCTCATCGGCGGTTCGGCGGCCGCGGGGTTGAAGCGCGCCGGGGCGGTCGGGCGCGTGGTCGGCGTGGGGCGGGGACGCGCCAACATCTCGCGGGCGCTGGAACTGCGTGTGATCGACGAAGCCGCCGACGACATCGCCGGCCCGGTGGGCGATGCCGACATCGTGTTGATCGCCGTTCCCGTCCGACAGACCCGGGGCGTACTGGAGAAGCTGGTCGAAGCGGCGCGGGCTGGAGTGGTGATTACCGACGCAGGCAGTACCAAGAGGGACTTCGTGGAGGCAGTGCGCGATGTGTTCGGAGCGCATGCGCCGAGTGTCGTGCCTGCTCATCCCATCGCCGGCGCCGAATTGACGGGAGTCGATGCGGCATCGGCTAGTCTGTTCGAAGGTCGTCGCGTGGTGCTGACGCCCCTGCCGGAAAGCGAACCGCAAGCCGTATCCAAGATCGAGTCGATGTGGCTCGCTTGCGGCGCCCGCGTGATACGCATGTCAGCACAGCACCACGACGAAGTGTTTTCGACCGTGAGCCACCTGCCGCATGTGCTGGCCTATGCTTTGGTTAACCTGGTTGCATCGCGCGCCGATGCCAAGGAACTCTTCTCCTTCGCCGCCAGCGGTTTCCGCGATTTCACCCGTATCGCCGGCAGCTCTCCGGAGATGTGGCGCGACATCTGCGTGGCGAACCGCGATTGCATCGCGGCCGATATCGATGCCTTCCAGCATGCCCTCAGCGAAGTTGCGCAACGGGTGCGCGCCGGCGACGTCGAGGCGCTGACCCGGATCTTCGAGGCTGCGCGCGACGCGCGCCAAGCCTGGCTGAAGGGGGCGGCGTGAGCTCAGAGCAGGCTCTCGATCTCGGTCCCTATTACGGCGCCGCCGGCATCGTTCGGCTTCCCGGCTCGAAGAGCATTTCAAATCGCGTCCTGTTGCTTGCGGCCCTTGCCAGTGGCGAGACGCAAGTCAACGACCTGCTGGACTCCGACGACACGGTACGGATGCTCGAAGCGCTGATCTCGCTCGGCGTGAAGATCGAGGTCGGCGCTGGTGGAACCACCTGCCGCGTCACTGGCTGTGCAGGAGCGTTTCCCGTCAAGTCGGCCGAACTCTTCCTGGGCAATGCCGGGACGGCGTTCCGGCCGCTGACCGCGGTGCTGGCGCTGGCCGGCGGAAACTTCCGGCTCTTTGGCGTGGAGAGGATGCACCAGCGGCCGATCGGCGACCTGGTGGACGCATTGCGTTCGATGGGCGCGCAGATCCGCTACTTGCAGAATGAAGGCTACCCGCCGCTGGAGATCTCATCGGCGGGTACTTGTTTCCAGCAGCGCGTTCAAGTGCAAGGCGAGATTTCCAGCCAGTTCCTCACCGCTCTGCTGATGGCGCTGCCGTTGAGCGCGCAGGGCGGAACGGTAGAGGTAAAGGGCGAACTGATCTCCAGACCGTACGTAGATCTCACGCTCGATCTCATGGCCCGTTTCGGCGTATCGGTCCGGCGCGAGGGCTGGAAGCGTTTCACCGTCGGCGCCGGTGCCAAGTACTCGAGCCCGGGAACGATTCATGTCGAAGGCGATGCATCCAGCGCCTCGTACTTCCTCGCAGCCGGCGCAATCGGCGAAGGTCCGGTGCGAGTCGAAGGCGTGGGCAAGGGGAGCATACAGGGCGACGTAGCCTTCGCCGACGTCCTGAAAACGCTGGGGGCGAAAGTGGAACTGGCGGAGAACTGGATCGAGGCGAGCGGCCCGGCTTCGGGTCGGCTCAGGGGGTTCGACCTCGACCTGAACCACATGCCGGATGCAGCGATGACTCTGGCGGTCGTCGCGCTGTTTTGCGATGGACGCAGCCGGCTGCGCAACATCGCTAGCTGGCGCGTCAAGGAGACCGATCGCGTCAAGGCGATGGCCACCGAACTGCGCAAGCTCGGGGCCGAAGTCATGGAAGGCACGGACTACCTCGTGGTGGTGCCGCCAGGCCCCTCCGGCATCGTTGCCGGCGCCGCGATCGATACCTACGACGACCACCGCATGGCGATGTGTTTCTCTCTGGCTAGTCTAGGCGGAGTAGGGGTGCGCATCAACGACCCGCAATGTGTCTCCAAGACTTTTCCCGACTATTTCGAGCGCTTCCAAGCCATTACTCGGGCGCCGGTGGTCGCTGTTGACGGGCCATCGGGTTCCGGCAAAGGCACGGTTGCACAGCGTGTCGCCCAGGCGTTGGGCTTTCGCTACCTCGACAGCGGCGCGCTTTACCGTTTGGTGGCGTTGCAGGCGCTGCGCAAAGGCATCGCGCTGGAAGACAGCCAAGGCCTGCGTGCTGCCGCGCTCGATCTGCCCGCGGTCTTTTCCGGACAGGAGATTTACCTCGATGGCGAGCTGGTGACCGATGTCATACGCGCCGAGGAGATCGCCGAAGCGGCCTCCAGGGTTGCTTCTATTCCTGAGGTGCGTCAGGCACTTATGCGTCGTCAGCGGGCCTTTCGACGGCCGCCGGGCCTGGTGGCGGAAGGTCGCGACATGGGCAGCGTCGTATTCACCGATGCGGCCCTAAAGGTGTTCCTGACGGCCACTGCCGAAGCGCGAGCCGAGCGCCGCCATAAGCAGTTGATTGACAAAGGGTTACATGCTACTCTGGCGGCCCTTTTGCGAGACATCGAACAACGCGACGCCCGCGATGAGGGTCGCAGCGTTGCTCCTCTGCAGAAGAGCGCAGACGCACAAGTGCTTGATACAACGGACCTATCGATCGAACAAGCGGTCGAGCAGCTGGTCGCGTGGAGCCTTGAAGCGCTGCGAAAAGCCCCATCCCACTGAATCGAGAGACATGCTTTAGCGGCCGGCGTACCGCGCCGCAAGGCCGGTTTTTCGGTCCCTCGGATGGGTTTACAGGCCAACCCCGTTTGTACGTGAGCGGAGCATTTCCCCGAAATCCTTCTATGAAAACTGCAAGCCACACCTCTGCCGCCGCCGGTCCTGAAAGTTTTGCCGCACTGTTCGAGGAAAGTCTTTCCCGGCAGGAGATGCGCGCGGGCGAGGTCATTACGGCAGAAGTCATCCGCGTGGATCCGAACTTCGTCGTGGTGAACGCCGGACTGAAGTCCGAGAGTTACATCTCTACTGAAGAATTCAAGAACGACCGTGGCGAAGTCGAGGCCAAGCCAGGCGATTACGTGAGTGTCGCGATCGAAGCGCTGGAGGACGGTCATGGCGAAACCCGCCTGTCGCGCGAGAAGGCAAAGCGCCTCGCGGCGTGGCAAGACCTGGAAAAGGCGATGGAGGAAGGCCGCTTGGTGCAAGGGCTGGTAAACGGTAAGGTCAAGGGCGGGCTTACCGTCATGATCAACGGCATCCGGGCCTTCCTTCCCGGTTCCCTGGTTGATGTGCGCCCGGTGAAGGACACCAATCCGTTCGAAGGCAAACAGCTCGAGTTCAAAGTCATCAAGCTCGACCGAAAGCGCAACAACGTCGTGGTTTCGCGCCGGGCTGTGCTCGAAGCGAGCCAGGGCGAAGAACGCCAGAAGCTCCTGGAGAGCCTGCAGGAAGGCGCCGTCGTCAAGGGCGTGGTGAAGAACATCACGGACTACGGCGCGTTCGTAGACCTGGGCGGGATCGATGGCCTGCTGCACATTACGGACCTCGCATGGCGACGGGTCAAACATCCGACAGAGGTAGTCAACGTCGGCGACGAGGTCACCGCCAAGGTCCTCAAGTTCGACCAAGAGAAGAACCGGGTTTCGCTGGGGCTGAAGCAACTGGGCGAGGACCCGTGGGTCGGACTCGGTCGGCGGTATCCGACAGGCACACGCCTGTTCGGCAAGGTGTCCAACCTTACTGACTACGGAGCCTTTGTCGAGATCGAGTCTGGAATCGAAGGTCTGGTGCACGTGTCCGAAATGGACTGGACGAACAAGAACGTGCATCCGGCCAAGGTAGTGCAGGTGGGTGACGAAGTCGAAGTGATGATCCTGGAGATCGACGAGGAACGGAGGCGAATCTCGCTGGGCATGAAGCAGTGCAGGCCGAATCCCTGGGACGAGTTCGCGCAGAATTTCAAGAAAGGCGACAAGGTTCGCGGCCAGATCAAATCGATCACGGACTTCGGCATCTTCATCGGTCTGCCCGGCGGGATCGACGGGCTGGTTCACCTGTCCGACCTGTCCTGGTCCACGCCGGGGGAGGAAGCGGTTCGCAAGTACAAGAAGGGCGACGAAGTCGAGGCGATGGTGTTGTCGATCGACGTCGAACGCGAGCGGATCTCGCTTGGCATCAAGCAGCTTGAGGGCGATCCATTCTCGAACTACGTTGCTGGCCACGACAAGGGCGCAGTGGTCGAGGGCATCGTGAAATCGGTCGATGCCAAGGGCGCGGTCATCCAGCTGGACGGGGAAGTAGAGGGTTACCTTCGGGCTTCCGAAGTGGCACGCGATCGCGTCGAGGACATCCGCAGCCATGTAAAGGAGGGCGACCGGGTGTCCGCGATGATCATCAACATCGATCGCAAGAACCGCAACATAAATCTCTCGATCAAGGCCAAGGACGCCGCTGAGGAGGCCGAAGCGCTGCAGAAGCATGCCTCCGATGCGCAGTCGAGCGCCGGTACGACCAACCTCGGTGCGCTGCTCAAGGCCAAACTGGGCAACAAGAACTCTGCGCAATAGGACGCGCCATGACAAAGTCGGAGCTGATCGCAAAGCTTGCGGCTCACTTCCCCCAGCTGGTGGCAAGCGATGCCGAGTTGGCGGTGAAGATGATCCTGGACGCCATGGCCAAGAGCCTGGCCCAGGGACACCGCATAGAGATCCGCGGTTTCGGGAGCTTCGGGCTGAACTACCGGCCGCCTCGCGTCGGCCGCAACCCGAAGTCCGGGGACAAGGTCCACGTGCCGGCCAAGTACGTGCCGCATTTCAAGGCCGGCAAGGAGTTGCGCGAGCGAGTCGACCTGAAACCGCAGTGAGGACGGCTCCAGGAAACGCACAAAGCGGCATGGTCGCCACGACGTGCCGCTTTTTCTTTGTTCGCCCCGACCACCTACCGCAGATACTCCCTCCTGGATCGATATGCGCGCGCTTGTCTGGCTCCTGAGGTTGCTGCTGTTCGCTCTGATCCTCGGATTCGCGGTGAAGAATACCGATCCGGTGCTGGTACGTTTCTATCTCGATACCCAATGGGAAGCGCCGCTGGTTTTCATTCTCCTGGTGGTTTTCGTCATTGGCGCGGCAGCGGGCGTGCTCGCGAGCCTTGGCTACCTCTTTCGCCAGCGAAGGGAATTGCTGCAGCTGCGCAAGCAATTGCGCTCGCAGGCGCCCGAAGACTCCCACTGAGCGGCACGGAACGGGAATATGGAATTCGAGCTGTGGTGGCTACTGGGCTTTCCCCTGTTCTTCGTGCTCGGCTGGCTGGCTGCACGCGTAGACATCAAGCAGCTGCTTTCGGAATCCAGGGCACTGCCGATGTCCTACTTCAAGGGACTGAACTTCCTGCTAAACGAACAGCAGGACAAGGCGATAGAGGCCTTCATCGAGCTGGTCAAGGTCGATCCGCAGACAGTCGAACTGCACTTCGCGCTGGGTAGCCTGTTCAGGCGCCGAGGCGAGGTCGAGCGTGCGATCCGGATGCACGAGAACCTGCTCGATCGCCCGGATCTGGGGCGCGAGCAGCGTTTGCAGGCGCTATACGAGCTGGCGCAGGACTACCTCAAAGCAGGATTGCTCGATCGCGCGGAAGACCTCTTTGCCAAGCTGGCGGGCACTCAGTATGAGCAGCAAGGGCTCAAGTACCTGCTCGAGATCTATGAACAGGAGAAGGACTGGAAAAAGGCGATCGCCGCATCGCGAAAGATGGATGCGATGACCGGCCAGTCGAGGATCAAGGACATCGCCAATTATTATTGCGAGCTGGCCGCCGGGGAAATGACCCACTCCAGGTGGGACTCGGCCAACACTTACCTCCAGGAAGCCCTTTCGGTCAATCGAAGGTGCACGCGGGCTGGCATCCTTCTCGGCGACATCGACTTGGCGCAGGGCAGTCCCGAACGCGCGATCGAGAACTGGAAGCGTGTCGAGCAGCAGAACCCTGCCTACCTTGCGCTGGTCGCTGAAAAACTGCTGGCCGCATACCGCCAGCTCGGGCGCACTGAGGAAGGCCTGCAGGTACTGCGCAGTTATCTCGGTAGCTACCCGTCGCTCGACTTGCTCAACGTCGCTTTCCAGGGCGAACTGGAGCACAGAGGGGCCGAACCCGCCTACAAACTGGTGCGCGACGAACTGGCCCGAAACCCCACCTTGCTCGGACTGGACAAGCTGCTCGAGGCGCAGCTCCTCGATGCGCCGGCCGAGCGTAGAAACGACCTCCAGCTCATAAAGAACCTTGTTCACCAGCACACCCGCAGCCTGGCGTTGTACCGCTGCGAAAGTTGCGGCTTCAAGGCCCGCCAGTTCTACTGGCATTGCCCCGCCTGCAACGGCTGGGAGACGTATCCGCCACGTCGTTCCGAAGAAAGAGAGCTTGCCGGGTGACAGAGCCGCGGGTGATCGTCGCCCTGGATGTTCCTGACGCGGGCTCTGCTGTGGCGCTGAGCGAACGCCTCTCCCCGACGCTGTGCCGGCTGAAGGTGGGCAAAGAGCTTTTCACGGCCGCGGGCCCGGCGTTGATCGCAGTGCTTATGCAACGCGGCTACAGTATCTTCCTCGACCTGAAATTCCACGATATCCCGAACACGGTCGCTAACGCGTGCAAGGCAGCCGCGAACCTGGGCGTGTGGATGCTGAACGTTCACGCGCTGGGTGGCCGCGAGATGATGCAGGCGGCGCGTGAGGCGCTGGAGTGCCGGTCCTCGGGGCAGAGGCCTAAGCTCATCGCCGTTACGGTGCTGACCAGCTTATCCGAGGTCGATCTGCACGAAGTCGGGATCGCCGGCGACCCGCTCGAGGCCGCATTGCGGCTCGCCAGGCTGGCCGGCTCCGCCGGCCTGGACGGGGTAGTCTGCTCGGCGCAAGAGGCCGCAGAGGTGCGCCTGGCCTGCGGAGAGGCTTTTCTGCGAGTGACGCCGGGCATTCGCCTGACGGACATCGATGCCGAAGATCAGAAGCGTGTCATGACACCGCGGCGTGCGATCGAGGCTGGGGCGAACTATCTTGTGGTCGGCCGCCCGGTCACGCGCGCAGCCGACCCCGGAGCCGCGCTTGAGCGGATCAGGGACGGCATTGTCGCAGCGGAGAAAGCGCGGTGAAGATCACGATCATAGGCAGCGGGTACGTCGGCCTGGTGTCCGGAGCCTGTTTCGCCGATCTCGGAAATGATGTGCTCTGCTTCGATGTCGATGCCGCCAAGATTAGGGTGCTCAATGAAGGCGGAATCCCGATCTACGAGCCCGGGCTCGAGATGCTGGTCAAACGCAACGCCCAGGCAGGGCGGTTGCGCTTCACCATGGACGCAGCCGAAGCCGTTGCACACGGGCTGCTGCAGTTCATCGCAGTGGGTACGCCGCCGGACCAGGACGGCTCGGCGGATCTGCGCCACGTCCTGGCGGCGGCGCGCAGCGTCGGCCGGCACATGGACGACTACCGCGTCATCGTCAACAAGTCGACCGTTCCGGTGGGAACGGCCGAGCGAGTGCGGGCGGTGGTCGAAGAAGAGCTCAGGAGTCGCGGCAAGAAGATCGTATTCGGTGTGGTGTCGAACCCGGAGTTCCTCAAGGAAGGCGCGGCGGTGGAAGATTTCATGCGTCCCGACCGAATCGTTATCGGCGCCACGGACGAGCGCTCCATCATGCTCATGCGCCAGCTGTATTCGCCAGTCAACCGCAATCACGACCGCCTTCTGCTCATGGATACGCGCTCCGCCGAGCTTACAAAGTACGCAGCCAATGCCATGCTCGCCACCCGTATATCCTTCATGAACGAACTCGCCAATCTGGCGGAAAGGCTCGGCGCCAACATCGAGAATGTGCGCCTAGGCATCGGCTCCGATCCCAGGATCGGCTATCACTTCCTTTACGCGGGATGCGGCTACGGCGGCTCGTGCTTTCCCAAGGACATCCAGGCCTTGCAACATACTGCGGGCGAATACGGCACTCAGTTGAGCATCATCGATTCGGTCGAAAAAGTTAACCGCACCCAGAAGCAGCGTCTGCTGGACAAGGTGCGCATGCGTTTCGGCGAGCATCTCGACGGCAGGAAGTTCGCGATCTGGGGGCTTTCGTTCAAGCCGGGCACCGACGATATGCGCGAAGCTCCAAGCCGTGTGGTCATCAACGGGCTGCTGACCCGCGGCGCAAGCATCTCAGCCTACGACCCGGTGGCGATGCCGGAAGCGAAACGCCTGTTCGCTAAGGAGCCGAGGGTGTCGTTCGCGGATTCTCCGCTCGAGGCGTTGAATCAGGCCGACGCGTTGGTGATCGTCACCGAATGGAAGGAGTTTCGCAGCCCGGATTACACCGAGATAAAGCGCAGGCTGAGGCAGCCGGTACTGTTCGACGGCCGGAATCTTTACGATCCTGCGCTGGTCAGGGAGGCGGGAATGGAATACTTCTCTGTCGGCAGGCCTTGAGGTCGGGATCAAGAGCTCAGTGAAGAGCGAGAACCTAAGGAAGGCCCGCGTTCTTATCGTGGGCGACGTAATGCTCGACCGTTATTGGTTCGGGGACGTCAGCCGGATTTCACCCGAAGCGCCGGTCCCGGTGGTGAAAGTCGGCAGGACCGAGGAACGGCTTGGAGGCGCGGCGAACGTGGCCAGGAATGTCGCCGCGGTGGGCGCCCAGCCTGTGCTGCTCTCGGTGGTCGGGCAGGATGAAGCCGCAAACTCGCTGCACAGGCTGCTGGAGTCCGAGGGTATTCGGGCCCATTTGCAGCGCGACACGCAGCTTGCCACCACCATCAAGCTGAGGGTAATCGGCAGGCAGCAACAGTTGCTGCGGATCGACTTCGAGACCGAGCCGGGCCATGAAGTGCTGGCAGCCAAGCTCGCCGAGTTCGAGTCGCGGCTGACGGAAGCCGATGTAGTGGTTCTGTCCGATTACGGCAAGGGTGGATTGCGACACATCGAGAGGATGATCGAGCTTGCCCGGAGCGGGGGCAAGCCCGTGCTGGTGGACCCAAAGGGCGACGACTACACGCGCTACCGTGGCGCAACCCTGATCACTCCGAACCGCGCCGAACTCCGGGAAGTTGCGGGACGCTGGAACTCCGAGGACGATTTGACTGCGAGAGCGCACAGGCTGCTGGCAGACCTTGGGCTGGAGGCATTGCTGGTCACCCGTAGCGAGGAAGGCATGACGCTGTACCGCAAGGGCGAGCGTCTTCACGTACCCACTGTCGCCCGCGAGGTTTTCGACGTCAGCGGGGCGGGGGATACGGTGATCGCGATTCTGGCCGTGATGATCGCCGCCGGGCAGACGCTGCCGCAGGCGGTGAACTGGGCTAACAAGGCAGCCGGTATCGTGGTGGGCAAGCTGGGTACGGCGGTAGTCAGTCCCGAAGACCTGTTCTCCTGAGGCGTAGAAGATGTACATCGTAGTGACCGGCGCAGCCGGATTCATCGGCGCCAATCTGGTGAAGGCATTGAACGACCGCGGCATCGACAATGTCCTTGCTGTGGACAACCTGACCCGCGCGGACAAGTTCCGCAATCTGACGGATTGCGAGATCGCCGACTACCTGCACAAGGACGACTTCCGAAACGCGCTTGGCGCCGGGACCTTCGACGGCGAGATCTCGGCGATCCTGCACCAAGGCGCGTGTTCAGACACGATGGCGACCGACGGCCGTTATGTCATGGAGAACAATTTCCGCTACTCGATGGACCTGCTGGCCTATTGCCAGGCAGAGGCCGTACCGCTGATATATGCTTCCTCGGCCGCGGTGTACGGCGCCTCGGACGAATTTCGCGAGGACCGGCAGTTCGAGAGGCCGCTCAATGTCTATGGCTACTCGAAGTACCTGTTCGATCAGATGGTCAGGCGGCGCTGGTCGGAGAACACCGCGCAAGTGGTGGGGTTGCGCTACTTCAACGTCTATGGTCCACGGGAAGCGCACAAGTCGCGCATGGCTTCTGTGGCTTTCCACTTCTTCGGCCAGTATCTCGACAGCGGCAAGGTCCGGCTGTTCGAAGGAAGCGGGGGCTACGCAGCCGGCGAGCAGCGCAGGGATTTCGTTTCGGTTGACGATGCAGTAAGTGTCAATCTCTGGTTCCTCGAGCACGCAGGCAAGTCCGGCATCTTCAACTGCGGGACCGGCGCCTCCCAGACGTTCAACGATGTCGCGGTCGCCACTGTAAACGCTGCGCGGCGTGCCGAGGGAAAGCCGTCGCTCGCCCTGCAGGAAATGAAGGCGCAGGGTCTCGTCGAGTATGTGCCCTTCCCGCAAGGACTGAAGGAGAGGTATCAAAGCTTCACCGAGGCCGACCTTACGCAGTTGCGCGCCGCCGGATACGAAACGCCGTTCCTGACGGTCGAGCAGGGCGTTTCCCGCTATGTCGGCTGGCTGCTGGCCAACGGCCGCTGAGAGGTTCCTGCGCGTATGATCCGCCAATGGAGCGCAGCCCGCTAACCGGCTACAGGACCCTCGACGATTTCGTGGGAAATACACCGCTGGTGCGAGTGAAGCGCATCGCTGGCGACACCACGAACGTGATCCTGGCCAAACTCGAAGGCAACAATCCCGCAGGGTCGGTAAAGGACCGTCCGGCATTGTCGATGATCCGCCGAGCCGAGGAACGGGGGCGAATCAGGCCGGGCGACACTCTGATCGAGCCGACTTCCGGCAACACCGGAATCGCCCTTGCGATGGTAGCGGCGATGCGTAGCTACAAGATGATTCTGGTGATGCCGGAGCATCTTTCGGTTGAAAGACGTCAATCGATGTCTGCGTTCGGGGCGAAATTCGTGCTCACACCCAGAGAAGGCGGAATGGAGCAGGCCCGCGATGTGGCCCAGGAGATGCAAGCCAGAGGTGAAGGCCTGATCCTCGACCAGTTCGCCAATCCCGACAACCCGCTCTCCCACTACGAAGGGACCGGTCCGGAGATCTGGCGAGACACAAACGGGCAAATCACCCATTTCGTGTCGAGCATGGGGACCACGGGCACGATCATGGGCTGCTCGCGTTTTTTCAAGGAGAGGAATCCTGGGGTTCAGATTGTGGGCTGCCAGCCGACCGAAGGCTCGCAGATTCCGGGCATCCGCAAGTGGCCCGAAGCCTATCTGCCTCGTATATTCGATCGCTCGCGTCTCGACAGGATCATCGAAGTAAGCCAAGCCGATGCCGAACAGGTGACACGCCGGCTGGCTGCTGAGGAAGGCATCTTCGCCGGAATCTCGTCCGGCGGCGCGATGTGGGCGGCCCTGAAAGTCTCAGAGACTGTGCGCAATGCCACGATCGTCACGATCGTCTGCGACCGCGGCGATCGCTATCTGTCCACCGGCGTTTTCCCCGCCGAGTAACACTTCCTGACCACGGGAAAGGGCATGAGCCGCTGTCGACGCGCGCCGGGTGCGGCCTCGTATCGGCCAGACATGCGGCGAACTGCGTCAAAGGCGCATGCCTTTTCCGCGCGAAGGCGGGTGACTGGGGTTATGGAGAAATGTCAGGGTGAGGTTGCCGGAACTGTCCACCGGGCGGGCGAGCGCCGGAGCGTGGCGAGCAGGGACTCCCTGTGCAGTACAAGCTCCTTCGGCAGCCTGTCGCAGAGCTTGGCGAACAATTCTCCGTGCAGCGACAGCTCGTGCAGCCACTTGTCGCGATCCACCGCCATAAGTTCTCTGTACCGCTCCGGGCTGAGCCCCGGCAGCCCTTGCCATCGCAGGTCGCCGTGACGAGGCATCCAGCCCAGCGGCGACGCCACCGCGCCGGCACGGTCTCGGCAGCGATCGACCACCCAGCTCAGCACCCGCATGTTCTCGCCGTATCCAGGCCACAGAAACCTTCCGCGCGCGTCTTTGCGAAACCAGTTGACGCCGAAGATTCGTGGTGGATGGGTGATTACCCTGCCGATCTTTAGCCAATGATCGAAATAGTCGCCAATGTGATAGCCGCAGAAGGGCAGCATCGCAAACGGGTCGCGCCGCACCTCCCCGACCCGGTGCGATGCCGCGGCCGTGGTTTCGGAGCCCATTGTCGCGGCGAGGTACACGCCGTCGATCCAGCCTGCAGATTCGGTGACCAGAGGCACCGTGTCGCTGCGCCGTCCGCCGAAAATGAACGCCGAGATCGGCACGCCATCCGGATTCTCCCAATCCTGATCGATCGAGGGACACTGCGAGGCCGGCACCGTGAAGCGGGCGTTGGCGTGGGCGGCCGTCTGGCCGGCCTTTGGTGTCCAGGGCCTGCCCTGCCAGTCGATCAGCCCGGATGGCGGTTGGTCGGTCAGGCCTTCCCACCAGACGTCGCCCTCGGGCGTGAGCGCGACGTTGGTGAAGATGCAGTTGGCGCGCAGGGTGGCGATGGCGTTCGGGTTGGTCTGCACCGAAGTTCCGGGTGCGACCCCGAAGAACCCGAACTCAGGGTTGATCGCGTAGAGACGGCCGTCCCTGCCGGGCTTGATCCAGGCTATATCGTCGCCTACCGTGGTGACTTTCCATCCCTCGAATCCTGCGGGTGGAATCAGCATGGCGAAATTGGTCTTGCCGCAAGAACTGGGGAAGGCTGCCGCAACATACGTCTTTTCGCCTCGCGGCGACTCTACGCCGAGTACCAGCATGTGCTCGGCCAGCCAGCCCTGCGCCCGGCCCATCGCGGAAGCGATTCGCAGGGCGAAGCATTTCTTTCCCAGCAAGGCGTTGCCGCCGTAGCCGCTGCCGAACGACCAGATCGAGTTTTCCTCCGGAAAATGGACTATGTACTTGTGATCCCGATTGCTGGGCCAGGGCAGGTCAGATTGCCCAGCCGGGAGCGGCATACCCACAGAATGCAAGCACCTCACAAAATCGGCCTGAGCGCCGAGCGCCTCGACCACGCGGCGTCCCATTCGGGTCATGATGCCCATGCTTACCGCGACATAAGGAGAATCGGTGAGTTCGACGCCGATATGCGAGATCGGCGAACTGATCGGGCCCATCGAGAAGGGGACCACATAGAGCGTCCGGCCGCGCATGCAGCCGTCGAACAGGGCGTTCAACGTCGCCCGCATCTCGCGCGGATCGGCCCAGTTGTTGGTCGGACCGGCGTCTTGGCGGTGGACGCTGCAGACAAAGGTCCGGTCCTCTACACGGGCGACGTCGGACGGATCGGACCGGGCGAGAAAACTGTTCGGGCGTCGAGAGGGATCGAGTGGCAGGAACGATCCCGCGATCACCAGTTCGTTGCACAGGGCGGCACGCTCCTCAACGGAGCCGTCGCACCAGCGGACAGCGTCCGGGCGGCACAGTCTCGCCACCTCGCCGACCCAGTCTCGCAGTTGCCGGCTGAGTACGTATTCCGGACAATTCAGGCCTCTGCCAGCCACTGCCTGCATCGATTCGAGAGGCAACACCCGTCCTCCCACCCGGTGTTTCTCGATTACCGTAAAGTCTAGCATTGCCCAACACCGGGCACATGCCGGCTGGCCTGACCCGGCACGACCTCGGTGAGCGCATGCCCGCAGACGAACACGCAATCATGACGCCCGTCCTCGTCTTTGACATCGAAACCGTCCCTGATACCGACGGAATCCGCAAGCTGCTTTCGCTGCCGCCACAGATGCCCGCGTCGGAAGTGGCGGACATTGCGTTCGCACATCGGCGCGAGAAGACTGGCAACGATTTCCTTCCTCTGCACCTGCATCGAGTTGCGGCAATCGCCTGCGCCCTGCGCGATCGCGACAGTTTCAAGGTATGGTCTCTGGGAGAACCCGGGGATCCGGAACCGGTCCTGCTGCAGCGTTTTTTCGACGGCATTGACAGGTACACCCCGCAACTCGTGTCATGGAACGGCGGCGGATTTGACCTCCCGGTGCTGCATTACCGGGCAATGATCCACGGCATCCATGCAGCGCGCTACTGGGACATGGGCGAAGACGATCGCGACTTCAAGTGGAATAACTACATCAGCCGTTACCACAGTCGGCACCTCGATCTGATGGACCTGCTGTCGCTGTATCAGGGTCGTGCCAGCGCTCCGCTGGACGATCTCGCCCAACTTCTGGGGCTGCCCGGAAAGCTGGGGGTGGGGGGCGCGAAGGTCTGGGAAACGTACCAGCGCGGAGAGCTAAAGGCGATCCGCGACTACTGCGAGATCGACGTCGCCAACACCTATCTGATCTTCCTTCGCTTTCAGCTGATGCGGGGCGCTCTCGATCAGGCGCAGCACCGCAGGGAGGTGGAACTGGTGCGTGGCGTCGTTTCGCGCTCGAAGGAAGCCCACTGGAAACAGTTCCTGGATTCCTGGGAGGCATGACCGTCAGTGGTTGCGGCCGTTGCAAGGATCGAGTCGGTTGACCACGAAGGTCGGGGCGTTGCTCATGTCGGGGGCAAGGCATTCTTCGTCGAAGGGGCGCTGCCGGGCGAGCTGGTCGAACTCGAATCGTATCGCCAGAAACCGAGCTACGAGCTGGCTGCGGCAAGGCGCATCCTGAGTCCTGCATCGAGTCGTGTCGTCCCGCGGTGCCCGAGCTTCGGTGTCTGCGGCGGATGCAGCATGCAGCACCTCGAGGCAAGCGCGCAGGTCGCGGTAAAGCAGCGGGTTCTGGAGGACAATCTCTCCCGGATCGGCAAGGTAGTGCCGGAGACCATGCTGGCCGCGATCCACGGCCTGTCCTGGGGCTATCGCTATCGCGCCCGCTTCTCCTCGCGCTACGTCCGCAGGATGGGCGGCTCCCTGGTCGGTTTTCGCGAGCGGCGACGCACTTTTGTCGCCGACATGCAGAGTTGCGAGGTGGTGCCGGCGCGCATCTCTGCGCTGCTGGTTCCGTTGCGCCGCCTGATCGATGGGTTGTCGATTCGCGAGCGCATGCCGCAGATCGAGCTGGCAATCGGCGAAGACGTCGACGTGTTGGTGTTTCGCGTCCTCGAGCCGCCTTCGTCGGCCGATCAGGCACTGCTGCGCGCTTTCGCGGACCTTCACCGTGTGGTGCTCTACCTGCAGCCGGGCGGCCCCGACTCCGCGCAGCCTTTCCACCCACCGCACCCGCCGCCGCTGCGCTATCGCCTTCCGGACTTCGATATCGAGTTTCCCTTCCGGCCCACCGACTTCACCCAGGTCAATCACCAGGTGAACCGCGTGCTGGTGCGGCGAACGATAGCGCTGCTCGATCCGCATCCGGGTGATTGCATCGGAGACCTGTTCTGCGGACTCGGCAATTTCTCTCTCGCCATCGCCAGGCGAGGCGCGAAGGTGCTCGGCGTCGAGGGCAATGCTGCACTCGCCAGGCAGGCCGCCGCGAATGCCGACTACAACGGCCTCGCTGATCGCTGCGAGTTTCGCGGACTCGACCTGTTCAGGATCTCCGCGGCTGACTGGGGGGCTTTGCCGGCGTTCGACAAGTTGCTCATCGATCCGCCGCGCGAGGGGGCCGTGGAACTGGTGAAAGCACTAGCGGTTCAAGGACCGCCGCGGGTAGTTTACGTCTCGTGCAGTCCGGCAACGCTTGCCCGCGACGCCGGAATCATGGTCCACCTCAACGGTTATCGATTGACGGCTGCGGGGGTGGTCAACATGTTTCCGCATACCTCGCACGTGGAGTCGATTGCGGTGTTCGAAAGATGAGGACGTGCACCAACAAACAAGAAGGGCGGCTGAGTTGGCCGCCCTTTACAGAGGTGCCGATGCCCGGTTATTCGCGATTGCCGGCGAAAGCGAGCAGCAGGTTCAGCAGGTGGACAAACATCCCGTAGATGTCGATATACACACGCAGCGTGGCCATGACGTAGTTGGTCTCGCCGCCATGGACGATCGCGCTGACGTCATAGAGCATGTAGCCGGCGAACAGGATGACGGCGATTGCCGAGATCGTGAGCGAGGCGATCGGCACCTGGAAGAACAGGTTTGCGATCATCCCGATCAGCAGCAGAATCAGGCCAATGAACAGGAACTTGCCGAGAAAGCTGAAATCCTTGCGCGTGGTCGTCACAAAGGTGGCCAAGCCAAAGAAGATCAAGCCGGTGGTCCCGGCAGCAAGCCCGATCAGCTGCGGCCCGTTCGTCAGACTTAGCGCGTACTGCAGCATCGGCCCGAGCCACCACCCCATGAGGAAGGTGAAAGCCAGCATTGCAACCACGCCCCATACGCTGTTGCGCAGGGCGGCAATGCCGAACATGGCCCCGAACATGACCGCCAGCATGAGCAGCGGGCCCATTACAGGGTATTGGGCCAGGAAGGAAAAATTGGTGTTGACACCGACGACTGCGCCGATGACCGTCGGGATCATCGACAGGCCGAGCAGCAGGTAGGTGTTGCGCAATACCCGGTTCTGCTCCAGTGCGAGTGCAGCGCCTTGGGCGCCGATCTGTACTTGTGGTTGCATAGTGTTACAGTCTCCCAGTCGTTTCAGATAAACCCGAGTCAGGCACTAAGACTAGCCGACCGCTCCCAAAGTTTCAATTGGTTAACTGGCCACCTGCGGGGCGCGCCAGAGTAGAATTCGCTCCCGACGTAAGGCCTCCTGAGCGCGAATTCAAGCCGCCGGGTCGCTGAGCCGACCCACCTAGCACAGCCGAAACTGGAGCCGCGCCGAAGAGGAAGGGTGGCAGAGCGGTTGAATGCACCGGTCTTGAAAACCGGCAGAGGCGCAAGTCTCTCGTGGGTTCGAATCCCACCCCTTCCGCCAAGAAAAAAGCCCCGCAGCGCGGGGCTTTTTCCCTGTCAAGCGATGTGGCGGTCAAAGCAGACTCTTGGCCACATTCATGGCAGCGGGCATGTCCGGCAGTTCCGTCAGTTCTGGCACAACTTGCATGTAGCGGACCACGTTCTGCTTGTCGACCACGATGACTGCGCGGGCCAGCAGGTGGAGAGGCTCGATCAGCAGACCGTTATTGGTGCCGAAATTGGCGCTCTTGTAATCGGAATAGAACTTGACGTTGCTGATCTTCGCCTCCTTGGCGAAGCGCTGCTGAGCAAACGGCAGGTCCATGCTGACGGTGATCATCTCGACCTGCTCGGCGAGCTTGCGGTCCTTTTCCGACAGCTCGTGCGTCTGCGCTTCGCAGGTCGGCGTGTCGACCGAGGGTACAACGCTGATGATGCGCACTTTTCCGGGGTTCTGGCCAAGGTCGAACGCCGCCATGTCACCGCCGGTGACCACTGCAGAAGGCAGCGTTTCGCCGAGTCGGACTGCAGTACCTGCCAAGGGCACCGCATTACCCTTAAGCATCACGGTTTGCCCTGATCCGGGCTGGGCGCTCTCCTTTGCGACTTTTATCGCCTGCACGTCCTTCGACTGCTGGGCCTGGCCGGCACACAGCCAACCGAGCAGCGCAAACGCAACCGCGGCACGAAGCATTACTGGTGTCATGGTCTTCTTCCTCCTCTGGTTCGGTATTTCGACTTGGTGCTGGAGCGAAGTGTATTGTCAGCCTCTCACGGCCCTTATGGCAGCGCAAAGCCCTGAAAGGTCCCTAGTGAATTTCATGAGCAATGAGTTGCTCTCGGTGCGGACTCCGGTGCCTGGCCGATCTTGACAGGCATTGCCGCGCGACCCCTGGAGCAAGCTAGACTAGACGTGCTATTGAATCGATATGCCCAGGATCGCAAGCTCTCAGCGGAATAACGAGCTGCTAAGCGTCGTCGACCATGATCGCGCCGCCGCGGGACTGCGCTACGTCTATCCCGTGGTCTCGAGGCGGGCAGCCGGAGTCTCGGTGGGGATCAATCTGAACACCAGCGACGCCTGCAACTGGCGTTGCGTTTACTGCCAGGTGCCGGGACTCAAACGCGGCGCGGCGCCGCCGGTCGATCTGCCCAAGCTCGAAATGGAGCTCCGCTCCTTCCTTGAGCGGGTGCTACGCGGCGATTTTCTCAGCAGCCGCGTTCCGGAAGCTTCGCGCCGCCTCAACGATATCGCCCTGTCGGGCAATGGCGAGCCCACGAGCGCCAGGCGGTTCGATGAGGTGATAGAAACCGTCGGGAGAGTGCGCCGGGCATTGCATGTACCGGACGAGGTGAAGACCGTCCTGATCACCAACGGCAGCCTGGTTCACAGGAAAGAGGTCAAGGCAGGGCTCGAGAGAATGCGTTCGCTCAGCGGCGAAGTCTGGTACAAGGTCGACAGCGGCAGCGACGCGGGAATGCAGCTGATCAACAATGCGCGCATCGGCTTGAAACGGGTGAGGGAAAATCTGTCAATCGCCGCACATGCCTGCCCTACGTGGGTGCAGACCTGCGTATTCGCGCTCGATGGCGCCCCACCGTCCGAAGCGGAACAGAGGGCCTACCTCGAACTGCTTGCCGAGCGTCTCGATGCTGGTGTGCCGATCCGAGGTGTCCTGCTCTACGGGCTGGCGCGCCAGTCGCACCAGCCGGAAGCGGCGCGTCTTTCCCCCCTGCCAGCGCAATGGCTGGAGTCCTACGCCGAGCGCATTCGCTCGCTAGGGTTGGCGGTGAAAGTGACTCCTTAGGTCGCCCGCGACCGGGTCAACGTCGGCGCGCGCGGCGGCGGTGCCCCGGTTTCTCGCTCGCCGCTGCCTTGAGGCGACGGTACAATACCGGCTGCGCCGCCTTCAGGTAGGAGATCAGGGCGACGTCTCCACTGCTCAGCTTGCGGATGTCCACCTGATCCACGTGAACCAGACGCAGCAGCGCACGCACCGGTTTCGGCATGCGTCTGCCGCTTTCGTATCGTGAGCCGCCGCTCTGGGTAACTCCGATCCTTCCCCAGAACTCCTGCTGATTGAGGCCGAGCCGCAGACGAATGTCGCGGGGGTTTGGAGTGCTTTCAGACGTTCTCATGTGGTTCTCTTCCATAGTCTGCTGCAGTCCCATCCGGGGCTGCCCACGGCTATTGGTCCGTGGCCCGTGGAGGGAAGTTCCTGGCCGTGCCCATGACGTCGGCCTGCGGCAGGTAACGCTGGAGCGCGGCGGGCGTTGACTTCGCCGCCTGGGAAATGAAAAAGGCCACCCCGATGGGCGGCCTTCCAGGTTCGGCGTCCCGACTGCCCGCCGGCGTTGTGTTACTTGGCGATCTGGCGTTCGCGCATCTCGTCGAGAGTCTTGCAGTCGATGCACAGGGTCGCTGTCGGCCGCGCCTCCAGCCGCTTCAGCCCGATCTCGACACCGCAACTCTCGCAGTAACCGTACTCGCCTGCGTCGATCTTCGAGATGGTCTCTTCGATCTTCTTGATAAGCTTTCTTTCGCGGTCGCGATTACGCAACTCGAGTGCCATATCCGATTCCTGGCTTGCCCTGTCGTTGGGGTCGGCGAACACCGTCGCCTCATCCTGCATCGTATGCACCGTGCGATCGATGTCCTCGCTCAGATCCTCCTTGAGCCGGGTCAGGATGTTTCTGAAGTGCTCGAGTTGCTTGGGGCTCATATAAGACTCGCCCTTCTTCGGCACGTAGGGCTTGAACTGCGTGCGAAACTCGCTGGCCATTTGCGCTTGAATCCGCTCCAAAAAAATGCGCTTTATTAACAGAAAAGCCGGGGGGCTGCAACCATAGTTTCCCACACATCCGGTTGCTGACGTAGGGTCATGTTTTTCGGGGAGAGTTTCGTTGACCGGATTTGTCTTCAACGGTATAGTTCCCCGCCTCCGGGGTGTAACGCAGCCTGGTAGCGTGCCTGCTTTGGGAGCAGGATGTCGGGAGTTCGAATCTCTCCACCCCGACCAGATTCTGGCGGCCAGAACGAGAGTCGTGCCCGTAGCTCAACCGGATAGAGCACCAGCCTTCTAAGCTGGGGGTTACAGGTTCGAGTCCTGTCGGGCACGCCATCGTTCCACGTGGAACGTCAAAGACTTAACTCTTCCCAGCCCTGCCTTTGGAACGTGACTGGAACACGCGGGCCTGCTCATTTCGTGAGCGCCCCTGTTCGGCGCGCGCCGCGGCGTCGAGCAGGTTGCGATTTCTCGAACGATCGGCGCCCTTGATCCACTTCGCGTAGCGGCGGTAGAACACTTCGAGCGAGTGACCCATCTGGTCCGCGGCCCAGGCCGGGTCGGCCTTGTGCATGATCGCGAAGGTGGCGAAGCTGTGGCGCGTCTGTCTGGCATCGCGTTGGCGCAGCCCGGCGCGCTTCATCGCCGGCTTCCACCAGATTGCGAGCGGATCCTCGGTGCTCTTGAATCGATCGCTGGTGCGCGGGTTCAGGAACACCGCACCGTCGGCGAGATAGGACCTGGCTTTCTGTCGCTCGAGCGCAGCTCGTGGCCGCGCCAGGAGTTCCACGTCGCGCGGCTGGTGCGTCTTGGTGTCCTTGTCCTTCGCCCGGACGCGCGCCGCGTCCACGCGCACTGAGGAGCCCACCAGGTCCACTTTCGGCCACTCCAGGGCAATCTGCTCCGATGGCCGCAGGCCGGTGAAGAACGCGAACTCGTAGTAGTCGGCGCCGGCCGGGTCGATCTCACGCATCACGGCGAGCAGCTTCTCGATCTCGTCCAGCGACAACGGGTCTGGATCCGGCTTCGCGGCGCCCTTCGCGTTCTTCAGGTGCGGGGCGATGTTCTCGGCGAGCGCCCTGATCTCGAAGCCGTAGGCGAGCAGGCCGCGCAGCGCGTTGACGACGTTGTTCCGGGTCTTCAGGCTCGGCCAGGCCGTCGAGGCGATGCGCAGCCGCACGGCGCGCAGGCTCAGATCCTGAGCCGGTGCGGTGCGCCAGGCCGGCACGAAGTAGTGCGTCAGCGCGTTGCGGTACTCCTGCACAGTGGTCGCGGCGATCTCGTCGGCCTTGACCAGCAGCCACTCGTCCATGAGCTCGGGGAAGAGCATCGCGTGCGGGCGTTGCTCGGTTGCCCGCGGCGATGCTGGGAAGTGCTCGGCGAACTTGAAGGTGCCGGCATCTATCTGCCGGATGCAGCGCTCGCGCAGCTTGTAGGCGTGGAGGAGATTGCGCTCCGTGGGAATCAGGTCGAGCCGCTCGAGACCGTAGCCGTATGCCCGGAGGTCGACCCTGATCGACGCCGGCCGCGCGTAGATGCCCTGGAAGCGCTTTCCACCCATTTATCCCACTCAATCAGGTTGATGTAGCGTTTCGCGTCCGGTCCCCACTTCCAATGCCGGCCTTCAGCCCAAGCGCCGGAATATATCAGGTGCTCGACCGCGGACCTGGTCTTTCCCGTCAGTTCCTCGAAGCGGTCGACGTCGACCCACTTCACGAAGTAGATGACGGCCGCGTCCATCAGTCGAACAGCTCCTCGCTGGCGCGGATTTCAGCGCTGCCGCTGACGAGCTCGAGCCCGCGCAGGTATGCCATGTGCGAGCGCCAAGTCGAGCCACCAAGTTCGACACTCGCATATCTCGCGACCTGCGCGGCGCTGATCGTTCTCGGGTAGGCGGAGATAATCGCGTCGAAGACGGCCAGGCGCGTCGCGTTGCCCATCTTCGAGCGCCAGTAGTCACGCAGTGCGTCGCCAGTGGGCAAAGGCTCGTATTTACCCAGCGCACGGATCCCAGCCTGGTTCAGGACGGCATAATCGCCGCTTTCGTCGATCTGGTGGTCACGGCGCAGCGCAGCCATCGCCGCGCGCCACGTCGACCCGCCGCGCTTCACGTCGGACAGGATGGCCAGCTTGCGGTGGCTGAGCCCGCCCGGGTTCTGAGCCAGCGCGATCATCATGCGGCGCTTCGCTCCGGAGCCGTGGTCTGACGAGCCATTGTCGCCTGCGGGCGCAGTGGCAAGCTCGGAGCGTGCGATTGGTTTCGCTACTGGCACCGATTCTTGCTGCGGCTGGATGTCATAGGCACGAGATACGACACCGTGGGCGATTGACAGATCGGCCAGGATGTCGCTTGCCTTGGCGAGCAACTGACGGGCCAGAGTGAATTCCTTGTCCATCGCCTGCTTGCAGGTATCGTGGCCGTACTTCACGCCGTCGAGATAGCGCGCGGCAAGCGCTTTCTCGTCTGCCTGCACACCAGGAGCACGCTGGAGTTCACGCTGCAGCCGAGCGATCTCTGCACGCAGCGCCTTGGGATCGTTCTCCTGCGCTTCCTTCACCGCCTCAGCGAGCCGGCCCTTCAACAGCTCGAGGTCGATCTCGGTCAGCTTCTTCGGCGGCGTCAGGCGCTCGCCGATCTTCGGGCTGGCCGAGGAATCGAAGGTCCGTCGGAGCTTAATCTGTACCTGCTTCATCACGTCCAGGCGCGGCGCCCACACCCAGGCCCGGCCGTTGGGCATCGTCGCCAGACTGGACAACACTTCCTTCTGCTCGGCAAGACTGGCGTTCTCCTCGATCCACTCCTGCAGCGCCTTACGGTCCTGCGGGCCGGTCAGGCGGTGTGTGATGATCGTGTCGGCCTGCGTGAGCACGTCCTTGTTGATCGTCGCGCTGCGCTGGCTGATGAGCACGACACCGAAGCCGGAGGACCGGCCGCGGGCGATCAGATCCTCGACCGCGCCGACGGTGCGCGCGAGTTCGCCAAGGACTTTCTGCGGCACGAACAGCGGCGCTTCGTCGATGAACACGGTCAGCGGCGTGCGGTACTGGTCCTGACCCTTCAGGTGATAGAGCTCCTCGCAGAAGTCCGTCACCAGACGGCGCTGCGCGTTCTTGCGTAGATGCCGCAGGCTCAGGATCAGCGGGACCTGTTCCTTGACCACGAACTCGGCGATCACGCGGCCGTCTGTATCTTGCAGTGGTATATCGCCGTGCGTGCCGCCGAAGATGAAGATTGGATATCCGGAGCGCACGCCCCACCAGGCATCGGTCGGGTCGATGACCACGATCGGATGATTCTGGTCCAGCAGCTCTTCGGCGATCACGCCGGCGGTGTTTGTCTTGCCGGAGCCGCGGATGCCGACAAGCCCTATGGTCTGGCCGGCGACGTCGATAGGCAGGGCTAGATCCTTCGATATCCTAAGTTCAGTCATAAATGGCTCCCGGCTATTCCTGTCGGTCATGGGTCATCGGCCCGCTTGTGGACTCGTCTCTAGGCAATCATCATCCCACTCCGCACGCCCGCCGCATTTCGTGCAGCGCCAGGGGATGTACGCATCGCCCAGCTGCTTGCGATAATCCTGCTCACTCAGGAAGACGGTCCCGCAGCCGTCCTTGCAGATCACGGCGTATGGCGTGGGGTCGCTGCGGTTGTCTCTCACGGCAATTCCTCGATCTTCTGCACGTCGATCCACACCGGCGGATGCGCCCCGCCGTGAATAGCGAGCCGGACATGCTCGCCGGCGTTGAGCTTCGCGAGCTCCTCGGGCGTCGGGCGCCAGTAGGAAAAGAACGTCCGGCCGAACGGATGGATGTCGTCGACGATCAGCACGGGGAGGGCACCGCACTCGCCGCGCTTTGAATCCTTCGGCGGGACGAGCAGTGTCGTCTGGCCCTCGAACTCGACAGGGTTCATGGTGTGTTCGTCCATTTCGCCCGCAGGGCAGCATAGGCGTCCATGTCGACAGTGCGGTGCTCGGAGAGCGTCTTGCACTCCTGCTCGGCGTACTCCATGTATTTGAGCACCCGGCGCTTCTTGTCTTCGATCACTTCCCGGTCGACGTGGGCCAGATCCAGCATCTCGCAGATCGCCCACAGCTCGTTCAGCTCGATCATCAGGCGCTCGCGGTTGTCGCAGATGCGCCCGTGCTGCACTTCCTCGAGACCGAAGCGCATGGCTTTGGTCGCCCGCTGCGCGACTTCGACGGCTTCCTCGGCAAGAACGGTGAGAAGGTGTTCGACGTGGTTTATGTTCGCCTCCCGCAATACTGCACACAGTCTTGGAGACCTGGTCCACCGGGCTCCACGTAATCCCAAGCGCGCCACAGCAGGCGCATCGGTAGAAAGGCCCACTCGTGCTCAGCGCAGACTGTTCCGCCGGCGAGCGTCACGGCTTCCGCGATGAGCAGGCGCAGCGATCGACTCATAGCAGCACCGGCTTCGTCGCCATGCTGATGTATAGCGGATGCTGCGGACTGCCGTCGTGGTTGACCTTGAGCGCGTACACCTGTCCGCCGGCGGCGCGGAGGATCTCAAGAACACGCGGGCCGCGGCCGATCAGGTTTCCCGCCTTGCCCCAGCCTGCGACCATCATCCCGCCAGAGGCGGTGACGCGCTGCGCGACGTCCCGCAGATGCTCGTTGTTCTCCGGGCCGACGATGTCTACCCCGTCCAGGATCCGGTCGCGCAGCTGCGTCGAGTCGGTCTCGCGCCAGGCGAAGCAGTTGACGACCAACAGCGAGCCGTAGCCCCACGCGATCGCCCGGCGCAACATGACGCGGATGGTGTTGTCGTCCTCGTGCTCGTCGGCGGTCGACGGATTGGTGCCGCAGAAGCCAAGCATCGGCTTCGACGTGTCGAACACGCGATACAGCACATACCGGTAGTCCCGGTCATTGGACAGCACCGCGCCGCCCCTGGTGATGGTTGGCAGGTCAGCGGTCATCGGCCGCGATCTTGGTCGCCCAATCACGGAAGTCGGCCTCTGGCATTCGACCTCCCGTTCTTCAGTCGCAGGCAGTTGAGGATCCGGCGCACCTGGTCTTTATTAGCCTGAGCCAGCTCCATCAGGATCTGAACCGGCTTAGGGATTCTTCGGCCGCTTTCGTACCGACTTCCCCCGGACTGCGTCACGCCGAATCGTTTCCAGAAGTCGGTTTGCGACAACCCGCTGCGCTGCCGCAGCTCCTTTACGGACACGCCCATGCTTCCTCCTATCAGCTGCTAAATGGCAGCACTCTTTGCAATACTTGTCCTTCGGATGGTTGAACATCTTCAACAGACGCCAGCGCAGAAATCCCGTGCAGAATTTGTCGCCGGCGACACGCTTGTAGGCGGCTCGGAACTCGAGCAGGTTGTTCATGCGTGGTCATAGCCATTTACACCAGCTAGGAATCACTACGTCAAACCACCACGACGATCCGCTTTTGGTTGGCATGAATTGCCTACCCCAAATCAGACCGCACCTGTAATATTTGCGCGTCTTGCCGTAATGGACGCGGAAGCCGGGGAACGACGAAATGTGCAACGCCACGAACGGCCTTCGCCGATTGATCCACGGTAGCTGAATAAGAAAATCTGTCATGTGGACTCCTCACGGGCCTTGTCAGTAATCTCCGGCGATGTACTGGTGCATGCTGGCATAGACAATGACCTGTTGATTGCAGTCAGGGCAGACACCATCGAATCGCGGGTAGCGCTTCCGTATCTCGAAGCTAGACAGCTTGTTGGCTTCCTCCTCCATGCTTGCAGGTATCGGTCACGTGGCCTCCTTGCGGGCCTTGTTGATGGCGGCGCGCAACTCGGCGCGCAACCGTGCAACCGCATCCTGATCTACGATGCCAACCGGATAGGGCGGCGACAAGCACGGTGCTTTTATATTGGGATCGAACCATAGTTCTCTCATCGAGTCATTTGCCCACTTATAATGATCCTGCAACCACCGATACATCTCCGCATCCGGCTCAAGTTCCTTGATGCGTCTCTCTGCCTCTCGAAACTTGCTCCAACCATCAGACGCCTCGTTGTAATAGGCTTGTGCTTGCTTATCAAGTTCCTCGATGCGCTCTTGGCACTCTTGAAGGGCGAGGCGGATATGACGCACGAAAATTGATCGATCATTGGCTAAATCTGATGTGAGTGATTCGGTAGTGGCCTTGTCATAGATTTCGCCAGCCAGCGCATCAAGGTCGGGCTTGGTGGTCATATTTTTTCAGTTGGCTCCTTTGGCAAGTGCTTTGCTAGCGGCGCGTCATATACCCAATCGAATTCCTCTGGGATTTCGTCTCTGGTAACATTGTCTGGATTTCCTCCACGCCTCCATACTTCATACAGGTAGTCACCTTCACGTTCACGGTCTGTTACATTCATGTGGCCTCCTGTTTTCATCCCTCACCTTTCTACTCATCGTCGGGTGCATGCCGATAGCGTGGCAATGCGAATACAACCACAACAAGTCTTGCCACAGGTCCTTGGCGCTGGCATCGCGGAGTTTTTCCAGGGCGCAGTCTAAATGCTCTGTCTCGCAGCCTTCCCAGTGAGTTTTAACTTGATCCATCACGCCTCCTGATCTCGGCTACCAGTCGGGCGGGGAATTCGGCGGCGGGGCACTTCATGTAGATGCGGTGCATGCCGTCCCATGTGTCCCAGTCGTTATTTCCATCGCTGTCAAACATTAGCGAGCCGTCGTAGCGCAACAGAAACTCCATACACTCCCACCGCTGGTCGGCGTTGGTGAGGGGGTTCCAATGAACCCACCGCTCGCCATTAGGTTCTTGAATCCAGACTGCGTCCTTGGGAGTCGTATCGATCCCAACGACTTCTTTCCCCAGCGCCTCCGCGTTGATAAAGACCGGCCAGAATCCAGGCTGCGACCACCCTTCAGTGAAGCACTTGATCGCGGGCCGGCCCTTCTTCGCCGGCTTGCCACCGCCACGCTCGAGCCGGCAGAGATCGTTCCACTTGCGGAGATCCTTCTCGGCGTTGGGACCGTGCCAGATGCGCGGTCTGCCCGGCCCCCAATTCGCGGCCTCGCCGGTTTCCGGGTCCAGGCCGCGAATGCGGCGGCTGGATGCCTCGGCGTAGCAGCCGTCGCACCCTGGGCCGATCTTGGTGCAGACGCTCCAGAAGTTGCGCGTCGAGCGCGCGTAGGCGATGCCGGTGACCGCGCCCATTACTTGTCAGGATTCTGGACTTTCCAGGCTTCCATCTGCCCGGCGAGCTCGAAGGCTTCGGCGACTTTGTCCGAGTGGATACCTTGGTTCATCGAACTCGCCGCCCAAGTCCGGACGATCTTCGGCGCGATCGGATCGCTGGCAAGCAGCAGGAAATACGGCATGTCGGGGTTCTCCTGCAGCTTCTTCAGGCAGTCGAACTTACCCGGCTGGTTCAGTGTTCCCATTGTCTCTTCACTCCTTTCCTTTGGCTTCGATCCAGGCGATCCAGACGTCGTACGGGTTGCGCCCCTTGAACCGATCGCAGCAGGCGATCGCGCTTTCGCACGCTGCCTGCCACGCGCCATCGGGAAGATCGTCCAAGGGATCCAGCAGACCGTCGAGAAAAGCCACGTCGCCGCTAGTCAGGGGTTGCACAAATGGCCTCTCTCGCCTTCTTCAAGGCGCCATCCAGCAGCAGCTTCGCGTCCATGATCTGCGGGACCGTGGCGCCGGCCAGTTCCGCAGACTCTAAGTCCGTGCGCAGTGCCCGCGCATGGATCTCGATCTGACGCAGCTGCTCGAACTGATCAGGTGTCATCAGTCCAGACCGGCGGTGTTCTGATCGTTCTGTCTCTTCTTGCCTTTCAGTAACTCCGGCACCGGCAGTTGTTCACCGTCCTGCATGTTCTTGTAGGCCGCGGCGAAGGCCCTGGCCTCGACGATTTGTTCTATCGTCCACCCAGCGATCTCTTCGGCCGTGACCTCGAAGCCGATCTCATGCAGCGAGGCCAAGCAGCCAGGCTCGTCACGAGCTTCCTTTTCCTCTTCTGCGGCCTTCTTCTCTGCATCGGTCATAGCGTGCTCGACGTTCTTGCCGAGATTCAAATCCTGTTGCTCGGGCTCCGCCGCCGGGCGCTCGCCTTTCGTGTACGGTTGAGCATCGGCGATAACCAGGATCACGTTCCCGCCGACGGCGTCGGCGAGTTCGTGCCGAGATTCTCCACCCCTTGTCATCTTCACGGTTGCTTTCACACCGTCCTTGAACGTGACCTGCTCGAGCTCGACCACGATGTTCGGTCGCCCATCGGCGGCGATCAGTTCGACCGCCTTGCGCACGGCGTCCTTGACCTCGTAATCGAGCCTTGCGAGGACGCCATCCTGCTCTACCTCCTTCATGCGCTTCCATTCCTTCGGCATTTCTTTTATGACACGAAGGACGGACCGCATCAGGGACTCGTAGACGGTCTGCGTCTGGTGTTCAGCGTTCGGGCGTGGCTCAGGTGCGTTCATGGTCCTACCTACCTTTCCTCAGTTGTTTTGGGGTTTCCATGTAGTCAAGCAGCAACGCCAGAGTCGGCAGCTGGTGCCTGTCGAAGTGAAGCGCCAGCGAAAAGGCGATGACCGTCGGCCGGACCAACACGAACCATCGTCGCGTGAAGTGGGCACGTCCGTTCCGCGAGACGATATGCGGTATATAGACGCGACCATTGATCGTGACTCTGTCCGAGACTGTCTCGCCGTGGGACATTTTGGAGTTCAGAAAGTAGTCGGCTGGGCGACGGCCCGGGTCAGAGCCATGATCCCTTCCTGAAAGTGCGTGCGAGCAATCGAGACCCAGCGGGCGGGCTCGGCGTCGGAGATACGGTCGAGCTCGGCATCCGCCTCGTCGGGTGGCAGTGATCGAGCTTTCGCCGTCTGTCCCTCCAGGTGCGCTCTGATCGCGCTGAGCAGCATCTTGCTCGCCTCGCCGTGCTGCTTGATCGTGTTTATCAGCGCGATCTCTTCCGTTGACAGATCCCGGTAGCCGCTGATCTTGTGATGCTGGTTATCCATTTAGTCTTTCCCTTTCTCAAAACGACGATTTGAACAGAACGACAATCCCCCATAGCGCGAGCAGCAGTGCAATCCAGAACTCGAGGACACCACGCCGGGTGTAAGTGTTGGTGTTGCCGGCGCTGATCAGGCACAGGCATATCATGACGAGCACGTAGAGTTTCATTCCTGCGTCGTTCATTAAAAAGCCGCCCCAGGGCTGGAGGCAAAGGGAGGAATGCCGGCCAGCGCCATGGGACGGAAAGGGAGGGACGATGCTCATGCCGCGACCGCCTTCTGGTTCTCCGACGACTCGGAGCACTCTCCGCCATCGAGCCAGATCGCACTGAAGACCGGCGGCAGGTTCGCGGGAGGTTGTTTGAAGGTGCCGAGCAGGATCGCGCCGTGCAGGACGCCGCGGTTCAGTAGGGTGCTGACCAGCGTGATCAGACGCGCCCGGTTCGGCAGGTCGTTCACGTCCATGCGGTCGGCCATGACGAAGCGCAGCCCGGAGTAGCGCGCGATCGCCTCCGCGACCAGGAAGTCGGTGCGCCACTTCGCGGACTCGGATTGCAGACCGTAGGGACGGCCGTTGACCAGGATCTCGATGTCGTCCCGGATCATAGGCTGCGGCCAGCCGGCGATTGCGGCGGTTTCCCGCAGGCGGTTGTTGATCGGTTTCAGCGTCTCGGTCAACAGATCAGCCGGGATGCCGTCAGGCGAGAGCGCATCGGCCAGCCGCGTCCATTCCAGCACGCGCTGATGGACGGCCCTGGCGCGCTTGGTCGATTCCGTTGCCGTTTGGCGCGCGACCGCGAGGCTTTGCAGGCGCTGCACTTCGCGCTGCAGGCTCAGCCGCTTTTCCTGGGCGGCGGTGAGCTGCTCTTGCAGACCGTCCAGATCATCGGCGCTCGCGACGCTATCGCCACCGCTCTTCTGAAGCGCGGCTACCTGGGCGGCGGCTTCGGTTGCCTTGCTCAGGTTGTCCTCGAGACGCTCAACTTCGCGGTCGAGGAAGGCGCCGCGGGCCTCCAGTTCCTTCAGCTTGGCCGGGTCCACGGCCTGCGCGTCCTGCTCCTCCCAGCGGGTCAGCTTGCCTTCGTGGAAGACAAGGCTCACGCCACAGTCCGGGCACTCGCATTCGGTGCCCACCGGCACGCCCTTGGAGGCAGCGCGTGCCGCTTCCAGCTTTGGCTTGTGATCCTCGACGAGCTTGCGCGCCGACTTCAGGGCGCTGCGCGCCGTGCTTTCGCCGGAGGCGATGGACCGCAGCCGGGACAGCTCCAAGTGCCGCGTCTTCGTCGCTTGCTGCATGGCCTTGGCCGCGCCGATCCTGCCGTTGAGATCGGCGATCTCCAGATCAGCGCGACCTACGCGACCTTCAGCCTCGCCGATTTCCTCCGGAGTAACGCCTGTCGCCACTGGTGCCTGCCACGTCTCGGCCTTCTTCTCGCCGTAGTTCTCGCCGGTGATGCCGCGCCACTCGCCCTTTGCCTCGGTCGCTCGCGCCGCGGCTTCCTTATGCGCAGCGGCGAACCCGACAGTGCCCACCAGCGGCAGCGCGCCGGCAATCGTCTCGTCGGTGCAGCCGCGCTGGCGCAGTCGCTCCTTGAGCTGATCGGAGTTGATCCCGGTCCCCATGAGCCGGAAGAGGAAAGAGCGCCGCTCGGTGATATCCAGCGACGTGAAATAGGACGGCACGAGGCAAGCCCGCACGAAGTCCACGGCGATGTTCACCCCGGACGCGTGGCGCTCGCCTTTCGGCAGCTGCACCAGCCAGGAATGCTCGCCGGCCGTGATCTCGATCTTGCCGCCGGTCGCGCCGTCGCGCATGAGCACCCCGAAGTCTTTCTTCAGGCGCACGCGCTCGGCCTCGCCGGTGATTGCCATGCGCACGGCTTCGGCGAAGCTGGACTTCCCGGTTTCGTTCTGGCCGGCGACCAGCAGCGCCGGGGAGCTGAGCTTCAGGTCGATCGAGCGCAACGCGAGAAAGTTGTCGATCTTGATGCTGTCGATCTTCATGTGCGTCCTTTCTTGATCGCGGCGAAATACTCTTCGCGAGTGGATAGGTGGACTTGGTAGTTGTCTTCTTCCAGCTTCCGCTCGACGAACTTGTCGAGGAACTCCTGCCGGTCGCCCCACCATTGATGCCGCTCGTAGTGCGTGCGCCCGGTGTCCAGGTTCTTCACCAGCAGGTTAGACCTCGCCATGCTTCATGTGCTCGGAGTCGCTCACCGGCGTCAATCGAGCGTGTAGGTGTCGGGCTTCTTCTCGGCGGGCGCGCTCTGCGCAGCCTGCTGAGCCTGCTGTTGCGGCACTTGCCCGGTGGGCAGCGGCTCTCCGCCGGCTTCGGCCGGCAGGGCTGGCGGCTCTTCCTCCCCCTCGGCGACCGACTTCGCAAAATCTGGATCCGAGAGCGCGGACAGGTCGAGAGCGCCGGCCGCGGAGTTGTCGTCGAGCTGGCCGGCGACGGTCAGGATCGGCACCAGCGGCAGCTGCTTCGCGTGCTTCTTGATGGCGCTCTTCGCGGCCATGTCGTCTTCCCACAGCACCCAGGGCGTGTCGGCGAGTTTCTGCTCCGCCTTATTGCGCTCGTTGTCGTTCTCGGCTTGTTCGACCGCGCGCTTCAGCGAGCGATAGGTTTCGGAGCGCGAGCGAATCTTGTGCAGCTCCTCCAAAGGCAGGACGGTGACGGCCTCACCTTGGTCACCGGTCTGCGTGTAGCAGAACGCGCCAATCAGCTCGCCGCGCTCTTGGAGCGCCTTGCCGTAGCGGCAGAAGCTCTCAGAACCCAGCTCGTGCTTGAACAGGTCGCCGGCGTGGATTGCGTCGGCCTGGATCGTCCTGACGGCCTTGGAGCGATACGCGAGCGTGATGAAGCCGCGATAGCCGATCTGGAACTGGCACTCGAATCCGTCGACCCATTCCCTCCCGACCTTCATTCGCTTCTTGTAGGGGATCAGGAACGCCTGCTGCTGCACGGTGTTGGGCTCCAGCCCGATCGCCGCCGAAGTCATCATCGCCCCGAGCACGCTCTGCGGGTCACACTGCAGGAGCCGGGGCGTCTTGCGCACGGCGTTCAGGCAGAGCTTCAGCATGCGCTCGCCCGACATAGCCTTGCCGGCGAGCACGCCCATCGCGTGCGCCATCTTCGGATCTTCCAGCAACTGCAGGATCGTCTTGCGCACCGGCTTCTGTTCCTCGCCAGTCGCCACGGTCTTGAGGGTCTGTGCGCTGCTCATGTTCGCTACTCCTATTTGATGCGGAAGGTTCTGCCTTCGCTGGGTTTGACGTACTGCCGGAACAGCTCCGGGTGATCTTTCTTGAACGACTCCTGTTGGAAGCGCTCCGTCCGGCTCGAGCGCCAGGTCGCGATCGGATGGCCGGAGACGGTGAGCGCCTGCGCATCACGCATGAACTCCTTGACATGGAACTCGGCGATGGCTCGTTCGTCAGCGAAGGCTTTCAGCTGCCCATCGAGCTCGCGGAGCTTCTTCCACTCCTCGATGATCTTGGGCGTCGCCTCAATGCTGTTCGTGGCCGAGCGCGGATACAGCGCCTTCAGGTCGTCGAATGTCTGCGGTGGCGGCGGCACCCGGGGCTCGATATGGTTGCGCCAGAAGGCGACGAGCTTCTCCCGCATGCCGGCGATCGTCTCGTCGTCCCGTCTGACCTCGTAGCGCAGCAGCTGGTCGACGCCGACCAGCACCGCGAACAGGCAGCGCTCGCGCCCGGTGACCATCAGGCCGTGCATGGACTGTGTGAAGTAGTGGATCGGAACCTCGTCGCTTCCGTCTTCACCCCAGGTCTCGCTGCCGCGCATGAGCGCGAAGGGGTGCACGGTCTTGATTTCGCCGTTCTGGATCCTGCCGGTGGTGTCGAGCCACTCGAAGTCGATCTCGGCAGACAGGAACGGATACTCGAAGTCGTTGTACCGCTGGTTCATAGCGATGACGTCGATGTCCCAATCCTCTTGAATCATGTCGCGCACCACCGGCTCTTGCCGCTTGCGACGACGGAAGAACTTTTCCTGTTCGGGGTCCAGCGGCGCCGGGGTCGCGGCGGTCTTCTCCAGATACACGCTCAGCGGCGTCTCGCCGAAGGCGCCCACGCCAAGCACGGCCGCAGCGTTGCTGCCGCCCAGGAATATCCGGCGATCGGTCGGAGCATTCATCGTCAGCGCCGATTCTTCAAGCTGTTCCGAAGGTAGACGCGCCACTCTTCGCTGCCCGGCGGGGCGAAGGCCCGGACACACTCCGGCTCTCCGTGGCTATTGATACGAAGCCACGCGACGTCGCCAAGCCGGAAGGCGTAACAGGAAGACACGGCCGAGACCATGAGCTGCTCCACGAGCTCATCATTTGCCATGCGCAGCTTGCGGCTCTCGGCGAGCTGGGTGAGCAGCAGAGCGGTGACGATCAACAGCAAGCAAACCAGGACGAACGAGCAGATAAACCAGCGGTTCGCGCTGTCATCCGTGTGCAGCGCGCTGCGCAGCGCCGGCGAGAGCTTCAGGTCGGTCATGCTTTCTCCGGTTTCCAGATCGGTTCGAGACTCTCCAGGACGGCGCTGAGCTGCTTCTCCAACCGGCGCCGTTCCATCTTCAAGGCGAGCCACTCGGGGTGAAACGTAACTCCATTCGCATACAGTTCCTCACGGACGACTTCCACGGCTGCGTCGCGCTCGGCCTCCTGCTCGTCGCGGCGTTGGCGCCAGGCGTCGTACTCGTAGTCTTCGGAGCCCGGGGCGTAGTGCGGCGGTTCGTCCGGCCAGTAGATCATCGGGTCAGTCCCCTCGGTAGGCGACCGCCTCGCCGGCTCGCAGTGCGAGCGCTGCCAGGTCGAGGGTGGCCAGGTCGCTGATCACCCCGTCATGCGCGCTTTTGATCCGCTGGCGCAGCCAAGTCAGGTCGTTGGGATTGACGCGGAACAGCTGCTGAACCTCCGCGTCGAACGTCGGGGAGTACGTGAACGAGAACGCCTTGCCCAGCTTCTCGATCCGGGCCAGAAGGGCATCGCGGCGATCGAGGTAATCATTGGTCGCTTGCAGGGCAGGCCGGGTTTCGTGGGCAACGCTGATCAGATCCATCGCTATCTCTCTGGTCTATGACGAAAGAGTAGCAAATGAGAATTGTCATGTCAAACAAAAATTGCTGTCTGCCTAAAGAAAGGCGGAGGAGTATGAAAGTAGGGGGGGCTACGGCTTCTTGCTACGCAGAGGATGGATAGCGGCTTTGGGCGCCGGCATCTTCTGCGTGATTACTCTGGCCTGCTGAATGATCGCGTCCTGGCCGTCAAGGTTGGCTTGACGGATCACGGTGAGCAGTTCGAGCTCGTCCTCGCTGACCCACTCCAGGAATCGACGTGTCCGGGCGGTCTGCTCTAGGTTCTTATCGAACAAGATCCAATCCTCCTTCACGTCAAGGACGCTGGCGAGGTGCTCGACCGCCTTCCAAGGCGGAATGACGTCGCCTGACTCCCACGTCTGGACAGCTTGTCGTGTGACCCCGAGTCTGGTGGCGAGTGCGTCCTGACTCGGGAAACTTCTGGCGAGTCTGGCTTCTCGGATCCGTTTCCCTATCGCTTTAGCGTCCACGGGAAAAACCCTAGCAAACAGTTGCCTACTTGTAACCGCAGGCCGAAATTGACAAGACAAATACAGTTTGTCATGCTCTGCGCCATGCAATACGTCAGTCCATTGGTTTCTCGCGTGGTGGAGCGCGCCGGCGGGCGCACGCAGGCTTCGGTGCAGTTGGGGGTTACCCGGGAGACGATCCGGTTATGGCTGCTGAAGGGCTTCCCACTGAAAGATGCCCTGAAGATCGAGCAACAGGTCGATGGCTTGGTCACGGCCGAGGAGATCCTAGCGGAGGCCCGGGCTCGCCACCATCCAGCGAATCGACCGTCAACGCCAGACAATTCTTTAGTGGCGGGTTGATGGACCAGATGCGGCTGGCGATCGAGCGCCCGACCGAGGTCGATCTAGACACCGTTCGGCGCCAGCCGTCGATGACCCGCGCCATCGTGTTGATGGCTGACGTGGCCGGTTTGCGCAGCGAGAAAGACTTCTGCAGGCGGCTCGAGCTTGACCGGGGTGTGTGGTCCAGGATCAAGGCGGGCGAGGCTCACTTTCCGCATGATCGATTTGAGCTGGCGTTCGACGAATGCCGCAACGAAGTGCCGCTGGTCTGGCTGGCCGATCGCCGCGGCTACCTGCTCACCCCGAAGGAAACCGAGCTCGAGCGCCGGCTGCGGGTCGAGCGCGATCGCGGGGCGGAGCTGGAGAAAGAGAACAAGCTGCTCCGGGCGCTGATTCAGGGGAGGGCAGGGTGACCGAGCCACTGGTCCCGCCGGACGTCGATCTGCGGGATTTCGCCTTCATGCCGCTGGACGTGCAGCGGCTGCGGCGCAGCTCAACGTGGCGGCGGGCGAAGAAGGATCCCAGCCTGGCCTACTACCTGATCAATCTCTGGACGGCGGCATGGCACGAAGTCCCGGCGGCATCGATCGAGGACGACGATGACGTACTGGCCGAGCTGGCCGGGTGCGACCCGCGGAAGTGGAAAGCGGTCCGGTCGATCGTGCTGGCCGGCTGGGTGAAATGCTCCGACGGGCGGCTGTATCACCCGGTCGTGGCCGAGAAGGCGATCGAGGCGTGGGGCAAAAAGCGTGTTCAGCGGCAGAAAGGGCAGGCAGGCGCCCGCGCCAGGTGGGGGGAGAGTAAGCAATCCGGAAGCAATAGCACAAGCAGTCCTATAAGTAGTGACACAGGCAATGCGCCAGCCAATGCCACAAGCAAAGGCACAAGCACTGCTCGGGCAATGCCTGTCGATGGCAAGGGAATAGACAGGGACAGATCTATATCACCAGCCGCAGGAATATCCGCGCGCGAGGCCGACTTATCCACAGAAAAAAGCGCGGCGGCGGCTTTCTCATTGATTTTTCCAGAAAAGTTCTCGAATGCGGAGCGCGAGAGTGCTGTGCATATCCTCGCGGATTGTCCACAGGCGCAACTGCTACTCGACGAACTGGAGGGACTTCTGCAGCGCAATGGCGTGAGAGATCCGATGGCGATGCTGCTCACGCTGATCGGCCAACAGCGGGAAGGCCGGTTCGTTGCCAGCCATGCCTACCGGGTGCAAGCCGAGCGCGAGGGGCGAACAGCGAGCGCCGAGGTCCGGGCAGCACAGGGGGCCGGCCGGCTGTGAAGCTGAACACTCAGGCGCTGAACAGCGAGCAGCTGCGGCTGGACTTCGAAGCCCGGAGGCACGCCAGGTCGGGAGACCCAGGCACGTCGCACCGTGCGGCGGCGATGGCCGGCGAGCTCGCCCGGGGGCACTGCGAGCGAATCCTGGCGGTGCTGCGTGGGAGTGCCGGCATGACGGCCGACGTCATCGCGGAGCGGGTTGGGCTGACCGCCCACCAGGTCAACAAGAGGCTTCCTGACCTGAAGCAGGCCGGACTTGCGGAGCCCACTGGCGAGATCGGGAAATCCAGGTCGAACCGCCCGGCGCGGCTGTGGAGCGCGACATGATTTGGGAGTGCTGCAAACGGCAGATGGTCGAGCGTGCGGACGGGAGTTTCTACTGCAGCAAATGTCACACGGTGAGATCAACAGGCGAGTCGGCGCCGATACGCCGGGAGAAGCCCCCGCGCTACCCGGCTCCGTCGGAGGAACCGAATTGAAAAGGCTGCAGCGTCGATGCTGGCTATGCTCGTGTCGCCTGATGGAAAACTTCACCACCGTCGACACGCCGGACGGGAAGGTTCTGGTTCACAAGGTGTGTGAGCGCGACACGCTCGAGTTGTTCATACCGGTAACTGCGCAGATTGGTGATCGAACGCCGAATCTGATCGAAGACGCGGAGCGAAACGGAGAGTAGCCATTCATGATTGTCGAAGGCTTTGAACTGATGGAACTCTTCTTCTCCGTTGGCATGGTTGGTGTGATCTGGCTGCTGCTCCTTCACCTTATTCAAGGATAGTTCCGAATGAAACACGAGTCGCATCAACTCCTGACGCCATTCCTTCTGCCCATCGACGTCGGCTTCGTTGCCCTCGAGGCGCGGGTGGACTTCGAACACCTGGATCCGTGGTTCTTCCTGTACCAGTCGGCCGAGGCGGCGTTCTGCCTCACCGACCTTCAGCACATGAACGTGGAGACGATCGAATACTGCGGCATTCACAACGGCCGGCACGTATGGCTGGCGAGACGATGAGTGACAACAACCGTTTGCTCTTCGGCATTCATGAGCTGGTCAACAATACGCTGGGCCGAAACATCGATACGCTGGTAGCGGAGTTCATTCGGAGAAACCCGAATGTTCCGGTGCATGAGATCACGATCATGGTTGATAACAGCGCACCGCCTGTGTCGATGTTCCGCATCGAGCGCAGCTCCAACATCGATGAACTAATGAGCCTGCGCCAGCGCGTGAAACAGCTCGAGGCCCAGCTACTACAAGCGCCGCAGCAGGGTTCAGGATGAGCAGTTTCCGTTGCTCGTTCTTCGTTCCTGGCCCACAGGTCGGCAAAGGCCGCGCGCGCTCGAATGTAATCATGCGTGGTGGCCGGCCTGTCATCGGCAACGGGGGTCGCCCAATCGTAGTTCACCATACACCACAGAAAACTGTGAACTACGAAGCCACGGTCAAGCTCGCGGCGAGCGAAGCGATGCAGGACCATCCACCGTTCGAGGGTCCGCTGCGCATGACGGTTTGTCTGGCGATGCAGATCCCGCAAAGCTACTCGCGCAAGAAGCGTGAGCAGGCGCTATCCAGGACGATCTTCCCGACCAAGAAGCCTGACGTCAGCAACGTCCTCAAGGCGATCGAGGACGCGTGTAACGGCGTGGTCTACCGCGACGACGTGCAGATCGTGTCAGGCAGTTTCGAGAAGCTCTACGGCGACCGGCCTGGTGTTACGGTCGTCTTCAGCGAACGGCATCAGGAGCCACTTGAGGGCGAGGGGCTGCTGTGATTCGCGTGCATTGGCGCCCAAAGGAAGGCGCAGGCGCTGTCCTGGAGATCAGAGAAGACCATCATCCTATGGACGTGTGCGAGCACGTGCGCAGCCTCTTGTTCAAGCACGAGCAGCTGCGGGCCGATCTCGTCTTTCAAGAGATCATGACCGCGAGGCGAAGGACAAGCATGAGCGTGAACTGACATGACTGCCTACCCAGCGATTTTCTATCGAGACCCGATCTACGCAGCGATGACCCATGAAGCTCAGGAACAACGGCAGAAGTTCTCGCAACGAATCGGCAATTGGATCCGCGTCGCCCGCGAGCGACGCTGGCAATCCGCCGAACAGGCGGTGTGGAACGACGTGCGCTGCCATTCGGTAGAGCATCGATTTGAGGCAGACCGTCTGTCGGAGGAGGAGGAACACGAGCGTCGTCGCCCGAGCTGGCCACCTGACGTATTAGATGCGTGGGAGATCGAGGACGCCTGGCGGGCGATCGAGCACATGCCATACCGAATGTTTCTGGCCTACCACTACCACAAGCGGCTCAAGCCGCGGCGTATCTGTTCGTTGCTGAAGATTGACCACACACGCTTCGACGAGACGCTGCGCAAGGCCAGAGCAACCCTGAGAAACATGGTCGAGCGGCGCCATGACAAAAGCCACTTGACAACCGTTTGACTAGATGGAACTATTCGCCGCGACAATTTTCGGATCAAGTCGTCAGATAGCACTTGACGGCTGTACGCGCAGTGCCACACGGCACCAGCGGTCCCAGCGCCGACTCCGGTCGGAGAACAGGCTGGCAGGCGGAAGCGGCCCTGAAGGGAGGGCCAGGCTTCCTCTGTCGGCATCTCAGAATACCTCCTGTTGAGCATCGACGCGAAAAGGCCCGGGGCAGAAAAGCTGCCCGGGCCTTTGGATTTTCAGCGAAAGCGGATGCCCGCGCCGCGCGAGTGAGCAATCTCGAGCGGAGCGACGCGGCGGGACGTAGCGAGTAGCTGTCCCCAGTTCACTCAAGCGAGGGTCACCAATGCAGCCAGACGACAACGATTACGGCGACTGGGAAGGGTCGCTCGCGAAGATGGAGGACAACGGCAACGAGGCGTTCGAGCGCGGCACCGGTGCGTGGGAAGGCGTCGTGATAATCGTTCGCCCGCCGGCTGCAGACTCGAATAGCCTGTGCCGGGTAGCCTCGGCGCGCACGGTGGAGTTCAACGGCCGGCGCGCGATCGCGCCGTTTGAAGTGCCATACACCATGGTGCGCCACCTGTTCCAGTCTGCTGATGATGCGGAGACCTACGCCTGGGCGGAGTTCTATCCGCGGCCGAACAACCAGCCCGGGCATATCGAGTTCTTCGAGCGCGCCAGCCAGACGGAGTTCTTCATCACCGCCGGCGGCGCCAAGCGCATGTACCCAGCGAAAACGCGGGTGGTTTAGTGAGCAAGCTCGGCGAGCAGATGAAGCGCTGGCTTGCGCAAAAGCCGAACCAGGTCCACCGGGTGACCCCAAATAGCAGGCGCGGGCGACAGATCACGCAGGCGAAGGGTGCGCGCGTCGTGACGAAGGGGAAGTGATGGAACGCCGCATTTTTCTGAAATTCGTGATCGGACTGGGCGGCGCCGCGCTCGCGCCAAGTCTGTTGAGATTGCCGGATGTTGCCTCGGCTCCAGCGCAAGACGCCTCGGTTGCAGAGTCACGCGTCATCATTCCCGGCGCCGGCAAATTACTGGACGTTTTCTTTGATAGCAACGAGCAGCGCGCAAGACTCGCCATTTATCGAGGCAAGCAGCTGCTGCTACCGGAATTTGCCACAAGCCACCATCTCCGCTGGGTGCCGCCAGTTGGCGCTGAACCTATCTTCATGCAGAGCAGTCCGCTGACTGTGATCACGAGCCCGACATCGTGCGCACACTTGGTCTTTGAAGCTAACCCGACACTATGGCAGAGGATAAGGGGTCTGCCAGGTACACGGTTTTGCATGCAGGCCGATGCGCGCGGCTCAAGGATTATGCGGTTGAATCCATGACTGCAGCCACAATCGCCCTGCACGAGACCCTGATCCGGCTCGCGAAGGGCATGATCAGCGCCTGGGAGAAGTGGCTGGAGAACCAGAGGAAGGCCACAAACAAGTAAGCTGAACGTCAACTGTAAACTTCACCAAGCTCGCGCCTGACCACGCCGCATGCCGGCCGCGTCAGGCAGTGCCTCCTTGGATCACCGTCAAGGAGGCATGAATGCTGATCTACAACGTCCGTACGCCGCACACCGGCTCGACCAGCGCCACGATCGGCGCGACCACCACCGCCCTGGGCACCGTCATCGCCGCGGAAGACCGCTCCATGCTGCTGTTGGAGCTGGACTTCCAGGGCATGGGCAACGCCAGCGGCGCCAACGAGCTGGGCATCTACCGAGTCGGCACCGCCGGCGTGACCGGTTCGAACGGGCTGACCTTTACCCCGCTGCACTCCTCGGCGCCGGCGTTTGCGGGCACCGGGTTCTTCACCTACACGACCCAACCGGTCGCTGGCGCGCTGATCCATCCATTCGGGCTGAACACCAACGGCCAGCGCTACTTCTGGCGCTGCAACCCGAACCTCAACAACGCGATCGTGGTGCCCGGCGGCAGCGTGGCCAGTGCCTCGCTGTCGGTGTTCCCGATCTCAGGCTCGGGCTCGATGGTGGGCCGGATCCAGCTCGCCGAACTGTAAAAGCCAGCAAGCGCCTGCGGGGTGATTGCGGTTCCCGCAGGCGTCACTGGACCGAGGAAACATGCGGCGAGGCTTCCGGCGCGATCGCTCCAGCGGGCTGCTGCTGCCCGCGCGCCTGGCGAAGCCGCGCCTCGAGCTGTATGACGACTATTCATGGAGCGCGCCTGGCGGGGAGTCTCCGCCCGCCGGACCGATCGAGGCTTTTGGACTGACCTCCGGGGCGAGCGATACCAACGCCACAAGCTATGTAACCGCGTCGATCACGCCTACGGCGAACCGGCTGGTCCTGCTATCAATCGAGATGGCGCTGCCGGCCGATTCGGCGGATCCTCCGCCGCCGTCGAGTATCACCGGGTGCGGGCTGACCTGGGTCTTGGTCAATTCGAGGTACCACTGGCCCTCGGGCGCCAACTGGTTCAACCAGGCACTGGTCTATCGTGCGCTCGGTGCGAGCCCCACGACCGGCGCGATCACGATGGACTGGGGCGCGACGACGCTCGATACCTGCGCGTGGAGCGTGGTCGAATTCAGCAACATTGACACGTCCGGCAGTAATGGCTCTGGAGCAATAGTACAAAGCGTTGCCGAATTTGGCACCGGCACGGCAGCCTTGGCAACTTTGGCTGCGTTCTCCGCTGCGAATAACGCGACCTTCGGCGCGACCGGGTCCGGGCAGGGGGCATCGACGATCACCGCTACAGCCGGGAGCGGGTTTGCCGAGGTACACGATGCCGGCGCGATATTCGGGTCGATCCACACCGAGTTCCGCAACGACAACGACACGACCGTCGACGCCACGCTATCGGTCTCGTCTGACGGATGGGGCGTGATCGCGATCGAGCTGAAGAGGGCGGCGTGATGGCCGATCAGCCGCCGGCGCTCGCGAAGATCCCGGTCCCGCTGGGCAGCGTGAATGTCTTCTGAGCTGTGACCACTCCGGCCATCAGCAACGTCTCCGGCGCGATCTCGACCGGCCAGACCCTGACCATCTCCGGGTCGAGCATGGTCGACGAGGACCGCAGCAACTGGATCCCGTTCTTCAGCACCAACCCGAACGCCTCGAGCTTCGAGGGCGCGAGCAAGG
>Ga0187893_10001820_pt1 | contig 49244 bp, 44 predicted proteins | sample MA1701074metaG_FD_139574 | JGI IMG/M metagenome (GOLD analysis project Ga0187893, IMG submission 139574) | White microbial mat communities from a basaltic lava cave in the Kipuka Kanohina Cave System on the Island of Hawaii, USA - MA170107-4 metaG ... | reverse complement strand
TTGATGAACGTGGTGTTGGGCTGCGTCTTCGAGTAGTTCTTGACCGCGATGCCCTCGGAGCCGGAGAGCGGGCCGACCATGATGTCGACCTTGTCCTGCTCCACCAGCTTCCGGGTGGCGTTGACCGCGACGTCCGGCTTGGCGTCCGACGACGCCTTGATGATCTCGATCTTCTTGCCGGCCACCATGCCGCCGCGCTGCTTCACGGCCAGCTCGGCGCCGCGCATACCGTCCTGGCCGCCCGCCGCGAAGGGACCCTCGAGCGTGGCGAGCAACCCGATCTTGACCACCGGCGCCTGGGCGGTCGCGCCCCCGGCGACGACGACGGCGAGCAACGCCGCCACCACCGCCGTCCACAACAGCCGCATTTTGAGTGACTTCATCGTCTCCTCCTCTGGGTTAGTGCGGCCCCGGGGCCGCGGTGGTGGACCTCTCCTGTCCCCTTCTCCCTCGTCGCCAACCGCCCGCGCGCGCCGGCGCGAGCTGCTTCTCCAGATACTGCCGACCCTGCGCCCACCAGCCGAGCAGGCCGTCGGGCGAGAACAGCACGATGACCAGGAACACGCCACCGATCAGCAGGTTGAAGCGCTCCCGGCCGACCAGGTCGACCGCGAAGTTCTGCAGCAGCACGAACACGACGGCGCCGATGAACGGCCCGACCGGGTGCCGCATGCCCCCGAGCACCGCGATGATCAGGATGTTGATGAGCCAGCTCGTGCCCACCGAGCCCGGCGACACGAGGCCGTTGTACCAGACCATCAGCACGCCCCCGACGGCGGCGATGAGGCCGGCCACCGTGTAGGCGGCCACGCGGTGCGCGGTGACGTTGAACCCGAGAGCGCTCATGCGCCGCGGGTTGTCGCGGATGCCCTGCAGCGCCACCCCGAAGGGCGCGCGCAGCAGGTAGGCCACGAAGAAGTAGCCCGCCAGGGCCCAGAACAACGAGAGATAGTAGAAGACCAGCGGGGCGCGCAGCTCGACGCCCGCCACCGCGGGCGTCATCACGCTCTGGAAGCCCTGGAACCCATTGAACAGCGAATAGTTCTGCTGGGCGAGGTAGTAGAAGGCCACCCCGATCGCCAGCGTGATCATGATCGTGTAGATGCCCTCGGTGCGCACCGAGAACCAGCCGATGAGCGTCCCGCACGCCGTCGCGATCACGAGCGCCAGCACGACCGCGAGCCCCCAGGGCCAGCGCAGGCTGATGTCGGTGCCGCTCGTGGCGAAGATGGCGAACATGTAGCCGGCGATGCCGGCGACCGTCATCTGGGCCAGCGAGACCATCCCGCCGTAGCCCGCGAGGAACGTCAGCGAGAGCGCGATGAGACCCAAGGCCAGCGACTGCGCCCCGATCTGGAAGGTGAAGAACGGCGTGGCCACCCACGGATAGACCAGCACCGCCAGCAGTACCAGCACGTGGCGAGCCCCCACCCGCCGCCACACCCACTGCGTCCACGCCGTCGCGACTTCCCCCTCTCCCCTCAAGGGAGAGGGCCGGGGTGAGGGGCGGTCTACCGGCCGCGCCGCGATGCGCCCCCGCGCCCCACCCGTCCACGCGTACCGCCCCGCCCCCGCGTTCATCGCCTTCCGCCACTCGGCCGCGCTCACGCCCGCCTCCCGAGGATGCCCTGGGGCCGGAAGGCGAGCACGAGCGCCATGATCACGAAGGTGAACACCACGCTGTACGTCGGCGCGTAGGCCAGCCCGAACTGCTCCGCCACCCCGATGAGAATCGCCCCGATCGCCGCGCCGACCACGCTTCCCATCCCGCCCACGATGACCACCACGAGCGAGGCGAGCTGGTAGCGGGTGTCCTCGCCCGGGGCGATCGAGAGCGCGGTCCCGCCGACCACCCCCGCGAAGCCGGCCAGGCCCGCGCCGATCGCGAAGGTGACCGCGAAGACGAACTGCACGTTGACGCCGGAGGCGGCCAGCATCCCCCGGTCGTCCACCCCGGCGCGGATCATCATCCCCACGCGGGTGCGGTTGAGGAACCACCAGAGGAGCACCCCGATGGCCGCCGACATCGCGAGCAGGACGAGCCGGTAGGTCGGGTAGACTTCCACGATCGGCAGGGGCGTGCGGCCGAAGATCACGCGGGGCGGGTCGAACTGGTAGATCTCGCCACCGAACATCCAGAGCAGGATGTCCGCCATCATGATGGAGAGCCCGATGGTCACCATGGTCTGGCGCATGTCCTCGCCGTGCATGAAGCGGAACACCGCCACCTGCAGCACCAGGCCGAAGAGAGCCGCGCTCGCGAAGCCCGCGGCCACCGCCACCAGCCACGAGCCGGTCTGCTCCCCGACCACGTAGCCCACGTAGGCGCCCAGCAGGTAGAGCGAGCCGTGGGCCAGGTTGACGTTGCGCATGAGGCCGAAGACCAGGGTGAAGCCGCTCGCCACCAGGAAGTAGAGCGCGGCGAGGGTGAGCCCGTTCAGGGCGGTGCTGAGGAAGAGCTTGGCGTTGTCGGCGAGCCCCCAGACCGTGAACGCGACGGCCGGGAGGCCGACCACCAGAACCCAGAACCACCGCCAGAAGGGTGACACGCGCCGGTCAGGCCACCGAGCGGCCCCAGCGCGTCTGCGCCGAGCGGATCTCGGGCTCCTTGTAGAAGACGCCGTCCTTCATGACCGCGAGCAGCTTGGCCGGATCGCGGAGGATCGCCAGGTTCGAGAGCGGATCGCCGTCCACCAGCAGGAGGTCGGCGAGGTAGCCGTCCTTGAGCTGCCCCAGCTCGCCGCCCATCATCATGATCTCGCCGCCGTAGCGGGTGACCGACAGCAGCGCCTCCATCGGGGTCATCCCGACGTACTTCACGAAGTACTCCAGATCCTTCGCGTTCTGGCAGTGGGGCGTGAAGGCGAAGCCGTAGTCGCCGCCCGGGAGCACGCGGATGCCGCGCTTGTGCATCTTCCGGAGCGACTCGGCGGCGGCGGCCAGCTCGATCTCGTAGCCCATCTCGATCGCCTTCTGGCGGGTGATGCCCCAGGGCGCCGCGTGGTCGAGCATGGCGACCAGGATGCCGATGCCGGGAGCCACGAAGTGCTTGTCCCGGTTGGCCTCGAGCATGTCGAGCGCCTCCTCGTCGGCGAAGCTCGCGTGGTAGATGATCTCGATGCCGTGGCGCACGCACTGCTTGATGGACTCGCCGGAGCGCGCGTGGGCCGCGACGCGCTTGCCCCGCATCTTCGTCTCCTTCACCGCGATCGCGACCTCCTCGTCGCTCATCCAGGTGGTGCCGGCCGGCGCGGAGGGCATGAAGTTGTCGCCCGAGAGGTTGAGCTTGATGGAGTCCACCCCGTACTTCAGGAACATCCGCACCGCTTTCCGCATCTCCTCCGGCCCGGTCACCGCCACCCCGAAGCTGAACTCGGGAAACGGCAGGTGCGGCAGCGTCTCGTCACCGAGCCCGCCCACCACCGTGATCTCCTGGCTGGCCGCCAGATAGCGCGGCCCCGGGATGAGCCCCTGGTTGATGGCGTTGCGGGTGACCACGTCGAGCCGCGGCTTGGCGCAGGCCGCCCCCACGCAGGAGGTCCAGCCGGCCTCGAGATAACGCTTGGCCACGCTGGCCGACCAGAGCACGTGCTCCTCCAGCGGCAGGCGCTGCAGATCGGAGAGATTGGCCGCGTCGTTCCAGGAGAAGTGGGTATGCGCCTCGACCATGCCCGGCATGAGGGTGGCGCCGGCCCCGTCGATGACGGTGACGCCGGCGGTGGGCAGCGAGCGCGGGCCCCGACCCACCCGCGAGATCCGGTTGCCCTGGACGAGCACCTCGCCGGGATACGGCTGGGCGCCGGTGCCGTCGATCATGCGGACGTTGGTGAACAGCACGCTCGTCGTCATCGGTCGCTCTCCTTGGCAGGCCCCGCTACATACGCTGAGAGTAGAATCGCCGTAGCAGGTCGTCGCACTCTTCATGCTTCTCGACCATGGTCCAGTGCCCGCAGCGCGGCAGCACCGTCACCCGGGCCCCGCGGATGCGCTCGCCGATCTGCCGCACCGCCTGGGCGGGGGCGATCGCGTCCTCGTCGCCGGTGACCAGCAGGGTGGGGCACTCGATGCCGCCCACCTCGGCCGCCCGGGCCTCCGCCAGCGCTTCGCAGGAGCGGGCGTAGCCGTCCGGGCACTGGCGCATCACCAGCTCCCGCACCGCCGCCACCGCCACCGGTCGGCGGGTCCGCGTCTCGGTCGAGATCGCCCCCTGCACCAGGGCGTCCGCGATGGCCTGCATGCCCGCTTCCCCTTCCGCGCGCGCCTTCTCCCCCCGCGCACGGATGGCCGGCCGCGCGGTGTCCGGCGGGCACAGCAGCGGGCCGAAGAGCGCGAGGCTCCGCACCAGCCGCGGCGCGGCCACCGCCAGGTGAAAGGCCACGATGGTGCCGAGCGAATGGGCGGCCACGTGCACGCGCTCCAGGCCGAGCGCCGCGCACACGCGCTGCATCGCCTGCACGAAGCGGTCGATCGAGAGCGGTCCCTCCACCCGATGCGACCGGCCAGAGCCGGGCAGGTCCGGTCGGATCGTCCGATGGTGATCCATCGCGGGCAGCACCGGGGTCCACACGTTGGAGGTCCCGCCGAGGCCGTGGATCATGAGCACGGCCTCGCCGGTGCCATCGGTCTCGACGGCCATGCGCTCGACGAACTGCGTGGTCACGCGGGATCCCGGCCCGTCCTCACGCTGCGGGCCGGCTGAAGCGCCCGCGCGCCGGCCCTTTCTGCGGATCCTTGTGGAACACACCGTCCTTCATGACGCCGAGCAGCCGCGCCCCGTCCTGCAGCACCGCGATGCTGGCCAGCGGATCGCCGTCCACCAGCACCAGGTCGGCGAGATGCCCTTCCTTGATCTGGCCGAGCTCGTCGCCCCGCATCATGATCTGGCCCCCGAGCTTGGTCGCAGCCAGCAGCGACTCCATCGGGGTGAACCCGAGGTACTTGACGAAGTACTCGAGGTCCTTCGCGTTGGTGCCGTGCTTGATCCAGGCGAAGCCGTAGTCCCCGCCGGGCAGGATGCGGATGCCGCGCCGGTGCATCTTCTTGAGCGTCTCGCACGCGACCTCGAGCTCGCGGTGGTAGCCCATCTGCTTCGCGGACTCGGGCGAGATGCCCCACGGCGCCGCGTTGAACGAGGTATTGATGAGCCAGGCGATGCCCGGGGCGACGAAGTGATGGTCCTTCTTCGCCTCCAGCATGTCGAGGGCTTCCTCGTCGGCGAAGCTCGCGTGGTAGATGATCTCGATGCCGTGGCGCACGCACTGCTTCACCGCCTCCGCCGACCGCGCGTGGGCGGAGACCCGCTTGCCCCGCACGTGGGCCTCCTTCACCGCGACCGCGATCTCCTCCTCGGTCATCGGGGTGAACTCGGCCGGGATGCCCGCGATGTACTCCCCGGAGAGATTCAGCTTGACGGTGTCCACCCCGTACTTGAGGAACATGCGCACCGTCTTCCGCATCTCCTCGGGGCCGTTGACGATGGCCCCGAAGCTGAACTCGGGATACGGCAGGTGCGGCAGCGTCTCGTCGCCCAGGCCGCCGGGCACCGTGATCTCCTGGCTGGCCGCCAGGTAGCGCGGCCCCGGGATCTGACCCGACGCGATGGCGTCGCGGATCACCACGTCGAGGCGGGGCTTGGCGGTGGCCGCGCCGATGCAGGAGGTGAAGCCCATGTCGAGGTAGCGCTTGGCGATGTGGGCGCACCAGAGGATGTGCTCCTCGGTGGGCATGCGCTGGATCTCGCTGAGGCCGGGCTGGTCGTTCCAGGAGAAGTGGGTGTGCGCCTCCACCAGGCCCGGCATGAGGGTGGCGCCGGCCCCGTCCACGGTGGTGACCCCCGCGGTGGGCAGGGCCCGGGCCCCGCGCGAGATGCGGGAGATGCGGTTACCCTGGATGAGGACCTCGCCCGGATACGGCAAGGCGCCGGTCCCGTCGAAGATCCGGACGTTCGTGAACAGAACGCTGGTCATGCCGCCTCCTGCCTGAGCGATGAGACACCTGTCTCACGCGGGTGGGCCATACTAGAAAACGCCCGGCCCTCTTGTCAACCGCCATTTCCGCGCTCACAGTAGCGAGCCGTGAGGACGCCGCCCCCGCCCGACACCGGCCCCACCGGCCCGCAGGCGCGCACCTACCGGCTGCTGCTCGGCCACGCGATGACCCTCGTACGGCGCGGGCGCATTCCCTCGGTCCCGGAGCTGGCGGTGAAGGCGCGGGTCTCGCGCGCCACCGCGTACCGCTACTTCCCGAGCCGGAGCAAGCTCGTGAGCGCGGTGGTCGCGGAGAGCCTGGCCCCGGTGCGGCGCTTCGAGCCCACCGCCGCCGACGGGCTGGTGCGCGTGCGCGAGCTCTTCGACAAGACCTTCCCGCTCTTCAAGCGCTTCGAGCCGCACATGCGCGCGGCCCTGCACCTGGCCCTCGAGCACGAGTCGCTCGAGCGGATGGGGATCCTGGAGGAAGAGCCCTACCGGCGCGGCCACCGCCGCTACATGCTGCACCGGGCCGCCGCCCCGCTGGCCTCCACCCTCGGGCCGGAGGCCTACGACCGGTTGCTGAAGGCGCTGTCGCTGGTCTACGGGATCGAGTCGTACGTGGTGCTGCGCGACATCTGGGGGGCGAGCTATCGCGAGGTGGAGGCCGTGGCCCGCTTCATGCTGGAGGCGCTGATCGAGTCGGCGGTGCGCCAGGCGCCAGTGCGGCGCGCCGGCGACGCCAGCCCTGTGAGGCCCAGACGAGGAGCGCGACGAGCGCGGCTGGAATGAGGCCCCAATAGGGCGCCGGGCGTCTGGGGTTCGGCAGCTTGATCTCCTCGATCGTGTAGCCCTGGCTCACGCCGAGCTTGCGGGCCGGGCTGCCGAACTTCACGTTCGCGATCTGGATCTTCTCGCCCTGGGCGAGGGTCACCCCGGCGCTGCGGATCCGCTCGCGCCCGTCCTGGCCCGGGCCCATCGGCAGGGCGACGAGCTTGCGTACGTCGTCCCCTTCGATCGACTCTCCCCACCACCAGGTCGAGGCGCGTCGGCGTGCCGGGCCGCTGGGCGAGCTCGGCGTAGAAGAGGTACAGGTAAGAGGCGCTGAACGCGCCCACCACCGCCAGCAGCCAGTCGCTCACCGGCACCCGCTGCCGCGAAGATGAGCGGAAGGCCGGGAAGACCGCGAAGGCGAGGAAGATCGCGACCGCGAGATGGATCGGGATGTTGGGATTGCGAGTGTAGCAGAGGACCCCTCACCCTACCCTCTCACCGAAGGGGAGAGGGTGAATGGGGGCTAGCCCTTGACGCTGCCGGCGGTGAGGCCTTCGACCATGTACTTCTGCAGATAGATGTAGACGACGATGACCGGCACCGTCGTGAGCACCGCGCCGGCCATGAGGTACCCCCAGCCGTAGACGTCCCCGGTGATGAAGCTGGAGAGCCCGACCGGCAGCGTGCGCTGCCTCACGTCCGTGATGAAGACGAGCGCGTACAGGAACTCGTTCCAGGCCTGGGTGAAGGCATAGAGCGCCGCGGCCAGCACGCCCGGCGCCGCGAGGGGGAGGATGATCCGGCGAAAGGCCCCGAAGCGGGTGGCCCCGTCGATCATCGCGGACTCTTCCAGCTCCACCGGGATGGACTCGAAGTAGCCCATCAGGAGCCACGTCACGAAGGGCACCGTGAAGGACGGGTAGGCCGCGATCAGCCCGGCCAGGCTGTCCGAGAGCCCCAGGGTCCGGATCTGGGCGTACAGCGGGATGAACAGGATGGAGGGCGGCACCAGGTAGGTGATCAGCGTCGCGCTCGACATGAACGCGCGCCCCCGGAAGCGGAGCCGGGCGAGCGCGTAGGCGCCGATCGTGCCGACGGCCGTCGCCAGCAGCGTGCTCGACACCGCCACGATGGCGCTGTTGGCGAACCAGCTGGTGAAGTCGGTCTTGCGGAGGAGCTGGTCGTAGTTCTCGAACACGACCGGAGAGGGCCAGAACATGGAGACGAGGCTCCGCATCTGGTCCTCGCTCTTCAGCGAGGTGATCGTCATCCAGTAGAACGGGAAGAGCACCATCAGGAGCAGCACCCCGAGGATCCCGTAGGAGAATCCGAGCTGTAGCCGGCCCACGGTCGTCTTGGTCATGGCGTCTTGGTCATGGCGTCTTGGTCATCGCGCCTGCGGTTACCGGGCGCGGCCCTTCCGCATGTACCGAGCCAGCACGATGATCAGGAACGCCAGCGGGGGCAGCATGTACAGCGCCACCGCGATGGCCTCGCCGAGCCGCTGAGCCCCGAACGCCATCTCGTAGGCGAAGACGGGCAGCACCTGCGTGGCGCCGCCGGGCCCCCCCTTGGTCAGGATGTAGACGATGGCGAAGTCGTTGAAGGTCCAGATGGTGGAGAGCAGGATGACGATGATGACGATGTTCCGGATCCCCGGCAGGGTGACGTGGCGGAAACGCTGCACCACGGAGGCCCCGTCCACCGCGGCGGCCTCGTACAGCTCAGCGGGGACCGCCTTCATGCCGGCCAGAAACGAGATGCCGAAGAAGGGGAAGCCCCGCCAGATGTTCACGAAGATCACGGAGGCCATGGCCGTGCCCGGCTCGCTGAGCCATCCCACCCCCTGGGGAAGGATGCGAAGGACCTTGACCAGGAGGTAGTTCAGCACCCCCAAGCTGCCGTCGTAGATCCACAGGAAGTTCAGCGCGCTGACCACCGTCGGGGCCACCCAGGGAATCAGCAGGATGCCGGTGAAGAGGCTGCGAAAGCGGATCCCCGAGGTCAGGACCAGCGCCATGACCATACCGAGGAAGAGCTTGAAGACGACCGAGCCGATCGTGAAGACCAGGGAGTTCGCCACCGCGCGCTGGAAGAAGCCGTCGGAGGCGAGCCGGACGTAGTTCTCGAAGCCGACGAAGACCGGCGGTACGCCGACGTACTTCTGGGTCAGGCTGAGGTAGATCGCGTAGCAGAACGGGTAGGCGACGAGGGCCAGCACCAGCACCGCCATCGGCAGGATGAAGAGATGGCCGAGCCGCCAGTCGGCCCCGAGCATCCGCCTGAGCTCGACGGCGATCGAATGCGGCCGCGCCCCCAGCGCCGCCTTGGCGGGAAAGTCGCCCCCCACCCCGACCCGCTCCCGCGAGGGGAGCGGCGAGGGCGAGGGGACGGTCGTCGCCATCGGCGCGCTCTAGGCCCGGCTGCGGATCCTGTGAATGTCCTCGATCCGCTTGTGGGCTTCCTTGAGGGCGGCCTCCGGCGAGAGCCCGGCGACCACCACGCGCCCGGCCATGTCGCACAGGATGTACTGCGCCTGCACCTCGATGGCGGCCGGCGTGATCGGCCCCGGGTAGCCCGGCCACACGCCGCGCAGGACGTTCTGCAGCATGCCCTGGAAATTCTGGTCGCTCTTCCAGTACGGGTGATCCACCCGGGACTTGTACACGGGCCCGGCCTGACCGATGGAGACCTTCATGTACTCCTCGAAGCGCTTCTCGTCCTCGACCCAGCGGATCAGATCCTCGCAGAGGGCGGCGTGCTTGGAGGCCTTGAAGATGCCCCAGTTGTAACAGCCGGCGGCCACGAAGGAGCCGGCCGGCCCGCCTGGGGTCTGGATCACCAGGGTCTTCTCGGCCAGGGGATGGTTCTTGGCCACCATGGCGTAGTAGAGGCTGGCGCCGTTGTTGGTGCTCACCAGCTTGCCGGCCAGGTAGGCCTCGTTGTTGTGGACGTCGGTCCAGCTCATCACGCCGGGCGGTTGGATCTTGTGCTTCTGGATACTGTCCACTGCGAACTGGAGCGCCTCGAGATTCTGCTTCAGATAGCTTGTCGCGAGGGCCGGCTTGCCGTCCTTGTCCCAGACGCTGCCGCCGTAGTTCCACAGGATGTTCTGCATGAAGCCGGCGCCGTCGTCGGACCGGTTCAGGGTCTGGCCGAAGCCCCAGAGGTCCTTGCCCGGATCCTGGGTCTTCTTGGCCATCTCGATCACGTCAGGGTCGTAGACCTTGGGCAGCTTGATCCCCTTGGCGTCCAGGAGATCTTTCCGGACGAAGAATCCTCCGGGCCACGTCTGCCGGGCGACCGCGAAGTGCTGACCACCGATCTGGACGTAGCGCTCGGCGTGGGGCAGGAGCCCGCCACGCGCGCCCGCGATGTCCTTGGCCACCGGGGAGACGTCGCGGAGGGCGGCCTTGTAGCGTAGCGGCCCCTGGTAGTTCATCTCGGCCATGTCGGGCGGGTTGCCGGCCTCGATAGCGGCCACGAACTTCTGCTCGCGGTCACCGAAGGTGGCCCAGTCCATCTCGACGTCGACGTTCTTCTCCTTGCCCCACGCCTCGACCTGCTTGGCGAGCACGTCGTTGCCCGCGGTGACGAAGCTCTTGAAGAGCCAGAGCCGCAGCTTGGTCTTGGACTGGGCGTGGGCCATCGACCGGAGGGCGTGGAGTCCCGCCGCGGTGCCGCCCGTGATGACCGCCGCCTTGCGGAGGAACTCGCGGCGGGCGATCTGGCCGGCGTCGAGCTGCTCGATGAGGCTCTTGACGCGATTGTCGACCATGGAGGGCTCCTCCTTGGAGCGCGAGGCGATGCAGAAGTATGGCGATGCTACCCTAGCGCCGGCCCCCGGGCAAGCAACCGCTGCGCGGCATGCGCGATCGCGAGGGGGTCGACGCCGTAGTGGCGGTAGAGATCGCCGCGGGCACCCGACTGGCCGAAGTGGTCCACCCCGAGCGGGATCTGCGGGGCGCCGAGCGCGCCGCCGAGGAACGCCAGGGTGTGAGAGTGTCCGTCGAGCACCGAGACCACCGGCACGCCCTCCTCGTCCGCGGTCACCAGATCGAGCAGGTACGGGCGCGGGCTCCGCAGACCGCGGTGGAGCAGATCCGGGCTGGTCACCACGAAGACGCTGGCGCCGATCCCCTGGGCGGCGAGAGTCCGGCTCGCCGCCACCGCTTCCGGCACCATCACCCCTGCCGCAAAGATGTGCACGGCGTTCCCGTCGGCGTCGTAGCCGGGCTGCTGCCGCGCGTCGAGCAGCCGGTAGCCCCCGCGCAGGACGGCGTCTCGATAGCCGGGCGACGGCGCGGCCGCGAGCGACTGCTCGATCGGCTTCGTGGAGAGGCGCAGGTAGAGGCTCTCCGCGACTTCTTCACGGTTCATCAATCGGTGGAGGGCGTCGAGCAGGATCCACTCCACCTCTCGCGCGAAGGTGGGCTCGTAGTAGGTGATGGCGGGCAGCGCGACGCCGATGCCCGGCGTGATCACGGACTGGTGCGCGCCGCCCTCGGGCGAGAGGCTCACCCCCGACGGGGTGGCCGCCACGATGAAGCGCCCGCCCGCGTAGAGCGCGTGGTAGAGCGCGTCGAGGCCGCGGCTGACGAACGGATCGTAGAGCGTCCCGATGGGCAGGAGCGTCCTGCCGGACAGCTCCGCCGTGAGACCGAAGGCGCCCAGCGCGAGAAACAGGTTGTGCTCGGCTATGCCGAGCTCTATGTGCTGGCCCTCGGGCGACTCCTTCCACTGGACCACCTGCGGGCCGTCCGCGGTGAAGCCGGGCTTGGCGCGCGGGAAGTAGACGCCTTTGCGGTTGATCCAGCCGGCGAGGTGCGTGGTCACCGACACGTCGGCGGAGAGCGTCACCACGCGATCGCCGACGGGCAGCCGGCTGAGGCGGCCGAGCACGCGGCCGAAGGCCTCCTGCGTCGAGCTCTGCGGCGGGTACGTCTCGTCGAGCGACTCGGGCACTTCCGGTGCCTCGTCGCGGCGACGCGGCGGCGCATAGGGGGCGGGCGCGCGGCGGATCAGCTCCGCTTCCGCGCTGCCCGGCGGGAAGCCGGCCCATTCCTCCCCCGGCGCCACGCCGAGCGAGGCGCGCAGCTCGTCGAGCTGGCCCTGGGTGAGCAGCGCGCTGTGGTTCATGGGATCGCCGCCGAAGGGATAGCCCCAGCCCTTGATGGTGTCGGCCAGGATGACGCAGGGCCCGGTCCGAGGCCGGCCCGCCTCCTCGAGCGCCTCGAGGATCGACGGGAGATCGTGGCCGCCGACGTCGGCCACGAGCGAGCCGAGCGCTTCATCCGCGATCTCGCCCAGTAGCCGGTCCACCGCGCGATCCGCCTCGCCCGCGGGCGTGGCGGTCAGGACCTTGCGCGCGCCGCCCGGCGGCAGGCGCAGCAGCGACTGGTACTCCGCGTTGCCCAGGCCCTCGAGCCGCGCGCGCAGCCGCTCGCCGCCGGGGCGGGCGAGGAGCGCGCGCAGGTGCTCGCCCCAGCGCAGCTCGATCACGTGCCAGCCGGCGCCGCGGAACCAGTCGCGGAGCTGGCCGCGGCGCGCGTCGGGCGCGATGCGGTCGAGGCTCTGGCGATTGAGGTCCACGATCCAGAGGAGGTTGTCGAGCTCGCGCACCGCCTCCTCGAGCAAGGCCTCCCACACGTTGCCCTCGTCCAGCTCCGCGTCGCCCAGCACCGCGATGAAGCGCTTCGGCATCGCGTCGCCGCCGTGCTGGCTCACGTACCGCGCCGCGAGCGCTCCGAAGGCGGCGCTCACTGCGCCGAGACCCATCGAGCCGGTCGAGAGATCGATGATCTCGGGATTCTTGCGCCGGCTCGGGTACGCCTGGAGCCCGCCGAAGCTGCGCAGGCCGCGGAGCTGCTCGGCGATGAGCCGGCCTCGCAGGTACTCGATCGCGTAGAGCACCGGGGAGGCGTGCGCCTTGGTGGCCACGATGTCGCCGGGCCGCAGCGCGTGAAAGTAGAGCGCGGTCATCAGCCCCACCACCGACGACGAGGACGCCTGGTGCCCGCCCACCTTGGTGCCATCCGGATTCGGCCGGACGCTGTTCGCGTGGTGCACGAGATAGGCGCTCAGCCAGAGCACGCGCTTCTGGAGGGACTCGAGGGTGGCAAGGTCGGCGGGGCGGGCCATCGGCGTCACCTTACCCCACGTGGTCGATCCGAAGCCAGGGGGGCCTCGCGCTCGTGTCAGCCTGGCGACAGCGAAGCAGGATTACACGGTAGTTTCTTCTGCGGTCGCGGCCAGATCGCACGGTACCCTATTGAAACTGCGGATGACGCTCGGTGGCACGGCCCTTGCCCCCCACCTGTACGGAGAAGGAGGCTCGGTCATGATCGGTCGCCCCGCTCTCGTGGTTGGGATCCTGCTGGTCGCCGCCAGCTACGCGGCGACCAAGGAATGGCAGTGGCAGTTCCAGGCGGATCCGCCGCTCATGCCGGTGGCTCAGATCGACCGGACGGACTCTCCGCGCGAGCGAACCGGCACCTGGCACGCCGAAGCCGTGACGGTGCAGCCGGAGCAGATCTTCCAGGACTAGCGCGGACGTTCCCGCAGCACCCGCTTCAAGCGAAGGGATCGTTCCCCGCGTCCTCGTGCCAGACGTACTCCTATAGCATCCCCACCTTCACCACCCCTCACCCTGCCCTCTCCCCTGAGGGGAGAGGGAAGACGGTCTCCCCAGAGGGGAGAGGGGGAATGGGCACGATTGACAAGGTGCCGGGGCGCGGGACACCATGGCCGCCATGCGCGTGGTGGACTTGAGCTTCCCCATCGGGCCGCACTTCCGTTGGAAGGTCGCGAGCGAGCGGCGCTCGACCCATGAGGCGGGGGCGAACTTCCAATCCACCATCCTGACGGTGAGCTGCCACGCCTACACCCACGTGGACGCGCCCGTGCATTTCCTTCCCGGCGATCGTGACATCGCCTCCATGCCGGTGGACCAGTGGATGGGGGAGGCGGCGGTCGTGGATCTGACCCACCTGGGCGAGAATGCGGAAGTGACCGGCGCGGCGCTCGACCGCCACGCCGGTCACGTGCGCGCGGGTGACATCGTGCTGCTGCGCACGGACTGGCCCGTGCGCTGTCCGGTGGCGAGCGAGCGCTTCTGGAAGGACGCGCCCTATACCGGGGCCAGCGCCTGCGAGTGGCTGGTGGCGCGCGGGGTGAGGGCGGTGGGCTACGACTACCCGCCCGACTACTGCATCCGCACCTCGATCTTCTCGCCAGAGACCAAGGTGACGCGAGAGGAGTGCACCACCCATCACATCTTCTTCCCGAGAGGCATCACGGTGATCGAGTACCTGACGAACCTCGACCGGATCGGCGCGCCGCGCTGCCGTTTCATCGCCCTGCCGCTCCGCCTCACGGGGGCCGACGGCTCGCCGGTGCGCGCGATCGCCCTCGTGGACTGAGCGCTCTTCCGAACCTGACGAAAGGCTCGCCATGGAACTGGGAAAGGCCGTCGCCAAGCGGATCGCGGTATGGAGCGTGCTCGGCCTGGTCGGCGGTGGCGTCGCCGCCGACATGTTCTGGCGCCAGAAGAGCGGTCAAGAGCAGGCCGCCCTGCGCGCCCAGCAGACCCAGGAGCTGGAGCGGCTCGCCGGGCAGATCAAGACCCTCAACGACGAGCTCGCGGCCGAGCGGCTGCGCCGCGAGGCGCTGGAGCGCTCGCTGAGCGAAGGCCGGAAGTAGTGCGGCGGCGGTGCCGGCTCGCCATCCTGGCCGTGCTGGCCCTCGCGGTTGGCCCCGCGTGGGGGCAGCAGCCGGGGCGGGGGCGGAGTCTCCCGGCCGGCGTCGTCAAGGTGGTGAGCGGCGACACCATCCACGTCTTCGTCAACGGCGAGGTGGATCGGGTGCGCTACATCGGCGTGACCGCGCCCGATCCGGGTGACGGCGGCCCGGCCTCCGATCCCCTCGGACGCGAGGCCCTGCGGTTCAACCACGGCCTGGTAAACGCCAAGAACGTGCGGCTCGAGATGGACACCCAGGAGCGCGACGCCAATGGCCGGCTGCTGGCCTACGTCTGGCTCGGCGACGTGATGGTCAACAGTGAGATGATCGGGCACGGCTTGGGCCAGGTGGTCACCGGGAGCCCCAACGTGCGCTACCAGGACCTGCTGCTCCGTCGCCAGGAGGAGGCGCGCGCGGCGCGGCGCGGGATCTGGAGGAGCGCGGGGCCGGCGCCGCCCACGCGGAGCGGAGCCGCCGGCGCGCCGGCCCCCGGCGGCGCGCCGCCGCGCGTGGCCGGCACCCGCCCCGGCGTCCCGCCCACGAACGGGTGGACCTGTCCACTCGCCCACCCCATCAAGGGCGACTTCCGCACGTACTCGGCCGAGCGCTGCATCTACTACCTCCCCGGCACCAGCACCTACGCCGAGAGCCGCGCCGATCGCTGCTACGCCAACGAGGACGAGGCCCGACAGGACGGCTGCCGCCGCACGCGCCGCGGATGAGTGCGCGCCTGATCCTGGTCGTGGACGTCGATACGGCGGTGCGGCAGTCGGTGATCGACGTGCTGAGCCTCGAGGGCCACGAGGTCGACGGCGCCGAAGATGCCGAATCGGCGCTGCTACTGCTCGACCAGCGGCGCTACGATCTCGTCATCGCCGACCTGCGCATGCCGGCGCTGGACGGCCCGCGCCTGCTGGTGGCCCTCGAGGAGCGCTACCGGGACACCCTTCCCCGCCTCGTCTTCATGACCAACGCGACCTTCGATCCGCAGTACGGCGGCTTCCTGACGGATGTGCACGCACCGGTGCTCATGAAGCCGCTCAAGCCGGGGCGGGTGCTCGAGCTGGTGGCACGGACGCTCGCCCCATGACCCGCTCCCGCCTCATCCTGGTGGTGGAGGACGAGAACAATCTCCGCGAGCTGATCGCCCACATCCTGCTGCTGGACGATCGTGAGGTCGACACCGCGCGCGACGGGGTGGAGGCGCTCTACCGCATCCAGCAGCGCACCTACGACCTGATCATCAGCGACCTGCGCATGCCGAACCTCGACGGGCCCGGTCTCTACAAGGCTCTGCGCGAGCACTACGGCCAGGCCCTGCCCCGCGTGATCTTCGTCACCGGCCACGCCGAGGCTGAGGACTACATGCCCTTCCTGGCCGAGACCGGCGATCCGGTGCTGACCAAGCCCTTCACGGTGGAGGACCTGCGCACCCTCGTGCAGTGGGTCCTGGAAACCTGACGGTCAGATCTCGGGCCCGGGTCAGCGTCCCGCCGTCTCGACCGCGGGCGTGTCGACGTGCTCGGCGCGAATCCCGAGGCCGACGAACCGCGCGGGGAGCCGCCGCAGCACGGCGTAGCGCGCGAGGAGGCGGACGAACAGGGGCGCGCTGAGGCGGCCGCGTAACACCTGGGTGATGATGCGGCGCTGCATTGCGATCTGGAGTCGCTGCGTGACCCGGGTCGGCCACTGGCGCCGCCGCTGAACCCGGCGCAGGTGATCGGGGGTCAGACGGCCCTCACGAAGGGGCCGCCACAGCAGATTGGCCGCGGCCACCGCGTCCTGGATCGCCAGGTTGATGCCGACGCCCCCGACGGGCGACATGGCATGAGCGGCGTCGCCGATGCAGAGCAGGCCGGGGCGGTACCACTGCTCGAGCCGGTCCACCTTGACGGTGAGCAGCTTCACGTCGTCCCACTCGCGGATCTCCGCGAGCCGGCCCGCCTCGAAGGGCACGAGCGAGGCCACCGAGGCGCGGAAGGCATCGAGCCCGTGCCGGCGGATCTCGTCGGCGGCGCCTTTCGGGATCACGTAGCCGCACTGCCAGTGTAGGCCCCGATTGAGCAGCACGAAGATCCGGCCGACGTCGAAGCGGCCCATGCTGGCCTCGGGATCCGCCGGCCGGCGCGAGAGCGTGAACCACAGCACGTCCATGGGCGCGCCCAGATCCTCCACGCGCAGGCCCGCCTGCTCGCGCAGCACGGATGAGCGCCCGTCGGCGGCGACCACGAGGTCGGCGCGGACCTCGAGCGGCCCGGCCGGCGTGGTCGCGCGAACCCCGGCCACCCGCCCGGCCTCCTCGATCAGCCCCGTCGCTTCCGCCCGCATCTCGAGCCGGAAGGTCGGATACCGCCCGGCCTGCCGGGCGAGGAAGTCGAGGAAGTCCCACTGCGGCATCATGGCGATGAACTTGCAACGGGTCGGCAAGTGCGTGAAATCGGCGATGGGCACCGTCAGCTCGCCGAACTGGGCTACCAGGCGCGGCACTTTCTGATGAGGCAGCTTCAGGAACTCTTCCAGCAGGTCCAGCTCGTGCATCAGCTCGAGCGTGGAAGGGTGGATGGTGTCGCCCCGGAAGTCGCGGAGGAAGTCGCCGTGCTTCTCGAGCACCAGGACGGAGACACCCGCCCGGGCCAGCAAGAGGCCCAGCATCATGCCGGCGGGGCCGCCACCCGCCACGCAGCACGTGACCGTCGCCATGGCGCGTCAATGCTACAATGCCGGCGCGCTGCCCGCCCAAGCCGGCAGCGGATGCCCGCGAGATGGGTTAGGATCACCAAATGACAGATCCGGGAGACACGCAGGTCCGAGTCTATCGCGCGGCGGATGCGCCACCCGGCGCGCTCGCCGGTGAAGCGGTGGCGGTGGTCGGCTACGGACATCTCGGCCGCACCGCCGCGCTCAACCTACGCGACTCCGGGGCCAAGGTTCGCATCGGCAACCGCGAGGACGAATACGCCGAGCAGGCGCGGACCGAAGGCTTCGAGGTCGTGCCCATCGCGGCAGCGGCCGGCGATGACGTCGTGTACGTGCTGCTGCCCGACGAGGTCATCCCCACCCTCTTCGAGGGCGAGATCGCCCCCGCCCTCCGGCCCGGCAGCGCGATCGCCTTCGGCTCAGGCTACAGCCTGGCCTTCGGCCTCATCCACCCGCCCGCGAGCATCGACGTGCTGCTGGTGGCGCCGCGCATGGCGGGCAACACCGCGCGCTCGCGCTATCAGGCGGGCCAGGGCTTCTGGGCGTGCGTGGGTGTGGAGGCCGACCGCAGCGGGCGCGCGCAGCAGCGCATGCTCGGGCTCGCCGATGGGCTGGGCGTGCTACGCGCGGGCGCGGTGCAGATGACGGCCAAGATGGAAGCCACCCTCGATCTCTTCATCGAGCAATCGGTGGGCGCGGTGCTCGGCATGGCGCTCATGATGGCCTTCGAGGTCGCGCGCGACGCGGGGCTGCCCGCGGAGGCGCTGGTGCTCGAGATGTACATGTCGGGGGAGATGGAGGCGGTCTTCCAGTCTTTCCGGGAGACCGGCTTCTTCCGCGCCTCCGAGGACCACGGCCCCACCGCGGTGTTCGGCGGCATCACGCGGTCGCTCGAGATGGACCGCGAGGCGATGGCGGAGAGCTTCCGCAAAGTCTTCGACGACATCAAGAGCGGCGGCTTCGCCAAGCGCTTCCAGGAGGAGGCCCGGAACGGCTACCCGATGCTCGAGTTCGCCCGGGCCATGATGCACGGCGGCTCGCCCATCACCGACGCGGAAGACCGGATCCGGCGGCTGGCGTCACCGGACTCGCCCGGCCCAGGCACAGGAGGTGCCGCATGAGCTTCGCCCTGCGCATCCTCGCGGTGATCGTGTTCATCCTGGCCGTGGCCGGCGTCGCCCCGGTGCCGATGACCCCGCTCGGCCTCGCCCTCTGGTGCGCCTCGACGCTGCCGCCGCGCACCGCGTCGACCTGATCGCGGTGCGGTCAGGGCTGGAGCCGCGTCGTCCGCCACGAGCCCCCGATGAAACCCGCTTCCGTGGGCTGCAGCGCGCGCGTCCAGACCGCGCGGTCGTGGGCGCGCCCCGGCTGGCCGACCCACAGCTCTACCCGCTCCGCCCACACGCGGTAGCCCCCCCAACGCTTGGGTCGCGGCACGTCCGCGCCATGCCTGCGCTTCACGGCCTCGATCTGCCCGAGGAACGCCGCGCGCGAGGCCACGGGCCGGCTCTGCTCGCTCGCGACGGCCGCGATCCTCGCGTCCAGGGGCCGGGTGCTCCAGTAACGATCCGACTCGGCCTCCGGGGCGCGGGTGACTGGACCCTCGACGCGGATCTGCCGCTCGAACACGTCCCAGTGAAACACGACCGCCGCTCGCGGATTCTGCTCGAGGGCCTGGCCCTTGGCGCTGTCGCGATCGGTGTAGAAGACGAGCCAGCCCTCCGCGGGGTCGAACCCGCGGCAGATGACCATTCGCGCGGTGGGACGGCCGTCGACGCCCACGGTGGCGAGGGCCATCGCGGTTGCGCTCTTCACCACCGGCGCCGCCTCCTCCAGCCAGCGCGCGACGAGCGGCAGCGGATCGGCGGGCAGGACCTCGGGTAGCGGCTCCCTCATGCTCAGCCCCCCGTCGCCTGCTGCGGGTCGAGCCAGTCGCGAAGCCCGTCCGCCACCATGTTGAAGCCGAGCACAGCGGCCATGATGGCCACCCCGGGGAAGATCACCATCCAGGGCGCCTGCACCATGAAGCCGCGGCCGTCGGCGAGCATGAGGCCCAGCGAAGGCGTCGGGGGGCGCACGCCGACGCCGAGGAAGGAGAGCGAGGCCTCCACGAGGATCGCGATCGCCATGAGCACCGAGGCCTGGACCAGCACCGGGGTCGCCGCGTTGGGCAGGATGTGCCGCAGCACCAGGCGGAGCACCGGGGCGCCGAGCGCGCGGGCGCCGTCCACGTACAGCTCCACCTTGACGGCGAGCACGGCGGCGCGGACCACGCGCGCCACGATGGGCGTGTAGACCACCGCGAGCGACAGGGCGACCAGCGCCACGCCGGTGCCGAAGACGCTCATGAGGGCGATGGCGAGGAGGATGGCGGGAAACGACATCAGCACGTCGAGGGGCCGCATGATGAGCTGGTCCAGTGCGCCCTCCGCGTAGCCCGCGACGAGACCGAGCGGAACGCCGGCCAGGAGGGCCAGGCCCACCGAGGCCAGGGCCACCCCGAGCGAGACGCGGTACGCGTGCCCGACCCGGCTCAGGATGGACCGGCCGAGGTCGTCGAAGCCGAAGGGCTCGGCCCACGTGGGCCCGCGCAGGGCATGGTCCTTGGCGATCTCGGTCGGGCTGCCCGGCAGGATGTGGGACGCCAGGACCGCGGTGAGCGCGAGCGCCCCCACCACGAGGAATCCCGCGAGCGTGACCCCGCGGTGCCGCGCCGGCAGCGCCGGTAGGATGGCGCGCCACATCATCGGCGCCGCACCCGGGGGTCGATCACGCCGTAGAGGACGTCGGTGACGAGGTTCACCAGCATGAACATCGCGCCGATCACCAGCACGGTGCTCTGCACGACCGGATAGTTGCGCTCGAGCACGGCGTCGAGCGTCATCCGCCCCACCCCGGGCAGGGTGAAGATCATCTCGACCACGATGGCGCCGCCCAGCATGTAGCCGACCTGCAGCCCGAGCACGGTGACGATGGGGATGGCCGCGTTGGGCAGCACGTGGCGGAAGAGGATGGCCCGCTCGCCCAGGCCCTTGGCTCGCGCGTACTGGACGAAGCCGCGGTGCATGGTGTCGAGCACGGCGGCCCGGGTGAGGCGTCCGAGCACCGCCGCGCGACTCACCGCCAGGGTGAGGGCGGGGAGCGCGAGGTGGATGAGGTTCTCGATCGGGCTCTCCGCGAACGGCACCCAGCCCCCCGAGGGCAGGAGCCCGACGCCGAGCGAGAGCCCGAGAATGAGCATGATGCCGAGCCAGAAGTCGGGAACCGAGACCCCCACGAGGCCGACCGCGAGGGCGGCGCGGTCGGCGGCGCCCCCGCGCCGGCCGCCCGCCAGGAGCCCCAGCGGCACGCCGATCAGCGCGGTGCACGCGGCGGCCAGGAGCGTCAGCTCGATGGTGACGGGCAGCCGGTCGAGGATCATCCGGCCGATCGGCTCGTTCTGCCGGAAGTCGAGGCCGAAGTCCCCACGCGCGACCCCGCCGAGCCAGCGCACGTACTGCTGCGGCACGGGCTCGTCGAGGTGGAAGGCCTCGCGCAGGGCGCGGATGCCGTCCGGCGTCGCCTTGTAGCCGAGCACTACCACCGCCGGATCGCCCGGCACCAGGCGCATGAGCGCGAAGACGAGCACGCTCATGCCGAACAGCAGCGGCACCGCCAGGGCGAGCCGGCGGGCCGCGTACAGGATCATTTTGAACTGGGGGGGAGCGAGCGCCGCTCCTCCCCCAGACCCCCCCACCGCTTTCGCGCGCGCGCGCGGCCGCCATTCCGGGCGAGGCTCAGGCGCCCGACTTCCCCCAGACCCCCCCACCGCTCTCGAGCGAGCGCGCGGCCGCCCATCCGGGCACGGGCGGTCAGGCTAGCCAGGTGTCCTCGAAGCGCAGCTCGAGCGAGGACAGCGGGGCCGAGCCCTGGACGTTCGGCTTCATCCAGTAGCGCTGGACCTCGTTGCTGAAGATGACGAGAGAGCCCTCTTCCTGGATGTAGCGCACCAGCTCCGGGTACATCTTCTTGCGAGCGGCCGGGTTCGCGGTGAAGCGGAAGGCGTCGAGGCGCTTGTCCGCCTCCTCGGACTTGAAGCCGCTGAAGTTCCAGGCCGAGGAGGAGTGCTGCATCGGGTAATAGAACATGTCGGGATCCACGGTGACGCTCCACCACGCCCCCCCGATGTCGAACTTCTTGCCGACCAGCTCCTCGAAGTACTGCCCGGACTCGAGCGGCCGCACCTCGAGCGTGATGCCGATCTTCTTGAGCTGCTCGCGCAGGATCTCCCCGGTCTTCACGAGCACCGGGACCTGGGACTTCACGAGATAGGTGAGCGTGAGCCCGCCGCCCTTGCCCGCGTCCGCGAGGAGCTGCTTGGCCCGGGCGAGATCGGGACCGCCCTTGTGGGCGTTCACCCCGGTGGCCCACGGGCTCGGCTCGGGGGTGGGCTCGGCGGTGACCGCGTGGGAGTCGAAGTACACGAGCTTCACGATCTCGGCGCGGTCGATGGCCCAGGCGATGGCCTGCCGGAGCCGCTTGTCGTTGAGCGGCGGGCGGCTCGAGTTCAGCATCAGGAAGAACGGGAAGTAGGGCCGGCCCGGCGAGGACTTCATGTCCCGAGCCCGCTCGAGCTCCGGGACGCGCTGCGGCGGCACCGTCTGGATCCAGTTGAAGCGCCCGGTCTGCAGGCCGGTGAGCCGTACCGTGTCGTCGGCCGGCGCGTAGAAGACGACCCGGTCCAGATACGGGCGGCCGGGGCGGAAGTACTTGTCCCAGCGCTCGAGGGTGACGTGGTCGTCCTTCACCCACTCCGCGAAGCGAAACGGCCCGGTCCCGATGGGGAAGAGCTTCGGGTCCTTCTCGGCGAGCGCCTTCTCGTTCACGATCTCGGTGGCCTGCGAGAGCATCGCGAGCAGCGGACCGAAGGGCCGGCTCAGGCTGAAGCGCGCCTGGTACTTGCCGACCGCCTCCACGCCCTCCACCGGCGCGAAGAAGACGCGCATCGGTAGCTTGTTCTTCGCGTCGAGGAGCCGGTTGAAGGTGAAGGCCACGTCCTTCGCGGTGAAGGGCTCGCCGTTGTGGAAGACCGCGTTGTCCACCAGGTCGAAGACCCAGGCCTTCTCACCGTCCTGCTTCCACGACTTCGCGAGCCCGGGGGCGAACTGGCCGGCCTCGTCCACGTAGACCAGCTTGTTGTAGACGTTCTGGTAGACCTGGAGCGAGGAGTAGAGCTGGGCGAATCCCGGGTCCATGTTGACCGGCTTGTCCACCGTCGCGACGCGCAGGACGCCGCCGCGCTTGGGCTGCCCCTGGGCCCACGCGGGACGGCCGGCGGGCCCGGCGAGTGACGCGAGCCCCGCGCCCGCGGCGAGCCCGCCCACCCGAGACAGCCACTCCCGCCGCGTGCTCCGGTCCCAACCTGCCGTCGGCCGCCGATCTGTCATCGCCCGCTCCTCCCCTGATGTTCTGCCTGATTCTCTACGTGGTTGTCCGCCAGGTTGTCGTGGATCACGCCGTCCTTCATGACGAGGCACGCCCGCTGGAGCGCCTCGATATCCGCGAGCGGGTTGCCGTCCACCGCGATCAGGTCCGCGCGCTTGCCCGGTACGAGGCTCCCGACCTCGCCGTCCACGCGGCAGGCCTCCGCGGCCCAGCGCGTGCCCGCGAGGAGCGCATCCGGCGCCGGCACCCCGAACCGCACCAGCGTCTGCAGCTCGAAGGGCATGCAGCCGTGCACGCCGTCGGTGCCGGAGGCGAAGCGCACGCCCGAGGCCAGATGGCGCGGAAAGCTCTCCATGATCACCCGCCGCGCCGCGCGGAGCTTCTCCATGATCGCGGGCTGGCGGCCGTCGCCCTTCTCGATGCCCTCGCCGTGCATGAAGATCGCGAAGGTGCAGATGAGCCACGCCCCGCGCTCCTTCATGAGCCCGATGTCGTCGTCGGTGGCGAGCCCGGCGTGCTCGATGGTGGAGACGCCCTCCTCGACGCACAGGCGTAACCCCGGGCCCCCGTGGGCGTGGGCCGCCGCGTACTTCCCCACCCGCAGGGCCTCCTCGACCGCGGCGCGGATTTCTTCTCGAGAATAGACGCTGGCTTGCAGCGTGGTGCCGGGTGAGCTGACCCCGCCGGTGGCGAAGATCTTCACGTGATCGGCGCCCCGCTGGAAGTTCTCGCGCACCCCGCGGCGAATCTCGTCCACCCCGTCGAAGGCGGTGTGGGCCCGGCCGTGGCCGTTGCTCGCGGTGATGCCCCGGGTGCCGCAGAGCAGGCGCGGGCCTGGGATCACGCCCGCCTCGATGGCGTCACGCACCTGGACGTCGAGGAAGCTCTCTTCCGTCATCACCCGGAGGGTCGTGGTGCCGGAGGCCAGGTCACGCCGGAGGTTGGCGGTGGCGCGCAGGGCCTGGGGCACCGCCTCCTGGCGGAGCTGGCCGATCTGGTCGCCGTCGCCCGGCACGATCGAGATGTGGCTGTGGGCGTCCACCAGCCCGGGCATCACGAAGCGGTCGCCCAGATCCAGCACGGACGCGCCCGCCGGAACCGGCGTGGAGGCGGCCGGCCCGACCGCGGTGATCCGCGCGCCGTCCACCACGATCACCGCGGAGCGGACCGGCGGAGCGCCGGTGCCGTCGAAGAGGGTGCCGCAGCGGATCGCGCGGTGTGCCACGACGCCGCTAGGCGTTGGCGTCGGATGCCACGCCGTAGTCGCGGCGCGCGGCCTCCGCCGAAACGTAGCCTTCGCGCACGTCACGGCGCACCGCCTCCGGATCACGCTCGGCGGGTGGGCCATAGCCCCCGCCGCCCCCGGTCATGATGCGCACGCGCTCGCCCGCGCCGATGGGATGCTGGGTCGCCTTCCGCACCTGCCGGACCGCGCCGTCGGGCGCGGTGATCTCGACCCCGTTCACCGCGCCGTCGCGGCCGCCGTGCAGGCCCCAGGGGGGCGTGACCTTACGCTCGAGGCTGAAGGTGATGAAGGCGGGAGCGAGGAACTCGTAGACCCGCTCGATGCCGAGGCCTCCTCGATGGCGACCGGCGCCGCCCGAGTCCGCCCGCAGGTTGTAGCGCAGGATGCGGATGGAGGGGTTGCGCGACTCCACTACCTCGACCGGATTGTTTCGCGCGGTCGAGCCCGCGAAGATGATCATCGCGGACTCGCCGTCGTACGCGGGCCGCCCTCCGGTGCCCCCGGCATTCAGATCGCCCTGGATGAACAGGCGACCCGTCTCGGGATGGGTCCCGAAGGCGATGGTCGGCATCTGGTCGCCGTAGGAGCCGGCGGGGATGCCGTCGGGCATCGCCTCGGAGAGCGCGCGCAGGCCCAGATCGATCAGGAGATTGATCGGCACGTAGTAGCGCGCGGTCGGGGCGGGCTCCTGGCAGGCCAGCACCGAGCGCGGCGGGATGACGACCGTGAGCGGCCGGAAGCAGCCCTCGTCCACCGGCGTGAGCGGCGTGGTCAGGCACTTGATGAGGAGCCGGCAGGCGCTGATCGTGATAGCGTCGCCGCAGTTGAAGGGCCCGGTCACCTGCGGGCTCGAGCCGGTGAAGTCCACCGTCATCGAGTCCCCGTCGAGGGTGATCGCCATCTCGACGCGCACCGGCTGGTCGAGGCTGATGCCGTCGTTGTCGAAGTGGGCGACCGCGCGATACGTTCCGGACGGGATGCGGGCCAGCTCGGCGCGGGTGCGACGCTCGGACTGCTCGAGATAGACGCGCGTCGATTCGAGCACGGTGTCGCGCCCGTACTTCGCGAGGATCTCCCGAAAATAGGCCTCGCCCGCGCGGCAGACCGCGATCATGGCCTGGATGTCCTTCAGGGTGCCGCTCTCCGTCCGGATATTGGCGCGGATGACCCGCATCACCTCCTCGTTCAGCTCGCCCCGGCTGAAGAGGCGCACCGATTGGAAGCGCAGCCCCTCCTGTCTGAACTCGCGCGAGCCCACCTGCATGGAGCTGGGCACCGGCCCCCCGATGTCGCTCCAGTGGGCCTTCACCGAGACGAAGCCGGTGAGCAGCCCTTCCCAGAATACCGGCGCGTACATCGCCACGTCGTTCAGATGGTTACCGTTGCCCGCATAGGGATCGTTGTGGATGAAGACGTCGCCCTCACGGAAGGCCTCGACGCCACGATCCTGCACGGTGGCCTGGATGGGAAAGCCCAGATGGCCCTGGAAGACGGGGAGCCCGATGCCCTGCGCGATCATCTGCACGTCGGCATCGAAGATGGCGCAGCCGAAGTCGAGGCTCTCGCTGATGATGTGGTTGTAGGCGGTCTTGATCATGGTGATCCGCATGCGCTCGGCGGCGGCGTTGAACGCGGCGCGGACCACCTCGACGGTCACCGCGTCGAGCGGCTGGTTTCCCATGGTCAGACTCCCTTCGCCACGTCGATCACCAGGCAGGCGTTGTCCTGGATCTGGAGCCGATCGCCCGGCTCCAGCATGGTGGTGGTGCCCGCCTCCTCGATCGCGGCCGGGCCGTCGACGACATCGCCGGCCCGCAGCCGATCGCGCTGGTGGACCCGGTACTCGAGGGCGTCGCGGAGCAACGACGAGTAGATCTTCCGCGTCTCGAAGGCCGGCCCCCGCCCGGCCCCGCGCGCGAGCGCGGGCAGCCGGGGCCGCGCGAGCGGGTAGACGACGGCCAACCTCAGATTGAGGAGCTGCACCTCCACCTCGGGCGCGGCATACCCGTAGGCCCGCTGGTGGGCGGCGTCGAAACGGCTCCGCAGGGAGGCCCACTCCTCGAGGCTCCCCACCTCGACGGTCACGGTGTGCTCCTGCCCCAGATAACGCAGATCCGCCGCGCGATGGCGCGTGGCGGCGCCGACCGGAGGCAGGATGGCCTCGATCTCGCGCTCCATCTCCCGGTACCGCGCCTCGGCCCAGGCGCCGTCCGTCTGATCGAGGGGCGCGAGCACGGTACGGACGAGGTCGTGGCGGAGATCGGTGGCGAGCATGCCCCACGCCGAGAAGGTGGAGGGCGACGGCGGGATGATCACGCGGGGGATCCCCAGTTCCCGGGCGATCGCGACCGCGTGGAGGGGGCCGCCCCCGCCGTAGGCGACGAGGGTGTAGTCGCGCGGATCGAGGCCGCGCTCGGTGGTGATGCTGCGTACGGCCAGCGCCATCTTCACATCGGCGAGGCGGACCACCCCGGCCGCCGCGTTGTCACGCGCGAGGCCCAAGGGCAGCCCGAGCCGCTCCTCGATGGCCCGCGCAGCCGCGCCGTGGTCGAGCGGCATGGTGCCGCCCAGGAAGCGGCCCGCCGCGATGCGGCCCAGCACGAGGTTGGCGTCGGTGACGGTGGGCTCGGTGCCCCCGCGCCCATAGCAGACCGGGCCCGGATCGGCCCCCGCGCTCTGCGGCCCCAGGGCCAGCGCGCCGCCCGCGTCGATCCAGGCGACGGTGCCGCCGCCCGCGCTGACCTCGGTGATGTCCATCACCGGGATGCGCAGCGGGTGGCCGTCCACGTGGTACTCGTCCGTGGTCTGTACGAGACCGTTCTCCACGATGGCGCACTTGGCGGTGGTCCCGCCCATGTCGAAGGAGATGAGGCGATCCGCGCCGAGCGCCTGCGCGAGGCTCGCGCAGCCGCTGGCGCCCGCCGCGGGCCCCGACTCGATGGTATGCACCGGCTTGGAGGCGGCCGCGGCGAGCGAGAAGGCCCCGCCGTTCGACTGGGTGATGAGGAGCTGCCCGCGGAAGCCGCGGCCCGCGAGCCCCTGCTCGAAGGCGCCCAGATAGCGGTCCATGATCGGGCGGACGTAGGCGTTCACCACCGTGGTGCTGGTGCGCTCGTACTCCCGCCACTCCTGGGTGATCCGGTGCGAGACCGACACGGAGGCGGTGGGCAGCACCTCCGCCACCAGCTCCGCGGTGCGCTGCTCGTGCTCGGGGTTGCGGAACGAGAAGAGCAAGCACACCGCGACCGATTCCACGCCCTCCGCGGCGAGCCGCCGGGCCGCGGCGCGAACGCCCTCCTCGTCGAGCGGAACCATTACCTCCCCGCGAGCGGTCAACCGCTCCGGGACCTCGAGACGGAGACCACGCGGGACGAGGGACGCGGGCCGGCGGTAGAGCACGTCGTACATCCGCAGGAAGTTGCCGCGCCCGATCTCGAGCACGTCGCGGAACCCCTCGGTGGTGATGAGCCCGGTCCGGGCCCCCTTGCGCTCCAGCAGCGCGTTGATCCCGATGGTGGTGCCGTGGATGACCAGCCGGCAGTCGGAGAGCTGCACGCCGGCCTGATCCACGCAGCGGAGGATGCCCAGAAGCAGGTCATCCGGGGTCGAGAGCGCCTTGGTGTCGACCACGGCCCCGGTCGCCTCGTCGAGCGCGACCAGGTCCGTGAAGGTGCCGCCGATGTCGACGCCGATCCGCAGAGCCACCTCGGGCGGAGTATAGGGCGAGCGGTGCCGGCTCGCAAGCCGAGCCCGGAGGCATCAGTACGCCCAGCCGTGCGGCGAAAGAGATGGTAGGCGGGGGGAGGATCGAACTCCCGACCCCGGCCTTGTAAGGGCCGTGCTCTCCCAGCTGAGCTACCCGCCTAGCTTCGAAGATTCTAGCGCGATCCTCTTCAGCGGTATACTGCTGGCTGATCGCTCAGCCTCCCGGAAAGGAGCCAGCCTTGAGACAGATCGTTGCCGTGCTCCTCGTGATGGGTCTCGTCGGCGCCGCCGCGGTGGCTCCGGCGTTTGCGGAATCCACTGGGCAGGAAGTGGCCTACGGAACCGGGAGCGTGTTCAGCACGCTCGTCTACGCGCCGGTAAAGGGAGCCTTCTGTATCCTGGGCGGCGTCACCGCCGGCTTCACCCTGCCCTTCGCGGGGCCGGACACCGCTGGGAAGGTCGCGGGCCGGGCGTGCGGAGGCACGTGGGCGATCACGCCGAGCGTGCTCAAGGGCAAGGAGTCGGTGCGCTTCGTGGGCGGCGACGGCTCCGCAGCGCGGACGGCGGCGCGGCGCTAGTGACCGCCCGGCGGGGGCTCTTACCGGAGAGCCGGGGCGGTCTGCTCCAGCGTCCTGACGTCGAGGCTAGTCCTCCGGGCGTAGCCCGGTCTCCCTGGTGACCAGAGCGCGCAATTCCTCGACGATGGCCTCCGACTTGGGCACGAAGAGGATTCGGCCGGGGGAACCACCCGACCTGTGCTCGACCTCGACGAGCCCCGCCCGATCCCGGCTTGGCCTGAACCGCCACCGCACTCCGCGGACCTCGCTGAGCGGGACGAGGCGCTCTCGGCGCCAGGCTGCGACGATGAGAGACTCGCCCCGCAGATCGACCCGCTGGAGGGGCAAGAGATAGCGCGCCATCAACCACACGCCGAGCACTCCCACGCCGAGAAACACCCACTTCGTCGCACGCGGCGGCTGAAGGGCGCCTTCCCACGTTATCGCCGCGGGATCGGTGAACATGAGCCACGTAAAGTACCCCCACAGCGTGAGCCACACGGGAGGCAGGATCCACTTTCCGAGATGCGAGTGATCCGCCGACAACCGGCCCGGCATGGGATCCCCGCTACCGCGGAACTGGTCGCCTCACTTCCGGTTGCTGCTCGACATCGCGGCGGCCACGCCGAGGCCGATGTAGAGGCTGCCCGAGATCCAACGCTCGCTCGCCAGGAAGCGCGGGTTGCCGCGGAGCCACTGCGCGGCCGAGCCGGCGGTGAGGGCGTAGAGCGAGTCGGTGACGGCCCCGAGCAGCACGAAGACCACGCCCAGCCAGAGGATCTGCGCGCCCACCTGCCCGCGTGAGACGGTGACGAACTGAGGCAGGAAGGCGAGGAAGAAGAGCGCGGTCTTGGGATTCAGCACGTTGACGATCATCCCGTCGAGGAAGGTGCGCCGGAGCCGCATCGGCTGAGTGTCCGCCCTCATCCCGATCGTCGTCCGATCGAGGAGGCGCCGCACGCCGATGTAGACCAGATACCCGGCGCCCAGGTACTTCACCACGCTGAACGCGGTGGCGGAGGCGGCGAGCAGCGCCGAGAGGCCGGCCGCCGCCGCGACGATGTGGGCCAGCGTGCCCACGTGCACGCCCGCGACCGAGACGAACCCGGCGCGGCGGCCCTGATCGATGCTGCGGGTGACGATGTAGAGGACGGCGGGGCCGGGTGTCAGCAGCAGCGCCAGCGCCGCGATCACGAAGACGCCGAGGCTCGACCACTCGGGCAGCACGATCATCCGCAGCACCCTCCGCGGATCGGCCCGCCCGCGGGCAGCGCGCGGTCCGGCTCCCACCCCCAGGCGCGCGGGCCCCAGTCCGGGGTGAAGACGCGCCCCTTCTTCACGGTGACGAAGGGCACCACCGCGCGGTCCACCCGCAGGCCGGCGCCCAGGACATCGTAGACCATCCAGTCACCCGGGCGGATGTCGAGCACCGAGATATCGGCCTGGCGCCCGACCGCGAGGCTCCCTAGCCGCTGCTCGGCCCCGATCGCCTTCGCGGGATTGGCGGTGCACATCGTCACCACCTGCGGCAGCGTGAAGCCGAGCCCGAGGAAGCGCGTCATCATCTCGGTCATGCTGTGCACGGTCATGACGCGGCCGGGCACGGTGAGATCGGTGCTGATGCAGTGTGGGAGCACGCCCTGCTCGATCACGCGCCGCCCCACGTCGAAGCTGAAGTTCATGCGCCCGTGGGCGGTGTCGAACCACACCCCGCGGTCGGCCGCCTCGCGCACCTCCGGCACCAGCTTGCCGTTGCCGTCGAGCACGCCGCCCGGGTTGGCCGTGAAGTAGTGGGTGAGGATGTCGCCCGGTTCCAGGAGCGGCAACAGCGAATGAATCACTTTCGGGTCGTAGCGCTTCTCGGTGTCTCCGATGTGCACCATCAGCTTGACCCCGCTCTCCTTCGCGGCCCGCTTGGCGAGCCGGGGCATCTCCATGCCCATGATCTCGAGCGCGGGGGAGACCATGCGCGCCTTGATGCCATGGATGAGGCTCTTGTGCTGGTCCACCACCTTCAAGGTGTCGTCGAGGTCGATGCTGCTCTCCGCGATGATGTCGGGCATCGTGGCGAGCCCGGTCTGGCAGATGTGCAGGAACGGGATCACCTCGGTGTGGCAGTGAGGCAGGATGTGGCGCGGGAAGGCCGCGAAGGTGGCCGCGCCCGCGCTGCCCGCGTCCACGATGGTGGTGACGCCCGCGTAGACGCCGCCCAGGTCCGGGTTCACGCCCGTGCGGTTGATGCCCTCGAAGACGTGGGCGTGCAGATCGATCAGCCCGGGCACCACCATTTTGCCGCGGACGTCGATGGTGCGCGCCGCTTCCGTCTCCACGATCCGCGGCGCGATGCGCGCGATGGCGCCGTTCGAGACCGCCACGTCCTGCGGGCCGTCGCGCTTGGTGGAGGGATCGAGCACGGTGCCGCCCTTGAGCAGGAGATCGTACATGCGGGCCTCCGTCGTTCAGCGGGTGAAGTGGTCCCACAGCCGCGCGCCGGCGGCCACCGAGAGGGGGATGTCGGCTTCGAGCAGGTAGCCCTCACCGGCCAGCTTGAGCGCGGCCTGCCGCACCCGCTCCAGATAGTCCGCGCGGGAGGCGTAGCGCTCCTCGATGGACGCGCGCGGATCGCCGGCGGCCTCCCGCTCGGCGCGCGTGCGCGCGAACGGGATGGTCGAGCCCGCGAACATCAGGAGCTGCTCGGCCCCGCCGATGTCGGGGTGCCGCAGGTTCCAGCCGGTGTGCGCGGCGAGCGGCACGGCCAGCTCGGGCAGGATGATGCCGCCGACCTCGTTGCCGTCCGCATCGACGGCCGACACCAGCGTGCCGAATGCGGTGCCCGGCTTGGGCGGGAGCGCGCTCCAGTCGAGCCGGCGCGGCCGGGCGTAGTGGCGCGGGTAGCGGGCCGCGCGGATTCGCGCGAACTCCGGCGCGAGCCGAGCGGGTGGCGCCGCCGTTCCGTCGGCCGCGCGCGGGTGGCGGCTCGGCGGCGGCTCGATGCCTTCGACCACCCAGCGGTCCAGGCAAACCAGATTCGCCCGCAGGAGCACGGCGTAGTCGGCCACGCTGCGGAGGTGCTGCGCGCGCTCCACCGGACCGGTCGGATCGGCCGGCGCGACCTGGGAGTCGGTCGGCGGCCAGGTCCCGAGGCCGTGCTCGGTGCCCGCGTAGTGATACACGCGGGTGTAGGGACCGGGCGCCACGTCGCGCGAGCCGTCGGGATCGGTGTGGATCAGCGAAGCGTCACCGCGGTAGTACTCGGCGGAGGTGTTCGTGTAGAACACGCGCAGCCGGCTGCCCCGGGCGTCGAGCCGCGCGTGCAGCGCGTCCTTGGTCCCGGTCTCGGGGTCCACCGAGGGCTGGTCGGTGAACGGGAACAGGTGCGCCATCATGTTGTTGCGGTCCTTGGAGTTCTGGCCGAACCGCTGGTTGAACTCGCCCCGCATGCCGCCCGCCACGTTGGCGATGACGCCGTCGAGGGCCTCGCGCCCCCGCTCGTCCAGGTTCAGGTCCTCGTAGATCAGGGTGCGGAGCAGCCGGCCTGTCTGGGAGCGGCCGTAGGCGTAGGCCCAGCCGAGCCGCCCCGGCGCGGGGTTGCCCTCGGCCCCGCTGCCATGCTTGAGCCACGCGACCGCATCCCGCAGCGCGGCCATCGCGAGCCCCTGCACCGGCGCGCCCTCGGCCGTGTAGGTGATCTGGTAGAGCCGGCCCTTCTCGAAGCCGCCGTCGAGGTGGATGTGGCCGGCGTCGGGAACGATCCGGCCCCCCTCGCCGCGGGCGAAGCGCCAGCGCTCGCGCGGGATCACGGTGGCGGGCCCGTCCGGCTGATCGCGGACGGTGAGGAGCGCGTCCTTCTCGTCGAGGTCCGCGGCCGGATACGGCACGTGGCCACGGTCGGAGAGCAGGAACTCGGCGACCGGCGTCGGGGACTGCAGCTGCGAGTACACGCGGCCGCGCAGGGGCCGGCCCTGGGCGTCGCGCGCATGCGGGGTGCGCATCCCGATGAGACCGGGCACTCGCGGAAGATCGCCCTGCCAGCCGCAGGAGATCACCACCCAGCCGCGCTTCATGAGGAAGCCGTCGCCCACGTCGATCGGCGGGTTCGGATCCGAGCCCGGGCCGAAGGCCGGCCGCGTGGCGCGGTTGAAGTTGGGCACCGCCACCGTGTTGCCCCGGTTGACCACGTCGAGGAGAATTCGTCCGCGGCACCGCGCGCGATCCACCGGCAGGAGGATCGACACGTCCGACGTCCACGCGACCTGTCCCTGCTCATTCCGCGGCGCCAGCTCCACGTCGGTGATCCGCCGATTGGCCGCGTGGAGCGGATCGATGGCGAAGTGGAGGCGGCCCTTCAGCTCCTCGTAGGCGGGCTCGCCGGCCAGTGGGCGCCGCAGCGTGATCTCGAATCGCGTGACCGGCATGGGGTGACCTCGCGGGCGGGCTAGAGGCCGAGGGTGGAGAGACGGGCCGGCGTGGGCACGCCGTCTTCGTCCCAGCCCCGGAGCGCGTAGTAGCGGTCGAGCATCCGGCCGAGCTCCTCGGGCGGGCAGTGAGCGCCGGCCGAGGGCCCGTCGGGAATCGGTTCGTGCATCACGCGCCACGGTAACGCGTCGTCCTGACGACGCACGCCTTCACGAACGTTGAACAGGCGCTCGAGGTTGATCACGCGCTCCCCCACCCGCTCCAGCTCCTCGGTGGTCATGTCCCAGCCGGTGACCGCCGAGACCATCCGCGCGTAGGGCTCGTCGACGTAGAGGCCGAAGCCGCGCTCGGAGGTGAAGCGGCAGAGCACGAGGGAATCGTCCACCGCGGTGAAATGCTGGCTCTTCACCGCGAACTCCGGCTTGCCGTCGGGGCTGCGCCGGTCGAAGTTCTGCGCGTACTGGGGCGTGGGGCGCGTGTCGTGGTGGCTGCCGCCGCGGGTGGCGGTGGCGTAGCCGATCGACATGCCCTTGAGCGCGCGGGCCGAGTGCGCGGGCAGCTCGAGCCGCTTGACCGCGTAGACCAGGCGCGTGCCTTCGGGATGCACGGACTCGGCCAGCCGCCAGGCGCCCTCGGCCAGGCGGTCGCCGAAGCCCTCGCGCATCGCGGTCATCTCGATGAGGCGCAGCATGCCTCGCCAGTCGCCCCAGCCGAAGGGCAAGCCGAGATCCTTCTCGCTGAGCCAGCCCCGCTCGACCGCCTCGCAGACGAAGGCGAGCGTGACGCCCATGCTGATCGTGTCGAGCCCGAGGAGATCGCAGAGATCGTTGGCCCGCGTCAGCGAGCCCGCGTGCGCGTTGCCCAGCATCGACCCGAAGGCGAAGATGGTCTCGTACTCCGGCATCTTGGCCCGGAGCCCGGCCAGCTCGCCCTCGCGGATCTCATACTGCTTGCCGCAGGCCACCGAGCACTTGAGGCAGGTGGTGTCGCGCTCGTGGAAGCGCGCGTGCATCTCCTCGCCCGAGATCGCGAGGGCCTCCGCGAACACCTCCCGGCGCAGGTTGTAGGCGCCGAGCGCGCCGAGCGTGTTGATCGGCTTCACCAGGAACGGCGTGCCGTAGGTGGAGAGCGCCTTGGTACCGGTCTTGAGCGGCTCGCGCTGCTGCTCGAGCAGGGCCTTGAGCGCCGGCGCGTCGGCCACCTCGGTCTTGCGCGAGCCCGCCACCACCAGGGCCTTGACCCGCTTGCTGCCGAGCACGGCGGCCAGGCCCCCTCGACCGGCGAAGGCCTCGCGATTCTTCCAGTAGGTACCCATCGCCGCGAAGCGCACGAGGCGCTCGCCGCCCGGACCGATGGCCATGACGTCGGCGTCGCCGCCTTCGACCGCCTGGACGGCCTGCACGGTGTCGCGCGTGGTCTTGCCCCAGAGCCCGCGCGCGGGCTTGATCTCGGCGCCGGTCTCGGTGACCTTCACGTAGACCGGCTCGGCGGCGCGTCCGGTGATCACGATGGCGTCGAAGCCGGTGCGCTTCATGGTGGCGGGAAAGCGGCCGCCGAACGTGGAATCGAAGAAGAGGCCGGTGAGCGGGGACTTCCCGGCCACGCACGCCCGGCTGTTGCCCGGCACGGTGGTGTCGGTAATCGGCCCGACCGAGAAAACCACCATATTGACGGGATCGTAGGCGTCGGCGCCCGCCGGCACGTGATCGAGCAGCAGGCGCGCCGCGAAGCCGTTGCCGCCCAGGAGGCCGCGCGCCATCTCGTCCGACACGGGCTCGACGCGGCGGTCGCCGCGTCCCACGTCGACGAAAAGAATCCGCCCACCGTAACCTCGCATCGCGCTCTCCGATCGGCGGCCATTCTAGTACATCTTGTCGGTTCGCGCCGGGCGTCGGAGCACAGCCGTGTCGCGGCAGAAGTCGCGACCATCCAAGGTGTCGTCTCCCTTCACCCACCGTCAAGGCCCGGCAACTCCCAACGGACCCCGATTCTCTCTTACAATGGGGGTCGTGGACGATCTGCTGGCCGGCGCGCTCGCCCAGCTCACGGTGCTCGACGAGAGTGGCGCCGCGGTGCCGCTCAAGGGGCTCTGGGCCGAGCGCCCGGTGGTGCTCGCCTTCGTCCGCCACTTCGGCTGAATCTTCTGCCGCCAGCAGGTCGCTGGCCTGATCGCGCGCCTGCCCGAGATCGAGCGGCGTGGCGCGGCGCTCGTGGTCGTCGGCCCCGCCCGGCCGGAGCACATCGCGGCCTTCCGTCAGGTGACGGGCTACAAGGGTCCGCTCTTCGTCGATCCGTCGCTCCGCGTTTTCAAGACCGCGGGCCTCATCCACGGGTGGGCGAGCACCTATCACCCGCTCGCGGTGATGAAGGGGGCGCTGGCCTTCGCGCAGGGATTCCGGCAAGGCGCCCGCCAGGGCGATGTCGCGCAGCAGGGCGGGACCTTCGTGCTGGGGCCTGGGGATCGGCTGCGTTACGAGTGGCGGGATCGCTTCGCGGGCGACAGCCCGAACCTGGACGAGGTGTTGGAGGCTCTCCCCTCACCCTAACCCCCTCCCCAGAGGGGAGAGGGGACTCGAGTCTACCCTCTCCCTTGAGGGAGAGGGCAGGGTGAGGGTGATTTCTAGCTGGCGCCGAGGGCGCGAAGGCCCTTGCGCGCGGCGTCGGCCAGCTCGGGCTCCACGCCGCTCATCGCGAGCAGCTTGCGGTAGACGATCATGGCGGCGTCATTCTGCTTGAGGGCGGTGAAGGCCTGACCGGCCCCGACGAGCGCTCGACGCGCCCAGGACGAGTCGACGGTGAGATAGGCCGCGGTCAGGTACATGTCGGCGGCCTCCTGCGTCTTGCCCGTCGCGCGGAATCCCTCGGCCAGGCGATAGGCCGCCTCCGAGGCCTGGGCGCCGTCGCCCACATCGAGCGCCTGCTCGAGTCGCCCGCGCGCCTCGTCCCACCTGCCGTCGGCCACCAGCAGCCGCCCCTGCCCCAGTAGCCCCTGGGCCTTCTCCTTCGGGGTGGCCGCGGCGGCGGCCGCGCGGGTGTAGGTGTCGAGCGCGCCGGCGCGATTGCCGGTGGCCTCCTGGGCTTCCGCCATCAGGCTCAAGGCCCGCGGCCCCTGCGCCGGCGCCCCGCTATCGGGTCCGGCGGGCTCGAGCGCGCGACGGGCCTCCGCGGCCGCGCCGGTGCGCAGCAGCGCCTCCGCGTAGTCCAGCCGGTTGGCCGCGGTGGCGGTGCCCGGGAAGCGCTCGCCGAGCTTCGCGTACATGTCGCGCGAGAGGGCCCACTCCTGGTGCTGGCTGGCCGCGGCGCCCAGGGTCGAGAGGGCGGCCGACCCGCCCTCGTACTTCGGGAACTGGTCGACGAGCCGCAGCGTGAGCGTGCGCGCGTCGGCCCAGCGCTGCTCCTCGACCGCGACCGCCGCCAAGCCGTGGAGCAGGCGCGGGGTCGTGATCGGATCCACGGCCCCCGCGGCGAGCGGCGTGGCCACCTGCCTGAACTCGGCGGTCTTGCGCTGGTTGAAGAGCACCGCGGCGATGCCGTAGCTGGCCGCGGCCGCGACCGGCCCCGCACCCGCATCGCGCGCTTCCGTGAAATCGCGCGCCGCCGCGGCCCACTGCTGGCGGGCGAGGTTCGCGCTGCCCCGCCCGAGGTGCGCGAGAGCCGCCTCGCCCAGTCCCAGCGCGGCCTGGAAGTCGCGCTCGGCCTCCGCAGGCTTGCCGGTGGCCAGCAGGGCGGCGCCGCGCGTGACCCGCGCGCGGCCCACGTAGGGTGAGACGGCGCCGCGCCGCACGAGCTGGCCCAGCTCCGGCAGCGCGTCGGCGGCCCGGCCGCCCCGCACCGAGAGAATGGCCCGGTTCAGCATCGCGACCTCGGCGTACCCGCTGTTCGGGTAACGGTCGACGACCTGGTCGAGCAGGCTCTGGGCCCCGGCCGGGTCCCCCGCGCGGCCGGCCAGCTCGGCCGCGAGCACCAGCGCCTCAGGCGCGCGCGGATCGGTCTGCGCTTGCTGCGCGAACCGCGTCCAGCGCTGGCGCGCCGCTTCGGGCTTGCCGCCCCGGAGCTCGGCCCAGCCGAGCGCAATGTTGGCCATCGGCCCCTGCGGGGCGGCGGGGTAGGCCGACAGGAAGGCGCCGTAGAGCGCGGCGGCCTGCGGGTAGTCGCGCGCCCAGTAGGCCGCCTCGCCGCCGAGCACCAGGGCCGCGGCGCGGATCTCGGCGGGAGCCGCGGTGTCGGCCTGCAGCTTCCGCGCGCCGTCGCGCGCCTGAGCGAACTCGCGCGTGTCGAAGTCCAACTGGGCCAGGCGGAGGGCCGCGTAGGCGCCGAGGGCGGGCGAGCCGGGCGCCTGGCGCACCAGCTGGAAGCGGTCGCGCGCCTCGCCCACCTGCCCGGCGAGCCGGCTCGCCTCCGCGCTCAGCAACAGGACGTACGAGCGCGTGGCCGGGTCGAGCGTGCGGGCCAGCAGCTCGTCGTTGATCTCGCGGGCCGTCTCGACGCGCCCCTTCTCGGTGGCCCAGCGACTCATCCGCACCCCCGCGGCCACCGCGAGCGTGCCGGTCCGGTCCACCTGCTCGAGCTTCTTGGCCTCGTCGCGCGCGGTCGGATAGTCGCCGAGATCCAGCAGCGCCTCCACCAGCCCGGCGCGGGCCCAGACCACTTCGCGCGATTGCGGATACGCGGAGAGCATCCCGCGGTAGGCCTTCACCGCCTCGAGCGGCTGGCCGGCCGCCCGGTTCCACCAGCCGAGGCGCAGGAGCCCGCTGTCGATGAGCACCTGGGGGCCGCCGGACACGAAGGTCTGCATCCGCTGGACCGCGCCCGGGTAGTCGCCGAGTCGGCCGAGCGTGTCGCCCAGCCAGAACGTGCCTTCCCACGCCACGGCGCGCGGCGCGCTCTGGTTGAGCAGCCCAACCCAGGTGTCACGCGCCTCCGGGTAGCGCTTGAGCCCGTAGAGCGCGAGGCCGCGGCCGTGACGCGCGTAGGGAATCATCGCGGGCGGCGCGCCGATCTTGAGGAGGTTGTCGAAATAGGGGAGCGCCCGATCGGGCCGGTTGAGCTCCAGGTAGATCCAGCCGAGCTGGTGGGCCGCGTAGAGACCCAGCTCCCCGCGCGGATCGTCCTGCTGCACCTGCAGCATCAGGCGCTCCACCTCGTTCACCTTGTTGAGGCGCAGGAGGGTCTCGCCGAGCCAGTAGCGGGCCTCCCGGATCTGCCCGCGCTCGGTGGCGGCCTGCACCGCCCTCTCGAGCGCCTCGCGCCCATCCTCGAGCTCGCCCCGCTGGTAGCGCGCGCGCCCGCACTCGATCAGCTCGGAGGCCACCCCGAAGAGGCTACCGACCGGATTGCACGCGAGGAAGCGCGGCGGCGCCAGCGGAGCCACCGGCCGCTCGCCCAGGTGGCCGACCATCGGCGCCGGCGGCAGCTCGGGCATCGCCAGCGGCGGCGGAGGCAACGGCACCACCGGCAGGGGAACCGGCGGCTTGTCGAGCGGCGGCGTGGCCAGCTCCACCAGGGCGGCCGGATCCGGCGGCGGTAGCGTGAACGACAGCTCGGCGCGCGCGGTGGGACCGGAGGCGAGGGCCAGCAGCGTGGCCAGGACCAGCGCGCGCGACCGGGTCACGGCTTCGTGCCCTTGGCGCCGCCCGATGACTTCCCGCCGGACCCTTTCGCGGGGGCCTTGGGCGCCGTCTTGGGCTCGGACTTGAGGTTGTCGTTGACCGCGGCGAGCCGCTCCTTCGCCCAGGACGCGAGCGTCTTGTCGGGGCTCTTGGACGCCACTTCATCGTAGAGCTTCGCGGCCTGCGACCACTGGCGCTGCTCCTCGTACGCGAGCCCGGTGCCGGCGAGCGCCCGGTAGCGCATCGCGGGCTCGATGGCCGGAGCGTCGGCCGCGGACCGGAAGGCGGAGATCGCACTGGCGTGCCGGCGCTGCTTCAGCTCACTCTCGCCGAGAAGCACGAAGGCCTCCCCGCGCACCGAGTCTTCTGAGCTGCGCGAGGCCGCGCGCGCGAGCGTGGACGCGTCCTTGAAGCTGTTCTTGGCGAAGGCGGTCTGCGCCATCTCGAGCGACACGCGGCCGGCCAGCGGGTGGTCGGGGAAGTCCCGACGGAGCCGCCCCCACGCGGCGTCGGCGTCGCCCCGCCGGCCGATCTGGATGGCGAGCTGCCCGGCGTCGTAGAGGCCCTCCGCGGTGGCGGGCGATTGGGCGACCAGCGTCCGGTACTCCTCGGCCAGCTCGTTCTTCTTGCCCACGCGCACCAGCGTGTCCACCACCGTGCGCCGCGCGGTCGTGGTCAGCTCGTGATTGGGATACGCCTTGGCGAAAGCACGCAGCTCGCCCACGCCCTCGTCGGTCTGCCCTCCCGCGATGAGGGCCTGCCCCAGGGTGTAGCGGGCGTCGGGCAGCAGGCGGTGATCGCCGTACTTGGCCACGAAGCCCCGAAGCAGGCCGACCGCCTCATCCGCCCGCTTCAGCTCGAGCAGCGTGCGGGCGAGATAGAAGGTCGCGGAGGACACGTTGGCGTGCTCCGGATAGTTCGAGAGCAGTCGCCGGAACTCGGTGACCGCCTGATCGCGACGCTTCAGCTCGAGGTTCACCCAGGCGAGCCCGTAGACCGCGTCGGGGGTGCTGGGCGAGTTCGGGTTCTCGGCGAGGATGCGATCGTAGATGGCCCGCGCCTCCGGATAGCGCTTCATCCGGAACAGGGTCTCGCCCTCCCAGAACCGCGCCTCGTCGGGCCGCCCCGGGACCGGCGAGAAGGTCTGAGCCTGCCGGAAGGTCTGGAGCGCCGCATCGTGCTGGCCCTGCGACAGGCGCACCTTGCCCAGCAGCAAGGTCGCGCCGGGCACGCGGCTGTCCGAGGGGTAGCGCTCGATGAGGCGCTCGAGCATGCGCCCGGACTGGGCAACGAGCCCGTCCTGGAACGCGCGCTCGCCCACGATCCACAGCCGCTCGGGCTCGGCCACCGCGAGCGCGATCCCGGGCCACGCGAGGAGCGCGCCCAGGACCACATAGACGCGTAGCGACGAAGGCTTCATACCTATACGCTTCCACGCTACCACGAAACTTCGGGGCTTACCGCATCCCGAGGCCGAGGATCGACGCCGCGATCGCCAGCGTCCGGCTCTCGTCGCGCCCGAAGCCTTGCTCGTCTCCCTCCCACAGGTCGAGGGTGATCGGACCCCGCCGGGTCTGGAGCGTCAGCCGGCCGCCGCCGTCGGGCAGCCGCATCCCCTTGGTCCCGAATCGCACGGTCTCCTCCTCGACCGCGAAGAGGGTGTCCGGGGTGAGCCCGATCCGCGGCGCGGGGCGCGACGCGGCGGCTTCCGGCACCGCGGCCAGCACGCGTCCGCCCGCCTCGCGCAGAACCAGGCCGCCCAGGCCGAAATCGGCCCGGAGGTCCTCGAGCTGGCCCACGATGGATCGCCCGCTCCGCGCGCGCTCCACGACCCGACTCAGGTTGGCGAGCTCCTGATCGGCCCGCCCCGCGACCTCCGACAGCCGCTCCCGGCGTCGGCCGAAGGCGGCCGCGATGAGCCCGCACGCGGCCAGGGCGAAGAAGGCGACGACGTCGTCGGTCTTGCTGATCGCCAGCGTGAGGTACGGCTCGGTCAGGAAGAAGTTGAGGCTCATGACCGACACCAGCGCGGTGACGAGCGCGGGGCCGCGCCCCCCCAGCTCGGCCACGATGATCGTGAAGGCCATGAACACGAAGGCGAGGTTCGCCGCGGCCACCACTGTGCGCAGCGGGATGAGCACGATCGCCAGCGCCAGGGAGCCCAGCGCCCCCGTGACCATCCACACCCGAATGTCGTCGGCTCGGTTCATGACTCGTCCTCCGTCTTGCCTCGTCGTCGCGGCCGCGCGGGCCGGAACAGCAGGGCGTCGCGGCTCAGCGTGACGTCCAGGTCCGGGACGGTGGCGAGCCTCGCGTGCCGGCTCGCGCGGCCGGCGCGATAGGAGCCGGCCATGACGTCGCGGATGGCGGCCGCGTCGAGATGGACCGCGTGGTGGATGCGCTCGTGCCGGTCGAGGACGAAGAGTGGCGCGAAGGTCGCGATCGCCTTCTCGATGCGATCCTGCTCGAGCCCCTTCCCGAGGATCAGCTCGCGGAGCTCGATCAGATCGTCGGGGGCGGGAACGACGAGGAGAAGAGTGCCGTCGTCGCGGAGCACCCGCCGGAACTCCTCCGGGTTCCGCTGCGCGGTGATGGACGCCACCACCCGGAACGAGGCGTTGGCGTAGGGGAGGAACCGATCCGCATTCGCCACGACCCAGTGGAGATCGGGCCGCTGCTTCGCCGCCGCCTCGATCGCGGCCACCGAGATGTCGAGCCCGTGCCCCTCGCATCCGAACTGCTCCGTGACGACCGCCAGGTGATGGCCCTCGCCGCAGCCCACGTCGAGCACGGCGTCGGTCGCGTCGAGGGCCAGCAGCCCCACGATCCGGTCCGTGATCGGCGTCTCGAACCCTCGGGCGATCACTCGTCCGCGCGCCTGTACCGTGGCGGTCCCGTCACCGGGCTGCGCGGCTCTCCGGTCCTGGGCCTGGAGCAGGTTGACGTACCCGCTCCGGGCGACGTCGAACGAGTGGGCGCGGGCGCAGACCAGGCGCCGCGGATCCCGCGCGAGCGGCCGGCGGCAGCCCCGCACCGGGCAGAGGAGCCTCACCAGAGGCCGCTCCCCTCAGAGCGCGTCAAGGGCCAGGTTCAATGCGAGCACGTTCACGCGGGGCTCCCCGAGCACGCCGAGGAAGCGGCCCTCCGTCTGCCGGTCGACGAGAGCGCGCACCGCGTCCGGCGAGAGCTTACGCTCGCGCGCCACCCGGGAGACCTGGTGGAGCGCCGCGGCCGGGCTGATGTGGGGATCGAGGCCGCTGCCGGAAGCGGTGACGAGGTCTACGGGGACCGCCGCCTTGTTGGTCGGGTCCGCGGCCCGGAGCGCCTCCACGCGCCCCTGCACGGCGCTGATCAGCGCCGGGTTCGTCGGGCTCAGGTTGGAGCCGGACGAGGCCGCCGCGTTGTAGGGGAACGGACTCGTCGCCGAGGGACGGCCCCAGAAGTACTTGGGATCGTCGAAGGGCTGCCCGATGAGCGCCGAGCCCACCACCTTCCCGTCCTTGACGATCAGGCTCCCGCTGGCGCGGGCGGGAAAGATCGCCTGGGAAACGCCGGTCACGAGCAGCGGGTATGCGACTCCGGTGATCAGGGTGAAGAGCAACAGGGTCATGAGGGCCGGCCTCAGATGCGCGGTCATCGCGGCTCCTCCGCTCACACGAGCTTCAAGGCAGCCAGGATCATGTCGATGATCTTGATGCCCGGGAAGGGGATGATGATGCCCCCCACGCCGTAGATCCACAGGTGGCGGCGCAGCACCGCCGCCGCCCCGATCGCGCGGTAGCGCACGCCCTTCAGGGCCAGCGGGATCAGCGCGACGATGATCAGCGCGTTGAAGATGACCGCGGAGAGGATGGCGCTTTGGGGCGTGGCGAGGCCCATGATGTTGAGCGCCCCCAGCGCCGGGTAGGTGGTCGCGAACGCGGCCGGGATGATCGCGAAGTACTTCGCCACGTCGTTGGCGATGCTGAAGGTGGTGAGCGCGCCGCGGGTCATCAGCATCTGCTTGCCGGTCTCCACTACCTCGAGCAGCTTCGTCGGATTGGAGTCGAGGTCGATCATGTTACCCGCTTCTTTTGCCGCCTGCGTCCCGGTGTTCATCGCCACCGCCACATCGGCCTGGGCGAGCGCGGGCGCGTCGTTGGTGCCGTCGCCGGTCATGGCCACCAGCCGACCCTGGGCCTGCACGTCGCGGATGAGCTTGAGCTTGGCCTCCGGGGTGGCCTGGGCGAGGAAGTCGTCCACCCCCGCCTCCGCGCTGATGGCGGCCGCGGTGAGCGGATTGTCACCGGTGATCATGATGGTCTTGATGCCCATGCGGCGGAGCTGGGCGAAGCGCTCGCGGATGCCGCCCTTGACGATGTCCTTGAGCTGGATAGCGCCCAGCACCTTCACGCCGTCGCAGACCACGAGGGGGGTGGCGCCCGCCTTGGCGATCGTGTCGACACTGAGGCGCACCTCCGTGGGAAAGCTGCCGCCCAGCTTTTTCACGTGCGCCTCGATGGCGTCGGATGCGCCTTTGCGGACCTGCCGGCCGTTGAGGTTCACGCCGCTCATGCGGGTCTGGGCCGTGAAAGCGACGAAGGTGGCGCCGAGCTTCTCGATCTCGCGCTCCCGGATCCGGTACTTCTCCTTGGCGAGGACGACGATGCTGCGCCCCTCCGGGGTCTCGTCAGCCAGCGACGCGAGCTGGGCCGCGTCGGCCAGCGCCGACTCGGTGACGCCCGCGGCCGGAATGAAGGCGGTGGCCTGACGGTTGCCCAGCGTGATCGTGCCCGTTTTGTCCAGGAGCAGGACATCCACGTCGCCCGCGGCTTCGACGGCCCGTCCGGACATGGCGATGACGTTCTTCTGGATCATGCGGTCCATACCCGCGATGCCGATGGCGGAGAGCAGCGCGCCGATCGTGGTGGGGATCAGGCACACCAGCAGCGCCACCAGCACGGTGACCGTCACCGGGCTCCCCTGCCCGGCCGACCCAACGCTGTAGAGTGAGAAGGGCAGCAGGGTGGCGGTGGCCAGCAGGAAGACGATGGTCAGCGCGGCGAGCAGGATATCCAGCGCGATCTCGTTGGGCGTCTTCTGCCGCTTCGCCCCCTCGACCAGCGCGATCATCCGATCCAGGAAGGCTTCGCCCGGGTTGGCGGTGACCTCGACGATGATCCAGTCCGACAGCACCTGCGTGCCGCCCGTGACCGAGCTGCGGTCTCCGCCGGCCTCGCGGATGACTGGCGCGCTCTCGCCCGTGATCGCGGCCTCGTTGACCGAGGCGATGCCCTCGACCACCGTCCCGTCGGCCGGGATGAAGTTGCCGGCCTCAACCAGCACTCGGTCGCCCTTGCGGAGCGCGAAGGCCGAAACCATCTGAAAATCGCGCGATCCCGATCGCGTGAGGCGCTTGGCCTGCAGGTCGCGACGCGCCTCCCGCAGCGAGGCGGCCTGCGCCTTGCCTCGCCCCTCGGCCATGGCCTCGGCGAAATCGGCGAAGAGCACGGTGAACCAGAGCCACACCGAGACCCAGAAGATGAACCAGGCCGGCGCCTCTCCCTTGCCGACCAGCGCCTGGACCCAGAGCAGGCTCGTGAGGATGGACCCGACGTACACCACGAACATGACGGGGTTCCGCACCTGGCGCTGGAACGTCAGCTTCCGGAACGAATCCACGATCGCCTGCTTGACGATCCCGGTGTCGAAGAGCGAACGCGACCGGACCACCGTGCTAGCCATGGTAGAGCTCCTCACTTGGTGAGATGCTCAACGATCGGCCCCAGGGCCAGCGCCGGCACGAACGTCAGCGCGCCCACGAGGACCACGACCCCGACGAGCAGGGCGACGAACAGAGGCGTGTGCGTCGCGAGTGTTCCCGGCCCCGACGGCACGATCTTCTTCCGGGCCAGGGAGCCCGCGATGGCCAGCACGGGCACCGCCAGCCAGTACCGGCCGAACAGCATGCAGAGCCCGAGCGCGGTGTTGTAGAAGGGCGTGTTGGCGCTCAGACCCGCGAAAGCGCTGCCGTTGTTGTTGGACGCAGAGGAGAAGGCATAGAGGACCTCGCTGAACCCGTGGATGCCGGGATTGAGAATCCCCGCCTTCCCCGCCGCGGTGACCACTCCGACCGACGTGCCGATCAGGACGAGCGCGGGCGTGATCAGGATCACGAGGGACGACATCTTCATCTCGTAGGCCTCGATCTTCTTGCCGAGATACTCGGGTGTGCGGCCCACCATCAGCCCCGCCACGAAGACCGCAACGATGGCGAACATCAGCATGCCGTAGAGGCCCGAGCCCACGCCGCCGTATACGACCTCGCCGAGCTGGATGAGCCACATGGGCACGAGCCCGCCGAGCGGAGTGTACGAATCGTGCATCGAGTTGACCGAGCCGTTGGAGGCCGACGTGGTGGCGGTGGCCCAGAGGGCGGAGTTGGCGATGCCGAAGCGGACCTCCTTGCCCTCCATGCTACCGCCGGACTGGAGCGCGCCCGCGGTGTGGTCCACCCCCTGCTTCACCAAGACGGCCCCGTTCAGCTCGGCCACGTAGCAGACGGCCAGCAGCGCCACGAACATGACGGTCATGGCGGTCAGCAGGGTCCAGCCCTGACGGGTGTCCCCGACCATGACGCCGAAGGTGTAGCGGAGCGCCGCAGCGATCAGCAGGATCGACAGCAGCTCCAGGAAGTTCGAGAACGGCGAGGGATTCTCGAACGGATGGGCCGAGTTCGTGTTGAAGAACCCGCCGCCGTTGGTGCCGAGCTGCTTGATGGCAATCTGGGAGGCGGCCGGGCCCACCGCGATGACCTGCTCGGTCAGCGTGGACTTCTTCATCTTGGGCTGGCCCTTCTCGTCGAGCACGGGCTTGCCATCCTTGTCCGTCACGGGCCCCTCGTACTGGGTCGGCTGGACCACGGTGGCCTTGGCATAGGGGCCGAAGGTCTGGACCACGCCCTGGGACACTAGGGCCAGAGCGAGCACAAGCGACAGCGGGAGCAAGATGTAGAGCGTGCCGCGGGTCAGGTCGACCCAGAAGTTGCCGATGGTCTCGCTCGAGCGGCGCCCGAAGCCCCGGATCAGCGCCACCAGGGTCGCCATGCCCGAGGCCGCGGACACGAAGTTCTGCACCGTCAGGGCGAGCATCTGGGTCAGGTAGCTCATGGTGGTCTCGCCGCCATAGCCCTGCCAGTTCGTGTTGGTGGCGAAGCTCACCGCGGTGTTGAAGGAGGAATCTGGAGAGACGGCCCCCATACCCTGCGGATTGAACGGCAGGCCCCCCTGCAAGCGCTGGAGCGCGTAGACGGCCAGGAAGCCCAGGAGATTGAACGACAGCATCGCCACCGCGTACGTCTTCCAGCCCATCTCCTCGTTCGGCCGGACCCCGGCCACGCGATAGATCAGCCGCTCGAGCCAGCCGAGGCCACGATCCAGCGCGAGCCGCCGCCCCTCGTAGACGCGCGCCATATAGGCGCCGAGCGGCTTGGCCAGGACGAGCAGCACCACCACGTAGAGGATCAGCTGGAAGATCCCGTTCGCAGTCATTGAAAGAGCTCCGGCTTCAGCAGGGCCAGCACCAGGTAGACCAGAAGTCCCATGGACACGACCGCGCCGACGACATAGAGCAAGGGCATGGAGACCTCCTACAGCCGCTCACAGAGCCTGACGAGGAGCCACGAGAGCCAGAAGAACACGACGATCACGCCGAGGAACACGATGTCCGCCATCACTGAGTCCTCCCCTTTCGTCATGTTAGACGCGCGACGATTCAAGAAGGCCTCAAGACTGGGCCGCCGCCTGTCAAGGAAGTATCAAGACGGCGGGCCCGCGATGGGCCCGAAGCGGCTCGAAGCGTGTAGACTTACGGCGATGAGTGAGCAGCATCGGCCCGATCCCGAGGCGCTCCTCGCCCGAGTCAAGGAAGAGGAAGCGCGCGCGCGGCGCGGCAAGTTCAAGATATTCTTCGGCGCGGCCGCCGGCGTCGGCAAGACCTACGCCACGCTCGAGGCGGCCCGCGAGCAGCGGGCCCAGGGCGTGGACGTGGTGGTGGGCTGGGTCGACACGCACGGTCGCGCCGAGACCGAAGCGCTGCTGGGCGGCCTCGAGGTCCTCCCGCGCCGCCTCGTGGAGTATCGGGGCACCACGCTGCCGGAGTTCGATCTGGACGCGGCGCTGGCGCGGCGGCCCGCGCTCGTGCTGGTGGACGAGCTGGCGCACACGAACGCCCCCGGCTCGCGCCACGCCAAGCGCTGGCAGGACGTGCTGGAGCTGCTCGACGCCGGGATCAACGTCTATTCGGCCATGAACGTGCAGCACGTCGAGAGCCTGAACGACGTGGTGGCGAAGATCACGGGCGTGGTCGTTCGCGAGACGGTGCCGGACTCCATCTTCGAGCACACCGACGAGGTGGAGCTGATCGACCTGCCCCCCGACGAGCTGCTCCAGCGGCTCCGGGACGGCAAGATCTACATTCCCGATCAGGCGCGCGAGGCGATCCACAACTTCTTCCGCAAGGGCAACCTGATCGCCCTCCGCGAGCTGGCGCTTCGGGTGACCGCGCAGCACGTGGACGCGGAGATGCGCCACTACATGCGCGACCACGCCATCCGGCAGACGTGGCCGGTGCGGGAGCGCCTGCTCGTCTGCATCGGGCCGAGCCCGTCCTCGATCCGCCTCGTGCGGGCGGCCAAGCGCATGGCCGAGGGGCTCGGGGCGGAGTGGATCGTGGCCTACGTCGAGACCCCGGCCCAGGTCCGCTTGCCCCAGGAGGCGCGCGACCGCGTGGCCCAGACGATGCGGCTCGCCGAGCAGCTCGGTGCCGAGACCCACACCCTGACCGGGGCCCGCATGAGCGACGAGATCCTCGCCTTCGCGCGGGCCCGCAACGTCAGCAAGATCGTCGTCGGCAAGCCGGAGCGGCCACTCTGGAAGCGGATCGCGATGGGCTCCATCGTGGACACCCTCGTCCAGGGCAGCGGCGAGATCGACGTCTACGTCATCAGCGGCGACCGGGACGACTCGCGGCCGGCCCCGCCCCGGCCGTGGCAACAGCAGACGGACTGGGCGCAGTACGGGTACGCGCTGGCCGCGGTGGCGGTCTCGACCGCGATCGCCTGGGCCATGTTCCCGTACTTCGCGCTCTCCAACCTGATCATGGTCTACCTGCTCGGCGTGATCGTCGTGGCCACCCGCTGCGGCCGGGGCCCGTCCCTGCTCGCCTCGGTGCTGAGCGTGGCCGCCTTCGACTTCTTCTTCGTCCCGCCCTACCTCAGCTTCGCGGTCTCGGACACCCAGTACCTCATCACCTTCTCCGTGATGCTGGTGGTGGCCCTCGTGATCAGCAGTCTTGCCGTGCGCATCCAGGCCCAGGCGGTGTCGGCGCGCGAGCGGGAGCAGCGCATCGCGGCCCTCTACGCCATGAGCCGCGAGCTGGCCAGCACGCGTGGGGTGCGCGAGCTGCTCCGGGTGGCGGTCCGCCACATCACCGAGGTGTTCCGGGCGCAGGTGGTGATCCTGCTGCCGGACGCGTCCAGGCGGCTGGCCCCGGGCGATGGGTCGGTGGCCGAGTTCCCGATGGACACGAGCGAGGCCGCGGTCAGCCAGTGGGTCTTCGAGCACGGCCAGGTCGCCGGTCAAGGCACCGACACCCTGCCAGGCGCGGCCGGGCTCTATCTGCCCCTGCTGGGCTCGCGCGGCACGGTGGGGGTGCTGGGAGTGCGGCCCAAGGACCCGCGCTCTCTCCAGGCGCCCGAGCGGCTCCACCAGATCGAGACCTTCGCCAGCCAGACCGCGCTGGCGATCGAGCGAGCCCGGCTCGCCGAGGAAGCCGAGCAGGCGCAGGTGCATGCGGAGACCGAGCGGCTACGCAACTCGCTGCTGAGCTCGGTCTCGCACGATCTCCGGACCCCGCTCGCCTCGATCACCGGGGCGGCCAGCACCCTGCTCGAGAACGAAGCCCGCCTGGACGCCGCCACACGTCACGATCTCCTAGAAGCCCTGCACGAGGAGGCCGACCGGCTGAACCGCCTCGTGCAGAACCTGCTGGAGATGACACGGCTCGAGGCGGGCGCGCTGCAGCCCCACACCGAGTGGCACTCCGTGGAAGAGGTGGTCGGCGCCGCGCTCGGCCGCTTCGGCAAGTCCCTCGCGGCGCGCCCGGTGACCACCCGCATCCCGGCCGAGCTGCCGCTGGTCCCGATGGACGACGTGCTGATCGAGCAGGTGCTGATCAACCTGGTGGACAACGCGCTCAAGTACACTCCGCCCGGAAGCCCGATCGAGGTGACCGCGGAGGATACCGGCAGCGCGGTCCTGGTGGAGGTCGCCGATCGCGGGCCGGGATTGCCCCCGGGCGAGGAGCCGCGGATCTTCGAGAAGTTCCACCGGACGGATCCCGCTCCGTCGGCGCGGGGCGCCGGACTGGGGCTGGCGATCTGCCGCGGGATCATCGGTGCGCACGGCGGCCGTATCTGGGCCGAGAATCGTCCCGGCGGCGGCGTGGCCATCCGCTTCACCCTCGCGCTGAAGGAGGCGCCGCCGCCGCCGACCGAGAGCGATGGCGCCTGAACCAGGCGAGCCCGCGGCGGCCGCGCCCACCCCGATCATCGTCCTTGTAGAAGACGAGCCGCAGATCCGGCGCTTCCTGCGCGCGACCCTCGGCAGCCAGGGCTACCGGCTCTTCGAGGCGACCTCCGGCGAGGACGGCCTCGTCGAGGCCGCGACCCGCCAGCCCGACGTCGTCATCGTGGACCTGGGCCTGCCCGACATGGACGGCCTGCAGGTGATCCGGCGGATCCGGGAGTGGAGCCGGGTCCCCATCATCGTGCTGTCGGCCCGCGGCCAGGAGCGCGACAAGGTCGCCGCCCTCGATGCCGGCGCCGACGACTACGTGAGCAAGCCATTCGCGGTGGGCGAGCTGCTGGCACGGCTGCGGGTCGCGCTGCGCCACGCGGCCGCCGGCGAATCGGGCGAGCCGACTTTCGCGCTGGGCGGCCTCCGGGTGGATCAGCTCAAGCGCCAGGTGCTGGTCGACGACAAGGAGGTCCACCTCACCCCGATCGAGTACCGGCTGCTCACCATTCTGGTCCGCCATGCCGGCCGGGTGCTGAGCCAGCGTCAGCTACTAA
>Ga0187893_10001819_pt1 | contig 49252 bp, 43 predicted proteins | sample MA1701074metaG_FD_139574 | JGI IMG/M metagenome (GOLD analysis project Ga0187893, IMG submission 139574) | White microbial mat communities from a basaltic lava cave in the Kipuka Kanohina Cave System on the Island of Hawaii, USA - MA170107-4 metaG ... | reverse complement strand
CGGGTCTGGGTGCTGCTGTTTCCGTTCTTCATGAACGTCGTGCACCTTCCGGCGCGGCTGGTCCTCGGCTTCTACCTCGTCCTCGACAACATCTTCCCGTTCCTCCTGGCACGCGGGACCCAGGGAGCGGGCGTTGCCTACGGCGCCCACATCGGAGGATTCCTCGCGGGGCTCGCTGTCGCCTGGCTCCACGATCGCAAGGCGCTCACCGGACGGCCCGAGGAGTACCGCGACGTCCCGCGCGCATCGGCGCCTTCCGTCCGCGAGACGCTTCAGGAGGCTCTGCGCAGCGGAGAAGTGGAGAAAGCGGCGCAGCTCTACTTCGAGGTCCCGGCACCGGAGACGCGGCGACTCCTTTCTCCAGAGGAATCCCTGGAGCTCGCGGGCTGGCTCGGCGCGAACGGGCACTCCCGAGCCGCGCTCACGGTCTACCAGCGCCACCTTCGGGACTTTCCCCGGGGGCCCGGTGCCGCCGAAGCCCATGCCTCCGCCGGGCTTCTCCAGCTGCATGCGTTCCGTGAGCCGACGGCCGCCTATCAGCATCTCGTCGAGGCCCTCGACTACGATCCCTCGCCCGAGCTCGAATCGAGGATCCGACGCGGGCTCGCGGAGATCCAAGCGCTCCAGAAGTTCCAGGTGCCGCGCTTCCACCGAAACTGAGGAGGGGAGAGATGCTTCTATCCACTATCGCGATCGTCGGCGGGTTTCTCATCGACGGCTACGGCGGCCCCCCGCTCCAGAATGCCGTCGTCCTCATCGAGGGCGAGAGAATCGCGGCCGTGGGAGCGATGGGGGAGATCGAGGTTGCCGGCGGGAGCACGATCGTCGATGCCGAGGGCTTGACCGTCATGCCCGGCCTCATCGACACCCACGTGCACCTCGACATCCTGGGGCACGGCGACTATCCCACGTGGCACGAGATGGCGCGCGCCGACTATGGCGAGGTCATGGCGCTCTCGGCGGCGCAGCTCCTCCGCCACGGAGTCACAACCGCGCGCGACGCCGGAGGCGAGATCGAAGCTTCCGTGCGGACCAAGAAGCGCATCGAAGCGGCCGAGATCCCAGGGCCTCGGCTCGTGGTGAGCGGTGGCTGGATCGAGAACTGGCCGGACACTCAGGCCGAGGCGCACCATCGGCGCTTCAACTACAACGTCCACACACCGGAGGAAGCCCGGGCGGTGACGGCAGCGCTGATCGAGAAAGGGGCGGATGCCATCAAGGCCTACACCGGCCTCACCGTGGAACAGATGCGCGCCATCACCGACGAAGCTCACAAGCGGGGAAAGATCGTCGGTGCGCACGTCTACACCGACGAGGAGATAATGACGGCGATCGAGGGTGGGGCGGATTTCCTCGACCACGCCGGCTCCGGCCACCAGAACCCGCTCTACTCCGAGGAGACGCTCCGTCTCATGGCGCTCCGGCAGATCCCCGTAGGCCAGTCGATCGCGCACCGGGTCACGCTCTACCCCGGGCACCTCTCCTGGCCCGAGCGGGTGGACGATCCCGGGCTTGCGCGGGAGCTCGGCCGGTTCGCCGGTCCCATCCGGGACTCGCTCCGGAATTTTCCCGCGCTCTCCTACTTCGGACGCATCCATCTCGAGATGCGCGTCGCTCCCGAAGCTGCGGCCCAGCTCTTCACCTCAGGTATCAAGATCATCATGGGCACCGATTCGGGAACGCCCGGCTTCTTCCATCGCGACTCGGTGTGGCGGGAGGCGGACGCTCTCGTGCGGCTCGCGGGGATGAGCCCGAACGAAGTCATCGTCGCCGCGACCAAGCACGCGGCGGAAACGCTGCGGGTGGACGCGGGCGTCATCGCGAAAGGGAAGCTCGCGGATGTGATTCTGGTGAAGGGGAACCCTCTCGACAGCGTGCTCTACTTGCAGAACGTCGAGAAGGTGATCAAGGGTGGTGTGGTTCAGAAGTTCTAACGACCAGGAGGGGAAGATGAAGGCTCAATTGGATCGGAGGCGGTTCCTTCGTCGCGCGTTTGCCGGGAGCGCCGGGGTCACTCTGGTGGGAACTCCGTACTGGACCGCCGCGGCCCAGCTCCTCGAGGCGCCTCCTCTTCGCAACATCCGGGGCATCGGTCTTTCGGACCCGGAGCTGGTGGAGCTCTCGATCAACGAGAACCCCCTCGGGCCGCCGCGCCGCGCGGTCGAGGAAGTGGCGAAAAGGATGTTCGGCATGAACCGCTACACCATGGACACGACGCTCGAAGAGGCGATCGCGAAGCATCACGATGTACCCCTGGAGATGGTCCTGACGGGAACGGGCTCGACGGAGATTCTACGGCTCGTGACCCTCGCAGCTTTCTACGAACGGAAGGGGAATACCGTCACCGGATTTCCTTCCTATCCTCAGATCCCGAGAGAAACGGAGGAGCTCAGCCGTGAGCTCCGGCGCGTCAAGCTCCGCTCCGATTGGAGCCTCGACCTCGACGCGATGGCGGCCGCCGTCGACTCCGAGACCCGCATCGTCACCCTCTGCAACCCCAATAACCCCACGGGCCAGGTCCTCGACCCGTCGGAGCTGAGGCGCTTTCTCCAGAAGGTCCCGAAAGACGTCACCGTGCCCATCGACGAGGCCTACATCCACTTCGCTGACGATCCCCAGTACCCATCGGCGATCCCACTCGTGAAGGAGTTCCCGAACGTGATCGTCGCACGCACGTTCTCGAAGGCCTACGGGCTCGGCGGCGCCCGCGTCGGCTACGGCATCGCGAACCCCGAGCTCCTGAAGAAGCTCAAGCGCTTCGGCATCGGCGATCTCAACAAGAACACCCTTTCGATCGCGGCCGCCCTCGGAGCGCTCGATGACCCCGAGCACGTGAAGCGCACGGTCGAGGCGGTGCGGGAGGGCAAGAAGTACCTCTACGCCGAGCTCGACGCGCTGGGGTACAAGGCGATCCGCACTCAGACCATCTTCGTGACCGTCGAAGTGGGCTCGGGGGTGAAGGCGCTGATCGAAGCACTCCGCGAACGGAAGGTCAAGGTGCGCGAGGCCTTCGACATGGAAGGCTACATGCGCATCTCCGTCGGCCTTCCCCGGGAGAACGAGACCGTCATCGAGGAACTGAAGCGGATTCCTCGTCCTACAGGTGGGTAAGGCGCCGATTCAACCCACGCTCCAGGGGAGCTTGCCCCGATGGACGGCGAGGCCCGCGAGGCCGCCGAGAACCGGGAGCGCGTAGCCGTTCGTGAGAAAGGCGTAGCGGAAGAGGGCGCCGCTCGCGAAGTGGAAGTTGAGCGCCATGAGGAAGGCGAGAGTCGCCGCGAGCCGAAGGCGAAACCCGAGGAGCAGCGCGACGCCGCTCGCGAGCTCTCCCAGGGGAACGAGGCGCGCGAACAGGGGGGCGAAGGGGATGGCGACGTTCTCGAGGTACCAGCGGCTCGGGGCGGGCGCATCCGAGAGCCAGCCGCTCAGAGTACCGGTGAGAGGCTCGCTGTCCCCGAGCCACGCGATCTTGCCGATGCCCTCGAACAGGAAAAACACGCCCAACGTGATTCGCACGACGACGAGACCCATTCCGATTTCCTCCCTGTGGTTCCAGTCGCCCCAATGTATCAAGCTCCGCGTTCCGTTGTCGCAGGCGATTGTCCGGAGGAGAAACGTTAGAATCCGGCTGGGATGGCCAAATCGGTTCTGCTCGTGAACCTCGGGACCACCCGGGCGCCCACGCCCGAGGCCGTACGGGATTTTCTCGCCGAGTTCCTTTCCGATCCGATGGTGGTCGATTATCCCGCCTGGCTGTGGCGGCCGATTCTCTCGAAGATTCTCCGATCCCGGCCCGACAAAGTGGCGGAGCTCTATCGCTCGATCTGGACCGAAAAGGGGAGCCCGCTCGCGCAGGGGACGGAGCGCATCGCGGAGGCTCTCCGCCGGAGCGTCGGGGGAGAAGTTCGCATTGCCTATCGGTACGGACAGCCTTCTCTGCGGGAAGCGCTCGCCGCGGGCGGCGTGGTGGTGTCCTTGTTCCCACAGAGGACAAGCTCGACCACGGGATCGATCGAGTCCGCCCTCGATGGCGGCGTCGAGCTCCGCCGCATCGCTCCCGACGATCCGGGCTACGTCGATGCGGCGGCCGATCTCTTCCGTCGAGCGGTGGGCAGCGAGGCGCCGGATCACTTCGTCGTCTCGTTCCACGGCATCCCGGTGCGCTATGATCGGCGGGAGCGCGGGATGTACCGCGCGGACTGCGAAAGGACGTTTCGCGCTTTGTTGACGAGGATCGGCTGGCCCGAGGAGAAGGCGACTCTCGCCTACCAGTCGCGGTTCGGCCCGGAGCCCTGGCTCAAGCCGGCGACCGCATCGGTCCTGACGCGCCTCGGACGCTCAGGGGTGAAGAGCATCGCCGTCGCAACGCCGGGGTTTCTCACCGATGGGCTCGAGACGCTCGAGGAGATCGGGATTCGAGGCAAAGAGTCGTTTCTCGCGGCCGGCGGCGAGCGGTTCGTCCGCGTCCCCGCCGTCGAGGCGCACCCCCGGTTCATCGAGTCGCTCGCCGCGCTCGTCACCGAGGCGAGATCGTGACGGAAAGAGCTCCCGCGGATCGCGCCACGATTCGCGCTCTCATCGAGAAGCACGACCGCCCCGGCCCGCGGTACACGAGCTACCCAACCGCCGTCGAGTTCTCCGATCTCGAGCCTCGAGTCTACGAGGAGCACCTCGCCGCCGCCGATGCTCTGGGGGACGCGCCGCTCTCGCTCTACGTCCACCTCCCGTTCTGCGAGGAGAGGTGCCTCTTCTGCGGCTGCCACGTCATCATCACCAAGCACCACCAAAAAGCCGAGCCCTACCTCGAGCTTCTCGCGAGGGAGATCGCTCTCGTCGCCCGAAAGACGCCGCGTCGGCGGAAGTTCGCGCAGCTGCACCTCGGTGGAGGGACCCCGACGTACCACCCTCCCGAGGGGCTTCGGTTTCTCGCGAGCGCGATTCTGAAGCACTACACGCCTCTCGCCGGGGCGGAGCTCGCCGCCGAGGTCGATCCCCGGGTCACGACGACCGAGCACATCGACACGCTCGCCGATCTGGGATTCAACCGCGTTTCGATGGGCGTCCAGGACTTCGCCCCCGACGTCCAGAAACGGGTCAACCGCGTCCAGACTCCCGCGCAGACGAAGGCGGTCGTCGATCGGGCGCGCGCGCGGGGATTCAGCGGCATCAACGTGGATTTGATTTACGGTCTGCCCCTCCAGAGCCCGAAGACGTTCGAGGAGACGGTGGAGCGGGTGATCGAGATGGGCGTCGACCGTGTCGCCTGCTATTCGTTCGCCTTCGTACCCTGGATCCGCGGGCACCAGAAGAAGCTCGACGAGAGCGAGCTTCCCTCGAAGCAGAGGAAGATGGAGCTCTTCGCCATCGCGCGGGAAAAGCTTTTGGGCGCGGGCTACCAGTCCATCGGGATGGACCACTTCGCGAAACCCGAGGACGAGCTCTCCCGCGCCAAGAGGGAGGGGCGGCTCAGGAGGAACTTCCAGGGATACGCGGTGATTCCCGGCGACGACGTCCTCGGGTTCGGGATCTCGGCGATCGGAGACGTCCGGGGCGGCATGTTCCAGAACGAGAAGAAGCTCAGCTGCTACCGCGACCTGGTGCAGGCGGAGCGCCTTCCGGTCGCTCGCGGAGTCCTGCGGAGCCGCGACGACGAGATGCGGGCGGATGTCATCCATCGCCTGATGTGCAACTTCGTCATCGACGTTGGTGCGGTCGAGAGCCGATGGGGAGTCGACTTCAAGGAGTACTTCGCTTCCGACCTCGAGCTTCTCGCCCCCTACCAGGAAGAAGGACTCGTTCTCCTCGGTGGCGAGTCCATCCGCGCCACCCCCGCAGGCGAGCTCTTCGTCCGCAACCTCGCCATGTGCTTCGACCGCTACATGCGCGAGAAGCACGCGGCCGAGGAGAAGCCCGTCTTCAGCCGCACGGTTTGAACGAACCGTGAAGCGCCTGGTCGTCATCGGCGGCGGAATCTCCGGCACGGCGGCGGCCTTCACCGCGAAGAAGCGCGCGCGGGAGATCGCGCGCGAGCTCGACGTCGTGCTCCTCGAAAAAGAAGCGGAGGTGGGGGGAAAGGCGTTGAGCCTCGCGGAGAATGGGTGGCTCTTCGAGACCGGCCCCCTCGGTTATCTCAACAACGAGCCCGTCGTCGACGAGCTGGCCCGCGACGCGGGCCTGGAGAGCGAGGTCCTCCGCGCGGGAGAAGCGCAGTCCCATCGGTTCGTTTTCGCGCGCGGGAGACCGCGCGAGGTCAAGGCCAGTCCCGTTGGTTTCGCGGCGAGCGGGATTCTGAGCGTCGGTGGACTCTTGCGAGTCGCGCGCGAGCCCTGGATTCCGGGGAAGAGGGACGAGGACGACGAGTCCGTGTGGGACTTCGCCGCCCGGCGCCTGGGCGCCGAGTTCGCGGACCGTCTCATCCACCCCATGGTCCTCGGCATCTTCGCGGGGGATGCGAAACGCCTCTCTCTCCCCGCCGCCTTTCCCCTCATGGCCGAGCTCGAGCGCGAGCACGGATCGCTCATCCGGGCGCAGATCGCCCGCGCCCGCCGAAGCAAGGGCCCGCGAGGCTCGGTACTCTCCTCGTTCCGGGACGGGATGCAAGCACTTCCACGCGCGCTCGCCGCCCGCGGCGGCTTCACCGTGCGGACGAGTTCTTCGGTTCGCGCGGTCGACCGCGGCGAAGGCTATCGCATCGCGCTCGAGGGGGGCGAAGTGCTCTCCGCCGACGCCGTCATCCTCGCGTGCGAAGGATTTCAGTCGAGTGCGCTTCTTTCCGGGATCGCCCCGGAGGTTTCTCGAAAGCTTCTCGAGATTCCGACGCCGCCCATCTACGTCGTCGCCCTCGGGTACGGTCCCGAGGCCCGGATGGCGATTCCGGAGGGCTTCGGCGTCCTCATTCCGCGGAACGCGGGATATCGCACCCTGGGTGTGACCTGCGATGGGTATCTCTTTCCCGGAAGAAGCCGCGAAGGGCATCTTCTGGTGAGGGTGCTCTTCGGGGGGACCTTCGATCCTCGAGTGCACGAAGTCGCGTCTTCGGAGATCGCGCGGACGGCGGCCGACGAGATGAAGCGTCTGTTCTCGTTCGGCGCCCAGCCCCGGTTCGTCCGCACGCGGTGCTGGCCGCGCGCGATCCCTCAGTACGAGATGGGACACCTTTCAAGACGTGCCGGCATCGACCGGGCGCTTCAGGCTCTTCCCGGCGTCTACCTCGCGGGGAACGCCCTCCACGGGACCTCGTTCGGGAAAGCGGCGGCGCGGGGAGCCGCATGCGGGAGGTTGGCGGTGGACCGCCTGTTCTCGAACGACGGCAAGCCGTCCTGATCGGGCGTCAGTTCCCGAGTGCCGTCGCCCGAACCTGGTAGTGCGCGATCGCCCGGTTCATGGACTGGATGCAGCGAACGGGGGCTTCCTTCCAGGCGGAGCAGAACCGGGAGAACTCCTCGGCCGCGAGCGGAGGAACGCTCCTTCTACCCGTGCCCGGCTCGCGCGCCGGAGCCCTTTCGAGGTCGTAGTTCGGGTCGATGACGGCGCGCACGAGGCTCGTTTGCTGAGCTGTGAGGAATGGGGTCTCTTTCATCGAGTCTACTCCGGTCATGGTCGTGGACGAATGCCTCAATTCCTTCCGTTGGGATGGCAGGAATAGCAGGCCTGGCTGTTGTAGACGTAACCTCCGACGTCCTTGTGCTCTTGACAGGAGCTCTTGAGAGACTGTATAAAAGCCATATGAAGACTCTCACGATCACGGACGCCAAGAAGAACCTGGGGCGTTGGCTGGCCGCAGCCTCCCGCGGCGAAGACATCGGTATCGTCTGTGGCGCGGACATCATCGCGCTGCGAAAGGTGGAGGTCGAGTCCACGGACTACGCTCAGCGGGAGTACGGAGCGACACCTGAACAGGTCGAAGTCCTCGAAAAGGCCACCCACCGGCGTTACCGGACGCTGAAGCGATCCCGGAAGCTGGTCACCGTCACGGCCGAGCAACTGAGGAAGATGATTGAGTAAGCCTCTCGCCATCGACCCGGGGGTACTACGCCGGTTGCGGGAGCTGCCCAAGAACGAAAGGGTGGAGTGCCTGCTGGCGCTGTGCGATCTGACGGAGAGCTTCGGCCGGCCTCACGTCCACGGCGGACTCGGCATCCGAAAGCTGGGTGAGAAGCTTTTCGAGTGTCGCGCCAACCTGGCGCTGCGTTTCCTCTTTCAGGACCGGCCGAGCGATCTGTACGTGTCGTTTGTGGGCAACCACGACGAAATCAAGAAATTGCTCAAGAGCGGTAGGTATCGATAAACCTTCCTTTCCGTTATACGAGCCCATATGGACATAAAACCCTCCACCCCAGCCGACCGGAATCTAGCCGGGATGGACTTCTTCCTGCTCTGGGCCGGAGTCGCGATTTCCCTCGCCGAGATCTGGGCCGGAGGGCTTCTCGCTCCCATGGGGCTTTGGATGGGGCTTCTCGCGATCGTTCTCGGCCACCTCATCGGGAACACCTTGATGGGTCTCGGAGGGGTCATCGGTTCCGATCAAGGCGTCACGTCGATGGTGTCCCTCCGGCCGTCCTTCGGGATCCTGGGGTCGAACCTCGCGGCGACGCTCAACATCGTTCAGCTCATCTGTTGGGCATCCATCATGCTCATCATCGGCGGCCGTGCGGGCGCCACGCTTGGGGCAGAGCGGGGCGGCGTTCTCGCAACCGAAGAGTTCTGGATCGTCCTCATCGGCCTCGGGACTCTGCTCTGGGCGCTTCTCACCGGCGGGAAGATCTGGAAGATGCTGCAGAGCGCCTCCGTCGTGGGCCTGACCCTCGTCCTCATCGTCATGAGCTGGGAGGCCCGAGGGCTCGTTGGTGGCGGGGCCGCCTCTCCGTCCCCGTCTTCGTCCATGCCGTTCATGACCGGCCTCGACCTCGTGATCGCGATGCCCATCTCGTGGATGCCGCTCGTCTCCGACTATTCGCGATTCGCAAGGACCTCCGCCGGCGCCTTCTGGAGCACGTGGTGGGGTTACTTCCTCGTCTCGTCCTGGATGTACGCCCTCGGGCTTCTGGCCGCCCTCCGGACGGGAACGGCGGAACCCCAGATGCAGCTCCTCGAACTTCTCGGCGATCTGGGGCTCGTGACGCCCGCGCTCCTCCTCGTGGTGTTCTCCACCATCACCTCTGACTTTCCCGACATCTACTCGGCGACCTGCTCCGTTCTCAACATCTCCAGAAGGATCCGCGCGAAGACGGCCATGATCGCGACCGGCCTTCTTTCGGTCCTCCTCGCTCTCGTCTTTCCCATGGAGCGCTATCAGGGTTTCCTTTTCTTCATCGGGGCGATGTTCGTTCCTCTGTTCGGTGTGGTTCTGACGGACTACTTCTTCCTGAGGCAGCGGCGATTGGATCTCGAAGCTCTCGATAGGGAAGGTGGCCCCTACTGGTACTCCCGCGGCTACCACCGCGCCGCCATCCTCGCCTGGATCGTGGGATTTCTGACGTACGAGGCGATCCAGCTTCTTGGCTTCCCCGTGGGTGGGTCGCTCCCCTCGATGCTCGTCGCGGGAGGTCTTTACTACGGGATGAACCGTCGGGACTTCAGATGACGAGAGTCGCGCCCAGGATCGAGATCGCCCGGAAGAAGTGGCCCAGCCGCACGTTCTCGTTCTCTCCGTGCTGATTGTTGTCGAAGTTCACGGTCGGGACCGAGACCGCGGGGAAGCCGAGGGCTTCGATGAAGGGGGCGATCGGAACGGTGCCTCCGCTGGTGCGAATCCGGACCGGCTCTTCTCCGAGAACGCGCTCGAGTGCTGAGAAGACGGCCTGCGCCTGGGGGTCGCTCATCTCCGTCCGGTACGCGCTCGTGCCCTCACCGCGCGGGCTATCGATCTTCGCGATCTTCGGGCTTCGGGCGCGGGTCTCGTCGTCGGGATCGGCCTCCACGACGAGGTAGCCCTGCGATTCGATGTGCGCCCGGATCTTGGCGAGGAGCGCGTCACCCTCCGTCTCTTTCACCAGGCGCACGTCGATGGCAGCCGTCGCCCGGTCGGGGATGATGGTGCGAGCCTGCGCCCCGACGTAAGCGCTCTCGAGCCCTCGAACGTTGAGCGAAGGATACTGAATCGCTTCCTGGAGACTCTCGCCGACGAGATCGGGCTCGGCGACTCCGAAGAGCTTCAGAAGCGCCTCTTCATCGTCGGGAACGGCCTGCAGGATCCTTCGATCCTCCGCCGACAGGTGAACTCCATCGTAGAAGCCGGGGATGACCACCCGGCCGCGATCGTCTTTCATGGTGGCGAGAAGCTGGGCGAGGCGCATCCCCGGATTCGGAATCCAGTTCCCGTAGTGGCCGCTGTGGAGCGCGAACTTCGGACCGTACACGGTGAGGTTCACCGTCAGGTTCCCCCGCGCCCCGTACACGAGCGTCGGGCGGTTGGAGGGATGAACCGGGCCGTCCAGGATCAGCATCAAGTCCGCGGCCAGCTTGTCGCGGTAGCGGTGGATGGCGGGAACGAGGCTCGGAGAGCCCGCCTCTTCCTCCCCGTCGAGGATTATCTTGAGGTTCGAGGTCGGCTGGATGGAGGCCCGGTCCAGCGCATCGATCGCGGTCACGAGGGCGACGATGGGCGACGTGTCGTCCGAAGCCGAGCGCGCGTAGAGGCGCCAGTCGGGCTCGAACGTCTCCGCGGACGCGAGCCCCGGGATCTCCTTCGCACCCTCCTCCATGCGGCCGTCGCGGAGGATGGGCTTCCAGGGACTCTCCTGTTTCCACAGCGCGGGATTGACCGGCTGCCCGTCGTAGTGGATGTAATAGAGGATAGTGCGGGTGGCGCCAGGAACCGCTCTCTCGCCGAACACGAGCGGGTTCCCCTCGGTCTCCAGGAGGGAAGTGGTGAACCCGCGCCTCTCGAGCGTAACCACGAGAAGCTCTGCCTTCTTTCGGATGTTGGTCCGATCCGCCGCGACGTTGGGAATCGAGAGCGCCTCGACCAGCTCGCGGACGATCCTGCCCTGGTTCTCCTGAACGTAGCGTTGCGTGACCGTCTTCACGTCCGCGGCCGCCGCCAGCACCGTGAGGAGCCACATCGTCATCATGGGGAGCTCTCCAGAAGCAAGCATCATAGGCGAAGACGACCCGGGATCGAAGGAGGTCGGCCTGGGCGGCATTGGTCCGCTCGAGCTTCTCGTCCCGAGGATGGCGCCTCAAATGGCCTTTGGAGTCGGCACTTCTTACACAAAGGAGTCAGCACTCAAGTGCCTTGAGGAAAGTGACTTCTGGGGGTTGGCCCCGTTCGAGCGTCGGATTTGTTTACGAAGCCCGACGAAAGGTGGCGAAACGAGGCAAGCGGTGCGTGCGCATCTTGCCGTGTCGTTTGGGTTTCGACGAACGTGGCTGCCCGCGGACGAGCTCGGCCCGTTTCTTGCACGATCATCTTGGGTGTTAGCTTAGCGAGGCTAGCGCCGGAGTCGCAGGCAGTACCGGGGGAGTCCTCCCGAACCCTTCCCCGTTCCCGATTCATCCATTCTGGCATTGAGTTTCGGAGGGTACATGAGAACGTTCACCGCCTTCTTCGTAGCCCTGATTCTGATGGCATTCGGCACGGCTCAGGCCATCCCCATCACCGGAAGCCTCTGGGAAGTCTCGGAAGCGGCTTCGCAGAACGCAATTCCGGCCAATATCCCAGGCGTGGCACCGGACGTGACTTTCCAGGTGAATGCCCCACTAAATTTCAACGCTACGAACGCCACCGTCCAGGCCTGGCTTCTGAGCGGAGGTGCCTTCAACATCACCGGTTCTGTCTCTGCTCTCAACAGACTGATGGACAACAGCATTTCCGGTACGCTCGTGGAGTTCCAGGGCATGGTATCCGTCACGAACGGGCAGAGCGTCAGCGTCATTCACGACGACGGATTGACGCTGATCATCGGCGGGATCGACCTGGGGTTCAGCCCCCTTCCAACGGCACCCGTCCTTACGACGCGGACTTACACAGGCCCAACGGGTAACTTCCCGTTCCAGCTCGTCTACGGCGAGTGCTGCGGAGGTCCGGCCGTGCTGCAGGTGGATCTGCCCTTTCAGCCTGCGCCGGAGCCGGGCAGCCTTGCTGTGATCGCGGGCGGCCTTGTCTTCGTCGCGATTCGGCGTCGCTACCGATAGAAACCGCGGCGCTTTGTAGTGAGGCGCTGGGCGGACGGCGACGCGATCTCGTCCCGGAAGAAGCGGCCGAGCGTCCGGTGCTTGGGATCGACGCGGCGAATAGATCTCTTGCATGTAGAGCCCGATCGTCATCGCGTGATAGCCGTGCCGCGTGCCGGGCGGCCACGCGGGCTTCTGCCGCGCGAGCACCCGGGCGACGTCGTCGAGGTCGCGCAGTCGGTCTACCGAAAGCTCCTCGTCCAGCCATACCAGCCCCGCCTCGTGCGCAAGCAGCTGCCGGACGGTCACCGCTTCCTTGCCGCTCTGGGCGAACTCGGGCCAGTAGCGGGCGACGGGCGCGTCATAGTCGACGAAGCCGCGCGCGTTCGCGACCGCGAGCGTCATCGCGGAGATGCCCTTCGTGGTCGAGTGCACGACGATCATCGTATCCTCCTCCCACGGTGCGTCGCCGTCCGGTGAGCGCCGACCGCCCCAAAGGTCGACGACCTTCTCGCCGCGCCAGTACGCGGATACGGCCGCGCCGATCTCGCCGCGGTCCGAGAAGTTACGCTCGAACTCGACCCACACCTGCTCGAAGCCCGATGCCACTCGTCCACGTACTACATCACCCATACCTGCCTCCTGACGTTCTCGCGGCTCCATAGACGCGGGATCCGGGCTCGACGCGGCGCGTTCCTATCGAACGCTGGTGTGTATCCGGCGTTTGCTCACTTCAGCTCGATCTCGACGAAACGGAACTCGTAGGCGTTCGCGTTCACCACGTTGTGCGCAACGCCTTTCGGGCGCGCGTAGGACACCCCTGCCCGGAGCTCCACTTCACGCGCCCCCCCTGGCTCTTCGATCCGGAGCTTGCCGGTTGTGAGCGGGACCACGACGTAGTCGTGGGCGTGGACGTGATGCCCGGTCTCGGCGCCAGGAGCGAAGCGCCATTCGGTGACGAGGACGCGGTCGGTTTCGACCTGGGGATGCGCCGTAGCTTTCAACTCTCTATTTCACGAACGCCACGGTGACGGGGGAGCCCACCTCCACCGTCTCGCCCGCAGGGCTGAGCAATCCGCTTGCCTGATCGATCCGGAAAACCACGACTGTGTCCGAATCCTGGTTCGCGGCGAGAAGAAACTTCCCGGATGGATCGATGCCGAATCCGCGCGGCGTCCTTCCGCCGGTGGGCTCGTGCTCCAGGAGACGAAGCGTTCCCCCGACCTCGTCGACGGCGAAGACGGCGATGGTGTCGTGTCCGCGGTTCGAGGCATAGAGGAAACGCCCTCCGGGATGGAAGAGCACCTCCGCTCCGCTGAAGTCGGGAGCGACCGCTACCCCCTCGGGGAGGGACGAGATCGTCTGCACGGTCGAGAGCGTCCCCCGCTCGGGGTCGTAGCGCATGGCGGTGAGCGTCATCGAGAGCTCGTTGAGGACGTAGGCGAACCCGCCGTCGGGGTGAAGTGCGACATGGCGCGGCCCCGCTCCGGGATCGACCGAAGCGAACACGGGCGCGTTCTCGGCGAGACGGCCCGTCGTTGCATCGAAGCGATAGACGTAGACCCGGTCGAGACCGAGATCGGCGGCAAGGACGAAGCGGTTCGCGGCGTCGACGTCGATGGAGTGGGCGTGAGGCGCGCGGGTGCCCTTGTGCTGGACGAAAGACACGGCGGGACCCAACCGACCGTCGTCGGCGACGGGGAGAACCGCCACGCTTCCACCTTCGTAGTTCGCGAGGAGCAGGTTTCGGCCGGTGCGGTCCAAAGACAGATAGCAGGGGCCCCGACCTCTCGAGGACGATCGGTTCAGAAGCCGGAGACGGCCCGTGGATCGATCGATCGCGAAAGCGCTCGCCGAGCCCGCGGCCTCACCCTCGATCTCGGAGACCTCGTTCACCGCGTAGAGAAAACGTCCCGAGGGGTGGACGGCGAGAAACGAGGGGTTCACGGTCTCCGCCGCGAGCCCGGGCGCGGAGAGCCGCCCGGTCTCGGCATCCAGGCGAGAGAAATAGATCCCCTGGCTCTTCGCGCCGGTGTAGGTGCCGAAGTACACGAGCGTTTCTCCCGGCGCGGAAGCGGGGAGAAATCCGATCCAAGCGATGAGTGCGAGTCGCCGGTAGAACCACATTGCGAACGACGCCATTGTACTGGAGCGACTCGCCTATCGGCCGGTGTATCTTCTGTGGCGACGGAGGGCGCTGGGCTGATGCGTGCGATGAGCTTGATGCTGACGATTGCGGTTGCGCTCGCGGGGGTGGCTGCGGGGCAGGACACGAGGTATCCACCTCTCGGGGAAGGAGTACCCGGTCCCGAGCTCTGCGGCGAGGCCGGGTTTCTGCCTCTGGGCGGCCAGATCCCCGGCCCCGGAGATCCCGGCCGGGCTTCCGCGTGGCTCGAAGACCTGCGCCACTGGCGCAGCGAGCGGCTCATCCGCGCGGGCTACGACGATCGCGAGTACTCGCGTCCAGAGCTCGTCTGGACTCATGGGGCGTTCGTCGAGCACGTCCTCATGGTCCACGATCGATCCCTCTACGATCCCGCGGCGCGACGGTACACCGTCGAGGCTCTCCTCGACGATCTCGACCGGCGCTTCGGCGGCATCGACGCCATCCTCCTCTGGCACAGCTACCCGAACCTCGGCATCGACGATCGCAACCAGTACGACCTCATCCGGGACTTGCCCTCCGGGGTCGCGGGCGTGCGCGCGGCCGTGGACAGGTTCCACGAGCGCGGCGTGCGCGTGCTCTTTCCCATCAACCTCTGGGACCAGGGCACGCGCGAGGAGGGAGCGCGCGATCCCGCTGCCATCGCGCGGCTGATGGCGGAGGTAGGCGCCGACGGCCTGAACGGCGACACCCTCGCGGGCTTCCCCGCCGCGTTCCGCGAGGAATCGGAGGCAGTCGGCCGGGTCCTCGCGCTCGAGCCCACGGACTCGCCGCCGGCGATGGCGCTCGCGTGGAACACGATGTCGTGGGGCCTCTGCTGGAAGTACTCGTTCGAGCCTCTGGTGAGCACGTTCAAGTGGCTCGAGCCCCGGCACATGGTGCACGTGGCTCCGCGCTGGGGACGAGACAAGACGAACGACCTGCAGTTCGCGTTCTTCAACGGCGTCGGCATCGTCTCCTGGGAGAACATCTGGGGGATCTGGAACGAGCTCACCGCCCCGGATCGCGAGGCGCTCGAACGTACGGCTTCGATCTCCCGCGCGCTTCCGGACCTCCTTTCGAGCCGCGATTTCTCACCCTTCTTTCCGACCGCGCAGCCGGGAGCTTTCGCCTCGATGTTCCCGGGCGAAGGACGCACGCTGTGGACTCTCGTGAACCGCAACGAGTACGCGCTCGAGGGCGCGCAGTTGGAAGTACGTCACCGGGAGGGGTCGCGATACTTCGACCTGTGGAACGGAAAAGAGCTCTCGCCCGAGGTGCACGGCGCTTCCGCGATCCTCAGCTTCCCCCTCGAGACGCGCGGATTCGGGGCCGTGCTCGCGGACACCGGTGCTCTCAGCGAGAGCGCGACGGCGCTTCTCGCGCGCGCCCGCGCGTGGTCGGCTTCGCCCCTCGGCGCACGCTCCACCGCCTGGAGCCCCGCCCGCCAGCGAGTGGTGGACATTTCCCCGACCGCGCGTGTCGCGACTCCGCCTCCGGGGATGGTCCGCATTCCTGGTGGACTCTTTACGTTCGAGGTCTCCGGGATAGAGATCGAGGGGGGCGAAATGCCCGGCGTGGACGTGCAGCTTCCATGGGAAGACAGTCCGCGAAGGCACCACCGCCGCGTCATGACCATCGCCCCGTTCTTCATCGACCGCCATCTCGTCACGAACGCCGAGTTCCACACGTTCCTTCAGAAGACCGGCTACCGTCCGCCCGACGATCACAACTTCCTGAAACATTGGCAAGGTGGAACGTATCCCGAAGGGTGGGGCGAGAAGCCAGTGACGTGGGTTGCGATCGAAGACGCCCGGGCGTATGCGGCCTGGGCGGGCAAGCGCTTGCCGCACGAGTGGGAGTGGCAGTACGCAGCGCGGGGGACCGATGGTCGCCGGTATCCCTGGGGGAATGACTGGGATGATGACGCGGTCCCTTCTCCTGACACGGGGCGCAGAATGGGGCCGCCGCCGGACGTCGGCGCTCATCGGAAAGGCGCGAGTCCCTTCGGCGTCGAGGACCTCGTCGGCTACATGTGGCAGTGGACGGACGAGTACGTGGACGACCACACGCGGGCCGCGGTTCTCCGCGGCGGAAGCTTCTACCGGCCGCAGGGGTCGCGCTGGTACTTCCCTCAGGCGTACGAGCTCGACGAGCACGGGAAGTACCTGCTCATGGCTCCGTCCCTCGACCGCTCGGGCGCCATCGGGTTCCGTCTCGTGGTCGACGCGGAGCCGTGAGCCCGCGCCCCGCCCGGGGCCGCCAGTTGATTCTTCGAATATAATGTGCGATACGGAGGGCCCCAGTCGGTCTGTTCCGAAAGGAGGATCAGATGACGAAGCTCAGAAAGTGGATCGCGCCCGCGATTCTGGTTTTCCTGTGGTCCTGCGGCAGTCCGGAGCAAGCGACCATCGATCAGTTTTTCCGTGCCGCCCTGAGTAACGACTCCACGACCGTTGCCTACATGTCGGCCGTCAGCCCTCCCGTGGAGGTGGAGAAGTGGAAGGTGGTCGAGGTGACGTCGCGAACGACCGAGCCGTACACGCTTCCGGAGCTCCTCGAACAGTTCGAGACCGCCACGAAGGAGCGCGAGGCAGAGAACGAGGCGCGCAACAAGTTCGGCAAGGACAACAAGGACGCCCTCGAACAGATCATTCCGAAGCTGCGGAAGGAGCCCGACTACAAATTCAAAGGGAAGCTCGGCGAGATCCAGGCGGAGTGGACGCGGCAGCTCGAAGAGCGCAGAGAGAAAGAGCACGTATATCAAGCGCTCAAACGCAATGTGAACCTCGAGAGGGGCATCGCCGAGAAGTCCATGATGCGCCAGCTGGACGTCGGGACCCTCAAAGGCTCCATTGCCGTCACGCAGATGCTGCTGAACCTCAAACCCAAAGAGGGTGCCGAGCTGCCGTTCAAGGTCACGCTCCGGAAGTACGATCTCTCGGCACCGGAGAGCGAGCGCCCCGAAGCTGCCCGCTGGATCATCGCCGACATCGAGGGAGCGACGCCCGAGGCTCGGGCGGCGGTTGCTGCGGCGAAGTCCGGGGAAAAGACCTCGGAGCCGGCCGGGGAGCCGTCAGAGGTTGCGGAAAAATCAGAGGCTGCCGAGGGTGGAGAGCGCCCCCGGAAAGAGTCAACGTACCTGCCCAAGGAGCTGCGCGGCCAGGCCCGCGTTCAGATTCTCACGCCGAAGTCCGAGGTCAAGGGCGACGAGGTGGTCACCACGATCCGGGCGCGCAATGCATCGAAGGACTGGATCGCGGGGTTCATGGTGACGGAGCACTGGTACGATCAGCAGGGCGGCGCCGTCGGAAGCAGCTCGCAGACGCACCGGGAGCGATTCATGCCGGGCGAGATCCTGGAGCTTCACATCCGGACGCGCAAGAGCCCGAACTTCTACCAGAGCCAGTACGAATTCTCGCACGCGAACGGCGAGGTCAACGCCACGACGGTCGCGAGCTTCCCGAAATCTTCCGAGTAGCGCGGCAAGCGCCCGGTCTCGGTCGGACGTCGTCGTCTGCAGACAGTGCGCGAAGTACGCCTAGAGGCACGGCGAAAATCGTAGAGGGATAATTTCAGCGCGGGAGGGCGAAGGCCATGAGCCTCGCGCCCTCTCCCAACCCCGTCGCGATCACCACGAACTGGTGGCCCGACTTCCCGAGGTAGGTCATCGGGTTCGCGTTCGACCGCATGCCGAGGTCGTACGACCAAAGCTCCTCTCCCGTCGTCTTGTCGAAGGCGTAGAGCGCGTCGTCGCCGCCGCTCACGAACAGGAGGCCCCCCCGTGTCACGATCGGCCCCGTCGCGCCGACGGAGCCGAGCCGCTTCGGAAGCGGCACGTTCGCGAGATCCTTGTGGTTGCGCACGGTCTCGTCGTCGCCGAGAGGAACCTGAAAGACATGCTCGCCCTTGTTCAGATCGATGGCCGTGAGGACTCCGTAAGGAGGCTTTCCGAGCGGAAGCCCGTTCTCGAGCGTGAGCGCGCGCCGGGTGCGGTCGAGCGAGTAGTCGCCCTCTTCCTTGTCCCGCGCGGCCCGGCCGATGGCGACGAGCGCGGGGAAGTTCGAAGCCTTGACGTAGATCCAGCCGGTATCGGGATCGGCCGCGGCGCCGCCCCAGTTGGCACCGCCGAGAATTCCGGGCATCACGATCGTCCCCTGCATCGAAGGGGGAAGGTAGATGGGGCCGGATCGGTGCGCGCGGAGCACCGCGAGAGCCTTCTCTTTCAGCTCGGGAGTGAAGTCGATGACGTCGTCCTCGGAGAAGCCCTGCTTCGAGACGGGCGCGGGCTTGGTGGGAAAGGGCTGGGTCGCGGCGGCCCGCTCTCCCGGAACGTCGCTCGCGGGAACGGGGCGCTCCTCGATGGGCCAGACCGGCTCACCCGTCACGCGATCGAAGACGAAGACGAACCCCATCTTGGTGGGAACGACGGCGGCGGCGATCTTCCTGCCGGAGACCTCGATATCGATGAGGGTCGGTGGCGAGGCGAGATCGTAGTCCCAGAGACCGTGATGGACGGCCTGGAAGTGCCAGACGCGCTCGCCGGTGAGCGCGTTCAGGCAGACGATCGACTCCGCGAACAGGTTGTTCCCCTTGCGGTGGCCGCCGTAATAGTCGTTGCTCGGAGTTCCAACGGGGATGTAGAGGAGGCCGCGCTCTTCATCGAGGGTGATGGGAGCCCACGCGTTGGTGTGGCCCGACCGCCGCCAGGACTCGTCCTCCCACGTCTCGTTTCCGTACTCGCCCTTCTGGGGGATGAGGTTGAAGCTCCACGCGAGCTCGCCCGTGCGCGTATCGAACGCCTGGACGTTCCCCGGCGGGTCCTGATCGTAGACGAAGAAATCCCAGACGCCGTTTCCCAGGATCACCAGGTTCTTGTACACGACGGGAGGGGAGGTCTGGGTGTAGTGGAGCCGGTTGGTGGGCCAGAGGAGGTGTTCGGTGAGATCGATCTCCCCGCGGTGACCGAAAGTCGGAATCGGCTCCCCGGTCACGGAGTCGATGGCGACGAGACGCCAGCGGCTGTTCATGAAGATCCGCTGTTCGTCCCCCTCCCGCCAGGCGGCGACTCCCCGGTGCACGTAGCCCATTCCGTTCGGGGCCTGTCCCCACTCGATGGTCCTCGGATCGTGCTCCCAGGCGAGCTTTCCCGTTTCGGAGTCGAGAGCGACGACGCGGTTGTAGGAAGTGCTCAGGTACATGACGCCGTCGATCACGAGAGGCGTCGCTTCGAAGTTCCCCGGAAAGACGCGGTGTCCCGGCACGGGGAGCCGCGCGCCGGGGATGGCCTTCTCTCCCGTCTCCCACACCCACGCGAGCTCGAGCTTTGAGACGTTCCCCCGGTTGATCTGATCAAGCGTCGAGTGCTTTTGTCCACCCGCGTTACCTCCCCAGTAGGGCCAGTCGCCCGCACGCGGCTTTTCGTTCTCGCTCCACGCAGTCGAAGCGCAAGCGAGAATCAAGAGGGCTTTCAATTTGCGCACGGTCTTAGTCGAGTCCTTTCTCCGATCGATAGACGACGCGGCCGTCGAAGACGGTGAAGAGCACCTCAGGTGCGAGCAAATGAGGCTAATGCGGGGTCGAGCGGGTTGTCAACGCTGGTTTTCGGTCGCGGGTCAATGACGGTACACTTCGCCCCGTGCCGTACCATCTGCTCGCGCTGACTCTCCTGCAAGTTTCCCGTCCTGCCGCGCTCCTTTCGCCGGCAATTCGCGCGGGGGACTACCTGTACGTCTCCGGGCAGGACGCGCGCACTGCTGACGGCCGGCTGCCTTCGGCGTTCGAACGGCAGGTCGAGCAGGCGATCGACAATCTGAAAGTGCTCGTCGAGAAGGATGGGCTCACGCTAGAGCACGTGGTCTACACCCACGTGTACCTGGAGGACATCGACAAGCTCGAGACCTTGAACCGGGTCTACGCCCGGTACTTTCCCGAAGCTCCGCCGGCCCGAGCGGTTCTGGGCGTGGCGAAGCTTCCGGGAACAGCCGTCGTCATCGAGGCGGTGGCGGTTCGGAGCCTCTCGCAGAAGAGAGTCGTCTCCGTCCCCGGCTTCCCGCCGGGCGGGCCCGAGTCTCCCGGTGTGCTCACCCACGATCGAATGTTCCTTTCCGCCGTCCGGGGAGAGCAGGGTAGCCCGGCCGCTCGGGTGGATTCGGCGCTCGACGGTCTGCAGAGGGTCCTCGATGCGGCGGGGCTTTCCATGGGCCATCTCGTCTTCGTGAACCCCTATCTCACGACGGAGATTCCGCTCGAGGTCATGAACGACCGCTACGCCCGCCGATTCGAGTTCGGCAACACGCCCGCGCGGGCGACGATCCGGGTCGAGAGCCTTCCGGGAGGCGCTTCCATCGCCTACACCGGAGTCGCCGTGCGCGATCTCGAGAAGCGCCTCGCGGTCAGACCGAAGAACATGGCGCCAAGCCCAACCGCGAGCCCCTGCGTCTTCGCGGGGGAGACGCTCTACTGTTCGGCGAAGAGCGGCTTCATCCCGGGCCCTCAGAGCGGGATCTACGCTGCGACGGTCACGCACCAACTGCGACAGACGATGCGAAATCTTCTGGACGGGCTCGAAGAGGCGGGGATGGACTTCAGCCACGTCGTGGCGGCGCGGCTCTATCTCGACGATCTCGCGGACTACCCGGCGGTCGACGAGGTCTACCGGGAGTATCTGGGAGCGATTCCACCGGCCCTCACCATCGTTCAACAGGAGCGGCCGGTCGAGAGGCGGTGGCACGATGGGAAAGGGCGCTATCCGACGCTCGAGCAGATTTCCCTCATCGCCGTGAAACGGGCCGCGGAGCGTTGAAGCTCATGGGGAACATCGCTCGCCCGCGACTGACTCTGCTCTCGAGCGAGCAGATCGAAGCCGTCCACGAGGCCTCTCTCATGATCCTTGCTGAGTCCGGCCTGCGCGTGGACTCGGAGAGGGCGCGTGGCGTCTACGCAGGCGGAGGCGCACGGGTCGAGGGCGACCGCGTTTACTTCAACCGTGAGATGGTGGATGCTGCCATCGAGGCCGCGCCTTCGACCGTCGATATCTACGATCGCGCGGGAAACTCGGCGTTCCAGCTCGGGGATGGAGAGACACGCTTCGGGGTCGGAGTCACGAACCTCTGGTACCAGGACCCCGAGACCGACGAGCTCACGCAATTCGCGCGCTCCCACATGGAGCGGAGCGTCCGCCTTTGCCAGGCGCTTCCCAACTACGACGTCATTTCCACGCTGGGCGTTCTTCGCGATCTCCCGCCCTCGGTTGCCGACCTTTACGCCGTCCTCGAGATGGTGGCGAACTCGACGAAGCCGCTCGTCCTTCTGATCTCGGACGAGAAGCTGTACCCGCAGGTGCTGAAGCTCCTGGACGCGGTGCGGGGAGACCTCGGAGAGAAGCCGTTCGCGATTCCCTATTTGAACCCCATTACCCCTCTGGTGGTGAACGAGGGCACGTCGGACAAGCTTCTGGACTCCGTCGAGCGCTCGATTCCCGCGATCTACTCCAACTACGGAATGGCGGGGATGACGACTCCGCTCACCTGCGCGGGCGCCCTCGCGTTTCTCAACGCCGAGCTTCTGGGCGGGCTCGCTCTCGCTCAGCTCGCGAAGCCCGGAGCGCCGGTCATCCTCGGAAGCCTTCCCATGTTCTTCGACATGAAGACGATGATCGACTTCTACGATCCGCAGACCATTCTCATCAACCTCGCTTGTGCTGAGATGATGGCCCATTACGAGGTTCCGCACGCCGGCACTTCCGGAAGCGGCGAGGGGTGGGGACCGGATCTGCTCTCCGCCGGAGCGTCGTGGATGAACCAGGTCACGAGCGTCATCGGAAAAGTCGGGCTCGCTCCGTTCGTGGGAAGCACCCTGAACTCGAAGGCTTACTCTCCGGTGATGACGGTCTACGGCGATGAGGTGATCGGGGCGGCGCGGCTTTTCGGCCGGGGCTTCGCCGTCGACGAAGCCTCACTCGGAGCCGCGGAAGCGGTGGAGCAGTTCGCCGCCGAGGGGCACTTCCTCATGGCGCCCTCGACGCTCGCACGCTATCAGAACGCCTACTACCCGAGCCTCTTTCCCAAAATCGGGCTCGAGAAGTGGGTCGAGATCGGAAGCCCACGCGCCGACTTCCTGGTCCGTGAGAAGGCGCGGGACCTTCTGGCGAACGCTCCCGCCCCCGAAGACCACGACGAGATCCTCGCGATCGGCGAGGATGTCATTCGGAAGCTTTGACCTGCCGGTGGCGCGATAACACCCTCCCCGGCCGCGTACCCGTCGGCTTGCCCCCGTCCACCACGAGCGCTCCGTTGACCCAAACGTGCTCGATTCCCTCGCTGAACTGGAAGGGCTCGAAGTAGGTCGCTTTGTCGCGGAGCGTCTCGGGGTCGAAGATCACCAGATCGGCGCGGGCGCCCTCGGTGAGCCGTCCCCGGTCGCGCAGGCCGAGGATTCCTGCCGGGAGCGAAGTGAGCGAGCGAATCGCGAACGGAAGGGTGATGATCTTCTTCTCGAAGACGAACTGTCGTAGAAGGCGGGTCGTCGTGGCGAAGGTGCCGGGGTGGACGAAGGCGTTCTTCCGGAGCTCGGGGGTGTCCCCCTGCCGGTCGGTGCAGACACCCGTGTAGTCCTTCTTCATGAACTCCTCGAGGTCGAGGAGCGAGACCGCGAACGCGCGAAGCTGAATTCCTCCGGGTCTCTCGAATCCCTTCAACTGGATGTGAATGGCGGTATCGACGGGATCCTCGCCCCGCTCCTTCGCGACTTGCCCGATGGTCTTCCCAATCCACGTCTTGTCGACGTAGTCCATGATGAGAAGGCCATCCGGCCCGCCCTGGCGATCGAGCTCGTAGGCGATGTCCCTGCGGATGATCCGGTTGAGCTCGGGGTCGGCGAGGCGGCGCTTCAGGTTCTCGCGCAGGTTCGTGTAGTCGGCTTCGGGGTGATTCGAGTCGTACTGGCCGAGACCCGCGACTGGCTTCACGACCAGCGCCCACCGGGGCACGAGGATGATGTTCTCGTCATAGGCCTCGTAGGAGTGCATGTTGATGTAGACCTGATGCCCGTTCTGCCACGCGCGGTCCACGAGCTGGGTGATGATCCTTCCCGAGCCCCACTCGCGGGGCCCTTTGGGATGGAGGTGGTCCATCATCACGGGAATTCCCGCGACTTCGGCGATGCGGAGGGTTTCCATCACCGCGTCGATCTGGGTGATGGACTTCTCCTCGTAGCTCGGGAGCTGCCACTTGGGGTACTGGCCCTGGCTCCTGAGGTGCGCCTGATAGTGGCCGCCGAAGGGTGCGACCACCTTCGCGAGCTCCAGCACTTCCTCCTCCGTGCTGTAGCGCATGGGAACGTACTCGAGGCCGGTCGAAAGACCAAAGCCGCCGTCCTCCATTCCCTGCCGCACCAGGGCCTTCATCTTCTCGATCTCGGCCGCGGTCGCCGGACGGCGGAAGTCGTCTCCCATCACCTGGGAGCGCACGGTGCCGTGCCCCACCATCATCACGATGTTCAGAGCCGATCCGGCCTTCTCCATCTCGGCGCGCTGTTGGGAGATGGGCCAGAGGGCGGTACGGCCGTCCGCGTTCAGGACCGCGGTCGTGAATCCCTGGGTGGTGAAGTTGGGCAGATCCCCGTTTCCTTCGAGGATGTCATGGTCGACGTGCTCGTGGAGCGCGATGAAGCCGGGGACGACGTACTTTCCCGAAGCGTCGACGGTCCGTGCCGCTTTCGCGCTCGAAAGGTCTCCGATCGTAACCACGGTATCACCGCGAAGGCCGACGTCCGCTCTTACGAAAGGATTTCCCGAACCGTCGAGGACCCTGCCCCCGCGGATCAGAACGTCGTACGCGGGCTCCTGGGCGGCCGCCGAGGCCGCCATCGTGACCAGAAAGAGGCCCTGCAACACCTTCATGCCCACCTCGCCGGCGGAAAGGATCTCACAAAGAAGAGCCTCGCCACAATCTCGCTTCATTGTTCCTCGAAGTTGCCTTACCCCCGTCATGGCGAGGCCGTTTTCCTTCCGTAGAACCGGAGGATGGAGGCGACCATGCTCGAAGAATTTTCCACGTGGCTTCGATCTCCGATGGTGCGCGCGCTCACCATCGGGTTTCTCATCCTCGTGCTCCTGATTCCGCTCGCAGCCGTGAGCTCGCTGGTGCGGGAGAGGGAGGCGACCCGGCTCGGAGTCGAGAGGGAAGTGGCCGAGAAATGGGGCGGTGAGCAGTCTCTGGTGGGCCCGATCCTGTCGGTTCCCTACCGCTATCGAGCGACGGGGCCGAGAGGGGAGGTCGTAACCCAGGTGGGGCACGCGAGGTCTCTTCCGTCGAGCCTCGACGTCGAAGGCGACGTCCGGCCCGAGATCCGATACCGGGGCATCTACGAAGTCGTTCTCTACAAGGTCGCGCTCCGGTGGTCCGGAGAGTTCGAGCGCCCGGACCTGGGAGTCTGGAAGATCGCTCCCGAGGATGTCCTCTGGGACGAGGCGGTCCTGGTGGTGGGGATTCCGGATCTCCGCGGGATCGAGGGCGCGGTCGCCGTTCGCTTCGGGGACGAGAGCTTGGCCTTCGAGCCGGGCTCGGGGGACGCCGGCCTCTGCGGAAGCGGCATCCACGCCCGCGTCCCTCGTCTCGGGGGCGGGGTCCCCGGTGAACGCGTTCCTTTCTCCTTCGAGCTCCCGCTCAACGGAAGCCGCGAGCTCTTCGTCTCACCGCTCGGAAGGGAGACGCGGCTCTCCCTCGCTTCGACGTGGACGAGTCCGAGCTTCGCCGGCCAGTTCCTTCCGAGCTCCCGCGAGGTGACCGCGACGGGCTTCGCCGCCGAGTGGAACATCTCCCACCTCACGCGGCCTTTTCCTCAACAATGGCGGGACAACGAAGTCGCGCCCGATCTGCTTCAGCAGTGGATGGCGGGCGTCACCCTCTTTCAGCCCGTGGATGCCTACGCGAAGACGAGCCGGACCATCAAGTACGGAATTCTCTTCCTGTTCATGACGTTTGCCGTCTACTTCCTCTTCGAGATTCTCGGCCGGCTGAGGATCCATCCCTTTCAGTACTTGCTCGTCGGCTTCGCGCTCTGTCTCTTCTACCTGCTGCTGCTGTCGCTCTCGGAGCACCTGGGCTTCTTCCGGTCGTACGTCCTGGCGAGCGCAGCGACGGTTGGCCTCATCGCCTTCTACAGCGGGAGCGTCCTCCGAAGCTTAGGCCGCGCGGCCGCGATCGGGGCCGGCCTCTCCGGCCTCTACTGCTATCTCTACGTGGTCTTGCAGCTCGAGGACTACGCACTTCTCCTCGGCTCGCTCGGCCTTTTTGCACTCCTGACGTCGGCGATGGTCCTGACGCGGCGAATCGACTGGTACGCCATCGGCCGTTCGTGAGCGACTTGCTACTTCGCCACCGCGCCGCCCAGGAACTTCCCGTCGACGCACTGATCCGAGCGGCAGTTGTTCTGGAACGGTGAGCCGAGCTTCACGAGGAGGTCGACGGTCGAAGGGCTGGGGATGAAGAAGCGCGACGGACCGAATGCCATGTCCGCGGGGGAGTTCCCGTCTTTGTTGATCGCGTCGACCTTCGCCCCTCGGGCTACGAGGTACTGCACCATCTCATCGTCGCCGCGAGAAGCGGCGCCGTGGAGTGCGGTGTAGCCCTTTCGCGTCTCGGACGCGTTCACGTCGGCACCGAGCTCGAGGCAGTACTCGATCGCCTTCATCCACGAATCGGGCGCGTTCTGGTTGAAGTTCCCCGTCCATCCGATTCCGGCGGCGACCATGAGCGGCGTCACCCCGGAGTCCGTCGCCAGGTTCGGGTCGGCGCCTCCGGCGACGAGAATGCGCATGGCCTCGACGTCGCTCGACATCGCCGCCCGCCAGAAGGCGGTTGCCCCCCGGTGGTCCACCCAGCCCCGGTCGTGAGACGTGGGACTGAACCAGAGCTTGCCTCGGACCCGGGCATTCGGGTTCGCGCCGCGTTCGAGAAGGGCCTGGAGGAGCTCCGTCGAGTCCACGGCTTCCTGGTCGGTCCTCGGGTTCGGGGCCCAGGACACGGGCGCGTAGCGCATGTTCACCGTCGCGTAGAGTGGAGTGAGCCCGTCGAGGTTCGCGAGGTTCGGATCGGCCCCGTGGTCGAGGAGGTACTTTGAGACGGTGTAGTGGCCGTTCGCGATGGCGATGTTGATGGCGCTCGAGGCGTCGCCACCGCTCACCTGATTGATGTCGGCTCCCGACTCGACGAGGGCCTTCACCGCCGCCAGGTTTCCGTCTCTCGCCGCGAACAGGAGCGCCGTCATCCCGCCCATCACGGAGCTTCCGCCCGACTGCTGGCCCTTGCGCCTCGGGATGGGAAGCCCGTCGTCGTCGAACTGGGGCTCGTCCAGGAGCGTGACGAAGGACGTCAGACCCGGGTGCGCGCCGCGCGCGATGAGCAGGCGGATCGCGTCCCCCCGGTCCTCCCAGGCCGCGAACATCAGGGCGGTCTCTCCGTTCGTCTTCTCCCGGGCGTTCAAGTCCGCGCCGGCGTCGACGAGCGCTTTCACGGCGTCGACGTTTCCCGCGGTCGCCGCAGCCATGAGCGGGCTTCCGCCGGTCGACGCGGCCTTGCTCGGGTCGGCTCCGGCTTTCAACAGGGCAGCGATCAGGGAGGGGCTTCCGTTGCGGGCGGCGAGAATCAAGGGCGTCACCGCTCCCACGCGCGTCGAAGGCTCAGGGTTGGCCTTGGCCGCGAGGAGAATCTCCGCCATCTCGAGGTCGTCGCGGTACGCGGCCCAGTGGAGCGCCGTCATCCCGTCCGCCTGGGCCGAGTTCACGTCCACCTGCTGGCTCAGGAGCCAGCGCACTCCATCGAGGTTCCCCTCCATCGCCTGGTCGGCGAGGCGGATGTCGGCGGCGGGAGACGAGGCCAGGAGAAGGCTCAATGCGAATGGAATCATCATTCGTCCGCCCCTTTGTCAGATCGCGATTTCGCCCGTGCTGTCCCCGATGCGGTCGATATCCACTCCAAGCTTGTGGAGGAGCGTCAGGAGGACGTTCGCCATCGGAGTTCCATCGGGACAGAGGACGTGCCAGTTTCCTTCAAGCGTTCCATTGGCGTGTCCCGCGAGGAAGAGCGGAACCCGCAGGTGGTTGTGGACGCTCCCGTCGCCCATGGGGCTGCCATACAAAACCATGGAGTGATCGAGGAGGTTTCCGTCCCCGTCGGGAGTCGACTTGAGCTTCGAAAGGAAGTACGCGACGTAGTTCACGTGGTACTCGTTGAGCTTCGCGAACTCCGCGAGCTTGTCGGGCTTGTTCTGGTGGTGGGAAAGCGTGTGGAAGGGCGTCTTCACCCCGCTCTCCGGCCAGACGCGGGCGCTCACGTCCCGGCCCATCTTGAACGCCGAGACCCGCGTCACTTCGCTCTGGAACGCGAGCACTTGAAGATCGAACATGAGCTTCACGTGCTCTTCCCACGTGTCGGGCACACCCACCGGAGCGGCCGGCAGCTCGTCCGCAGGACGACCCCCGTTGTGCTCCTCGGCCATCTGGATTCTCCGCTCGATCTCCCGGACGTCCTCGAGGTAATCCCCGAGCCTTCCCCGATCGCTCGCTCCCAGGTCGCGCTCGAGGTCCTTCACCTTGTCGAGGATGCCGTCGAGGATGCTTCCGTTCGTCTGCCGCCGCCGGAGCCGCTCCTCGGCGGTGGCGCCGTCGCCGAACAGGCGCTCGAACACGACGCGGGGGTCCCGCTCCATCGGAAGGGGAGTGGTAGGTGAGGACCAGGAGATGGTGTTGGCGTACACGCAGCTATAGCCGTAGCCGCAGGCGCCGGTGAGCGAGCCCACGTCCTCGATGCAGAGCTGGATCGACGGAAGCGGCGTGTCCTGGCCGAAATCGCGGGCGTAGATCTGATCCATGGAAATGGCGTTCTCGATGTCGGCGCCCTCCGTCATCCTTGCGTGGGCGCAGGTGAGAAACGCTGCCGAGGAACGCGTGTGATCGGCTCCCGCCTCCGCCGGCGTCTGCGCGGTCGCGAGCGCAATGTCGGTATGGCTCACGATGGTGAGATAGTCCTGGTAGGGTGCCAGGGACCGGAGGATGGGCGTCATCTCGAAGTCCCGGCCCTCCTTCGCGGGTGACCAGTAGTGGAGGCGCGTTCCGTCCCCCGTGCTCCCCGCCGAGCCATGCACCATCTCGAGCGCCGCGAGGCGGGTTCGGGGCACGGCCGCCGTCTTCGAGAGCGGAGTTGCCGCCGGCACCATCGACGAAAGGAACGGGAGCGCCACGCTCGCGCCCATGCCGCGAAGCGCGGTGCGCCGGGAAATGTGTTTACGGGTAATGAACATCCTGTTTCTCCTACTGCATCAATGCCGCGGGGCCCCACCCCCGCGGCCTCGGCGTGTCGTCGGCGCGCAAGCGCGCCGGGCTCGCTCCGCTCGCGCAGGGTGCAGATTCATTGTTCAGCACCCTGCTGCACTTCGGTCGAGACGTTGGAGTCCTCGGCCCTTCTCATCTGAAATGGAACACTCTTCACGATTCCGAGCACGATCGACGAGAAGCGATGGTCGTTCGCCTCCGCCTCGCGCGCGATCGCCCGCACGGTGGGCATGTCGTAATGCTGCACGACCCGTCCGAGCGCGTACATCAGCAGATGCCTCGTGAAGTTCCTGAGGTAGAGCGTTCTCGACCGAAGGAGATACGCCCGGAGGCCCTCGGGACCTCGCACCTCCGTTCCGTTGAAGAGCGCTCCCGCGGGCTCGATATCGATGCCCGCATCCTTGATCCGCCACGCGCCCACCGCATCGAAGTTCTCGAGGGAGTACCCGAGCGGATCCATGATGGCGTGACACGAGGAGCAGGCGGGGTTCGCACGGTGCTCTTCGAGCCTCTCCCGCACCGAGAGCGTTTTTCCCCCGGTCTCGTTCTCCTTCAGCGGCGGAACGTTCGCGGGCGGCCGCGGCGCGGGCGTACCCAGGAGAACGTCCAGGATCCAGGCGCCGCGAATCACCGGAGAGGTCCGGTTCGCGAGCGAGGTGAGAGTGAGGATGCTTCCCTGGCCGAGGAATCCCCGCCGGTTCTCATCGGCCACGGCTACCCGGCGGAAGCGGTTCCCGACGATGTTCGGAATACCGTAGTGCTTGGCCAGCCTCTCGTCGACGAAGGTGTAGTCGGCGGTCAGGAGATCGAAGACATTCCGATCCTCGCGCACGACGCTGTCGAAGAAGAGCTCGGTCTCTTTTCGCATCGAAACCGTCAGGTTGTAGTCCCAGTCGGGGAAGAGGTACACGTCGGGGTGAGCGTCCTCGAGGTTCTGGAGGTGGAGCCAGTGGGTCGCGAAGCTCGTCGAGAGCGCCTTCGCTTTCGGGTCGCGCAGCATGCGGCGAACCTCGCCCTCGAGAACGGCCGGCTTCGAGAGTTTCCCCTCGCTCGCGAGATCGAGAAGCTTTTCGTCGGGAGAGCTCGACCACAGGAAGAACGACAGGCGGGAGGCGAGCTCAAGATCGTTCACCTGGTAGTTCTGTCCGGGAGTCGCGTCCTTCGGGGTGCGCTCGAAACGGAACAGGAACTCCGGGTCCGCGAGAATCGCCTGGAGGCCGGCGGTGATTCCCGCTTCAAAGCCCCGCTGCGCTCTCGCGGGCGCGTACAGCGTCATCAGCCGCTCGACGTCGCGCTCCTTCGCCGGACGTCGAAACGCCCTCCGCGCGAGGCTTGCGAAGATCTCTCTCGCGCACGGGGTCTCCTCCTTTGCGGATGCCGGCCGGCAGGTGAAGATTCGACCGCGGGTCTCGGTGTCGCTGACCCCGGTGGCGTTGTAGGGGCCGTCGATGCCGAGAGTCTTCAGGTGCGGGAGACCCGTGAGCCCGGGGACGTTTCCCGTCGAGAGGTCCGCGAGCGCGCGCTCGAACGGCATCACGAAATCCTGGACCGGTCCTTCGACTCTCTGGAGGAACGCGGCCGAGATCCTCTGGGGGCCGGCCCTGATTCGGACGGGGGGCGTGCGGAGAGTCTCCGTTTCTCGCATCTTCCGGTCGATGTCGAAAATCGCGATCCGCTCCCCGTTCAGCGCGACCTCGATCTGCTCTCCCTCCGCCGGTTTGTTATCACCGAAGATCTCTCCGAGACTCCGGTGGTAGAAGGCGATTTCGACGACGTACTCCGCATCGGCGGGGAAGTGATGCCTTACCACGAGACCCCCACGGGTCCCGAACGGCGCCCCCTCCACGTGGCGGAGCTGTGAAACCGCCTGAGGCACCACGTAGGTCTCGACCGCCGGCGCGGCTCCGGGATCGCCGACCGCGAGGCGGCTCAGCTTTCCCGCCGCCCGGATATACCCATCGAGAAGGGTGGGAGACACCGTGAGCACGTCGGACATGTTGTCGTATCCCTGGCTCATGTCGTCCGGCGGCAGGAACGCGTCGACGTCGACGTCGAGGGCCAGGAGATCGCGGATGACGTTCTTGTACTCCGTGCGGTTCAGCCGATGCAGGATCGGCCTTCCGGGATTCGGGTGCTCGAGAGCATCGGCGTCGATCGCGGCTTCGATATCGGTTGCGAATGCATCGAGGGCCTCGGGCCCAGGGCTCGGCATCCCTGCGGGAGGCATCATGCCGGAGCGAAGCTTGAGGGCCACCTTCTCGAGCGGCTCGGCGGAGCGGCCTGGCTCCTCCAGGTCGACGGTCTCGAGAGAGAAATTCCCGACGCGCATGTCGTCGTTGTGGCAGGTGACGCAGTAATCGTCCACCAGCGCTTTGCGGGCGGCGGAAGACGAAGGGACCGAGGGGGTTGCGAGCGCCGAAGCCGAGAGCGCGAGGAGCCCGAAGGAGAGGGTTCTCACCATACCGCCTATCAATATATATTGGATGCCTTTCGCGTGTGCAACGACATGACCGGATTCCTGGTAGTGCTCCTCGCCGCCTCACAGGTCTACGAAGACAACCTTCCCCTCGACCACCCGGCGATCCAGTACCGGCACGAGCCGGCGGACGATCCGGCAGCTCAGCTCGCGCGTGAGCTCGAAAGCGGCGGGAACACTCTGGATTTCGATCCAGCGCACTCGTATCTCCCGAGCCTCCTCGATCGGCTGGGAGTTCGCACCGATTCCCAGACGCTCGTCTTCTCGAAGACCAGCGTCCAGGAGGCCCGAATCTCGCCCCGGACGCCGCGCGCGGTCTACTTCCGCGACGACGTCGCGGTCGCTTTCGTTCCCGGCACGGACTCGATCGAGCTCGCGTCCGTCGATCCCGCGAGAGGCGTCGTCTTCTACAGCCTCGACGCCCGAAAATCGGAGAAGCCCCGCATCGTCCGCACGGAAGGCTGCCTCCATTGCCACCAGGGCCCGGCGACCCTCGGCGTTCCCGGGATCTACGTCGGCTCGGTCTCGACGAGCCCGTCGGGGAGAGCGGATTTTCGCCTGGGCTCGATTGTGAGCGATCACAGAACACCGTTCGCCGAGAGATGGGGCGGCTGGTACGTGAACGTAACCCTGGGAAGCGAAATCCACCGCGGGAACGCCGTGGCCACCGATCCCGAGTTCAGTTCGGCGACACCGGCGCCCCGATTCGACCCGAAGGGCTACCTCACGCCCTCGAGCGACATCGTGGCGCTCATGACCCTCGAGCACCAGACGCAGATGACGAATCTCTTCACTCGTCTCTCGTGGGAGGCGCGCATCGCACCGGAAGGCGACTCTCTCGCTGCGCGTATCGACGAGGTGGTCCGCTACATGCTGTTCCTCGACGAAGCGCCTCTTTCGGGCGCGATTCGCGGGGTGTCGTCTTTTACCGAAAGCTTCCCCCGCGAGGGGCCGCGCGACAGGACAGGCCGGTCGCTCCGCGACTTCGATCTGGAGAAGCGGCTCTTTCGTCATCCTTTGAGCTACCTCGTCTACAGCCGTCAATTCGATGCGCTTCCAGAGCCGGTGCGCGGGCGGATCTATCGTCGCATCCGCGAGGTCCTCCCCGAATCGAGCGCCATCGTCGAAATCCTGCGTGATACGAAGAACGACCTTCCCGCTGATTGGTGAACGATGAACTTCATGCCGCTCCTGCTCGCAGCCACCCTGTCCGAGGAGACGGTGCGGAAGATCCTGGGCGAGAACACGCTTCGCGTGATGGAAGCCGTGGAGGAGGTTTCGAAGAGGCTCAGCTCGCGGCGTTGACTTCCGGGAGAGTCCGATCGGCGCGGATGAAGAGCCAGAGCACGGCGCCGATGACGGCGAATACGGACCCGCTCGCGAGGGCGACGAACCAGCCGAACTCGTCTTTCAGGAGCGGGACCATGGGGGTCGCGAACATTCCCGCGAAGTTCCCTCCAGTATTGAGGACTCCGCAGGCGGCGGTCGCGTAGCGTCCGCCCACGTAGGTCGTTCCCTGCCAGTAGGCGCCTTCCGTGAACTGCTGTCCGGCGATGCACAGAGACAGGAGCACGATCGCGATGACGGCGTTCGGGGCCGCCGCCGCGAAGTAGAGAAGGACCGCGGCGACGAGAAGGCCTGCGATTCCGGGAATCCGGCAGCCCCAGCGAGGACCGAAGCGCCGCGAGAGGCGATCGCACGCCTCCCCTCCCACCGTCGCTCCGGCGGCAGCGACGATCCAGGGGAGCGCGGCGGCGAACCCTCCCTGGAGTGTTGCGAACTGGCGCACGTCGACGAGGTAGATGAAGAGCCAGGAGAAGAAGATGTAGAACACGACGTTGCTGCACGTGTAGCTGAGAGTGAGAAGGAGCACGTCGCCGTTCTTGAGGAGCCGGGCGCAGGTTCCCGGGGGAAGGGCGGCGGATTGGCGCGGGCGGTCCGCACGGATGAAAGCGAGCTCCGAGGGGGACACCCGTGAATGGTCGGAAGGATCGTCGCGCGCGTACCACCACCAGAGCGCAGCGAGACCGAGGCCGAAGGGAGCGGTGAGGTAGAACGACTCGCGCCAGCCGAACGTCAGCATGAGCCAGGCGACGAGGGGCCCGGTCAAAGCGGAGCCGACGTTCAGGGCGGCACTCGAGAGCGCGTTCGGATAAGCCCAGCGGGAGACGGGAAACCAGGCGGCAACGGTGCCCCCCACGATGGGAAAAAGCGGGCCGACGGACGCCCCGAGGAGAAACCGGACCGCGATGAGGCTCGCGAAGATCGAGCCCGCCGCGTTGAACACGGTTCCCGGGAGGACCCCGCTGAGCATCGTGAAGACCGACCACAGGAGGAGACAGATCGTGAGCGCGAGCCTCGGGCCTTTGACCTGACCGAAGATCCCCCCCGGGAGCTGAAAGAGCGCATAGCCCCAGAGGCCGCTCGAGAGAATCCAGCTCAACTGCAGGTCGGTGAGACCGAGCTCCGTCCGGATCTCGAGGCCGGCGATGGAGACGTTGATGCGAAAGACGTAGGCGAGAAGAGACGCCAGGCAGAGGAGGAAGAGGATATGCCAGCGCACGGCGGATCGCAGGGCCGGAGAGGTAGGGGTGGCGATGGCTCGAGTGCTCAAGGGAGGAGTCAGGGCGCCAGGCGATCCCGCAGAAAGTCGAGCGTGCGGCGGATGATCTGCCTCGAGCGGGCGTCATCGTCCAGGATCTCGAATCCGTGCCGTCCCTCCGGATGATTCAGGAGATCGAGCGTGGCGCCGAGATTCGGAACCGGACCGCCGTGGACGAGGATCACGGCCGGTCGCGGTCGCGGCGGCCCGGGAGGGGAGTAGACGTCCATGTAAAGGGGCTCACTCTCGGCGGTCTTGTAGACGAGATCGCGCCGCGCGCTCACCGCGTCCATGCCGGGAACGCTGAAAACGATCCGCATCCGAATCATTTCCTCGAACGTGGGATTCTTCTTCTCCACGGTCTGCCCTCCTTGGAGCGCGCCCAGTGCGGCCAGGACCACCGTCAAGTACATTTGCGTCTGCCTCGCCGAAGCGCGAACTGTATGAGATCCACGGTTGTCGAGCAAGAGCTCGATGCGCATCCCGCGGCCGCGGGATAAACTCACGCCGGACCGCGACGAGAGGGGAGGGAGTCGTGAACGATCGGAATCTGCGCTGGGGGATTTTGAGCACCGCGAACATCGCGCGCGTGGCCGTGATCCCCGCGATCCAGGCATCGAGAAACGGGGACGTCCGCGCGGTCGCGAGCCGCAGTCGAGAGCGGGCCTACGCCTTCGCCTCGGATCTCGGCATCCCGCAATCCTACGGAAGCTACCAGGCGCTCCTCGATGCCGAGGATGTCGACGCCGTCTACATCGGTCTTCCCAACAGCCTCCACTGCGAGTGGACGGTCAAGGCGGCGGCGGCAGGAAAACACGTTCTCTGCGAGAAGCCGCTCGGGGCGACGGCCGCGGAGTGCGAGGAGATGGATCGGGCGGCGCGGAAGAACGGAGTCGGGCTGATGGAAGCCTTCATGTACCGGTTCCATCCCCGCACCGAACGAGTCATCCAGCTCGTTCGGGATGGGGCCATCGGACCTCTACGCGCGATGGAGTCGGCGTTCACCTTCCGCCTCCGCCGGAGCGACGACATCCGGCTCCAGAAAGATCTCGCGGGAGGGGCGCTCATGGATGTGGGCTGCTACTGCGTGAACGTCTCGCGGACCCTCGCCTCCGCCGAGCCCGTGGAGGCGCAGGCGTTCGCGCAGTGGGCGGAGAGCGGTGTCGACTCCCAGATGGCGGGGACACTTGTGTTCGAAAGCGGTCTTCTGGCGCAGTTCGCCTGCGCTCTTACGCTGGAGAGGCGGGAGCACTACCAGGCGTCGGGTCCCGAAGGCCACCTCTCGGTCGGCTCCGCGTTTCTTCCCGGGGAAGGCGAAGCCGAAATCGAGGAACACCACGGGCGAGCGGGTCGTTCGATCCACGTCGTGCCGGGTGCCGACGAGTACCGCCTGATGGTCGAGCACTTCGCGGATGCGGTCCTCGAGGGGAGGGACGTGCGCTACCCCGCGTTGGAAGCCGCTTCGAACCTGCGGGCGATCGAAGCTCTATACCGCTCCGCGCGAAACGGCGGCCGCCCCGAGCCCGTGAGATAGAGTTCCCGGGGTGGGGGGAGGATCCGGAGGAGTGGGGGTTTTCCCGCGTTCTCCGCCGTGGAAGCCCCATGATGGCGCGCACGATCGACGGCGCAGCGGGAGCCTAGAATGTGATCCAGGACATTCCCGACGCAGGAGGTGCCGCCGTGCAGGGAAGCTTGGCGAAGGACCAACTTCCGGAGATCCTTCATTCGCTCGCCTGGTCAGAAGAGAGCGGAGTGCTCCAGCTCACGCAGGATCTCACGAGCAAGCACATCTATCTCGGCCAGGGCTCGATCGTGTTCGCCCGCTCCAATCAGCCCTCGGACCGCCTGGGCGAGATGCTCGTGCGCCACGAGCGAATCACCCGGGCGCAGCTCGCGGACGCGTCCAACAAATTGCGGGCGAGCGGGAAGAAGCTCGGAGCCGTCCTGGTGCAGATGGGTCTCTTCAGCGAGTCCGAGGTCCGCGCTTCGGTCGTCGAACAGATGCGGAGCATCATCCATCCCCTCTTCGGATGGAGCGCGGGAGAATACTGCTTCCGCGAGAACGCGAATCCGGTGGCCCGGGACCTCGCCGTCGAGCTTCCCACCATCGGAACCATCCTCGAGGGTACGCGCCACGTCGAGAACCCCGAGAAGGTGCGCCTCGCTCTCGGAGACCTCGATCGCATCGTGAGCTACTCGACGGACCCCTGGGTGCACTCGCACCAGGTGAGTCTCACGCCTCACGAAGGGTTCGTCCTCTCGCGGGTCGACGGCCAGTCGTCGATCGCGGACGTCGTCACTGTCACCCCGCTGACCGAGGAAGAGACCCTCCGATGCCTGTACGCCTTGATCTCGGCGGGCTTCCTGGAGTTCGGAGCGAAGGGAAAGAAGCTCACTCCCCTGAAGCCGCTGCGCCGGGTGTTCGAGATGCCGCTTCTCGTCTCGTCGAAGGAATCGGCGCCCTCGAAGCCGCCCGACGGAGTTTCCTCGGTCTCCGAGGAGCAGAAGAGGATTCGCGAGGAGATTCTGGCGAAGCACGCGTCGCTTTCGGGATGCACTTTCTACGATTGTCTCAACGTGCGTCCGATGGTGAAGGACCCGGAGATCCGGCGGGCCTACCTCGCGCTCGTGAAGAAGTACCACCCCGACCGCCACGGCTCGGAGCACCTCCGCGATCTGCAGCCCCTCCTGCAGGAGATTCTCGCGAAAGCGACGGAAGCCTACGAGGCGCTCTACAATCCTTCCTCGCGCCGCTGCTATGACCAGTCCCTCCGCTCGGAAGCGCCCCGCGGCGAGGCGGCGGCGGCGCCCATCGAGGCTCCGGTCGCGGCTCCTCCCACCCCTTCCGAGAATGTTGCCGCCAGGTACTATCGGGAGGCGACCGCGTATCTGGGACGCAAGGAGTATCACGAGGCGGTGAGGCTCCTGGAAGAGGCGGTGCAGCTCGACCCGTCACGGGGCGAGTATCACCGCGCTCTCGCGCAGGCGCTCGAGAACAATCCCAAGTGGCGGAAGGAAGCGGAGAGCCACTACCGGGCGGCGATGAAGATCGACCCCTTCGACAAGGAAGCAGTCCTCGGCCTCGCGACCCTCTACGAGACCATGGGGATGAAGCGGCGGGCGAAACCCCTCTTCGCCCTCGTTCTGGACCTCGATCCGGACAACCACGTCGTCCGGGCGAAGCTGCGCCGAATGTAGCTCGCCCGCTCCCGTGGCGGCCCTTTACGCGTGATGGTAGCCTTCCCGGGATGGAGGACTCGGAACGGAAGCGGCTTCTCGAAATCCTCCGCGCGACACCGGCCGCGCTGAAGGCGTCCGTGAAGGGGCTTCCCCGGGCTGTCTTGCTCTGGGAGCCCGCGCCCGGGAAGTGGTCGATTCTCGAGATCGTCTGCCACATGCGGGACATGGAGCGAGACGCCTATCTCGCCCGCTACCGGCGCATCCTCACCGAGGACAATCCGTCGCTCCCGGACGCCGACGGAGACCGGTACGCCCTCGAGAACGACTACCGCTCGCAGAGGCTCGGAGACGCGCTCCGCGAGTGGACCCGGTTGCGCCGTGAGTGCTTGAAGCTCCTCTCGCGCGTGAAGCGGGAGGAGTGGGCCCGGGTCGGCACCCACGAGACGGCGGGTCGCCTGACGATGGACGACTTCCTAAGGCGGCAGGCGGTTTCGAACGACGATGCCCACCTCGGCCAGATCGAGTCGGCGAAGCGGAGGCACGCGGTCCTCACGAGGCTCTCCGCGGCCCCCAAGCGGCTGGCGTCGGTGCTTCGTGCGTTTTCCTCCGAGGCGCTCCGAAGACCGCCTCAACCCGGGAAATGGTCGGCCATCGAGATCGCCTGCCACCTGCGCGATATCGACCGGCTCTACGCCGAGCGCGTCACCAAGGTTGCCTTCTCCGAGCGGCCCGGGTTCTGGATGATGGACAACGGAGCCGTGTCCGAGAAGCTGCGCTATCGCGACGCCGATTCTTCCGCGGTTCTCAAGGAGCACCGAAGGAGGCGTGAGGAGCTGACGTCGCTCCTCCGAGCGCTCCCTCACGTCACCTGGCAGCGGACGGGACTCCATCCGAAGCGTGGCGAGCTCTCGATCGAGAAACTGGCCGAGGTGATCGCGGAGCACGACGATAACCATCTGCGACAGATCGAGGCGCTCCCGCGAGCGTGAGAAGGGAGGGTGTCGTGAAAGAAAAGAGCTCGATATCTCGAAGGAGATTCCTGGAGGGGGCCATTGCGGCTACGGGGACCGCCGCCTGGGTGGGCGCTCAGGAAGAGGTCCCGTCTCATCCGTCGCTTCGCCTGGTTTCCCAGATCCCCATCCCGAAGCAGTCGGGCCGGGCCGCCTTTGTTGCCCGGGATCAGCGGGTCAAGGTGATCACACCGCGGGGGAAGCAGGTCGGGGACTTCTTCGCCCTGAAGCGAGCGGATCCGAACGAGTTCACGAGCCCCGGCAATACGCGATCCCGCAACCGGCGCATCTATCCCGAGGTGGGAAAGCCCTTCTTCAGCAACCGGTTCAATCCTCTCCTGATGCTCGAGGAGGACACCGTCGGAGTCCATGACCTTCTCTACCCCGCCTGCGACGATTTCATGTATCGGTCGCGAGGCGAGGAGAACCACCCGAACTGCCGCGACAACTTCAACGCGGCGCTTCGCGAGATCGATTTCAAGCCGGGTGGCCAACCCGACCCCCACAACCTTTTCCAGAACTCCCCGGTCGTCGATCTGGAAGGGCATCTCGAGATCCGGGAATCATCGGCAAAGCCCGGGGACTACGTGCTCCTGCGCGCGCTGGAAGACCTGGTGGTGGTGGTCACGGCCTGCTCGGTGGATCGCGGCGTCCTGAACGGAGGGGAACCGAAGGAGCTGCTGCTCGAAGTCTACGATCCGGAGGGTTAATATCCTCTTCCGCTGAAGGGGGTCTTGCATGCAATCTCTGACGCTCGCACTCTGGATGACTGTCGCCACCGTGGTCTGGCCTACTCGTGGGTGGCAAACCTCGACTCCCGAGGCGGAGAACGTCGATGCCGCCGTGCTCGAGGGGCTCCATCGGGACCTCGCTTCGGGGAAGTACGGGTACGTCGACGGGTTCCTCGTCATCCGGAACGGGCGCATCGTCTTCGAGAAATCCTACACGCACGACTACGACCGCCTCTTCGAAGGCAAGGGAGCCGGGCCTTACAACTACTACGACCCCGATTGGCATCCGTATTACCGCAAGGGCCCCTTCCACACGATGCAATCGGTGAGCAAGAGCGTCACCTCCGCGCTCATCGGGATCGCGAAAGAGAAGGGCGCCACCCTCGAGCTTGACGGGCCCGTCCTTCCGCTCTTCGAAGGTTTCCGCACCCGGAGCGGCGACGCCCGCTGGCGCGCGATGACGCTCCGGCATCTGCTGACGATGACGTCGGGGATCGAGTGGGACGAGACCACCGTCGACTACACCGACCCCAAGAACAGCTGCGCGGCCATGGAGGGGAGCGAGAACTGGGTGCAGTTCGTGCTCGACCAGAAGATGGCGGCGGACCCGGGGAAGGGATTCGTATACAACAGCGGGGTCACCGAGCTCCTCGGGCAGGTTCTGAAGAACGCCACGGGGAAGGATCCGGATGAGTACGCTCGCGAGCACCTGTTCGGCCCGCTCGGGATTGAAGGCTGGTACTGGAAGAAGACGCCGACGGGACTGTCCGATACTGAAGGAGGTCTCTACCTCACGCCGCGGGACCTCGCGAAGTTCGGGTATCTGTACCTGAAGGACGGTATGTGGGAGGGCAAACGCGTCCTTCCGGAGGGTTGGGTCGCGGCCACATCCGCTCCGGCAGTCTCGGCGTCGACGAATCCGCAGCGCGAGAGGAAGTATGGATTCCAGTGGTGGCTTCTGCCCTACGAGGGCTCGAAGCGTGCGTGGGTACTCACGGCCCTCGGCTACGGCGGGCAGTTCCTCTTCGTCGTCCCCGAGTACGAGCTCGTCGCGGTCTTCACAGGGTGGAACATCTACGGTGGACCTTCTCTCGACGCTCAGCTTGCGCTCGAGCGGGTGGTCGATTCCGTTCGCTGATCCCTTGGGGTGAGAGTTGCTACAATCGATCGAGCGGTAAACCAGCGGCTGAAGGGAACCTGACAATGAAATCCATACATGTGGAGCTGCCGGAGAAGCTTGCCGAGGAGCTTGGCCGGCTCGTCGAGGCTGGCTGGTTTCGGAATGAGGACGAGGCTGTCCGCCTTGCGCTGCTCGAGTTCGTTCGGCGGCACCGTTTCGAGCTGTTGGAGCGGTTCCAGCGCGAAGATATCGCTTGGGCCCTGCGGGAGAAGTCAGCACGGAAGTCGTGAGGCTCGTCGTAGCTGACACTGGGCCTTTGCTTCATCTCGGTGAAGCTCAGGCGCTGGAACTGCTCCCCACTTTGGGTGAAATCCATGTTCCAGATTCTGTCCAGCACGAGATCTCGACTTTCGTCAAAGACTGGCCTTCCCGTCGACCTCCCTGGTTGCATGTAACCGCGCTCGGGTCTTCCCACGCGATCGAGTCGAGTGCGTGGCAGCACGCTGGCCTGCTGGACCGAGGGGAAGCGGATGCCATTGGCCTTGCCCAGCAGCTCTCCGCGTCGTGGCTCCTTACGGATGACGCCTCGACGCGGCTGATGGCCGAAGCGCTCGGTATCGAGGCTCACGGCTCCCTTGGTGTCGTGCTTTGGGCGGCCGGAGAGGGAACCCTGACATTCGACGGGGCCGACGCCACGCTGACTCGCCTCGCCCAGAGCTCGCTATGGGTTTCGGAGCGGGTCCTCGTGGAGGCGAGAGCGGCGCTGCGAAAGCTCTTCCCCTGAGGGCTGACCGACGGATAGAACGTCGCGTCGAGGAAGCTCAGCTCGCGCTCGAGCGGGTGGTCGATTCCGTTCGCTGATCCACGATCCTCCGAAGGCACTTCTTCAAGCTGAGATGGGGCTCCGCTTCCGCCGGAGTTGCGGGGAGGTGGCTCCCGCTTGCCTCGATCATCCGGAGAACGTCGTCGGAGACGCCCGAGAGGTGAAGAGCGATTCCTCTCTTCTCGAGATCGGAGGCGAAGCGCTCGAGGGCGACGAGAGCCGTGAAGCGCATCTCGTGGGCGTGGGTGAGGTCCATCACCATGATCTTCGCCGCTGCCGGAATCCGGTGCTCGAGCTCCGCGAGAAACGGCTCGACGGCGGCGTAATGGAGGTCGCCGCTCACCTCGACGACGATGATCTCGGGGCGGTCTTCGGGCTTCAGAGGAAGTAGACGCTCGGCATCCTCGCCGGTCGGGACCAACAGGCGAAGCCGAGGGACGCTGGTGCGCGCGAGGTGGATGGCGAGCCCCAGTCCCGCCCCGAGGAGGATGGCCCACTCCAGAGGCAGGACCAGAGCGGACGAAAGCGTCGCGACCAGCAACAGGCGCGTCGCACCCGTTGCCTTCCACATCCGGAGGATGGACTCCCCGTGGATCATGTCGCGGGCGATGACGAAGAGAATCCCGGCGAGAGCGGCTTGGGGAACGTAGGCGATCAGTTTTCCGGCGAAGAGAAGGATGGGGACCATGAAGACCGCGGCGGCGGCGGGGGCGACGCGGGTTCGGGCGCCCGCGAGCCGGAGGAGCGCGGAGCGGGTCAAGCTCGCCGACGCGGGGAAGCTCGCGGCGAATGCCCCGGCGACGTTCGCCCACCCCTGGGCTAATATCTCGCGGCGCATGTCCGGGCGGGCCCCGCGGGCGCGCGCGCTGACCGCGAGCTCCAGGGTTCCGAGAAGGGTGATGGCGAGAGACGGAATGAAGAGCCGCTGAAGGAGGCCAGGACTCAGGGAGGGAAGGGCGGTTTCGGGCCATCTCCCCGCGGGCAGAGGTGCCCGATCGGACACGAGAGCGAGGCCGCTTTCACCGTCGAAGCCGAAGGCCCAGGCGCCGACGCTCACCGCCACCAGGACCGCGAGCGCCATCGGGCCTCTGGGGAAGACCTTCTTTCCGAGCGTGAGCGCGAGCACGACCGCCCCCGTCACCAGGACCGCGGGGATCTCCGGGTAGGTGCCGCCGCGAAAATACTCGAAGACGGATCCCAGCTCGCCGGCGAGGCGCGCCCGGCTGACCGGAGGAAGTCCAAGCGCTTCGTCGATCTGCATCGCGGCGATGAGGACGGCGGCGCCCCCCGTGAATCCCACGAGCACTGATTCGGGCAGAAACCGCACGAGAGCGGCGCCGCCCGCGAGGGCGAGCACGATGCGGGTGAGGCCGGCGAGGAGTGTGAGAGTCGCTACCGCTCCGAGCCCGTCGGAGGAGATGATGCCGTTCGCTCCGAGAAAGGGAATGAGCGCGCTCAAGATGAGGAGCCCGGTGGTGTTGGTGGGTCCCGTGACCACCTGCGCGCTTCTCCCCACGAGGGCGGCGACGAGTCCCGGAACCGCGGCCGTGACGATGCCATAAGCCGGCGGAAGGCCGGACATCATCGCGTACGCGAGGCACTGGGGAAGGCCGACGAGGGCGACGACGAGGCCCGTTAACAGTTCAGTGCGAGCATCATCAATGCTCGCTCGCCTCTTCGGCTCGCTCGCTCCCCTCGCTTCTCGCTCGGGGAGGACGGGCCCTCCGGGCCCGTTGCCGTCCTCAAGCTGCGGAGACAAAATCAGCCTTCCCGCTGTCGTTTCGGCGGCAGCCGGTACGCCTCGTGAGAAGGCTTCAACGGCCGGAGGAGCCAGTACGGCCGCCTCGTTCCATCGGGGGAGACTCTCTCCGCGGGCCGGGTCATTTCGAGCCACTTTCGATAGTGGCGGTGCATCTTCTCCGTATCGACCACAACGTCCCCATACGCGTCCTCGGCGAGCGCGCGCCGGATGCGGACCGCCTGGTGCCAGCAGTGCATCCCCGAGATCGGATCGGGCTGCGGGGGAAACGTGAGGTTCTGATGGACTCCCGAATCCGTCCACCAGATGCGCTCGGTGTCCCGGTCCTTCGATTCGTAGGGGACGACACCTCGCTTGCGCGCAAGAGACCAGCGGGACTTCTCGCGAGCCATCGCGACCGTCGCCATCAGTTGCCTCTGCCCCGTCTCCGAAAGCTTCCAGCGCCCCATGTGGTGGCTGCACGCGACGACGCCAGGCCGGATTCCCTCCGTCACCCAAGCCTTCACGACGAAGTGGCCCGCCCGGGTCTCGACCCGCACCAGGTCTCCCGTTCGGACCTCGATGCGGGCGGCGTCGCGCGGATGAATCCAGAGAGGGTTGGTATGCGCGATCTCGTCGAGCCACTTCGAGTTCGCGCTCCGGGTGTGGATCTGAACGGGGAGGCGGAACGTCGGAATGAGCGGAATCTCCCCTTCTTCGAGATGGTCGGGGTGAATCTGGCTCTTGATGTAGGACGGCAGCGCGTGCTCCGACCAGCCCCACTGCGCGAGCGTCGAGGAGTAGAACTCGAGCTTTCCGCTCGGCGTGGGGAAGCCGCGGACGATGCGGGAGTCGACCTCGACCCCAACGGGCCTCCGTCCCTCCGCGTCGCCAGGAGGCGTCGGCACGGGCACGATGTTGACCGGGGCTGGTTTCGGCGCTCGGGTGAACGCGCGGCCGCGCGCATCGACGTGCACATCGTCGAGCTCCTCCTTCGGCACTTCCTGCTCGTGAAGCGGGCCGGCTTGTCGCGACACCTCGAAAGCCCCGTAGCGGCGCATGTAGTCGAGGGGAGTGAGGCCCAGAGCTCGCGCCTTCTCCGGAAGTCCGGGGACGGAGTTCTCGAAGAGATACCGGTAGTACTCGTCGACTCCGAGCTTCTCCCCCGGCCGCTCGCGCGATTCGAAGTACTTGCGGATGCCCATGGCTCCGTCGGGATCGATTCTCCACGAGAGCTCGATCCAGAGCTCGTTCTCCTCCCATACCTCTCCCGGGTTCGCGCCGCGCGTATCCGCGACCTTCTCGCCCAGCCTTTCGCGGAGGGCGCGCATCACCGGCTGGCGGAATCCGATCCACTGCGCGTCGTGGGTCTCGTAGGAGTGGACGTCGTGGCGCTCGCTTCCGATACCCATGGGGAGTACGTAGTCGGCGAAGGACGCCGTCTCGCTCCACGTCGGGGTCAAGGCCACGTGCAGCCCGACCTTGTCTTCGTCGGTCAGCATCTCGATCCAGGTGAAGCCGTCGGGATTGGTCCAGACGGGGTTGTAGACCCGGGTGAAGTAGACGTCGAGCTTTCCGCGGCCCTCTTTCACGAGATGGGGAAGGAGGAACGACATCTCGTGGAGCGAGAGGGGATAGTCCGAGGGCCAGCTCATCTCGTTCCATACGTCGGGGTGCGGCGGAAGGTGAATGGGCCGCGCGACGAACTTGTTCCACGCGTTCGGATACGTGGAGCCAGGCGTCGCGACCGCACCGAGGAGCGCGTTCAGGAGAAAGAGCGTGCGCGAGACCTGCCACCCTCCCAGGTTTCCCGCGGCTGCACTCCGCCAGTTGTGGGTCGAAAGGCGTCGTCCCGCCTTCGCCACGATGCCTGCGATCTCCTCGAGGACCGAAGCCGCGACTCCGGACTCCTTCTCCGCGTACTCGAAGGTGTAGCCGCGGTAGAGGTCGGAGAGGACTTCTTCGAAGCTCTCGAATGTCGCCGGCCTCTCGGGCCGCGCCGTTTCCAGGTACTCCTGCCAGTTCCACCACCGTCTCACGAACTCGCGGTCGTAGAGCTTCCTCTCGATGAGATGGCGGGCGATGGCGAGGAAGATCGCGGCTTCGCTTCCGGGGTAGGGTGCGACCCAGTGATCCGCGTGGGTCGCCGTGTTCGAAAGGCGCACGTCGAAGACGATGAGCTTCGCTCCCTCGCGCTTCGCCTCCATGATGCGCTGGGCGTGGGGGTTGAAGTAGTGGCCCGACTCGAGGTGGGCGCTCACGAGGAGAATCACGTCCGCGTTCGCATGGTCGGGGCTCGGGCGGTCGAATCCCATCCAGTAGTGGTAGCCCGCGCGCGCCCCCGAGGAGCAGATGTTGGTGTGCGAGTTGTGGCCGTCGAGGCCCCAGGCGGCCATCACCCGCTCGGCGTATCCGTCCTCCCCCGGACGGCCCACGTGATAGAGGACTTCGTTCCGCCTCCCCTCCAGGATGGCCTTCCGGATCCGGGAGGCGATGTCGTCGAGCGCCTCGTCCCAGGACACCCGCTCCCATCGGCCCTCGCCGCGTTTGCCCGCGCGCTTGAGGGGATGAAGGATGCGGTCCGGATCCTGCGACTGGTTCAGAGTCGCGGGTCCCTTCGCGCAGTTCTTCCCGCGCGAGCCGGGATGCTCCGGGTTTCCCTCGAGCTTCCGGATCTCCCGGGTGTCGAGGTCGATGTACGCGAGAAGCCCGCAGGCGGACTCGCAGTTGAAGCACGTGGTGGGGACCAGCATGTACCGGCGCTCGACCCGCCGGGGCCAGGCCGTTGAATCGAGCTCCCGCCACTCGTCCCACTTCTCCTTCGGCGGAAAAGCGGCGAGGTGGATTCGGCTCGGTCCGGGGTACTGGGGTTGGCTCATGTCATGCGAGGGGGACGGATTGCGCCGCCTGAACGTGCGCGTGCTCGTACGAGAGAAGGCCCACCAGGGCTGCGAGGGCGGCCGCGCTCCCGGCGTAAGGCGCGAAAAGCCCGCAGGAGACGAGAGCGACCGACGTCCAGAAGAAACGACGGAACCTTCCGCGGCTCATCTCCCAGGAGGCGAGCCGCGCGTGCGCGGTCGCGTGCGCGAGAGTCGATTCCCCCCAGATCAGGAAGAGGTGGAGGAAGCTCGCGAGAGCGACGATGCGAAGAAGGGGAGCCTCCGCGCCGGCGTCGAGGGCGGCGGCGACGGGCGCCAGAGCCGAGGCGCCTGCGAGCAGCGAGTGGAGCAGGAACTGCGGCGGAAGGAGCGGGTTCTGCCACAGGTCGCGCGCTTTCGCCTGCGCGAAGAGGTACGCGGTGTAGATGGCGGTGAGGGCGGCGAGCGGGATTCCCGCGAGCGCGATCTTCAACGGAAGACTCGATGCGCCGGCAAGGGCAGCGAGGAAGTGTCCCGCGAGAACGGCGCCGAACCCCCCGATGATGAACGCCCCTTTGACGAGCCAGCTCTGCCAGCGCCCCCGGGTGAAGATCATGTAGAACCGCTCGGGGTGCTCGAGATCCCAGATCAGAATCGCGCCCGTCGCGGCGAGAAAGAAGCCCGCCTGAACCGGCGCCGCCCAGAGCCAGAGCGGGCCTGAAGGCGACGTGAATCCCATGAGAACCATGAGCGCGGCGGCGAGGTACACGCCCGAGGCGATCCCCTTGGTCCAGGTGTAGAGGCTCACCCGAAAGTCCCAGGGAGCGCGGTGGGGAACGTCGTACGAAAGAAGGGCGGCCGCGGCACTTCCGAATGCCTCCGGATGCCCCGAGGTCACCTGGTGAGAGAGGTTTCCCTGCTCGCTCCAGAGGAAGAGTCCTCCCTCCGGCCTCCGGGCGGCGATGGGATCGAGCGTCGCCTGATGCACTCCCTTGTAGAAGAGCTTGGGCCGCGTGTCCTTCTCCGGCCTCCGCACGTGGACGGGCTCGCGGTTCACGGTCTTCGCAACGCGAGAGGTGGGGTCATCGAGGTTTCCAACGTAGATCGCCTCCGTCGGACAGACGACGACGCAGGCGGGCTCGAGCTCCATGTCGATCCGGTGCGCGCAGAAATTGCACTTCTCCGCGGAGTGGTCCTCGGGGTTGATGAAGATGGCGTCGTAGGGGCAGGCGGCGATGCACGCCTTGCAGCCGATGCAGATCGCCTTGTCGAAATCGACGATGCCGTCCGGGCGCTGGTACATTGCGCCCGTCGGGCAGGCGGCGGCGCAGGGAGGCTCTTCGCACTGATTGCAGCGCGTCACCTGCATCGCACGCCGGGACTGCGGGAAGACGCCGACGTCCGCGTACTTCACGTACGTCCGGTTTACGGAGAGGGGAACGAGGTTCTCCGACTTGCAGGCCGTGCTGCAGGCGTGGCAGCCGATGCAGCGGGTGTGATCGATGACCTTCGCCCAGCGTACTGGTTCTGTAGCGACGGCCGTGGACATGGCCGGCTATGACGTTCTTTCTACGACGTGAACGTAGACTTCCTTGCCCGTCTCGTCCTTCTCCGTCCGCTGCTCCTTGAGCTTCGCGTGCTTCGACACCTGGGCCCAGCCCTGAAAGTCCTTGACCGATCCTGGATCGGTCGCGTGGACCTCGAGGACCTCGCCCGCCTGCATGGTGTCGATCATTTTCTTCGCCTTGACGATGGGCACCGGACATTTGGTGCCCCTGACATCGAGCTTCTTGTTCTCCATGGACTCCTCAGCGAACGCTGTTTTCCTGTCAGCGGACGTCGAGGAGCACGAGCGGCTCGCCCTGGTCGGCGCGCTTCAAGAGCTCCCCGATGCCGATGGCATCCGATCCCTGCGATTCCATTTCCGTTCCCTCAGATGAAGAGGGTGACCCGGGAGCGCGCCGCGTCCGCCATGTAGGCCGCGACCCCTCCGTACTCGAGCCCCTCGACGAGCTCCTCCTTCTCGACTCCCATCGCATCCATCGACATGGTGCATGCGATCATCTTCACCTCGAGATCCCGGGCCATGGCGATGAGCTCTTCGAGGCTCGCGATGTCCTTGTCCTTCATCATCGACCGGAGCATGTGCGCCCCCATGCCGAAGTAGTTCATCTTGGAAACGCCCAGGGACTCCGAGCTCGAGGGGGTCATCATCGAGAACATCTTCTCCTTGAGGCCGTGCTTCGGGCGCGCCGCCCCCTTCTTCTTGAGAAGGGACAGCCCCCAGAACGTGAAGAACAGGGACGTCTCGAGCCCGGCGGCTGCGGCCCCGGTGGCGATGACCATCGCCGCGATGGCCTTGTCCAGGTCCCCGCTGAAGACGACGAGGGTCGCCCGGTCGTCGACGGTTCGCTCGCGCACCTCGGCGATGGCTTGGTCGATCTCCCTTCGGGCTTCACCGACCTGGCGACGCACCTCCGCCTCCACCAAGGCCTTAATTTCCGCCGTGTCCTTGACGTCTTGCATGGCTCACCTCGCGAATACTTATACTCCATTCCACTGCGCCTTACCCACTCCCGGCCCCCGTCTGGTAGCCTGAAATCTACATGCGGATCTCGCGGATGATTCTCCTCCTTCTCGCGGCCGCCGGGCTCGTGCAGCTCCTTCACTCCTACCCTCTGCTCCCGGAGCGAATGGCGTCTCATTTCGATGGGAGCGGCCAGCCGAACGGCTTTCAGTCGAAGCGGGAGTTCGCCGCGCTCTCGGCCTCGATTCTGGTCCTGACCGTCGTCCTCTGCGGCGGCATGGGAGCCCTGCTGCGGAGGATCCCGTCGAAATGGTTCAACCTCCCGAACCGGGATTACTGGCTTTCCCCGGAGCGTCGCGAAGAGACGATCGAAGCCGTTTCCATACAGATGGAGTGGTTCGGGGCCGCTTCGCTCGGGCTCTATCTCTACATCATCCAGATGGTGGTCGAGGCCAATCGAACGTGCGCGCCGAACCTCGACTCTCGTTCCGTGTTCGTCGTCCTCGGAATCTATCTGTTGTTTACTGGGATATGGCTCGTCCGGTTCATCCAGCGTTTTCGCCAGCCGGGGAGTTAACCAGGCCGCTCGCGTCGCACTTCCAGAGGGGGTTTGTCGAAGCGAAGGCCCTTGTACGAGGGGTGCCGGAGCCTGCCGTCGTCCGTCCACTCCGTGAACTCGACCTCGGCCACGAGCTCCGGGCGAACCCAGTGGGCGCGCTTCACATCGCGGGGAGTGGTCGAGAGGTGCGACTCGTCCCGTTCCATCGCCTTCAAGCGCGCCGTCAGGTCGCGAAGCTCGTCCTCCGTGAATCCCGTTCCCACCTGGCCGCTGAAGAGGAGGTGCTTCTCCTCGTCGTACACGCCGAGAAGAAGCGCGCCGAACCCGGTTCGCGACCCCTCGGGATCCGTGTAGCCCACGACGACGAACTCCTGGCGGTGGGAGCACTTGATCTTGAGCCACGTGCGCGTACGCCTCGGCTCGTAGATGCTCGTTCGCAGCTTGGAGACGATGCCCTCCGCTCCAAGGGCCCGCGCTCTTTCCAGAACCGCCTTCCCGTGGCCTTGCACGTGATCGCTGAAGCGCAGATCATCGGGGGCTCCCGCGAGGAGCGACCGCAGGAGATCCTTCCTCTCGAAAAGAGGCGCCGGGCGCAGGTCGAAACCGTCACCGTAGAGCGCGTCGAAGAAATAGTAAGTCAGACCCGGCGGGCTCGCGCCTCCGATCGTTCGTTGAAGGGCCTGGAAATCCGACGTGCCATCGGCGCGAAGGATCACGATCTCGCCATCGAGGACCGCTTCCCGCGCGGAGAGCTCCGAAACGCGGGCAGCGAGGCGAGACAGTTTGTCCGTCCAGTCCAGACCGCTCCTCGTGAGGAGCCGCACCCGCCCTTCCTGAATGGAAGAGAGGAGCCGGTAGCCGTCGTACTTGATCTCGTGGAGCCAGTCGTCTCCCTCAGGGACCTCCTTCGACAGCGTCGCGAGCTGGGGGCGCGGCGAGGAAGGGAAGGGGGCGCTGACCGCGCGGGACAGACGCCCCGGATCCCACGTCATGACGTCGCGGCCGTCGAGACCGCGGATGCTTCAGGTCTTTCCCGGGG
>Ga0187893_10001818_pt1 | contig 49269 bp, 47 predicted proteins | sample MA1701074metaG_FD_139574 | JGI IMG/M metagenome (GOLD analysis project Ga0187893, IMG submission 139574) | White microbial mat communities from a basaltic lava cave in the Kipuka Kanohina Cave System on the Island of Hawaii, USA - MA170107-4 metaG ... | reverse complement strand
ACGCCCTGGTCTTGCAGGAGTTCCTGGGCTTGGCCCTGCATCACCAGGGTGCCCGTCTCGAGCACGTACCCGTAGCGAGCCAGGGTGAGGGCCAGCATGGCGTTCTGCTCCACCAGAATGATGGAGACGTCGAGCGCGTTGATCTGCCGGATGATCTTACCGATCTCGGCCGTCATGATGGGCGAGAGCCCCATGGACGGCTCGTCCAGCAGGAGGAGCTTCGGCCGGTTCATGAGCGCGCGGGCGATGGCCAGCATCTGCTGCTCGCCCCCGCTGAGCGACCCGGCCCGCTGCCGTCCACGCTCACGAAGAATGGGGAAGTGCTGGTAGATCATGTCGAGAGTGGACGCCATCTCGGCCTTGCCCCTTCGTAGATAGGCACCCATCCGGAGGTTCTCGAGGACGGTCATCCTGGGGAACAGTCGGCGGCCTTCGGGCACGTGGGCGATGCCGAGGCGCACGATCTGGTGGGGGGCGAGCCCGACCAGCGAGGTGTTCTCGAAGCGCACCTCGCCGCTGCGCGGCCTGACCAGGCCCGTCAGCGCGCGCAGGCTCGTCGTCTTGCCGGCGCCGTTCGCCCCGATGAGGCTGACGATCGCTCCCTCCGAAACCGCGAACGACAAGCCCTTGAGGGCCTCCACGGCGCCGTAGCTGACGCGCAGGTCTTTGACCTCAAGCATGCGGAAGCCCGGCGCCCAGGTAAGCCTCGATCACGGCAGCGCTCGTGCTCACCTCGGCGGGGGTGCCCTCGGCGAGCTTCTGACCGAAATTCAGCACGATGATGCGCTCGCACGTCCCCATGACCGCCTTCATGTTGTGCTCGACGAGCAAGATGGTCGTCCCTCGGCTGCGGATGGTCTTGATGAGAGCCATGACGCGGCCGCTCTCGTCCAGGTTCATGCCGGTAACCGGTTCGTCCAGCAGCAACAGTCGCGGTCGTGCGGCGAGAGCCATGGCGATACCCAGGACCCGCTGGTGTCCGTGGGGCAGGTTGCGGGCCAGATGATCGGCGTGGGCCGCGAGCCCGCAGAACTCGAGGATCTCGCGACCGCGGGCGACCTCGTCGGGCTGGAACACGTGGCGGCTCCACAGCACGGGGCCCAGGCCCAGGGCGCTGTGCAGGTGCATGCCCATCAGGACGTTCTCGAGGGCCGTCATGTCCTGAAACAGGGTGGTGAGCTGAAAGGTGCGCACCAGCCCGCGCCCGGCCACCTCGTGCGATCGGAGCCGGGTGATGTCCTCGCCCCCGAAGACGATGGTGCCGGCGGTGGGGCGCAGGAAGCCGGACAGGAGATTGAAGCAGGTCGTCTTCCCGGCGCCGTTGGGGCCGATGAGGCCGACGATCTCGCCCTCGTCCACGCTGAGGGCAACCTGGTTGACGGCGGCCAGGCCGCCGAAGTGCTTGGTGAGGTTACGCGCTTCCAGTAGGGGCATACCTGCTCGCCGGGCGCCATCGCCGGAGTGATGCCAGCCGCCCGGGCAAGGTGATGAGACCGCCCGGGAGGAAGAGGATGGTCAGCAGCATGACGATGGAGAAGAAGATCGTCTCGTAGGCACTTCCCCGGAACGGTTCCGAGAGCAACGACAGGAAAACGGCGCCGACGATGGGGCCAGCAAAGTGCCCGCGCCCGCCGACGTAGTTATAGATCAGGATGTTGGTAGCCACCAGGAAACCGAACTCGGGAGGAAAGAGAAAGCGGATGAAGTGGGCGTAGAAGGCGCCGGCCACCCCGGCGAAGAAGCAACCGATCATGAAGGCCAGGAGCTTGTGGTTGGCAATGTTCACCCCGAGCGACTGGGCCAGATTATCGGCCATGCCGATACTCTTCCAGGTCAGCCCGAGCCGGCTGTACTCCAGTTTGTAGAGGACGACCAGAACGACCAGCGTCAAGCCGAGGGCCAGATAGTACTGGCTCGTCCGAGTGGCCAAAGTGATGCCGAGCAGGCTGGGCTTGGGGATGCCGCTCAAGCCAGCATTGCCGCGGGTCAGCGGCACCCAGATCGACGCCAGGAGACGGACGGCTTCGACGAAGGCCACCGTGACCATCGCGAAGTAGACCCCCCGCAGCCTGAGCGAGGGATAGCCGATGACCGCCCCGACGACAGCCGCGAGAACTGCCCCACACACGAGGGACGCCTCGAAGGGGACGGCGAGGTTCTTGGCCAGGAGGGCGGAGGTGTAGGCGCCGATGCACATGAACGCCGAGTGTCCGATGTTGAGCTGGCCGCACGTGAGGGACGGGCGCAGGCTGGCGGCCAGGATGACGTTGATGAACATCAGGGCAAACAGGTAGATGTAGTACTCGCCGCCCACCAGCGGCAGCATCAGCAGCAGGGCCACGACGACGATGAGGCTGGCGGCGCGCGGGCTACGGGGCATGGCCGAAGAGTCCCGTCGGTTTCCAGAGCAGCAGCAGGATGATGAAGACGAAGCTCAGGAGAAACGCGGGCTCGGCGCCGAGGGCGGTGGCGACGATGGAGTCGATGAGACCGAGGATGAGCCCGCCCAGGATGGCGCCCGGGATGCTCCCCAACCCGCCCAGGATGATGATGATGAAGGCCTTGAGGAGCGGCTGTTCGCCCATCATGGGGTCGAGCTTGAAAATGGGCGCCATGAGGGCACCGGCCGCCGCCGCCAGACCGAAGCCGATGGCAAAGGCCAAGCCGTTGACCATGTTGACGTCGACCCCCTGCAGGGCGGCCGCCTCCTTGTCCTGCTCGATGGCGCGCATGGCCGCGCCCAGCCGTGTCTTGTTGATGAACAGGTAGAGGCCGACCACGAGGGCGCCGGCCACGGGAATGATCATCAGGCGCTCGACCGAGATCATTACCCCCAGCACGTTGCGCGTGCCCGGGAAGACGGGCGGGACGTGGCGGTCCAGGGGGCCGAAGATCGGATAGCCGGCCGCCTGCAAGAGGGTGGTCAAGGCCAGCAGCGCCACCAGGGTCGGTTCGATGGCGCCTTTGATGGGCCGGTAGATGCCGCGTTCGACGAGATAGCCGAAGACGCCCAGGAGCACCATGGCCACCACGAAGGCCACGAAGTATGGCGCGCCCCACTGGAAGAAGACGTAGTAGATGACGAAGGCGCCCAGCATGTAGATGGCTCCGTGGGCGAAGTTGATGATGTGCATCATGCCGAACATGAGGGTGAGCCCGAGAGCCATCAGAATGTAGATCGAGCCGATGGACAGCCCGATGACCGTACTCTGGACGAGGAGGGCCGCGGTCACGAGATCATCGTGGCGGGCCCCGACGTCCCCGCGACGGTCGGAGCGCCCCCGGGACCCCGGGGCGCTCCGCAATCGTTCGGCACGCTCCTATCAGTTGTGGGGCGGCGGCAGCTGCACGACGAGGTGGGCGACCCCGTCCTTCACCTCGGAGAAGGGCATGGCATAGATGATCTGATTGCCGATGCCATAGTACTCTTTGCCCCCGAAGCGCGCCTTGCCCCAGAGATTGTCGAACTCGACGGTGCTCAACGCCTCGGCCACCTTCTTGGGGTCGAGACTCTGAGCTTTCTTGACCCCGGCAATGAAGGCAAAGGCCGGGTTGGTGAAGTCGATGCTGGTGGCGTTCCACTCGCCGTATTTCTTGGTATAGCGCGCTTGCCAGTTCTTGACCCTCTCCGGCAGCGGGGTCTGCACATAGCCGTGGACCCACGTGCCCTCCACGTTCTCCTTGCCGGCGATGCCGGCTACCACCGAGGTGTCCATCTGGCCCAGGTGCATGAACCGGCCCTTGAAGCCGAGCACGCGAGCCTGCTTGATGATGAGGCCCACGCTGCCGGCCGGGGAGGCGAGCACGCTGATGATGTCCGGCTTCTGGGCGAGCACGCGCAGGAGCAGCGGGTTGAAGTCTGTCACGACGCGCTCGAAGAACTCGCGAGCCACCACCTCGTAGCCCAGCTTCTCGACGTACCGCGTCTCCACCTTGAGTGACCACCACCCGGTATCGTCATTGGGCGTGATGGACGCCACGCGCTTGATGTTCGGGTGGTTTTGCTTGATCCACTTCCAGAAGGTAATGGTCTCCGGGGGCGACGGGAAGCTGTGGAAGGTCAGCGGATTCTTCGGGCTCACCAGCCCGTCGGCATAGGCCAGCGGCAGATTCACCACGCGGGCCTCGTTGACCGACTCCTCGGCGGCCTTGACTACGGTGCCCCCCAGGATCGAGATGAACTTCACGCCGTCCTTGGCGATGAGCCGGTTGACGGTGGCCACCCCCTCGGCGATCACGTACTTGTGGTCGTAGGCGATGACCTCGAGCTTGTACTTCTTGCCGGCCACCTCCAGGCCGCCCTGGCTGTTGACCTCGTCGAAGATCAGTTCGACGGCCTGCTTGTGGGGAATCCCCCAGGGGGCGGCTGGCCCCGAGAGAGGGGTGGCAATGCCGAACTTGATCACATCGGCCGCCTGGGCACTGCCCGGGTCTGCCATTAGGATTACAGCCACGAGGAGTGTGACGCACGCGAGAAGAGACCCTTGCTTCATCGCAATTTCCTCCTGGAGCGTCAATGTGGTCCAGATGGACGAGCGACGCGCGCTGCTCGCGGATTGGCCCGGGATTATAGAAACGCGGATCGGCCTTGTCAATCGCAGGGCCGTCGCCTAGAGTACTGCGATCCGACCCCGGCCACCTTGCCCCACGTAGCGGCGGAGGGTGATGCTACGCATCGCGATGACATGCGCCTGACCGCCTTCGCTCGGCGCGGAGCCCTGGTTCTCGCAGGACTGCTCTGTCTCGGCCCTGTTTCGGGGGCGGCGGGCCAGCCGTCCCTCCGCGTCGGGGTGTCCATTGCTCGAACCGGCGCCTACGCCGAGCTGGGGACGACCATGGAGCGGGGATACCAGCTTTGCGTGAAGCACATGAACGAGAAGGGTGGCCTCCTGGGACGGAAGCTCGAGCTTGTCACGGACGATGACTGTTCGGAGCCGGCCACGGCTGCTCGCATCTACGAACGCCTCATCACCCGGGACAAGGTCGAGGCGATCTTGGGGCCCTACTCGTCGCCGATCACCGAGGCGGTCGCCGACCTGGCGGAAAAACACCAGATGCCCCTGGTGGCGTCTGGGGCTACAACGACGTCGATCTTCAAGAAGGGGCGGAAGTTCATCTTCATGCTGGCCTCGAGGGCCGAAGGTTATCTCGAGGGGCTGATCGACATGGCCGCCAGGCGGGGCTTGAAGACAGTGGCCATCATCCACGAGGACACGCTCTTCCCCAGGGCCAGCACCCAGGGTGCGGTCGAGCTGGCCAAGAAGCGTGGACTGTCGGTCGTTCTTGTCGAGGCCTATCCCAAGGAGACAACTGACTTCTCCGCCATCCTCGCGAAGGTTCGGGCGGCGAATCCCGATGTCCTGGCGGCGGCGACCTACTTCGACGACGCCGTGGCCATCACCCGTCAACTGAAGGAATCGAACGTGAATCCCAGGATGTTCGGGGTGACAGTCGGCGGAGACCTGCCCAAGTTCTACGAAGTGCTCGGGCGAAGCGCGGAGTTCGTCTACGGCGCCGCCGCGTGGGAACCCGAATTGGTTGCGCTCCTGCGCGGCGGCGGGCTCGTCCCGGTGGCCCGTCGCTATCCCGGGGTGCGGGAGTTCGTCGAGTCCTACAAGAAGGAATTCCCGGGGGCCGGTCTCTCCTACCACGCGGCCGCAGGGTACGGAGGCTGCCAGGTATTCGTCGAGGCCGTCCGGCGCGCCGGATCTCTCGAGGGGACAAAGGTCAGGGACGCGATTCTGAAGATGGATTTCAACACGGTCTACGGGGCCTTCAAGGTGGCCCCCGACGGCCTTCAGGTGGCGCACCAAATGCTGATGTTCCAATGGCAGGACGGCAACAAAGTGATCGTCTGGCCCGATGAGCTGGCGCCCGGAAAGCCGCGCTTTCCCACGCCACCGTGGAGCCAGCGCCCGTGACTTGCCCCATGCGCGGGACTGGGTGAGGGTTGGACAGGTCGCGCGTTGTGAAGGTCCCCGCACCCGACAGTTCAGTCCTGGCGCACGAGCCCGACTCGCCCGGCGAACCGCGCGACCGGGCTTGGGCGTGGTCCAGAAGGCTTTGACTGTGGAACATCATGTGGATTACGATCCACATATGACGACGATTCAGGTGGTGCTCGAAGACGCCTTGCTCCAAGCGACAGATCGGGCTGTCCGGCGACTGAAGGTGAATCGTTCCGCGCTCATCCGGGACGCGCTACGCGAACACTTGAGGCGACTCAGCATCCTCGAGCAGGAACGGCGCGACCGTGAGGGTTACGCACGACACCCGAGCGCCCGGGACGAGTTCGGCGCCTGGGACAAGGTCACGGCGTGGCCGGACGACTAGAGCGAGGCGAGGTCCGCCTCTACCGGTTCCCCTCACCGGACAAGGAGCGACCGGTCCTCATCCTGACCCGCCGATCGGCGCTCGGCTACCTCGCCCGAGTCACGGTGGCCCCCATCACCTCGAAGATCCGTGGCGTTCCGTCCGAGGTGACCTTGGGGACCGAGGATGGAATGAAGCAGCCGTGCGCAGTCAACCTGCACAACGTGGTGACGGTCGCCAAGGATGGCCTGGGCCGTCGGGTTGCGCTGTTGGGGGCCGAGCGCATGCGTGAGGTGTGCGCAGCGCTGGCCTTCGCTCTCGAGTGCGGTCATTGAACGTGCCTCTCCGTCGATGCGGCGAGGCCCCGCCCGGCGTAGATCATCTCCAACGCACGTCCCGCCGCAGGGTGGAGGGGCGCGTGCCGTGACTGGAGCAGGGCCCGTCACCGACGCCGTGGCCAACGTGACCGAGAAGCATAAGCTACCGATGGTGGCGCCGGGCACCGGCTCCACCTCCAGCATCTTCACGAAGGGGCGGAAGTTCATCTTCAGCATGCGGCCCCCTATCGAGGTCTACCTGGAAGGGCTCATCGACGTCGCCGCCAAGAAGGGGCTCAAGACCATGGCCCTGATTCACGTGGATGATCTCTATGGGCGGGCGGCGACACAGGGTGCCATCGAGCTGGCCAAAAGGAAGGGGCTTGAGGTGGTCTCCGTCGACGCCTACCGCGAGGGGACTACCGACTTCTCCACGATCCTGAGCAAGGTGCGGGCGACCAACCCCGACGTGCTGGGCGGCGCCACGCGCTTCGAGGACGCGGTGGCCATCACCCGCCAGTTGAAGGCGTTGAACGTGAATCCCCGGATGGTCGGGCTGACGCTGGGCCCGGACCTACCCAGGTATTACGAGGTCGTGGGGCGTGATGCCGAGTTCCTCTACGGCGCCACCCATTGGCTGCCCGAGCTCGTCGAGCTGCGGGCCGGCGGGTTGATCCCGATTGCGCGGCAGTACCCCGGGGCGCGGGAGTTCGTCGAGTCCTACAAGAAGGCGTTCCACGGCGCCGATCTCTCCTATCAGTCCGCTGCCGGGTACGGCGGCTGTCAGATTCTCGTCGAGGCCATCCGGCGCGCCGGGTTTCTGGACGGCGAGAAGCTCCGCGAAGCCATTCTCAAGATGGATCACAACACCGTGTTCGGCGGATTCCGGGTCGATCGGGATGGGGTCCAGATCGCGCACAAAATGCTGCTGTTCCAGTGGCAGGACGGCAAGAAGGTCCTCGTCTGGCCCGAGGAGCTGGCGCCGAGCAAGCCGCGCTTCCCCACGCCGCCGTGGAGCCAGCGCCCGTGAGCAACACCGGGAGGATCTTGGCCGTCGCCGTCCTCGCCGCGCTGGCATGGGTGGTCGCGCCTGTCACGGAGGCGCAGCCGCCCATCCGGATCGGCGCGTCGGCTTCCCAGACCGGGGCGTATGCGGCCCCGTCGCAGGATCGGCTGCGCGGGTACCAGCTCTGCGTCAAGCACACGAACGACAAGGGCGGCGTCCTGGGGCGGAAACTCGAGCTGGTTTTCCACGACGACGGGTCGGACCCAACCGCGGCCGCTCGTCTCTATGAAAGGCTCATCACCCACGACAAGGCGGATCTGGTACTCGGCCCGTTCGGCTCGCCGCTCGTCGACGTCGTGGCCGAGGTGACCGAGAAGCACGGGCTGCCGATGCTGTCGCTTGCCGTCACCACGTCGATCTTCAAGAAGGGGCGGAAGTTCGTGTTCACCTTGCTTCCACCCGGTGAGGTGTACTTCGAGGGTTTGATCGACCTGGCTGCCAAGAAGGGGCTCAAGACGGTGGCCATCATCAACGAGACCAACATCTTCTCCAAAGCGGTCGCCCAGGGGGCCAGGGAACTGGCCAAGAAGAGGGGCTTGCAGCCGGTCTTCGCCGAAACGTACCCAGAAGGGACGACCGACTTCTCCGCGATCCTGCGCCGGCTCGGGACCCTGAATCCCGACATTCTGGCGGCAGCCACCTACTTCGAAGACGCCGTCGCCATCACGCGGCAGATGAAGGATCTCGGCGTGAACCCTCGAATGTACGGCGGCACGGTGGGCGCCGCCCTCCCTACGTTCTACGACACGCTCGGGCGTACTGCGGAGTTCGTCTACGGCGCCACGCCGTGGGAGCCCGAGCTGGTGACCCTCCGAGCCGGCGGTTTGATCCCGATCGCCCGCCAGTATCCGGAGGCCAAGGAATTCGTGGAATCCTACCGAAGGGAATTCTCCGGGGCGGAGCCCTCCTTTCAGTCCGCGGGCGGTTACGCGGCGTGCCAGATCCTCATCGAGGCGACCAAGCGCGCAGGCTCGCTGGACGGCGTGAAGATCAGGGACAGGATCCTGAGCCTGGATCAGAACACCGTCTTTGGAGCCTTCAAAGTCGACCGGGCCGGGCTCCAGGTCGCCCACAAGTACCTGCTCTTCCAGTGGCAGGACGGCAAGAAGGTGATTGTCTGGCCCGAGGAGCTGGCGCCCGGGAAGCCTCGGTTCCCCACCCCGCCGTGGAGTCAGCGCCCGTGAGCAGCACCTGGAGGATCTTGGTCGTTGCCCTTCTCGGGGCGCTGGCGTGGGCCGCGCAATGGGAAGCGGAGCTGGTGACGCTCCGCGCCGGCGGCTTGATTCCCATCGCGCGTCAGTATCCCGGCGCCCGCGAGTTCGTCGAAGCCCACCGGAAGGAATTTCCCGGCGCCGACCTGTCGTATCACTCCGCCGCCGGCTATGGCGGATGCCAGGTGTTCATGGAAGCGGTCAGGCGCGCGGGTTCCCTCGACAACGAAAGGGTCAGGGACGCCATTCTCACGATGGATCTGAACACCGTCTTTGGTGCCTTCAAGGTGGACCGGGAGGGCGTTCAGATCGCGCACAAGACGGTCACGTTCCAGTGGCAGGACGGCAGGAAGGTCATCGTGTGGCCCGAGGAGCTGGCGCCGAGCCAGCCGCGCTTCCCGACGCCGCCGTGGAGCCAGCGGCAATGATAGCGGCGACGCGGAGTCGGCGAGGCCACCGCCTCCTACCCGGCGCGCGTGCGGTGCAGTCGCTCGATGATCCACATCCGCATCAGGGTTTGATAGGGGACACCGAGGTCATCGGCCACCGCTTTGATCTCGCGAACACGGGAGGGTTCTATCCGCAGCGTCAGGCTCTGCTTCCGCCCGGCGTAGAGCATCTCCAACGCACGTCCCGCGTCGGAGGAAGTGATCCAGGATGAGTTACACAGATCGGGCAATGGACGAGGCGCGGGCCGCCGCCGCCGCGCTGGCGCAGGGGCTCGGCGAGCGACTCTGGGGTGTCGTGCTCTTCGGCTCCGCGGCGCGCGGTGAAGCAACCGCCGACAGCGATCTCGACCTCCTCGTCGTCGCCGACGCGTTGCCCGAGCGGCTCGGCGACCGGCTGCGCCTGCTCCGGCAGTCGTTGCCAGGACACCTCCACGGGCGGACGTCCGTGATCGCTCGGACCCGCCGAGAGTTCGAGGACGCATTTCCCTCGCTCTATCTGGACATTGGCCTGGACGGAGTGGTGCTGTGTGATCGGGACGGGTACACGCGCCAGCGGCTCGAACGCATCCGGGCGCTCATTCGTGAAGCCGGGCTGAGCCGCGCACCCACGCGCGGAGGGTTCGAGTGGCGCTGGACGACGCCCCCCGCCGGGCACTGGCGCGTCGACTGGGACGGTGTGCGTGGACTCCGAGCGTGACGTCGATTTCAGGCTGCGCCTCGCGGACGGGTTCCTCGGTGAAGCGCGAGACGATGTCACACGCGCTCGCTGGCGTTCGTGCGTCGACAATGCCCAGCTCGCCGTCGAGAACGCCGTCAAGGCTGTTCTCGCCCGGTTCGTTCCCGTCCCGCGCACGCACGATCTCGTGACGCCGCTCGACGGGCTGCTCGCTTCGGGACGACTCACTGCTGGCGAACGCGATGTCCTCGTCGAGCTACGGCAGTGCGCCACCGAGCTCGGCCACGACCAGCACGTCCGCTCCGACTACGGCGAAGAGGCGGCCTTCAGGACGCCCTGGGAGCTCTTCGACGCGGCAGAGGCGCGGCGCGCGATGACTATTGCCGAGCACAGCGTGACCCTGGCCCGGTCGATTCTCGGGCGCGCCGGGCGGTGAGGAGATGGTGCAACGGGCTGCTGACCAGTGGCAGGACGGCAAGAAGGTGATCGTGTGGCCCGAGGAGCTGGCGCTCGGCAGGCCGCGCTTCCCCACGCCACCGTGGAGTCAGCGCCCGTGAGCCATGCCAAACGGGTCCTTGCCGTCACCCTCGGCGCGGCGCTGGCGTGGGCGGTCGCGCCGGTCGCCGAGGCGCAGGCGCCGATCCGGATCGGCGCGTCGCTCTCCCAGGCCGGTGCGTATGCGGCGATCGGCCAGAACCTGCTCGGCGGCTACCAGCTCTGCGTCCTCGAGGTCCGAGATGCCGAACCCCGGAGCGCCTCGTTGACCGTGTCCTTCAGTGTCCTCGTGCCAAGCTCAGCCCGCGCCGCGGCGAGGGCCTTCTCGTCGATGTCCACCAGGCGCTTTGCCATGCGGCGAAACATATCATGATCGCTCCCTGGATATCCTCTGCCGATCAGCGCGCCGGCAGGCTGCCTTGACTTGCGGCCATGACGACTCGTAGGATGAGGCACCTCAAGGAGTTCCCGGGCGCCGAGCCCTCCTATCACTCCGCCGCCGGCTACGGCGGGCGCCACGTGCTCATGGAGGCGATCAGAGAGCGGGCTGTCGCGATGGCGAGAAGGTCAGGGAGACCATCCTGAAGCTGGACTTCAACACCGCCTTCGAGGCCTTCGAGGGCCACCGCCCCTGATGCGCTCGGCGCGGCCACCTATTTCGAGGAGGCGGTGGCCATCACTCGCCGGATGAGAGACCTGGATCTGAACGTCAAGATGTACGCCTCGACGATCGGTGTGGGTCAGCCAGAATTCCACGAGCGGCTAGGACGGATCGCGGAGTTCGTCTATGGCCCATCCCAGTGGGAGCCCGAGTTCCTGACCCTGCGGGCCGGGGGATTGATCCCCATCGCTCGCCAGTACCCCGGAGCCCGGGAGTTCATCGAGGCTCACACCACAGGGAGTATCCGGGGGGTGATCTTTCGTATCACACTGCCGTCGGCTACGCGGGCTGCCAGGTGCTGACGGAAGCCGTCAAGCGGGCCGGCTCGCTGGACGGTGAGAAAGTCAGAGACGCCATCCTGAAGCTGAACTTCAACACCGTCTTCGGCGCCTTCAAAGTGGATGCGGACGGCGTGCAGATCGCACACAAGATGGTGACGATCCAGTGGCAAGACGGCAAGAGGGTGATCGTCTGGCCCGAGGAGCTGGCGCCCGACAAGCCGCGCTTCCCCACCCCGCCGTGGAGTCAGCGGCCGTGAGGAAGTGCGGCCAGGCGTGCATCGCGGCCGTCATGATCGTCGGGGCGGCGTTCGGCTTGATGGCGGTCACCGAGGCGCAGCCGCCTATTCGGATCGGGGCAACGCTCTCGCTCACCGGCAGGTATGCCGCCCTCGGCCAGAACCAGAACCGCGGTTACCAGCTCTGCATCAAGCACACGAATGAGAAGGGCGGAGTTCTGGGGCGGAAGGTCGCATTGGCTTGGTACGATGACCGGTCCGAACCCACCGTCGCGGTTGGCCTCTACGAGAAGCTCATCACACAGGAGAAGGTGGACTTGGTCCTGGGGCCATATGGCACGCCTATCACCGACGCGGTGGCCAACGTGACCGAGAAGTACAAGATGCCGATGGTGACGCACGCCGCCACCACGTCCATCTTCAAGAAGGGGCGGAAGTTCATCTTCATGGTGTACCCTCCCGGTGAGGTGTACTTCGAGGGTTTGATCGACCTGGCCGCCCGCAAGGGACTCAAGACAGTGGCCATCATCCACGAGGACACCGCTCTCCCCACGGCGATCGCCCAAGGGGCCCGGGAGCTGACCAAGCAGAAGGGGCTTCGGCTAGTCTTCGCTGAAGCGTACCCCCAAGGGCAGGCCGACTTTTCGGCAATCCTGCGCAGGCTGGGAGCCCTGAATCCCGATGTGCTGGTGGCGGGCACCTACTTCGAAGACGCCGTTGCCATCAGCCGGCAGATGAAGGATATCGGCGTGAACCCCCGTATGTACGGCGTCACCATCGGCGGTGACCTTCCGAAGTTCCACGAGACGCTCGGACCTACGGCGGAGTTCGTCTACGGCCCCACGCCGTGGGTGCCTGAGCTGGTGACACTCCGGGCCGGGGGCTTGGTTCCCATCGCCCGCGAGTATCCGGGGGCCAGGGAGTTCGTGGAATCCTACAGGCGGGAGTTCCCTGGGGCGGATTTATCGTATCACTCGGCGGCCGGCTACGCGATTTGCGAGATCCTCGTCGAAGCAACCAAGCGAGCCGGCGCGCTGGATGGCGCGAAGATCCGGGATGCGATCCTGAAGATGAATCTGAACACCGTCTTCGGGGCCTTCAAGATCGACCAGGACGGGTTTCAGATCGCCCACAAGATGCTGATCTTCCAGTGGCAGGACGGCAGGAAGGTCATCGTCTGGCCCGAGGAGCTGGCGCCCGACAAGCCGCGCTTCCCCACGCCACCGTGGAGTCAGCGCCCGTGAGCAACACCGGAAAGGTCTTTGCCGTCGCTGGCGGGTCGCGTATGAGGCGCCCGGACAGAACCAGCTCCGCGGCTACCAGTCAGCGCCCGTGAGCAAGGTCGGGGAGCTCTTGGTCATCGCCCTCGTCGCAACGCTGGCGACGGCGGTCGCACTGGTCTCTCAGCGCAGCCGCCGATCCGCATCGGCGCGACGCTCTCCCAGACCGGCGCGTTTGCAACACACGGCCAAGGCATTCTCCGCAGCTACCAGCTTTGCGTGAAGCACACGAACGAAAAGAGCGGCGTGATGGGGCAAAAGCTCGAGCTGGTCGTGTACGGCGACCGATCGGACCCCGCCACCGCCGCCCGTCTCTACGAACACCTCATCAACCGGGACAAGGTGGATCTGGTGCTCGGTCCCTACAGCGCGTTCATCGCCGACGCCGTGGCCGACCTGACCGAGAGGCACAAGATGCCGTTGGCGGCACCCGTCGCCGCGGCCACGCCTATCTACCGGAAGGGGCGGAGGTTCCTCTTCAGTATGTTTCCCCCTGGGGAGTTCCAGCTAGAAGGGCTCTTCGACAACATGGTGTGGCCGGTGACCCTGGCGATCAAATCGAAGTCCGCGTCGGAGACTACGGCGAGGCCACTCTCTTCGGCCGCCGCTTCCCACAGAGGCCGAACGCCACGGCCCGGGGCGGGATCGCCTACAGGGTGAACTCCGCACTCGCCACAGCGATCGGTCCGGCGGCGACTAACATCTTCTTGCGGGAGTCGACCTGGGCGTTGAACGCTTCCAGAGTCCTGGCTCCTAGCAGGGAGAGATCGCCGGGCTGGGCGAAGACGACCTCGTTCACGGTCTTGAACTCGCCGCACTCGATGACGGCCATCCCCACGTGCCGGGTCACGTACTGGCCGTTAGCCATCACGAAGAGCTGGTCTCGCTTGAAGGTTTCCACGCCGGCTGATCGAAGATCAACTTCAGGGAGCCACGTCATCTCGGCGCCGGTATCGGCCATGACCCGGCGAAAGCTCTTCCACCGCGGTCGCCGACCCGGTCTCGTGACCCGTACGTCGACCGTGAACACGCCCATGCCCTTGGCATTATATGGGCGTTCGCCCGTGTCGCGCCCGTGGTCGGCGCATTTGGTACAGTCTCGGGCAAGATGAAGGACGTTCTCCGCGCGTCCGGGGCGCTTGGGGGGGTGGCGCTGCTGGCGGCGCTCGCACTGCTAGCGGGCGATGCCGGCGCGCAGGCGACTCGCCGCCCCTACCGCATCGGGGTACTCAACGAGGCATGGGCGGCGAATCACCCTACTGTCGAGGGCCTCAAGGCAGGGCTCCGCAACCTCGGGTTCGAGGAAGGACGGGACGTCGCCTTCGACATCCGGTTCACAGAGGGCAATCCCGAGGCGACGGTGACGGCCGCCTCCGCTCTGGTCGGGGCCGGCGTGGATCTCCTCTTCACCAGCAACGAGGCGGCGACGCAGGCCGCGAAGAGCGCCACCCAGAAGATCCCTATCGTCTTCACCCTGGTGGGGGATCCCGTCGCCGCGGGCATCGTCGCCAAGCTCGCGCAACCGGGAGGGAACCTGACCGGTGTCTCCAGCCTCACGACCGAGCTGGTGCCCAAGCGCCTGGAGACGCTCAAGACGCTCGTCCCGTCCGTCCGTCGGGTGTGGGCGGTCTTCTACGCGGACGACCCGTCGTCCATGGCCGCCGTGAGCAAGGCCGAGGAAGCCGCGACCAGGCTCGGACTGCTGGTACTGCGGCGACCGGTCCGCAGCCCTCCAGAGCTGGAGCGGGCCTTCGAAGAGATCCGGCCGGGGGATGCGCTCCTTCCTCCAGACATCGCAACGATGGACATCCCCGCCTCCATCTTGGAGGTTTCGTTGAAGTCGCGGATTCCGGCCGTGTTCCCGGCCAGCCTCTGGGTAGGGCACGGAGGTTTCGTGTCGTATGGGTCCGACTACCACGCCCAGGGCGTCCAGGCAGCGCGGCTGGTCGCCAAGCTCCTCCAGGGGGCGCGGCCCCAGGACCTCCCGGTCGAAGGGGCCGACAAGATCGATCTCGCCGTCAATCTGAAGACCGCTGCCCTCCTCGGCGTTACGGTGCCTCGGAAGGTGCTCCTCCGCGCCGACGTACTGCGCCGATGAGCCTGCCGAAGCGTGAGGTCGAGGGGCGCCACGGGTTTCCCGGGGCGCGCCGAGGGCTGGGGGCTCCGCGGGGCCGGCTACTTCGGAAGTACATCGTCGTCATTCTCCTGTTGGTAGGCGGGGTGCTGGTACTCAGTAGCGCGGTCGATCTCTACTTCTCCTACCAGGAGACCAAGACGGCGCTCATGCGTCTCGAGCGCGAGCAGGCGGTGGCCGCGGCGGCGAGGATCGAGCGCTTCGTCCAGGACATCGAGCGGCAGGTGCGCTGGACGACCCAGGCCGCGTTCGCCGAGCCGGCGGCGGCGTCCGAGCAGCGTGAGATCGACTACTTGCGCCTGCTCCGCAACGTCCCGGCCATCGCCGAGATCCGGCACCTCGACGCGTCCGGCAAGGAGCAGCTCCGCGTGTCGCGGCTGGCGCTGGATGCGATCGGGAGCCAGGAGGACTACTCCCAGTCGCCGAAGTTCGTCCTGGCCAGAGCCGGCGTGACGTACTTCGGCCCCGTGTATTTCCGGAACGAGTCCGAGCCCTACATGACCATCGCGGTGCCCACTGGCGAATACGGCGTCGAGGTCACGGTCGCCGAGGTCAATCTCAGGGCCATCTGGGACGTGGTCTCTCAGATCCGGATCGGCAAGGCGGGGTACGCGTATGTGGTCGACTCGGTCGGCCACCTGGTCGCCCACCCGGACATCAGCCTCGTGCTCTAGAAGCGTGACCTCTCCGGCATGCCGCAGGTCCGCGCCGCACGTTCTGTGCGGCCGGGAGCCGCGGACGAAACCGACGGCATGATCGCGACTGGACTCCAGGGCGGGCGGTTCCTCACTGCCTACGCTCCCATCGCCCCGCTCGCGTGGCTCGTCTTCGTCGAGCAGCCGCTGGGCGAGGCGTTCGCGCCCCTTCAGGCGTCCATCACCCGTAGCGCGCTCCTGGTCGCTCTTGGTCTCGTGCTGTCAGTGCTCGCCAGCGTGCTGCTGGCCCGACGCATGGTTGCACCCATCCGGGCCCTGCAGGCCGGCGCGGCCCGGATCGGCGCGGGGGAGCTGGCCCATCGAATCCAGGTCCGGACCGGCGACGAGCTGGAGGCCCTGGGCGAGGAGTTCAACCGCACGGCGGCGCACCTCGAGGAGTCGTACGCCAACCTCGAAGAGAAGATCGAGGCGCGGACGCGGGAGCTGGCAGGACTGGTTGAGCGCCTCCGCGCGATGGCCGAGACCAGCCAGACGGTCAGCTCCACGCTCGATCTTCAAACGGTCCTGGCCAGTATCGTCGCCCACGCGGTGAAGCTCGTTGCCTGCGATGCCGGCGCGATCTACGAGTACGACGAGGCCAACGAGCAGTTCAACCTCCGGGTCACCTATCAGACCGAGGAGGAGCTGCTTGCGGTCCTGCGCGCCATGCCGCTCCGACTCGGGGAAGGGGCGCTCGGGAGAGCCATCGCCACGCGGGAGCCGGTCCAGATTCCCGATCTTGGCGCGGCCGGGGCCTACGAGGGACGACTGGCTGACCTGCTGCTGCGGAGCGGGTTCCGGGCGCTGCTGGCAGTGCCCCTCATCCGCGAGGATCAGATCGTGGGCGGGCTGGTGGTGCGCCGGCGCGCGGCCGGAGAGTTTCCGCCTGAGCTGGTGGATCTCCTGCGGACCTTCGCCTCCCAGTCGACCCTCGCTATCCAGAACGCGCGGCTCTTCCGCGAGATCGAGGACAAGAGCCAGCAGCTCGAGATGGCCAGCCGTCACAAGTCGCAGTTCCTGGCCAACATGAGCCACGAGCTGCGGACGCCCCTCAACGCCATCCTGGGCTACACCGAGCTGATCCTGGACGGGATCTACGGCGAGGTGCCCGGCAAAGTGCGCGAAGTCATGGAGCGCCTGGAGATGAGCGGCAAGCATCTGCTCGGGCTGATCAACGACGTCCTCGACCTCTCCAAGATCGAGGCGGGCCAGCTGATGCTCTCCCTCGCGGAGTACTCGATGAAGGAGGTCGTCCACACGGTGGTGACGACCGTGGAGTCGCTGGCGGCCGAGAAGCGCCTCGCCCTCAAGGTCGCGATGGCGCAGGATCTGCCCCGCGGCCGAGGCGACGAGCGGCGGCTCACCCAGGTGCTCCTGAACCTTGTCGGCAACGCGCTCAAGTTCACCGAGGAGGGCGAGGTGCGCATCGAGGCCGGACTGACTGACGGTGCGTTCGTGGTGGCGGTGTGCGACACGGGCCCGGGGATCTCGGAGGCCGACCAGAGGAAGATATTCGAGGAGTTCCAGCAGGTGGACAGCTCGTCGACGCGGAAGAAGGGGGGGGCCGGCCTGGGTCTGGCCATTGCGCGGCGAATCGTCGAACTGCACGGTGGGCGACTGTGGGTCGTGTCGAGCCCCGGGCAGGGCTCGACCTTCACGTTCAGGCTGCCCGCGCGCGTCGAGCACCAGGCGGCCCTCTCGTGAGCCGGCGCATCCTGGTCATCGAGGATCATGAGGACAATCGCCGTATCCTGCGAGACCTCCTCGAGCACGCGGACTATGAAATGATCGAGGCCCATACTGGCGAGGAGGGCATCGCCCTCGCCGAGAGCGAGCGCCCGGACCTGATCCTCATGGACATCCAGCTCCCCGGTCTCGATGGCTACGAGACGACGCGCCGGATCAAGGCCAACCCACGGCTCTCGCGGATCCCGATCGTCGCGGTCACCTCGTACGCGCTGAGCGGCGACGACCGCAAGGCGTTCGAGGCGGGGTGCGATGCCTACGTGACCAAGCCGTTCAGCCCGCGGGCGCTGCTGGCGAAGATCCGCGAGTACGTTCCGTGAGATCGCCGCCGCGGATCCTGGTCGCCGACGATAACCCGATGAACGTGGAAATCTTACAGATGCGGCTGGCGGCGCAGGGCTACGAGATCCTGACCGCCGGCGACGGCGAGCAGGCGCTGACTCTCGCGCGGGAGGCGAACCCCGACCTCGTCCTCCTGGACGTCATGATGCCGGGGCTGGACGGGCTCGAGGTGTGCCGGCGCCTCAAGGGCGACACCGCGTTGCCGTTCATGCCGGTCATCCTCGTCACCGCCAAGGCCGATCCCCAGGACGTGGTCGCCGGCCTCGAAGCGGGCGGTGATGAGTATCTGACCAAGCCGGTGGACCACGCGGCGCTGGTCGCGCGGGTCAAGTCGATGCTCCGCGTCAAGGCTCTGCACGACACGGCCCAGGAGCAAGCCGCGCGGCTCGAAACCCAGGCCGCCCAGCTCGCCGACTGGAACCAGAGCCTCGAAGCTCGAGTCCAGGAGCAGGTCGACCAGCTCGAGCGGCTCGGCCGGCTCCGGCGCTTCTTTTCGCCCCAGCTCGCAGAGCTGATCATTACAGGCGGCGCCGGTGATCCCCTCAAGACCCACCGTCGTGACGTCACGGTCGTCTTCGTCGATCTCCGGGGCTATACGGCGTTTGCCGAGGTGGCCGAACCCGAGGAGGTCATGGGCGTCCTCCGGGAATATCACGCGGCCATGGGCGCGGAAATCCTGGCCCACGAGGGGACCCTGGAGCGGTTCGCCGGCGACGGGATGATGATCTTCTTCAACGACCCGGTCCCGGTGCCGAACCCTGCCGAGCGCGCGGTACGCATGGCGCTGGCGATGCGCACACACATGGCGGAGCTCAGCGCCGCCTGGCGGAAGCTCGGCCACGACCTCCAGATCGGGGTCGGCATTGCCAACGGATTCGCCACCATCGGCGCCATCGGCTTCGAGGGACGCTGGGACTATGGGGCCATAGGGACGGTCACCAACCTGGCGGCCAGGCTCTGCGGCGAGGCGAAGCCGGGGCAGATCCTGGTCTCGCAGCGCGTGCTGGCGCCGATCGAGGATCTCGTGGAGACCGAGTTCGTGGGAGAGCTGGGGCTGAAGGGGTTCAGCCGCCCGGTGTCGACGTTCAACCTGGTGAAGCTGAAAGCATGATCCGTGTCGCTCCGGAGGGCCTGAAACCGTTCCCCCGTTTCAGGCCAGGGCCTTCACCACGAAGCCGTAGCGGAGATTGGTTCGCCCCGGACCTTCGCGCTCGTAGTCGGCCCGCGCGAGCGCGATGCGGTCGCTGGTGAGCTTCGCGCGAAGCTTGGCGTCGTACCTGTAAAGCCGCGCCGAGTTCTCACCGAAGATGGCCTGCTTGGTCGGGCCATCGGCCGGCCCCAGCGCCGGGAAGCCGTATTTCTTTTGCATGTCCCCGGGGATCTCCAGGCGCCGCATCGCCTCGATCTGCCACTGGGGGGCGCCGGTCCAGATGGCGTCGGTGCCCCAGACCACGTGATCGGCCCCCAAGCCCTTGACGAGCATGCCCATCATGGCGGCGCACAGGCGCGGTTCGGCCACCGTGCTCTGCGCGAATATCTGGCCGAGGTCGCCATAGACGTTGCTGACCCCGTACTTGGCGGGAATCTCGGCGAGATCGGTCACCCAGTCCACGCGCCCCGTCTTCTCGAATTGAGCCCAGCCATTGTTCCACTCGCCGCCGGTGAAGCGGAAGGCGGAATGGTAAATGATGAAGTTCAGCTGGGGCCAGTCCTTGGCTGCCTTGCCCACGTCGCGCACGTCGGCGTGGTCGACCAACTGGGGAAAGTTCTTGGTCGTGGAGTAGGGGTAGAGTCCCTTGTGTACGCAGACGTTGACGAGTCCCGCCTTGGCCAGCTTCTCGTAGAAGGGGTAGAGCAGCTTCTCGTCGTCCATGCGCCAGGGGTGCTTCGAGAGTTGCTTGTTGGTGTTGTCGCCCACCGTGTAGCCCTTGAACGAGTCGGGCTTCAGCTGGGTGATGGCCTGGTCCACCGCCTCCATCCACCCCGGCGTGCCGGGCATGAAGATGGCGTGCGACATCAGGCGCCGAGAGCCGGTGAGCTGGTTGACCTTGGCCCGCGCCTCCGCCTTCATCTCGTTGGTGAGGAACCAATCACGCGGCTCCTCCGAGCCGGAACCGGAGATGAGGGCGACCTTGGTGTCGCTATCGAAGTAGATTTCTTTGAAGTAGTTGGCGAACTTCAGATCCTCGATGGTCTGGGGCTTGCCGGCCAGGGCCGGATTCCAACCCGCCTTGCCCACGGCCTCGCGCGAGCGCACGAAGCCCTCGAGCCGCGTGTCGTCGCGCAGGAAGTGAGTGTGCATGTCCATGATGAACTGGCCCGCCAGCCCCTTGGCCCGCTCGTTGGCCATGTCCGGGCTGGCCGCCTCTGCCGAGCTGACGCCGAAGATCGGACCGTAGACGTCGTTCATGGCCACGAAGGCCGCCGCCATGCCGGCGGCGGTCTGAAAAAACGCGCGGCGGCTGAGGCCCTGGTGCTTGGCGAGCCTGGCGCCGAGTTCCTTGATGCGCGCCTCGACCTGCTTCTGCTTCGCGGTCTGGGGCAGGGGAGTGAATTCGTCGCTGGAAACGAACTGGGTGGGAATGGGCGACGGGAAGGATGACGTCTCCGCGGGCAGCAGCGTCTCGAGCTGGGTCGGGCCGAGTGGCGACATGACGGTCTCCTTTAGTCGGCGATTATAGTGCGTGCGCATCGATTCGCTCTTCGCTAGTGGCGACGACCCAACTCACCCATTCGCCCCTTGGAAGCGTGGTTCAGTCTTGACCGTCAGGATGCCGGGGAGGGCGAGCGCCGCGGGGAAACGGACGCCGACGAATCCGCTGGTATCGGCCCACCAGCCCGCTCCGAGCTGGTCCGGCCCGGCCAGCCGCGGCAGCTCCCCATGCCCGGCGACCGTGACCGTTGTCGGCGGATCCATCCGGAGCCGCACCAGGTAGCGGCGCCCGAAGGGCACAAGTGACCGATCACCGCGAGCCTCACCGATCCGTACCGTCACGCCCCCAGGGCTGCTCACGCACTCGAACGTGGTCAGCGCGTACTGCCCGCGGCGGTAGGCGTTGGTGCGCCCGTCGTCCTCGTAAAGCTCGAAGCGTGAAGCGCCATCGGGATAGACGAGGAGCGTGATCTCGTCCAGAGGCCGCTCCCTCGTATGCTGGACCAGTGGCCCCATGGGCACGATGGCACCGGCCCGGACGAACAGAGGCAACCGATCCAAGGGCGTCTCCACTGTGATGCCTACCGGGCCCTCGTGGCGGGCGCCGGTCCAGAAGTCGTACCAGGCGCCTCCCGGAAGGTAGACCGGCCATGCGGTGGCGCCCTCACGCGTGACGGGCGCCACGAGCAGGTCGTCGCCCCACAGGAACTGGTGACCGAGTCCCCACACACAGGGATCGTCCGGGTAATTCATGACGAGTGGCCGCATCAACGGGAGCCCCTGCTCGTGAGCCTGCCACGCTAGCGTGTACGTGTAGGGCAGCAGCCGGTAGCGCAGCTCCGCGTATTGCCGGCAGATCGCCTCGACCGTGCTCCCATGCGCCCACGGCACATGCTCGCGCCACACCCAGCCGTGCGACCGGAAGATCGGACTGAAGGCGCCGAGCTGAAACCAGCGCGCGTAGAGCTCCCCGCTCTCCGGGATCGGATGAAAGAACCCGCCCACGTCGGTTCCCCAGTACGGGATCCCCGACAATCCCGTGTTCAGCCCGAGGGGGATTTGTGCTTCCAGTGTGGCGAAATCGTTGTTGATATCGCCCGACCAGCACGTGGCCCCGAATCGCTGCATCCCGGCGGCCCCCGACCGGCACAGCAAGAACACCCGCTGATCGGGCCGATCGGTGGCCTCGCCCTCGGCAAACGCCTGGTGACGGAATCGATCGTAGATGTTGTGGAGGAGCCTTCCGCTGCCACCGTGCAAGGCAGACCCGGCCGGTGGACCTTCGCCGCCATCGAGCCACCATCCGGCCACCCCAAGCTCGGCCAGCTCGCGGTGGGCCGACCACCACCACGCGCAGGCGGCCGGGTTGGAGAAGTCGATATAGCGCTGTCCTTGGCGATAATTGGTTCCCATCGCACCCGCGCGCTCGTAGCCCTCGGCTAAGAGATAGCCGCGCGACTCCGCCTCCGTGAAGAGTGGAGAATCTTCGTGGAGCACGGGGTACTCGTGAGTAATGACCTGGAAGTGCTGCGCGTGCACCTCTCGGAGGAGCGCCGCCGGCTCCGGCCACAGCACGGGCTGGAATCCGAGATGGCCGACACCGCGGTTCCAGCCGAGAGCCTGGCCGTAGCTCGAGAGATAGATCAGGCCGTCGCAGGGTATCTGCTTCTCGCGCAGGGAGCGGGGTAGCTGGCGCAGCTCCGCCGTGTCGAGGAAGTGGCGGGTCGACTGCAGATATCCGAGGGCCCAGCGCGGCGGCAGCGGAGCGCGCCCGAGCAGTTCGGCCACCTCGCGCATCACGCCCCGCAGGTTCCCGCCCTGCAGGAAGTACCAGGCGAGTGTTCCCGCCTCCGCCGTGTAGACGATGCGGACGCCGGACTCCGACCGCCCGACGGCGATGGCGGCGTCGCCGGGATTGTCGAAGAAGAGCGCATAGCCCCGGTTCGACACGAGGAGGGGCACGCCCATGTCCGAGCCAGGCCCGTGCCCGATGTGCGTATTCCAGAGCTGGCGGGTGATCCCCAGCCGATCGAGCGGGCCGCCTCCCTGGCCGAGACCGTAGAAATGTTGCTCGCCCGCGAAGGCCAAGCTCACCCGAAGACGGAAACCCCCCGACCCGTCGCCCACTGGCTCCGCAAGCATACCGGCCTCGGCAGACTCCCGCAGGAGCCAGTCCCCGTGTGGATCGAGGAAGGCGATGCGCAGGGGCAGCGGCGCGACCTCCACCTGGAGATCCGACGTCACCAGGCGCACGGGCTCGCCATCCACGACCTCGAATGGCGCGGGGGGCCAATCACGATCGGCGACATAGGACGGCCCGACCACGTGCCCCGGTGGTTTCAGCGCGATCCGGACGATCCGAGAGCTCAGGACGGTCACGGCAACCCGGGACGCGCCGTGTGGAAACTCCAGGGTCGCCACGTTGGCTCGATCGAAGCACTTCACGTCACCCCGCCTCGACCCGCGGCAATTGGATCATCCCCTGGTGGGCGATTTGCGCCTGGTGCCGGGCGCTCCCAAGGATAGCCCACTCGTAGCCCGGTGGGCCGGGGGAGGGGGGCTCGTCACTCAACAGTGACGTCCGATTACCCAAGACATGCTCCCTCCCTTCACGAGGGCGACGGTGTTCACCGCGGCGAACCAACCTGTTGGAAGGAGGACAATGATGGGCTCGATCGTGAGGTTTCAGCAACCATGCGCCAAAGGGGTGGCGAAGCGCCTGGCGTGGGCGGGGCTGTTGATGGCGCTCCTGGCCAGTCCGCCGGCGGCCCTCGCCCAGTCGCCCAGGCTAGTCATTTACCCGGCGGGACAGGTATCGGACAGCGGCCCCGGGCCCATCATCGCCACGTTCGATGTGTCTGTGTTCTTTGACTATCCGGCGATTCAGTGCCCGACGAACAATCCCAACTGCAATGCGAAAACGGTGTCGGCCTGCGTCGATTATCACACCGTGGGGGAGACCGCCACCTCCGATCAGGATTTTCGCGCCAAGTCCGGTCGGTTGAGCAAGACGCTCACCTTTCAGCCAGGGGGGGATGATCAATCGGTCGGGACCATCGATATCGAGGTGATTGGCGACAGTGTAGTGGAGGGTATGGAGAGCTTCAAGGTCGTGATCACCAATCCGAGCGGGGAGCCATGCGTGAACGAGGCCAGTCTCCATACCTTCGAGGCCCGCGCGTTCATCGTCGATGGCGGGGCGAAGAAGCCTGATCTCACGATCTCCGACCTCAAGCTGATGAAGGGCTGCCAGATGCAACTCACGGTGAAGAATGCAGGCAGCGGCCCTGTGCCCGAGAGCGCATACGACAGGCAGCATGGGGTGGCCATCCAGATGCAGCGTGAGGGCCAGCCGTGGGGGGGCATCCGACTGGTCGGGGTCGATCCTGCCAAGAAGCTCATGACCCCGGGGGCATCGGTCACCTATGTCTGGTTTCCGAACGCCGCCAACCTGAAGCTCAAGCCTGGTGCCAACGTGATGACGGTGACGGTGGACAAGAACAATGCTCTCGCGGAGTCCGCGGAGAACAACAACACGAGGACGGAGAACCTGGCCTGCCGGCGTTGAGGGTCGGCGACCTGACGCCGTCCCCACTGCCTACGTGAGCCCCTCATCACAAGCACGTGAGCGGGTGCAGGTCAGGGGTTGAGGAGCCGGTCGGCAAGACTGACGAGGCGGGCCCCGTCCAGGGCCCGCGACGGCGACAGCCAGCCCGCCGCGGGCCCGACATGGTGAAAGGTCCCCAGGATGACGGCATGGGCGTTACCCGCCGCCGCCAGCCGGAGGCTTTCGGTGAACGGAATGGACTCGTCGCCGGCGCCGTGGGCAATGAGCAGCCGCCCGGCCAGGCGGGGCATGACGGTGAGAGGAGAGAGGCTGTCGAGGGCGTGGGTCACGCGCGGGGACAGGTCGCCGAGGAGTCCGGGGACGGCCTCTTCCCGGCGGTTCACGACCAGATTGAAGACAGCGCGCCCCTCCCGGGAGAGCCTCTCCTCCAGGGCGCGGGTGTCGTCCGTCGGATTGGCCAGCTTGCGATCGGCAATGGCCTGGAGGATTGCACGCTCACGCTCAGCCTCGACGAAGGTGAGGAGGAGGGCGAGGAGCTTCCACCGATTGTATTCCTCTTGGCGGACCGCGTGGCGCTGCCCCCCGTGGTGATGGACACCGGTCGTGACGAAAGTGAGGACGTTGCGCAAATCGGCGTAGCCGCCAAAGGCGCCGACGAGGCGGAGTCCCGGCGAAGCCGCGGCCGCCAGCAGTGCGGGGCCGGCGCCGAAGCTGAAGCCAGCGAGGCCGATCCCTTCGGAACTGAGCCCGCGTAGATGGGCGAGCGCCGATCGCACGTCGTCGACTTCGCGCCCGCTCAGCCTGAAGGCAGTGAGCCCCGAGAACTCGGGCACGAGGACGAGCTGTCCCTGGGTGGCGAGAGCTCGGGCGAGGCGCGCCAGGTCCGGATGGCGGCGCCCCGCGGGCGATAGCCCGTGCACGAGCAGCAACGCTCCGGCCGGTCGGGAGGGTCGGTACAGATCGGCCTGAAGGGTGCGGCCGCCCCTGACCACGACCTCGATCGGATCGACCGTCGCCGCCCCGCGCGCAAACCCGAGGTGAACCCCGGTGGAAGGCAAGGCGAGCGTCAGCGCGAGCACCAGCGCCGGGCCGTACCGCGCGAGGACGACCACGGCGACCAGCACCGCCGCCAGCAGGCCGGCGGCAAGCCAGGACCCGGCGGTACGCCGAGTCACCCGCCGGCCAGCGGCACGCTCAACTGTCGCGCGAGCTGTTCGACTCGCTCCTCGTAGCGAGGCACCCTCAGCGTGCGGAAAAGCGTGCGGGCCTCTTCGAGATGCGCGCGGGCGGCCTCTGGGCGGCCGCAGGCGTGGGCGAGCTGGGCCAGGTCCATGCGGACGCGCCCCATTCCGTAGCGAGACTCGAGCGACGTCATCGCCGCCAGCGCCTGATCGAGACGGTTCTGGGCCAGATCGAGGTTGCCGTCGGTATGCTCGATCAGTCCGAGTGTCCACTGGGCGGAGGCGCCCCCGAGGAGATAGTCGATGTCCTGGCTCATCGCCAACGCTGCGACTCCCGTCTCGCGAGCCTGGCCGATATGGCCGGTGGCCAGGTAAGCGGTGGCGAGAAGCTCCCGGAACGAGGCCTGGACCTGACGAGATCTGAACCGATCGGCAAGCGCGAGGGCCTGCTCGAGCATCGGGAGGGCTTGCGTGGGATCACCTTGGGCCAGGTGCGCCGCTCCGAGGTGCCCCAGGGCAAGCGCCCTTTCGAAGTCGTCCGGCGAGTGTTCGAGGGCTCGACGGCCGGCGGTGATCGCGACCTCCGCCTCGCCGAGAGTGGTTTGCACCATACACGAGAGGACCGCCGCATTGGCCCGCAAGCGCCGGTCGCCGAGGGCCGTGCCGATGGCGTCGGCGCTCGCCGCATGCTCCATGGCGGGTTCGAAGGCAGCCGTGAAGTGATACGCAGTCCCCAGGCAATAGTGCGCCATCCCGAGGGCGGCTCGCTCGGGAGTTCCGTCGAGCAGTGCCACCGCCCGGCACCCGTGCTCGACGGCGACTCGAAGCTGGCCGGCGAAGCAGCTCTCCAGGGTCAGCGCGATGTACACCAGGCCCAGGGTGACGCGATCGCTGGACCTGCTGGCATTCTCCAGCGCCAGCGGCCCGGTCTGCGCGGCCCGCCGCCGGTCGCCCAAGAAGGTGTACGCAGTGGTAAGCCAGTAGTAATAGGTTGCGGCCCGTCGAGGGTCGCGGAGCGCGTCAAGACGCTCCCGATGAGGAACGAGCAAGTCCAAGACGTCCTGGAACCGCCCGAGGTAGTACAGCGACTCCGACTCCCTGATCAAGAGCTCGAACCTGCGCGGTTCCCGCCCTCGGGAGGGCAGCGCTTCGACCCGGGCGAGGGCGGTCTGAAGGGCAGTGACGGCGTCGGCGTGCGCGAAGCTGCGCGCGGCCTTCTCGGCCTGGCGCGTCAGATACTCGACGGCTTTGGGCGCCTCCGACGTGCGCGTGTAGTGGTAGGCGAGGCGGTCGTACACCTGCTCAAGCCGGTCGGCGTAGAGGCTCTCCAGCGCGCGGCCAGCGGCGGCGTGCAGAGCCTGACGGCGTCCCGACAGAAGGCTGTCGTACGCCACTTCCTGCGTGAGCACGTGCTTGAAGAGATAGACGGGTTCGTTACCGCGGATCTCGTCATAGAGGAACTCGAGCCGCCGGAGCTCGGCCAGGTGCAAGGGTAACGTGTCCCGATCGTTCCACAGAGCGTCCAGGAGGCGGGCCGGAACGCTGCGCCCGAGGACGGAGGCCGTCTGCAGGAGCCGCTTGGGATCGGCGGGGAGGCGGTCGATTCGCGCCATGAGCACGCCTTGGATGGTATCGGGGACGGCGGCGACGGTGTCCTGGCCTCCCACCTCCAGGATGGCTCGTGACAGCTCCTCCAGAAAGAAGGGGTTTCCCTCCGCCTTCTCGAGGATGACGCGCTCGAGCGGCTCCGGCACTTCTTCGGCTCCAAACGTCGAGCGTAGCAGCACGTGGTCCTCATCGGGCGACAGCGGAGGCAGCGCGATCTGAGTCGCGTAGGATTTCGAAAGCCAGCTGGGCTGGTGGCCGGGCCGATAGGTGGCGATCAGCAGGAGCGGGGCTCCGGCCAGATGCTCGACCAGGCTCGCCAGATACTCCTCCGAGGTGCGGTCGATCCAGTGAAGATCCTCGACCGTCAGGATGAGGGGCCGGCGCCAGCTGCCGCGAAGCGTCCATTGCCGCAGGGTCTCGAACGTGTGCGCCTTGACCGTCTCCGGGCTCAGCTCCTCGAGCGCATCCGTTGTCTCCTTCACGCCGAGCAGGCGGAGGAGATAGGGCATGTTCTCGGCAGCGTCCACGCCGACCTCCTGAAGACCAAAGCAAAGCTTGCTGACGATGCCCTCCGGCGTGTCGGCATCCGCGATGCCACAGTTCTGGCGGACGACGTCGAGGACGGGCAGGTAGGGGATGCTCGTCCCGTAGGAGAGGCAGCGGCCTTCGAGGTAGGTGAGGGCACGACCGCCCAGGCTCAGTCGAAACTCGTGGAGGAGCCGGGACTTGCCGAGGCCGGGCTCACCAGAAATGCCCACCACCTGCCCCTGCCCGCGTTCCGCCTGGCTAAGCAGTGTTCTGAGAGTGGCCAGCTCGCGTTCCCGGCCCACGAAGCGGCTCAGCGCCCGATCGGCACGCGCCTCGAGCGGTGAGCGTCGAGGCCCCAGGCCCACGATTTTGTGGGCGCGAATCGGCGCCTTCCTTCCCTTGACGGTGACGGGCGCCATGGCTTCCGTCCGGACATGGGCGCCGACCAGCCGCAGGGTGGCCTCGCCGACCAGTACGGTTCCCGGCTCTGCGAGGTGCTGGAGCCGGGCCGCCACGTTCGTCGTGTCGCCCACCGCCGTGTAGTCCATGCGCAGGTTGTCGCCGATGGCCCCCACGATCACGCGGCCGGTGTTGAGCCCCATGCGCACCGGGAGCTCGGAGAGGTGCTCTCGAAGCTCGCGCTGGATCGCCCACGCCGCGAGCACCGCGCGCTGGGCATGATCCTCGTGAGCGATGGGCGCGCCGAAGAGGGCCATGAAGCCGTCGCCGAGAAACTGGTTGACCGTCCCCTCGTAGCGATGGATCTCTCTCAGGGCGAGCTCGAAGAATCGGCTGAGGAGCCCGTGCATGGCCTCGGCCCCGATGCGCTCGGCCACGGCCGTCGAGCTGACGAGATCGGCGAAGAGCACGGTGACCTGTTTGCGCTCGCCTTCCAGCGCGCTCTTGGTCGTGAGGATCTTCTCGGCCAGGTGCCGAGGTGTGTAGTTCCGGGGTGAGACGAACGCACCGGGCGCCGAGGCCGGCCCCAGAGACGCCCCGCAATCGCCGCAGAAGTGGTTCGACGCCGGATTGGCGCTGCCACACGCCGAGCAAACGAGGGCGAGCCGGGCACCGCACTCCCCGCAGAACTTGACGCCCCCGGCGTTGTCGTGCTGGCATCGGGGACACTTCAAGGTGACTGCCTCCCGCTGTGGCGAGCCTACGGTCTACCCGGGCAGGGGTCAAGGCTGGTCCTCCGCTCGTCTCCTCTGCTAGACTGCCGCGCAATCGCTGATAGGCCTCACGCGAGGAGGTTCTATTCAGTTGAATGAAGCCGACGTGGCCCGCCTCGCTGGACAGCTCGCCGCGGTATTTTTGGCCGCCGGGAATTACACGTTCTCGCCGAGTGCCGCGAGCAGCGTGGCCGGCCTCGCGCCTGCGTCAGGGGCCGAGCTGCACGACTTCGTCGACGAGGCCGGCTTCGCCGGCCTGGCCGTTCAGGCCGTGGGCTATGAGGAGGGCGCCGCCGATCCGAGAATCCGCGTGTACGTGACTCGAGGGCGCCGCCTCGAGGTCGAGCTGCCCCAAGGTGTCGGCGTGGTGGTGACCCGGGTTGGCAAAGTCGTCGTCAGGCCCGAAGCGGCCGCCACGGCCACCCATCGTGGCCTGGTGTTCGAACGGCGAGGCAGGATCGCGTGTGGAAGTTCCTGTGCGCCCGCGGGGGAGCCGCACACGGGCACCCTGGGCGCCCTGGTCACGAAGCGGTCCCGGAATGACCTCTATATCCTCTCGAACAACCACGTGCTGGCCGGGGGCAACCATGTCGCGGTCGGCATGCCCATCCTCGTGCCGAGCCCCGGGGATGCGAGTCCGACCACCCGTGCGCCGGCCGGGGTGGCGCGCCACGCCGAGATCTGCGAGCTGCGCAGCGGGGTGCCGGCCCTTGTCCCGGCCGGCCGGGAGGATCTCGCGATTGCCCGCGTGGACGACGCCGGCAAGGTCAGCTCCTGGCAAGGAGACCAGGATGGCTACGACACGCCCACTCGCACCGCGGAACTCCGCGCCGGGTTACCGGTGAAGAAGGTTGGCCGGACAACTGGCCTTACCACCGGTGTCGTCGAGGCGCGCATCCATACACCGTTCGCGTTGCCCTATCGGTGTCGGCTGTTCAACGCGGTAGTATGGTTGCAGGACGCGTGGACTGTACGGACGAACTCCAGTGACCCCTTCGCCCTCCCTGGTGACTCGGGAAGTCTGGTGGTGACCGACGACGGAGAAGCGGCGGCGGGTGTCGTCTTCGCGGCGTCGACGCCAGACGGAGAGCTGGGTTACATCATCCCGATGAATCATGTCGTGCAGCAGTTCGGCGGGCTCACCCTCGTGGGGCGACACAACGTGTGACGCCGAAGATGACCGTCGAGCAGGCGGCCGACCTCCTCAACCACAAGCTGGAGGGCGCGCCTGGATTCGTGGCGATCGGCGTCGGGGAGGAGCGCGGCCAGCAGAGCCTCGTCATCTACGTCAGATCCCTGAACCGAGACCTGGCCCGTCTCGAGCGCGAGGGCTGGGAAGGGTATCCGGTCGTCATCAAGAGAACAGGACTCCCCAGACCGCTGACCGGCACGCGACGGTAGCCAAGAGGAGGATGCGAAATGGCCCATGCGTTTTGTCCAGGTTATGGGAACGAGCCGTTCCGCTCCTTGGCCAGCGAATACCCGGAATCCGACGTCTACCCACCGGGGCAGTTCCGGACCGAGTGGGGGCCCATCTTCCACCGCGGGCGGTTGGACGGGACGGCGCGCATCGTGATCATCGGCCAGGACCCGGCCCAGCACGAGGCGGTCGTCCGACGCATCCTGGTGGGCGAGGCAGGTCGCCGGGTGCAGGGCTTCCTGACCAAGCTCGGGATCACGCGAAGCTACGCCTTTGTAAACGCGTTTCTCTACAGCGTGTTCGGGAGTGTACGGGCCCAGACCCGACGTGATCCGCGGCTGGTTGGCTATCGAAACCGCTGGTTGGACGCGCTCTTGCTCAATACACACGTCACGGCCGTTCTGGGTCTTGGCGATGCAGCGGCCGAGGCCTGGCAGATGTGGAAGGAGACTTCGTCGGGACAGGCCTTCACGGGGACCTTCGCGCCGGTGACTCACCCCACCCAGCCAGAGAGTTTCTCGAAGGGTGACAGAACAAAGCTGGCCCAGGCGACGAAGAGGCTCCTGGGTAACTGGAACGTCGGCCTGCAGACGCTGGCGCCGGCCATCACGCACCCCGACTCCCCGGCCCCGCTCGTCCTGTTCGGCGACGCCTGGGCCAATGGGGACCGTCTTCCCGTGCCGGAGTTAGATTTCCCGGCGGGCCTACCCGCCTGGATGCACGAGCAGGATGGCTGGGCTCGACGGGCAGGCCCGGATGTCCTCGCGAAGCGCCGCAACATCACGATCACGGTGCCGAAGGGCATCGTCCAGTGAGCCTCCCTGCGCGGGCATGGTGGCCGTTGACGGGGAGCGTCGTCCGCGCGCGGGGCGGACCCATGCCGGCCGCCCTGACCAGAGGAGGCCCCATCGACCTAATGACGGGTCCGCCCCTGGCGCTGGCAGGGCGGGTGGTCACAATGGACGATGCCTTCACCGTCAAGGACGACGCGATTGTCTACATCGACAAGGGCCGCATCGTCGCTGTCCAGGACCGCGCGGCGCCCGCCCCCCCGAACTTCGGTGGAGTCGCCGTGGTGGAGACGGCGGGAACGCTGTTTCCCGGATTGATCGATCTGCACAATCACCTGAGCTACAACGCCCTGCCCCTGTGGGCCCCGGTGCCGAAGCGTTACGCGCATCGTGGCCAGTGGCCCGACCACCCCGACTACCGCAAGCTGATTTCCGGGCCCATGACCGTGGTCGGCGAGCACCGCGACGCGAATGGCCAGCCGTCGCTCGTGTCTGCCCTCGTGCGCTACGTCGAGTGCAAGTGTCTGATGGGTGGCGTCACCACCAGTCAGGGGATTCGCCTGGCCAGCAACGCTGGCATCCAGCGCTTCTATCGTGGGATCGTGCGCAACGTCGAGCAGACCGACGAGCCCGACCTGTCCGAGGCCCAGGCGCGCATCCCGGACATCGCGGCCAAGGACGCGCGGGCCTTCCTGGGGCGGCTCTCGAAGGAGGACAGCTGTTTTCTCCTGCATCTGAGCGAGGGGGTGACGGCGTCGGACGCCGCCACCTCGCCGGCGCGCCGTCATTTCCTGGCGCTCGAGGTGGCGCCGGAGCAGTGGGCCCTCAACGACAAGTTCGCGGCAATCCATGCCGCCGGACTGCTCCCTGAGGACTTCGCGGTTCTGGCGGACCACCAGGGGAGCATGGTGTGGTCACCGTTGAGCAATCTGCTCCTCTATGGTGGGACGGCGCGGGTCGAGGCGGCCCGCGCGGCCGGAGTCCCGATCGGGCTCGGCGCCGACTGGTCGCCCAGTGGCAGCAAGAACCTGCTCGGCGAGCTGAAGGTGGCCTTTCTCTACAACCAGCACGCCCTGAACGGCCTGTTCAGTGCGCGGGAGCTGGTGGCGATGGCAACCCGCGACGCCGCCCGCATCCTCAAGTGGCAGCGCGCCCTCGGCACGCTCGAAGCCGACAAGCGCGCAGATATCCTGATCGTTGACGGCATCGGGGGTGACCCGTACGACGCGCTGATCCGGGCCAAGGAGACGTCGATCAGACTCGTGATGATAAACGGGGTCGCGCGCTATGGCCTGCCCGAGGTCATGGCCGAGCTGGTCCCGTCCGACCAGACGGTCCGCGTCGGGGGTCAGACGCGCCGGCTGTTCCTCCGGCAGGGGACGGCCGATCCGGACGTCGCGGCCGTCTCCCTGAGCACGGCGACGACACGGCTACGACAAGCGTTCCGGGACGTCAAGAAGTTGGCTCGCGCCCTCGAGCGGGCGAGGGCCATTCGCCGTCGCCCGGTCGCTGCCCTCGACGTGGCGGCGCCCCCAGTGTGGACGCTCGCCCTCGACGAGATTAGCGATACCGGCGTCGATCTGCGGCCGCGCCTGCCCCTGGCCGGCCCGCGCGATTTCACCGGCCCGAAGGTCATCGCCCGCGGCGTGACGGCGCGGGCCTCCGTACCGCTGTCCGAGATCCTGGAGCCGATCAAGCTCGACCCCCTCACCGTGGCCAACGACGACGACTTTCTGACGCAGATCGCCGCCCAGCCGAACGTCCCGGCGCCCATCCGGGCGGGGCTGGCGAGCCTCTACTGAGCGGCGTGCCAGCGACGGGGCGCAAGGGCCTTCGACGACGCGGCCTCGCCCTCTTGACGTCGATCAGAATCGCGCCGCGTCGTCGTCCTATGAGAGGTCGCGCGGGAATAGCCGGGGCCGGCCCTTGATCGCGCCTGCGCCGAAATGCCTGAGGTCGTGGGTGGCGATCGCCTCCGCGCCCAGCCTCTCCGTGATGACAACCACCACCCCGTCAACCAGTCCCAGGCGCAAAGCTCGATACTTCGCGCAAAGGTCGCGCGCTCGGTTCAGATCGCGCTTGTCGCCCCACTCGACTCCGTAGAGCCCGGACGCGAGATCGGCCAGGAACGCCTCCTCGGCTCGGGCGCCGCTCGAGGGTGTTCTCTCGCATGATTGCTCCATCAGGCCTTGAGATTCGCCAGAAGCGCCTGCAGGGCGCCGACCACGCGATCGATGACCTCGGGTTCGGGCATCTTGATCTTGAGGTAGCTCTGCCCCGAGCGGTCGTCGCGAACCCGCTCGAACACGGGCGAGGCCGCCCGCCCGTCCCCCAGACTCGTCCCTTGGGCCGCGGCGGACTGCGAGAGAAGGTCGAGGCCCATCCGGAGCAGTCCGCTCCACGGATCTGATGAGCGGCCGGCCGGCATGACGACCACATCAGCGTCGTCGTCCGAAACCGAGTCGTCCGCCGCCGGGCTGGCCGCGGCGGTCTCGGGAGGCTCCTCCGCCAAGGGCGCCGAGATGTTGGCGGTGACGCCCTCGACGCTCTCCATGAACCGCGTGAGGCGGCTGCCGCCCAGGAACACCTCGCGCTCGCCGCCGTCGAGGATGCCCGCGAAGAGCGAGCGCTTGAAGCCGAGCACCGAGAGCATCCCTTCCTCGATGGTGCCCTTGGCCACGAAGCTGATCACCTGCACCGGGCGGGTCTGTCCCAGCCGGTGCACACGACCGATCCGCTGCTCCAGCACCGCGGGGTTCCACGGCAGGTCCATGTTCACCACCACCGTCGCGTGCTGGAGGTTCAGGCCGACCCCGCCCGCGTCGGTTGAGAGGAAGGCGCGGCAGCGCGGGTCCTCGCGGAAGCGATCGACGAGGTCCTTGCGCTTGCTGCTCTCCACGCCGCCGTGAAAGAGCACATGACTCCAAGGCCGCCGCCCGAGGCGCCGGATGAGTACCTCGTGCATCCGGAGCCACTGGCTGAAGATGACGGCCTTGGTGTCCGGCCGCTCGAAGACCTCGTCCAGGAGCGTGGCCAGCTCGTCGGCCTTGGTGCCGTGGTCGGTGCGCTGGTCGAGCAGATACGTGCTGTCGCACGCCATACGCATGTTCTGGAGCGCGATCAGCAGCCGGCGCTGGTCGGCCTCCGACAGGAAGCGGTACCGCCGCCACTTCGCCACCAGCTTGCCGACGATCTCGCGATTGTCCTCGTGGTGCTGCATCTGCTGCGAGGTCATGGGCACGAAGAAGCGCTTCTCCAGGCGCTCGGGGAGCTGATGGAGGACCTCTGCCTTCCGGCGGCGGATGAGGATCGGCGCCAGCGTGGCCCCGATGCGATCCAGACCCCGGTAGCCGACGACCTTGCCGAACTCGTCCAGGGTCTGATGGTTGTGCAGAAAGCGGAACGTCGGCCCCAGCCGGTGCTGGTCGACGAACTGTACGATCGACACCAGCTCCTCCAGCCGGTTCTCCAGCGGCGTGCCGGTGAGCACGAGCCCGTAGGGGGAAGCGATTGTCTTCACGCTGCGCGCCGTTCGCGTGCTCCAGTTCTTGATGCGCTGCGCCTCGTCGAGGATCACGAGGTCCGGCGACAGAGCCGCGATCAAGTCGAGGTCACGATAGACCGTGTCGTAGTTGGTGATCGTGTAGAAGCTCTCGGCCCGGAACCCGTCCTCGCGCGCGCGCCGGAAGCCGCCGATCACCCGCGTGGGCCGGCCGATGGCCCGCGCGATCTCCCGGTCCCACTGGTGCTTGAGCGACGTGGGGCAGACGACCAGCACGCGCTCGACCCCGAAGTGACGGGCCATGATCTCCACGGTGGCGATAGCCTCGATGGTCTTACCGAGTCCCATGTCGTCGCCGATGATGCTGCGCCCGGCCCGGCCGGCGAAGAGGACCGCCTCCCGCTGGTAGTCGTAAAGCGGCACGCGGAGCAGGTCCTTGAACGCCGCACTCCTGATACCCTGCGGGAACGCCTCCGCGAGCGCCCGCTGCCGGCGCTCGGCGTCACGCACCTGGGCCACGAAGCCGAGGGCGTCCTCGGACGTCCGCAAGTCGGGATCGAAGCGCGCAGCCCGCGCGAGGAACTGCTCGAAGCGCGCGAACGCCTCCGCCCGCAGCGCGCCATCACCGTCGAAGTACTGCGCGGCCAGGCGCCGCAGCTCGGCGGGGGCCCCTGCGCGGGGCCGGAAGCGAACCTCGCGCCGGGCGCCGTACTGGAGGTAGATCTCGCTGTTGGGCGGCTCAAAGCCGCGGGCCAGCGCGGCCCGCGCTCCACGCCGGCGCTCCAGGCGACCCAGGGTGAACTCCACGTGCTTGCACGTCCCCAGCGCGTTCGTGGCGAAGTCGGGACAGGAGCAGAAGTTCTTGCCCGGCGCATCACCCCGGATCACCACGCGATAGCGGTTGCGCGTCTGAGGGTTGGTGACCTCGAACTCCGAAAAGATGGGCGGACCGTCTGTGCGCTTCAGGGTGAACGCCTGCTCGCGGCCAAACTGGCGGCGTAGCGCTCGCTGCCAGGCCTCAAGCGAGAGGTCGTCGGGCCGATGCAGCCGCGACAGCCGGCGGGCCGGAGGCGCGCCTCCACCGGCCGGCGTCGGGCGCCGTGACGGAACGCCCTTCATCAGGCGCGCATCCTAGCCGTAAACGGCGCGCCGCGCTCCCGGCCCGTGTCGTTGTCGACGCGACACATGAGCATGTATCGGCGTTCCTTTCCCTTCCAGTTCGTGGATACGTGAAAGCTGGCATGACGTAGCAACGCCCCACGGCGCTGACGCGGCGGGAGCCGACGTGGTGTCCGGCGGGACGGTCAGCATCGTGGGAGACGAACAGAGGCAACAGATTCTGGCTCTGGAGCGAGGGTTGATCGCGAGGAGCTGTGGGATCGCCTGAAGTCGTAGCTCAAACCGGGCCGCCCGCCGGAATCTCCTTGCCCCAGGGCTCCATGGCGGGCCGGAGCGGTGTGAACTCGCGCACCCGGCCTGCAACCTCCGCCAGGATGGTGTTGATGGTGGCCCGTTCGGCGGTCGAAAGCTCGAGATGCGCTCCCGCGTCGTTGGCGTCCACTTCGGCAGGCGTGCGGGCCCCAACCAGCGCCGTGCTGACCGCAGGGTGCCCGAGCACCCAGGCCAGGGCGATCTGGCTCAGAGGCACGCCGCGCGGCTCGGCGATTTCACGCCGGAGCCGCTCGACCACGCCGAGATTTGTCTTGAAGTTGTCGCCGCGGAAGATGGGTTGACCGAAGGCCACGCCGTTTCCGCGCCAGTCCCGGGCCGGGTCGAAGGCCGTGGCGACCGTGAAGGCGCCGGTGAGGAGGCCGTGACCGAGCGACCCATAGCCCATGACCCCGATGCCGTGGGTGGTGCAGAACGGGAAGGTCTCACGCTCCTGGCGCCGATCGAGCATGTGATAGCCCACTTGCAAGACGTCGATGCGCCGCGCGCGCATGCACTCGGCCATCATGGCCTCGGTGAAGTTTGAAACGCCAACGAAGCGGACGCGCCCCGACGCCACCACTTCTTCCAGGGCGCGCATGGTCTCCTCGAAGGGCGTGCTCGGGTCCGGCCAGTGGATGAGCAGCACATCCACCCAGTCGGTGCGCAGCCGCTTTAGGCTCGCGTCGACTTCGCGCAGGATATTGGCCCGGCTCGAATCGCGCAGGGGGCCGAGCTGCCCGGGCGGGGGGACCTTAACCCCACACTTCGTCACGAGAATGACGTCCTTCCGCCGCCCCTCGAGGGCGCGCCCCACGACGTCCTCTGAATGCCCGGCGCCGTAGGCCGGCGCGGTGTCTACGCAGTTCACACCCCGCTCGAGGGCGCGGTGGATGGCCTTGACGGCCTCGTCGTCCTCGATCGCTCCGTATCGATCGCCGGCCATCGGCCAGCAGCCGAAACCCACTGCAGAGACGGAAAGTCCAGTCCGGCCGAACGGGCGGTAGCGCATCGACGGTCTCCTCGGCTGGTGTGGATTCGCCTTCTTCAGTTCCCAACGCCTGCTGCTCCTGCCGCGCCCCACCATTGCGTTCCCCGGAGGCCAAAGTCAAGCGCCCAGACGGAGGCGCCCCTGGACTTACAATGGCTCCATGCGGCGAGAGATCGAGCGCTTGCTCAAGCAGGCGGACCGTGACCTCGACAACGCCCGGAAGAATCTGCCATCGAGGATCATGTGGCTCAGACTAAAGATCCGAAGCTAGCAGAATTCGTCCGCCACCACTTGCCGACCCTGCGCGCGCGGCTCGCGTCCGTCCAGGTGATCGCCTTCGGGTCGCGCGTGCGAGGCGATGCGCTGTCCACAAGCGACCTCGACCTCATTGTCGTGTCGCCGTGGTTTGCCTCGGTGCCGTTCCTCAGGCGGCCCGGCGCCGTCCTGGAGCTGCTGGAGTATCCTGGCGGCCTCGAGCTGCTCTGCTACACGCCGGAGGAGTTCGAGGAGAAGCGCCAGGAGTTCGGGATCGTCCGCGTCGCCCTCGAACAGGGCGTTGCGCTGTAGGCCCGTATGACCTTCGAGGAGATCCTGGACCAGGCGATCGCGATGCTCCAGCGTCGAGGGCGTTTGACGCATCGCACGCTCAAGCGCCAGTTCGACCTCGATGACGCGGCGCTGGACGATCTGCGAGAAGAACTCGTCCACGGCCAGCGGCTGGCGATCGATGAGGATTCGCGGGTCCTCGTGTGGATTGGCGAGCCCGCGTCAGCCCCGCCGTCCGCCTCAGCGCCCGCCGCGGACGCAGAACCTGCCCCGAGGTCGTACACACCGGACCATCTCGCGGAAAGGATTCTCGCCTCCCGGAGGGCCCTGGAAGGGGAGCGCAAGCAGGTGACCGTCCGGTTTGCCGACATCAAAGACTCGACCGAGCTGATCAAGGACCTCGACCCGGAAGCGGCCCAGCAACTCCTCGACCCTGCCCTCCAGCTCATGATGGATGCGGTGCACCGTTTCGAGGGGACGGTGAATCAAGTCTTGGGCGACGGCATCATGGCTCTATTCGGCGCGCCCCTCGCCCATGAAGACCATGCCGCCCGGGCCTGCTATGCCGCCCTGGCCATGCGGGCGGCGATGCAACGTCACACGGAGGCGGTGCGCCGCACCCATGGCATGACCTTGCGCATCCGGGTGGGCTGAACTCCGGAGAGGTCGTGGTCAGGACTATTGGCAACGATCTGCACATGGACTACTCAGCCGTCGGGCCGACGACCCACCTGGCCGCGCGCATGGAGCAGCTCGCCGCCCCGGGCAGCATCATGCTCACCGCGGCCACCTTGCGCCTGGTCGAGGGACTGGTCCGGGTGCACGACGCGGGACCGGTGCCCGTCAAGGGCCTGACCGAGCCGGTCCCGGTGTTCGAGCTGACGGGGGCCAGCGCCACTCAGGGACGGTTACAAGCCTCAATTGGCCGCGGACTCACTCGCTTCGTTGGACGGGAGACGGAGATCGAGGCGCTGCGGCAAGCGCTGGAGCGGGCGGGGGCCGGACACGGGCAAGTGGTGGCCGCGGTCGGGGAAGCCGGCCTCGGAAAGTCGCGCCTGACGTACGAGTTCGTGCATGCCCACCACACCCAGGGCTGGTTGGTTCTCGAGAGCGCCGCGATGTCATATGGGAAAGCCACACCCTACTTCCCCGTCGTGGAGCTGCTCAAGCATTACGCTCACACTGACGACGGCGACGAGCCGAGAACGGTCCGGGCCAAGGTGACGGGCCACATCGTCACGCTCGACGTCGCGCTCCAGGAGACCATCGAGCCACTATCCACCCCTCTTGGTGCTGGCGGCTGAAGTGTATGGAAAGGGCGGACACGTTGAAGAGGGCCTGTGCCTGCTGGCCGAGGCGCTGGCGATGGTCGACCGAACTGGCCTGCGCTATGCCGAGGTGGACTTGTACTACCTGAGAGGCCGGCTGCTGCTGACGCAGTCCTCGGGCAACCATGCTGAAGCCGAAGCCTGCTGGCACCAGGCGCTCACCATCGCCCGACGTCAGCAAGCCAAATCGTTCGAGCTGTGCGCGGCGACGAGCCTAAGCCGGTTGTGGCTGCAGCAGGGGAAGCAGGCCGAATCGCGTGAGCTGCTGACCGGCGTCTATAACTGGTTCACCGAAGGATTTGATACGAGAGACCTCCGGGCATGGTACGCGAAACTGCGTACCGGAAGCCGGATGATCCCGCAGCCACCGCGTGGAGTCGTGGTGATCATTTCTGCGCCATCGTCAGCGCGTCTCGCGCAGGACCCATTCGCGATAGATCGAGTCCACGAAGACGTAGCGATCGTTCTCGCGGGCGATCCATTCTTCGGCTAGCAGTGCAGCGACCGCGCGTTGCACCGATGATTTCGGGCCGAGGCCGTACCGCTGACGAATCTCCGCCGCCAGGAGACTCCGGCCCCCCTCGGAAGCGATGGCCCGCAAGACCGCGCGTTTGGCCAAGGTGAGTCGCTGCCACGCCGCCTCCAGGATGGGACGGTAGGCTCCGAGGAGGCGGGCGATCGTGGTTTCGATCATGGCGGGCTCGAGGTCGCGCACCTCTGCCCGGACGGCATCGTCCCACAACTCGTGGGCCAGGCGCTGCACGTCATAGGGCACGTTACGCGCGCGCTCGACGAGATCACGCGCCAAGCTTTCGCCCATGCGGATCCGACTCTGACCGAAGCGATCGACAATGGCGGAGACAAATACCGGCTCGGGAATCTTCCCCAGCGCCAGAAGGGGGCCGGCCTTGTAGAACGGCCGGCGGGGCCGCAGCATCTGAGCCATGAGTGAGGGCTCGGAGCCGGAAAAGACGTAGCCGACTCGCCGCTGTGTCTGCACGGCCGCCCGTAAAGCATCCTCGACCAGGCTGCCGTTGAAATCCGTGATCTTCTGGAACTCATCGAGCGCCACCACCCAGGAATGGCCCGTTCGATCGGCCAACACGGCAGGCAGGCCGAACACCTCGCGCGCGAGGCGGTGATCGTCCTTCGCCGATCGACTCGGCTCGAACGACAGACGCAGCCCCGGCTCTCCCGCGGCCCCTGCCTCGTAGGTGATTCGCGGACGGAGGCTGAAGAGGCCGCGGACCAGATCGCGGAGCTTGGCGCCCAGATCTGCCGACTGCAGGCACGCCTCGGCAAAACTCTCGAGAAATGCCCGATAGGTCGCGTACTGCGTAACGGTCAGCGAGACCGTTTGCGCGCCGCGCGCCCGCACCTCGTCGAGGACGACGGCGATCAGGGAGGACTTGCCGTAGCGGCGGGGGGCGACGAGGAAGACCTTCTGTCCGCTCAGGAGGTCGTGGGCGAGCTGGGCCCGTTCGGCTTCCCGATCCAGGAACCCCTCGAGGGGAACGATCTCTCCGTAGACAAAGGGGTTCGGGACGGGCACGGGGCTATGGTACGCGAACTAGCGTACCGGGTACGCGAACTAGCGTACCGGGCGACTTGCGGGCCGCGGTGGGCGGCGCCAGCAGGCGGAGCAGCGTCTGCCGCGCGGTACTCCCACGGAAGACCCCGCGAGGGGCAATGCGCCTGATCACGCCGATTGACTTGTCCAGGGCCCCCGCCTACTTTGGCGCTGAGGAACGGCCGCCGCGATAGTGTGCGACGAGGTGTCGGAGGAGGGGCAGAGATGACCGGAGTCAAGAGAGTGGCTGCCGTCACCGGGGCGGCGTCGGGCATCGGGCGGGCTACCGCGCTGGCGTTGAGCCGCCAGGGAACGCGCGTCGCCCTGTGTGACAAGAACACCACCGGGCTCGCGGAGGTCGCGAAAACCATCCAGGGCGAATCTGGGCAGGCGCGCGTCGTGGAGCTTGACGTTTCCGATCAAGCCCTGGCCGCGCAGGCAATCGACGGTATCGTGCAGGACTGGGGGCGCCTCGACGTGCTGGTGAGTGCCGCGGGCATCGTGAGCTCGGGACAGACCAGCCGCGGCCCCGTCATCCGCATCGAGGAGGCGGACTGGGACCGCATCATCGATGTCAACTTGCTGGGGACGGTCTACTGCGGCCAGGCGGCGGCCCGTCACATGATGCGGCAGCGCTCCGGCTGCATCGTCAACATCGCCTCCGTGGCGGGAGTGATTCCGCGGATCAACAGCGCCGCCTACGGCGTCTCCAAGGCCGGCGTCCGCATGTTCACGAAGTGCCTGGCCCTGGAGTTGGCGCGTCACGGGGTCAGGGTCAATGCCGTCGCCCCGGGTCCGATCGATACCCCCATGCTGGGACCCGCGGACGATCCGGAGATCCGCGCGCGCTTCGTGGCGGGCACGCCCGACGTGTTCCGCCTGGGGGTGCCGCTAGGAAGGCTCGGCAAGCCGGAGGACGTGGCGTCCGCCATCGTCTACCTGGCTTCCGAGGAGGCCCATCACGTCACTGGCGCCATCCTCAACGTGGACGGGATGGCGCAATTGTCTTGAATCGGGGGGAGCGGCGGTTCGCTCCCCCCGATGCCCCCCCACCGGTTCGGACGAGGATTGCGCGGGCGAAGCCCGCGCTCGAAAGGGATCACGGCTCATTCACTCACGGGAGCTGAGGGAGGACCGAACGATGGCGGGTCCCGACAGGACAGTATTGATCACGGGGGCCGGCTCGGGCATCGGCCGGGCCGCCGCCGAAACCTTTGCCCGGCAGGGAGCGCGGGTGGCGGTGGCTGACATCAACCAGCGGAACGCCGAAGAGACGGTGCGGGCGATCCGCCACGACGGCGGCCAGGCGGCGGCCTTCACGGCGGATGTGAGCCAGCGGGCGTCGGTCGATGGGCTGGTGGCGGCGGTGCGCCGGACGTATGGTTCCGTTCACGTACTCGTGAACAACGCCGGGATCGCGCTGCCCTCCCGGCCTCTCGTCGAGGTCGAGGCGGCAGACTGGCGGCGCGTGCTCGACGTGAATCTCAAGAGCATGCTCTTCTGCTGTCAGGCGGTGGTGCCGTCGATGATCGAGGCGCGCGGGGGGCGCATCGTCAACACGGCCTCCACGGCGGCCAAGGTGCCGCGCTGGGAGATCGGCGCCTACTGCGTGTCGAAGGCGGCCGTGCTCCACTTCACCCGCTGCCTCGCGATGGAGCTGGCTCAGTACGGAATCACCGTGAACGCGGTGGGGCCGGGAGCGACCATCACCAACCTGCGCCAGAACTCCGGCGTGCCCGAGCCGCCGGGCAGTGCCGAGGCGCGGCGGAAGAGCCAGCTCGAGGGAGACATGGCGACCTTCCGCATCGGCGTGCCGCTCGGGCGACTCGGTGAGGCGCAGGACCAGGCTAACGCTATCGTCTTTCTGGCCTCGCCCGAGGCCAGTTACATCTCCGGCGAGTGCCTCTACGTCGATGGGTTGCAGGCGCAGTGCTAGCGTGAGACAAAACGCCCGACGCTGCGCGCAGCCGCCGTTCGGCCGACAGCCCCGGGCTTACCAGAGCTCCTTCGAGACAAGGCGTGCACCCTCCACGAGCGCACGGAGCTTGTGCCAGACGATGTTGGTATCCACCTGAACTCGCCCGGCGAAGGTTCCGAATCCGCAATCGACGCCGGCGATGAGGTTCTCGCGGCCGACCACGCTCGCGTACCGCGCGATCCTCTCGGCCACCAGCTCGGGATGCTCGATGAAGTTGGAGGTGGAGTCGATCACGCCGGCGATGAGCAACTTGCCGGCGGGCAGGGGAACATCCTTCCATACCTTCCATTCGTGCTCGTGTCGAGGATTGGCACCGGCCACCACGAGCCCGGCCGGCCGGCCCTTGATGACCACGTCCACGATGTCCTTGAGAGGCACGTCTCGATGGTGCGGACCGCCGGTACTCGCCCAGCAGATGTGCATGCGCATCTGCTCGGGGGCAATGTCCGCGACGGCGTAGTTGAGGACGGCCACATGCATCTCGGCCACCTTCCGGAACTCGGCCAGGCCCAGATGAGCGAACTGGGTATGCCGACCGAGGGCGAGGTCGGGACAATCGAGCTGGAGAATGAAACCCGCCTGCACGATGGCCTGATACTCCCGTTTCATCACGTCGGCCAGCGTGTAGAGGTACGTCTCGTCGTCCGCATAGTATCGGTTCTGGAGAAATCGGCCGATCTGACCGGGCGACGGTGAAGTCATGAAGACCTCCTCCGCCCGTCCGGCAGCATCGGCGGCGGCGCGGAGGGTCTGGATGTCGCGCTCCACCGCGGGCCAATCCTTCCACGCCACCGGTCCGGTGCAGGCCGGCCGCTTCTGAAATGGAGGCGCGAACTGCCTGGCCATTTCGGTCCACTCCGGGAATTCCTCGGCGTCGGGATTGGGCCACGGCAGGCTTTCGCCGGCGAACCCGGTCAATCGGTCCTTCACGTAGACGGTGTAATCAGACCGGCCCTGCTCACCGTCGTTGATGACCGAAAGGCCTGTCTCCGTCTGCTTCCGCACGACGTCGAACACGGCTGTGCGTGTCCGCTCGTGCAGGGCCGGCTCGGCCTCTCGCCGACCGTCTTCTCGATCGCGCAGGAGACCGAGCAGGTCGTGGGGCCGCGGCAGGCTTCCCGTGTGCGTGGTGAGTATCCGCTCCAAGCTCCGTTTCATGGCCCCGATAATAGGGCACTTCGCACACGGGAGGGACACGATGGGACGGATCATCTGTGTGCATGGCATCGGAGACGAGTCGCCGGACTTCTGGAAACCCTGGGCCACGACCATCAAGGCTGCCATCGGCGACGGCGATCGCTACGACGGTGCCTGGTGGGAAGGCGCCCTTGGCACCCGGGCCGCGCGCGGGGCCTCCGGAGGCCGGCCCCTGGTTCGACCGCTCACTCGGCGCCGCGGGCCGCGGGCCGCCCGCGAGGACGAGGTGCGAGACCAGCTCAATGCGCTTTTCCGGGTCAACGAGCGCCGCATTCAGGACGCGCAAGGTGCTCAGGCCAAGGCCCTCCCGCGCGGAGGCCTGTGGGACTACGTCGGTGATTTCGTGCGGTACATGGTCGACGAGGGAGTACGGGCTCGCGTGCAAGAAGCCGTGCGCACCGTCTTCCTGGCGGATACCTCGACCGACGTGAGTATCGTGGCTCACAGCTGGGGGACGGTGGTCGCCTACGATGTGCTCCACCTGCTGGCTCGCCAGCAGCCCCAGTTCCGGTGCACCAATTTCGTGACGTTGGGCTCGCCGTTGTGGCTCGAGCCGGTCCGGCAGATCCTGGCGGACCGCGGCCAGCATGAGAAGCCAGCCAACACAGGTCGCTGGATCAACGCCTATAACACGCTGGATCCCGTCGGCGCGGTGCTGGTAGGCGGCCTCGACAGTTTCTACGAGGGAGGCCTGGACCGAGACGAGCCGGTCACGTTCTGGGCGCTCAATCCGCACGCCGTGCTCAAGTACCTGGGGGATGGCGAGGTGGCGGATCTGCTTCAGGAGGCCTTCCGCGGCGTCGGGCTCCGGGTCCTGCTCAAGGCGCCCCACATGTCTCGCAAGGCCGTGGTGGTCGGCATCAATAACTATGACGTGCGGGCCCCCAAGCTCAACGGCTGCGTGAACGATGCCTTGCGGATGGCCGACATGCTGCGGCGGTACTTCGGGTTCGAGAACGCCAGCATCCGGGTGTTGACCGATGCGCGCGCCACTCAGGAGGCCATCCTCGCGCGGCTGGAATGGCTGGTGGCCGATGCGCGGGCCGGCGACCAGCTCGTGTTCCACTTCTCGGGCCACGGCTCCCAGGTGGCCGACCGTGATGGCGATGAGCTGGATCAGCTCGACGAGATCATCTGCCCCTATGACATGGACTGGGATCACCCGCTGACCGACGATGTCTTCGCACGGTACTTCGCCCGCCTCTCGTCCGAGGTGAACCTGACCGTGGTGCTGGACTGCTGTCACTCGGGAACCGGTTTGCGTGACGTGCGGCTCCACACCGTCGATCGCTTTCTGCTGCCCCCGCCGGACATCCGCAGCCGCGTGACCGAGGCGCTCGACGACCTCGGCCCGTACTTCAGTACCACGCTTCGCGATCCGAGCATCGGGGCGGCGTCCCCCGCCGTGCGTACACGCCGCCCAGTACGGGCTGCTCCCCGGCCGTTCCTGAGGGCGTTGGCCGCTCAAGCCAATGGCCCCTTACTCATCTCCGGCTGTCGGGCGGACGAGACCTCGGCGGATGTGTTGATCGACCGCGACTACCATGGCGCGCTGTCCTACGCGCTGGTGAAATCGGTCACGGAGGCCCGGGGTCGGACTACCTATCGACAGCTCATCCAGGAGGTGCGCCGCCTCTTGCCGACGTACGGCACTCGGCAAACACCGCAACTCGAGGGGCCCCCAGCGCTTCTGGGCCGCCTCTTCATCACCCAGGCAAGACCGGCCGGGGCGGTCCACCCACGCCCACGAACGCGCCGGCGAGCCTCCGAGCCCCGCCGCCTTCACCGGCGCGCTCGCGGCCCCAGCCGCTGACGGCGGGAAGGCCCGATGAGGTCCCCCAATCTAACAATCGCTTGCGCTTCGGCCGCGCCCGGGCGATGCTCTTGGCGCGCCGAGGTCCCAGGGGTGCCCACGACCCGAGACTTGGGTTGGGTCCCAGCAATGGCCTCCAATGAGGGAGGGCCGGATGCAGCGGTACATCGCGAAACGGGTCCTGCAGAGCTTGCTGGCCATCTGGGTCATGAGCCTTGCCGTGTTCAGTCTGGCTCGTGTCACCGGCAATCCCCTGGATGTGATGCTGCCGCTGGAGGCCGGGCCCGAGGAGTACGAGCGCGTCTCCAAGCATTGGGGCCTGGATAAGCCGCTCTACGCCCAGTACTTCATCTTCCTCAGCAAGGCCGTCCGCGGCGACTTCGGGAAGTCCTGGAAGTGGCATGGCCATTCGGCCATGGGACTGGTCTGGCAACGCCTGCCGGCAACGTTCCAGCTCGCCGGCTTCGCCCTGCTCATCAGCGCGCTCATCGCGGTGCCCATCGGCGTGTTGGCCGCGGTCATGAAAGGCACCGGCTGGGACTCGGGAGCCAAGATCATTGCCCTGCTTGGTCAGTCCTTGCCCCCCTTCTGGCTAGGCATCGTGCTGATGTGGATCTTCGCGGTGCACCTGGGGTGGTTTCCGACCTCGGGTCGCGGGGGGATCCAGTACATGATCCTCCCCGCCATCACCCTCGGCTGGTTCCAGGTGGCCGTCGTCATGCGGCTGCTCCGCTCGTCGATGCTGGACGTGCTGGACAGCGAGTTCGTGAAGTTGACCCGCATCAAGGGACTCGCGGAGTGGAAGGTGATCTGGAAGCACTGCCTGCGCAATGCCTCCATCGCCCCCTTGACCGTCTTCGCGATCATCGCCGGCGGCCTGATGACCGGCGCGGTGGTGACGGAGAGCGTCTTTTCCTGGCCGGGCACCGGATTGCTCGCGGTGGATGCTGTGAGAGCCCGGGACTTCCAGGTTGTCCAGGCCGTGGTGATCGTCTTCGCGACGATTTACATCCTCACCAACCTCATGGTCGACATTCTGTACGCCTATCTCGATCCTCGCATCCGGTATCAGTAGTGCGGGGAACGCATCGGATTGTCGCGGGGCGCCACGGGTTTCTTTGGGCGCCCCGAGCGAGCGGGGGTTTGGGGGCCATATCGGGGCGCCCAATCAGAAAGGGGACCGGATCATGGCAACGGTGACTGCGAGAACCCTTCCCTGGTATGCGCCACCCAGGGTTGCGTCGGCGATGCGTCAAGCCAGGCGGTATCCCCTGGTCCCGCTTGCCCTGCTCACGTTACTTCTCGTAATCCCGGCCGCGTTTGCGCCACTCGTCGCGCCGTACGACCCCTTGAAGGGGTCGCTGGCCAAACGGCTGAGGCCACCGGTCTGGCAGCAGGGGGGCTCGATCGACTATCCCTTGGGGACCGACAAGCTCGGGCGCGATATCCTGAGCCGGATCATCTACGGTGCCCGGGTGTCACTCGCGGTGTCGCTGGCGGCGATCGTCGTGGGTGGTGTCATCGGCACCACGCTCGGGTTGATGTCGGGGTACTTCGGTGGTCGGGTGGATGCGGTGATCATGCGTCTGGTCGACATCTCGCTGTCCTTTCCCACCATCCTGGTGGCGCTGGTGCTGGTCGCTGCGGTGGGTCCGAGCTTCGGGACGGTGATAATCGTCGTCGTGGTGTTCCTGTGGGCGCGCTATGCCCGGCTGGTCCGAGGGGAAACCCTCAGCATCAAGGAGCGGGACTTCATCGCCCGGGCACGGGTAGCCGGGGCCTCTCACATCCGGATTATGGGTCGCTACATTTTTCCCAACGTTATCAACTCCCTGGTAGTCCTGGCTACCCTCCAGGTGGGGTACGTCATTCTGCTGGAGTCCACCCTGAGTTTCCTGGGTGCGGGCCTGCCCCGTCCCACTCCTGCATGGGGGCTCATGATTGCGGACGGGCGTGAGCTGATCGTCACCGCCTGGTGGGTCTCGATGTTCCCCGGGCTGGCGATCATGCTGACCGTGCTCGCCCTCAACCTCCTGGGCGACTGGCTCCGAGACCACCTGGACCCGAAACTCCGAAACGTGTGAGCAGCCCAGAACTAAGGAGGGCTTCCGAGCGTTGTTGCGGTATCGGACCCGAGCGATGGGGGTTTGGGGGCCATGTCGGGGCCCCCAATAAAACAGGAGGGTGCTCGATGAGAGTGTCACGGCTTCCGTTGCAGAGACTTGTCTCGCTGGGTCTGCTGGCGGCCCTGGTGTCGGTCCTCGGGGCTCCGCCGAGCCCGGGCTCGGCTCAGGATGCGAAGACCCAGAAGCTGGTATTCGCCTCGGCCGGGTTCGAGGAGAGCAACCGCTTCTGGGCCGTCGCCCGCCCTGACCATCTCCAGTACGACCCATTTCTGGAGACGCTTCTCGAAGTAGACCCCAAGACCGCCGAGTACACCCCGCGCCTGGCCGAGAAATGGTCGGCCAGCCCAGATTACAAGGAATGGACCTTCATTCTGCGCAAGGGTGTCCAGTTCCACTTCGGGTACGGCCCCTTCACGGCGAGGGATGTCGTGCATTCCCACGCCTTCATGCTGCGTCCCGAAGCGACGGCGACCCTCGCCCCGTTCTGGCGCAACGTCGAGGAAGTGAAGATCATCAACGACCATCAGGTCGTGTTCCGCATGAAGCGCCCGTCGACGACCATGCCGTATGCGGCATCCCGGGCCGGCGATCTGAGGATCGTCAGCAAGGCCCAGTTCGACAAGGAGGGGCTCGAAGGCCTCGACAAACGGCCGGCCGGCACCGGTTCCTACCGGTACGTCGGACGGCAGCCCGGCCTGTCCATCAACTTCGAGCGCGTGGACAACCACTGGCGCGGCGAGAAACCGGCGTTCAAGGAACTGGAGTTCAGGATCGCCCGCGAAGAGTCAACCCGGCTGGCGCTGGTGCTGTCGGGCGAGGCCCACATCGCAGACATGCCGCGTGAGCTGCAGAAGGATGCCCTCAAGAAGGGCATGAAGATCTATTCCTCGTCGTTTCCGGTGGACTGGATGACCGTCTATCTGGGCGGTCAGTACTACATCCCCGGGGATCCGGCCTTCAAGCCCGACGTGGCGTGGACGAAGAAGCCGGTGCGGCAGGCCCTGAACGTGGCCATCAACAGGAAGGAGCTGCTCAACACGGTGTTTGCCGGCAAGGGGAGCCTCACGTACGTGACCGGCTGGAGCGCCAATTCCGAAGGGTGGAACCCGGAGTGGCAGAACCGGTTCGACCAGCTCTATGGGTATAACCCGGCGAGGGCGAAGGCCCTCCTGAAGGAGGCCGGCTACGGCCCCGGGCAACTCAAGTTCAAGATTTTGGCCTTCACCGAGCCTGGTGAGTCGGAAGGCCCGCAGGTGGCCGAAGCCCTGGGCATCTACTACAAGGACGTGGGCATCGAGACGGAGATCGAGGTGCTCGACTGGGCCAAGGTGCGAGAGATGTTCCGCAAGAAGGCGATCCACTGCTGCATCTGGCCCAATATCATCTCCTGGAGACCCTCGGAGGAGTGGATCCGGACAAGCTACTGGAGCAAGAGCGCGACCCACCACTACGAGAACGAGTTCATCGACAAGACCTATAACGCCCTGACCCTGAGCGTGGATCCCAAAGAGCGTCAGCGTCTGGCGCGGTCGATCGGCGACCATCTCTTCGAAGAGTTCGCCGACATCCCGCTCTTCTGGTTCGCCAACGAAGTCGTCGTCAATCCCAAGGTGGTCTCGGAGTGGGTTTACCCCGGGATCGCGGCCGGGAGATCCACGCACTTCCACCTCATCAAAGCGACGAAGTAGCACGCACGCATATCGCGCAGCGCCCCGGGTATCCCGGGGCGTTGCCGAGCGAGTGGGGGGGGATGGGGGAGGTCGGGGCCCCCGCCCCGAAGCAACGGAGAATCGAGGAGCGCCCCGGGTATCCCGGGGCGTTGCCGAGCGATGGGGGGTATGGGGGGCCATATCGGGGCCCCCCATTAGTTAGAATGCCCAGACAGATCGGCGACGTCATTCTGGAAGTAGAAGATCTGCACACCTACTGCTTCACCCGCTGGGGCGTGGTGAAGGCGGTGGACGGGGT
>Ga0187893_10001817_pt1 | contig 49280 bp, 35 predicted proteins | sample MA1701074metaG_FD_139574 | JGI IMG/M metagenome (GOLD analysis project Ga0187893, IMG submission 139574) | White microbial mat communities from a basaltic lava cave in the Kipuka Kanohina Cave System on the Island of Hawaii, USA - MA170107-4 metaG ... | reverse complement strand
GTGAAGAAGCGTGCCCGTTACCGCTGGAACTGGCAGCCGCGCGCCGTCCACGGGTCGGCGAATGACTTCACGAACCTGTTCACGCTGGTCGATACGGCCATCGCGCCGACCAACGCCGCCTACGTGCAGAACCTCGATGCCATCGCGGACGTGGAGAACTGGATGCGGACATTTGCGCTGGAGCATGCGCTGGGCAACTGGGACAGCTTCGGCTATCGCAACCAGCAAAACATGTACGCCTACAAACCGGAGCGAGGCCGGTGGTCGATGTTGATCTGGGACATCAACATCATCTTCGGCGGCGGCACACGCGGTACGCCCATCGCCACGAACGAGAACCTGTTCGAGATCGACACCGGCGACGTCGCGATGAACGCGATCTACAGCGTCCCCGTTTATCGCCGGGCTTATTGGCGCGCGCTGGAGGAAATCGCCAACGGGGTTTTCCTCAACGTCAAAGCCGACCCGGTGATGGATTCGCGCTTCGAATCGTTCGAAGCCAGCGGCGTCCATGTCACGGCGCCGAACTTGATCAAGCATTGGATTGCTCAGCGGCGCGCTTACATTCTCGCCGAATTGGCGAGAGTGAACCCGTCGAGCCTTACCGTTGCCGGGCCGGCCGAATTCACGTCGCCGACAAATCTCCTCACGTTTAGTGGCGTCGCCCCCGTCGGCATTCACACCATCCTCGTCAACGGCGTCGCGTGGCCGGCCACCTGGACGACGCTGACGAACTGGACACTGCGCGTGCCGCTGGGACAGGCGACGAACCGGCTCACGTTTGTCGGAGTCGATGTTCACGGCAATCCCATCCCCGGCGCGAGCAATCAGGTGACGATCGTTTACTCCGGGGCGATTCTCCCGCCGCAGGGCAACGTCGTCTTTTATGAGATCATGTACAACCCAACCAGCGCCGGCGCGGCCTACGTGGAGATTTTCAACCACAGCGCGTTCGCCTTCGATCTTTCCGGCTGGCGGGTCAATGGGCTGGACTACGAATTCCCCAGCGGCTCCGTGCTGGCCGGACGGCAGGCGCTCGCTCTGGCGAAGAACCGGGCGGCCTACTTCGCCGCCTATGGGAGCAACGCGCCGCCGCCGTTCGCGTCGTTCGAGGGCAACCTCGACTCCGACGGCGAAACGCTCACGCTTCTCCAGCCCGGCGCGGTCAGCGCGCCCGACGTCGTCATCGACAAAGTACGCTACGAAGCGCGCCTGCCCTGGGCGACGAACGCGGACGGCGGCGGCGCGTCACTGCAATTGATCGATCCGGCGCAGGACAACAGCCGCTCCAGCAACTGGACGGATCGGCAGGGCTGGCAACAGGTCATTGCCAGCGGCACGATTCAAGGCGGCGCATCGCCCGGAACGAACTTCACCATTTTCGTCTTTGGCGGCGCGGGCGACTTCTACATCGACGACATCGTGCTGGTGACCGGCGTCGTGGCGAACGTCGGAGCGAACCTCATCGTAAACGGCGACTTCGAGTCCGCGCTGAGCGGGCCGTGGAGTCCACAAGGCAACCACAGTGGCTCATCCATCAGCGCGGAGGCGGTACACTCCGGCGGCGGCGCCTTGCATGTGATCGGAACCGGGCCTGGCGGGCCTTCGGCAGCCGTGCGGCAAATGATTTCAGCGTTCGCGTCGAACACCGTTTGCACGGTGAGCTACTGGTTCCGGCCGGGCACGAATGGCGTGCAAGGACAGGTGCGGACTTTCGGCGGCAGTTTATTCAGCAGTGTGGTGTCCATCCGGCCCGCCAACTTCACGCCCGGCGCGGACAACAACGACCAACGCGGTCTTCCCGCCTACGATCGGCTCTGGCTGAACGAACTTCAGGCGGAGAACACCGTGGGCATCACCGACAACTTCGGCGAACGCGAACCGTGGCTCGAACTCTACAACGCCGGCACGAACGCGCTCGATCTCAGCGGTTACTTTCTCGCGAGCAACTACGACTCGAATCTGACACAATGGCCTTTCCCGCCCGGCAGCAGCATTGCGCCGGGCGAATTCAAGATCGTCTGGGCGGACGGCGAGCCGGGCGAAACGGCAGGCGCAAACCTGCACGCCAGCTTCCGCCTCCACAGCACGACGGGCAGTGTGGCCCTGGTGCGGATGGTCGGCGCCCAACCGCAGATCACTGACTACCTGACCTACGCCAACCTTGGCCCGGCGCTGTCCTACGGCGATTTCCCCGATGGTCAGCCGTTCACGCGGCGCATCCTCCAGACCGTCACGCCCGGCGCGACCAATGTGGCGCGCGGCGTCAGCATCTTCATCAATGAATGGATGGCGAGCAATACCAATACCATTGCCGATCCCAGCGAATTCCCGAGTCTGGCGTTCGACGATTGGTTCGAACTCTATAATCCCGGCCCCGACCCTGTGGACCTCGGCGGTTGGTGGCTGACGGACAACTTCGCGAACCCACGCGGCTTCCAGGTGCCGAGCAACGGTGTTTACGTGATTCAACCCGGCGGCTTCCTGCTGGTATGGGCCGACGAGGATTCCACCGCCAACACATTGGCTCTCTCGACCGACCTGCACGTCAATTTTCGTCTCGGCGCCGCCCGCGAAGACATCGGCCTGTTTGCGCCCGACCTCACACGCATCGATGGCGTGAGCTTCGCCAATCAAGTCAGCGACATTAGCGAAGGCCGCTTCGCCGACGGCGCAAACGCGATTTACTCGATGACCACGCCGACGCCGCGCCTGCCGAATACGCTCGGCGGTGGCAACACGCCGCCGCAACTGGCCGCCATCGCCGACAAGACCGTTACCCTTGGCCAGACGTTAAACTTCACCGCATCCGCCAGCGATCCAGAAGCGCCTCCGCAGACGCTGTCCTTCAACCTCGAAGGCGACATTCCATCCGGCGCGGTGATTGGCGCGGCCACTGGTTTGTTCACCTGGACACCGACCATCCCACAAACCCCCAGCACCAACGCCATCACGGTGCGCGTCACCGACAGCGGCGCGCCGCCCTTGAGCGCCGCGCGGACATTCACCGTCTTCGTCGTCGGGCCTCCGCGCATCAGCGGCATCACCCCGCCAAACAACAGCGTGGTCACCCTCACCCTTCCGGCCATCGTGGGCAAAACCTATCGCGTCGAATACAAGAACAACCTGAACGACGCCACCTGGACTCCGCTCGGCGGCCACCGGCTCGCGGTTTCCGCCACGCTCACGGTTCAGGACAGCATCGGCACCCAGCACCAACGCTTCTATCAGGTGCTGGTGGTGGACTAGCCTGGGCTGGATTGGCCGCGAGGGGGCGGCCAACGGTGCGGTGCGGGCACGCTCCCGGTTTCAATCGATCGTTCCGGCTGAGCACGCTTGCTCAAGGAATCCAAACCAAATCGGGATTGTTCGTCCGGGCGGTGTTTGCGGTGAAGTTCCAGTACTCCACGTTACGAAAGCGCGCGGCGTGACCGTCCACGAACAGAAAGTTCGCCCCGCGATTGTGGAGGTTCGGGTGAACAAAGGACCACCGGCCTACAGCGGGGAGATTCTTTGAATCGAACATCCAAACAATAGCCGATGGGTTTGGAAGAGATGAGATCCTTGTCGGCGTATCGCTTGAACCCGAGCGATCCACATACTCGTTAAGGCAATAATGGAAGAGATTGTTGGTCTTGCTGCTGGCGTCACAGCGGCGAGGATTGGAAGGACAAATCCAGATCGAAGCGTCTGGAATAATTCCGGGATTGGTGCGCCACGGCATGTCCGCGTAGCGTGGCAAACCGATCTGTTGTGGAAGCTGCACATACCACGCGCGAAAGTCCGCGTCACTCAGGTCGCTCTCCAAAGGCGTCGGTTTACCTTCCGGTGGAAGAAAATCCTCATGATCGGCGGCGTACATCTGCGTCGCCAGGCCCCATTGTTTGAGGTTGTTCAAGCAGGTGATGCGATGGGCGGACTGCTTCGCTCTGCCTAGCGTGGGCAGGAGAAGGGACGCCAGGATCGCGATCACGGCGATTACCACGAGCAGTTCAATCAAGGTGAAGCCCGGGCATTGTTTGGAACGACATATTACCTCGCGGAATCTTTTCAGGACGCCGCCAGCAAACCCAACGGCTTGAGTTTTTGCAACGGAAAATCCTTCGCCCGGACGGCCTGACATAGCATGGCCGCATGATGACCGGATGCGTCGTTCATGGTGGCGCAAAAGTTCGTGCGCCGGACGGGCGATTCTGGTAGCGAAGTCGCCGGTCAACCAAACCTATGAGCACGAAGCGTTGGAAACTCGCCGGGATTAACTTCGACCACTTTCACATGGGCGACTTGCTACGGTACGCCCATGAGCATCCCGATGTCGAAATCGTTGGCATCAGCGACGAACAACTGCCGCGCATGGAGGAAGCCGTTCGCAAGCTCGGCATTTCACGGGAACGTACCTTCACCGATTACCGGGCCTGTCTGGAGAAGACCAGGCCCGACCTGGTCATCCTTTGCCCCGCCGCCTCGAAGCACGGCGAGTGGGTGAAGAAGGTCGCGCCCTACGGCCCGCACATCATGATGGAAAAACCTTTCGCGGCGTCGCTCAAGGAGGCGGACTCAATGGTAAAGGCCATGCCGAGAAATCGGACGCTCATGATCAACTGGCCACTGCAATGGGTCGGTTCGCATTGCAAGGCCCACGAACTGGTGGAGGCCGGAATCATTGGCGAGGTCATCAACGTCTGGCACTTCGGCGGCAACCGCGGCCCGCTCTGGCACGGCGCGGACAAGGACGAGAAGACACCCGCGCAAGTCGCGAAGGAAAAACCGCGGTCGTGGTTCTACAAGAAGAAGCATGGAGGCGGGTCGTTGCTGGATTACCTCGGCTACGGCACCACGCTTGGCACCTGGTATCAGGGCGGACGCCGGCCCATTGAAGTGACTGCCATCGTCGATGAGCCAAAGGGACTCGAAGTGGACGAGCACAGCGTTGTCGTCGCGCGTTACGCGCATGGGCTGTCGAAGTTCGAGACGCGCTGGGGCACGTTCACCGATCCGTGGACGATCCAGCCACAGCCGCGCTGCGGTTTTATTATCGCCGGCACGGACGGCACCATCGCGAGCTACGATTACGATGACTACGTGACGGTGCAAACGCGCAGGAAGCCTGCGCCGCACCGGATCGCCGCGCCCGCGCTCAAAGCACCAAATCAAAATCCCGTGCAGTACTTCATCGACCGGCTGACAAAAGGCAAACCGCTCCAAGGCCCGGTGAGCATCTGCATCAGTCGCATTGGGCAGGAGATTGTGGACGCGGCGGTCAGAAGCGCTCGATCGAAACGAGCCGTCAAACTTGGGGCATAATCATCGGATTGTGGGAGCGGGAGGCGGGCGCACACGCGGCGACTTTTTGCCGCGGCGGAGAAGTCAAACGCGGTCGTATCTTCGCAGCTCCCGCTCGCGCAGCCAGGCAAAGATGACCGGCGTGACGATCAGGATGTGAACCAGGCTGCTGACCATGCCGCCAATCACAGGGGCCGCTAGCGGCTTCATCACCTCCGCGCCGGTGCGGGCGCTCCACATGATGGGCAACAGGCTGGCGACGATTGTCGCAACCGTCATCACCTTCGGACGGAGACGCAGGCGCGCGCCGTCCTTGATGGCCTGAATCAAATCGTCACGATTGAAAGCAGCGCCGCGCTCTGTCTTTCGCTTTTCGAGCATCTCTTCCAGATAGACCACCATCACCACGCCCGTCTGAATCGCCGTGCCGAAGAGCGCGATGTAGCCAACCCACACCGCGGCGCTGAAGTTGTAGCCCAGCAGGTATTGAAGGAAAAAACCGCCCGTGAGCGCGAACGGCACGGCCAGGATGACGTGCGCCGCCTCCAACACCGAGCGATAAACCACGTAGAGCAGAAGGAAGATGATGAGCACGACCGCCGGGATGACCATCCACATCGTTCGTTCGAGGCGGAGGTGGTTCTCATACTGCCCGCTGTACTCAATGGTCATGCCGCCTGTCAGTTTCACTTCGCGGGCAATCCGCTCTTTGATCTCCTTGACGAAGCCGCCGAGGTCGCGGTCCTGCACGTTCGCCTGAACATAGACGCGCAGCCGGCCGTTCTCGCTGGCGATTTCGCTGGGGCCGGTGTTCCGGCGAATCTTCGCCACCTGGCCCAGCGGAATGAACTTGCCACTGGGCGTCGGCACCAGCACTTCGCCGAGACGCTCGATGTCGTCGCGCTCATGGCGTTCGAGCCGCACTTGGATCGGGAACCGCTGGCGACCCTCAATGGTCGTGGTGACGTTCTTTCCGCCGAGTCCCGCTTCCACCACCTCCAGCACGTCCTGTGCGCTCAGGCCGAAGCGGGCCATCGCCGGGCGCTCCACCTCGATCTCGAGATACGGTTTTCCCTGGACACGGCTTGGCGCGACACCCGCCGCGCCGGGTACGCTGCGCACGATCCGTTCAACCTCGAACGCCTTCTTCTGCAACTCGTCGAGGTTGTCGCCGAGAATCTTTACACCCAATTGCGCGCGAATGCCCGTGCTTAACATGAGAATGCGGTTTTCGATCGGCTGGAGAAATCCCGGCACGTAGCCGGGCACTCGCGTCAGTTTTTCGGTCAGCTCCGCGATGAGTTTCTCCTTTGTCATGTCGTCGCGCCATTCGCTGTTGCGCACGACCGTCGGCCACGGGATGAAGCCGAGCAGCCATTTGTTGGTGGAAATGTATTCGGGTTTGAGAATGATGGTCGTCTCGATCATCTCGACCGGCGCGGGGTCGGTGGCCGTCTCCGCCCGGCCCAGTTTGCCGGCGGCAGAAAACACTTCGGGCACCTGGCTGATGACCTTGTCATGCCAGGACATGACGCGCTTCACTTCGGTAAGCGAAGTGCTCGGCAGCAAAACGGGCATGAAGAGCAGCGAACCTTCGTTAAGCGGTGGCATGAACTCACTGCCCATGCCGCGCAGAGCTCCCTTGGCAAGCTTTGGACTCCAAACTTCAATCCTGGCGAGGACGGGTCGCGGAAGGCCCCATGCGAGAATCAGGGCGCTGACGAGCAACAGGCCGGCGCAGAGCATTACCGTCTTGCGCCAGCGTAGTGCCCAATCGAGTAGCGGATCGTAAACCCGCAGCAGCACCCGCATGATCCAGTTGCGGTCCTCCGAGTGGAATGGTCCGCGGACCAGGATCGAACAGAGCACCGGCACAATCGTCACGGCCAGCAATGTCGAGCCGATCATAGCGAATGTCTTCGTGAAGGCCAGCGGGTGAAAGAGCTTGCCCTCCTGCCCCGTCAGTGAGAACACCGGCACAAACGCGAGGATGATGATCGCCATCGCGAAGAAGATGGGACGGCCGACCTGCTTCGAGGCATCGAGGACAACCTGCCAGGTTTCGGCCGCAGTTAATCTTTGAAAGTGAGCAGGTGGGAAAGTGGGCGAGTGGGATTCTTTACCCTGTCTGCCCGCTTTCTCACTTTCCCACTTTCTCACTTTCTCCTCCTCCGCCCGTTCACACCGCCGGATTACGTTCTCCGTCATCACAATCGCCGCATCGACCAGCACGCCGATGGCGATGGCGATGCCCGAGAGCGACATGATGTTCGAGGTGATGCCGAACTCCTTCATCAAGATGAACGAGATCAGAATCGAGACGGGCAGTGGCAGTGTCACGATGAGAATGCTGCGGAAGTGCCACAGGAAAATGATGTGTGCCAGCGTCACCAGGATGACCTCCTCCCAAAGTGCGTGTTTGAGCGTGCCGAGGGTGCGCTCGATGAGATCGCTGCGATCGTAGAACGGTCGGATGGTGACACCGGGCGGCAGGCTCGGGGTGATTTGCCCGATCTTCTCCTTCACGCGCTGGATGACATCGCGCGCGTTCTCGCCGGTGCGCATCACCACGGTGCCGCCGACAACCTCGCGCCCGTTGACATCGAGCGCCCCGCGCCGGAAATCGCCGCCAATTTGAATCGTCGCCACGTCGCTCAGGTAAACGGGCGTGCCCTCGCTTTCCATCACCACGATCTTCTCCAGGTCCGACAAAGAGGTGACCAATCCCAGCCCACGGACGACGAACTCCAGGCCGTTCTCCTCCACCACCTTGCCGCCGACGTTCAGGTTGGCCGCGCCCACGGCGTCCATGACCATTTTCATGGACACGCGGGCGGCGCGCATCTTCGTCGAGCTGACTTCAATTTGATACTGGCGCACGAAGCCGCCCACGCTGCCGACCTCAGCGACGCCTTGAACGGAGTTCAGTTGATAGCGGATGAACCAGTCCTGGACCGCCCGAAGCTGGCCGAGATCGTAACCGCCACCCGGGGCCTGGCGGGGATCAACGTCGAGATAGTATTGGTACACCCAGCCCAGGCCCGTGGCATCCGGACCGAGTTGCGGCACCACGCCGGCCGGCAATTGCGAGGCGAGGAGATTCAGGCGCTCCAATACGCGCGTCCGGGCGAAGTAATTGTCGATGCGATCCTCGAAGATGATCGTAACGAGCGAGAAGCCGAACATCGACGTGGCGCGCACGGTCTTTACACCGGCCAGTCCTTGAAGATTTACCGAAAGCGGGTAGGTGACCTGGTCCTCGACCTCCTGCGGAGAGCGTCCCATCCAGTCAGCGAAGACGATAACCTGGTTCTCGCTGAGGTCGGGGAGGGCGTCGACCGGCGTGCGATAAATGGCGCGGATGCCCCACGCGATGAGGAACAGCGTGCCGCACGCCACGAGGAAGCGGTTGCGCAACGACCATTCGATGATGCGGTTGATCATGGCTTCACTTCGCTCCCGCAGTCGAGCATCTCGGCGCCGAAGTAGGGATTGCGAATGGGCAGTTCGAACTGAATCCATTCGGCGGTGCGTGGCGCGCCAACGAAGGCGTCCTTGGTCATCGGGCAGCGGAAGATCTTCACCGACTTGAATCCTGCCTCCTGGCGCCGCAGCGCCTTGGCTAACTCGACGGCGGCCTCGCTCAAGGGATGGAAGCTCTTGCGAGCCGCTTTCAAATCCGTGCTCTCGGCGAGATGGCCCGCCGCTTCCAGTTTATCGACTAACAAACGCCACGGGCTGTCCTTTGAAAAGGCGCCGGCCAGCGCCGGCACAACGGAGTGAATTCTTGAAGCCTGGGTGTTGTATTCTCCGAGACTATCTCCTGCCAGTGCAGCGGTGAGTGCGTTGGCCATCGCAAGGAATTCCTGAACGACTTTCTGTTGCGCGTCGGTCAGCGGCGGCAACGCGCCGGGTGCTTTTGTAAAGTCCTGGCCGACTGGAGCATCATCACCGGTTTGCCAGCCGGCACTGGCATTGAGTTGCGCCTGCGCATCAATGAGCATGCTGCCCTCCGTCACGACACGCTCGCCTTCAGCAACTCCGTCGAGCACCTCATACTCGCGGTCCCCCGCGCGACCGAGGCGCGGCCGACGCTGCTCGTAAGCGCCGCCACCTTTGTCCACGTAGAGCACTGACGTCTTGCCGGGCGACAGCACCGCGCTGCGCGGCACCGTCAGCACCTCGGGGATCTCGACCTGCACCACCGCATCGGCATAGAGCTTATGGAATAATTCACGGCGTTTTACGCCGTTGACCTCCGCGGTTGGATTCGGCAGTTCCACGCGTACCTTCGCGCTCCGAGTCATCTCCTTAAGGTTGGGATCGATGAACGCCAGCGTACCGGCAAACGTCTTTCCCGCAACGGCGGGCGTCGTGACCTCTACCTTCTGGCCGGGTTTGAGCCACGCGAGATCGCGCTCATAGGCGTCGAACTGGAACCACATCGTCGAGAAGTCGGCGACCTCGAACAGTTTGTCGCCTTCCTTCACGTACTGGCCCTCGTACACGAATCGCGCAACAACTGTTCCGGAAACCGGTGCGAGCAGCTTTGTATGAATGTCGTTGGCGTCCTTTTGCGGCAGCGCGGCAATCTGCGCCTCGTTCAGGCCGTAGCGTTTCAATCGGGCGGTCGCAGCCTCAAGAAGTCTATGGTGGTCTGCGGCCAGACTGGCGCCAGTCGGCGACGCAGGCTGTTTGGCGAGTGAGACGTATTCGCGCTCTGCCGCCAGCAGCATTGGGCTGTAGAATGTGGCCAGGGGCTGGCCGGCGACGACCTCCGCGCCGACGAAGTTCACCGCCAGGCTGTCGATGCGCCCATCAACATACGCCGAGACAAAGCGATGCTTCGCGTCATTGTCCTCAATCGTGCCGGCAAAGCGCAGGGATCGTTTCAACGGGCGGCGCTTTGCCTCCTCCGTCCGCACGTGAATGACCTGGATGACGTTTGAGCCAAGCGTGACGACGCCTTCGCCCGCGTCGAAGCCCTTATCGCCTTCGTACACCGGCGAGAGTTCCATGCCGCAGATGGTGCAGCGGCCGGGCTTGTCGGACTTAATCCACGGGTGCATGGCGCTCTGGTAGTAGAGGACTTTGCGCACGTTGCCGGTGCCGGCCGTCGGGGACGGAGGCTTTGTGAAAAAATGTCGCGCGGCGAACCAACCGCCCGCTCCTGCGAGCGCGGCGACAAGGATGAGCGAAACAACATGGGTCAATTTCATAGGTCTTCAAGGTTTGAGAGTGGTAGTTGGAGCGGAAGCGTCCGGGGCCGCAATGGACTGCAACGCCGTGAGGTCGCTGACCCCGCACAGGAGGGCGAGATCAGCGAGCAATTGGTGCTGCTCGGAAATGGCGCGAGCGTGCATGAGTTGGGCCTCCAGCAACATGCGGCGGGCCTCCATCACGTCGTTGAACATGCCGCGGTTGGCGGCCCAGTTGGCGTGCGCGCTGGCAAGCGCCTGCTGCGAGCGCGGCAGGATTTCGTCATGGTAAAGGATTGCCTCGCGGCGCGCGGCATCGAGGCCCACGGTCAACTGGTGGACTTCTTCGTTCACGGAAAGCTGGTAATCAGTGGCGTCCAGTTCCGCGGCCGTGAGCCGGGCTTGTTCGCGGGCCACGTCGCTTCGGTACTTGCCGCGATTGAACCACGGCAGGCTGAGGCTCAGAGTGAACATCCCCTCCCGGAAACCGCCGTCACCGCTGTATTGCCGGCCTTCGATACCGGCGCTCACGTCGGGCAGGCGCGCTTTGCGGGTGGCGGCGACCGAGGCTTCAGCCCGTTGAATTTCGCGCCGCATCACTCCGAGCTTCGGCTCAAACGCGGCGGCCCGGTCCACGAGGTGTTGGCTGTATGGGACCGGACTTGCGGCCGAGGGCAATCCAAGCCTTGGGAGTGAGGCGTCGAGTTTGCGATTGAGGAACCGGTTTACCGTGAGGCGTTCGTGATCGCGCCGGTTGCCTTCGGTGCGGAGCAGGTCGGCGCGTTTGGCGCGCTCATTCTGGACACGAAGCAGTTGGACCTGCGTCGCGGTGCCGGCACGATACTGTTCCTCCGTGGTCGCAGCCATTGTGTCCAGCCAGGCGAGGTCCTGTGCGGCGATTTCGACCGCCCGGTCGGCGAGTGCCGCTTTGAAAAGGGCCTTCATCAGGTCGCGCCGGAGTAACTGGAACTGATAACCCAGGCGGGCGGATTCGCTTTCCGCCTCGGCCTCTGCCACGCGGCGTGCAGCCCGCGGTTTGCCGAACAGCGGCAATTTTTGTTCAAGTCCATAAACCAGGTCCCCTTCTCCGCTCAAGGTCGGGCCGCGCTGACTGGCCGTGACCCCGCCGAAACTGAGCACGGGATCGTCCCAGAGCCGGACCGCGTTGGTGGTGGAACTTGCGGCGCGGACGCGGCTGGCGGCGGCGCTCAGCGCAGGGTGATTGGTGCGAAGCTCTTCGACGAGTTGGTTGACGAAGGCGGGTGTGATCGGGACGACATTGGTGCCCGGCGCGGGATGCGCCGTGGCCGTGCGACCATTAGTCGCGGACCAGCCGAGCAAGACCAGAATCAAAATGTTCTTCATACAAACCGACAAACGGAGTTCACTGCGAGCGCAGCAACAACGAGGGGAAGTCCGCAGCACGCCTGCGCGGGACACACTGCGGGCATTAGGGGAGAAGAATCAGATCAGCAGGGCGCAGAACCGCTCGTAGAGCGGCCGGCCCGCCGGAGGGAGCGAAGCATCCGTTGCCGGGGCGAGAAAAGAATCATTGGCGAGGACGACGGGCTTTGCCGGGACCATCTTCGCCAGCGGGACTTTTTCGGTTTCGGAAGAAAGTTGTCGCGAGGAAGCCAGCGGAGCAGGTAAAGGCGCGGAAGTCGTGCGCGGCACGGACGTCGAACAGGCCTGGCTGCCGCAGGAGCAACACCGGCAGGGCGTTGCTTCCCGGACCGTATGCGGAGAAAGCGCCGCGATCGCCTGCATCACCAGGAGCAGGGACCCAAACACGATATTCAACGCGGCGCGCATCGGGCGTAATCTAGTCGCTAATCGGTCAGACGCCAAGAGGGGTTGAGCCGTTCAAGGTTTCTTGGCCGCCCGGAGCGCCGGCCTCCGGCACGGCGCGAACGCCTTACCTCGCTCGAACCAGCCGTGCCGGAGGCCGGCGCTCCAATCCTGGCCGCGAATCACCAGCGCATCAGTTGCGCGATCAGGGTGACGACGGATGGATCGTCGGGGAAGATAACCGGCAACTCCCTGGTGCGCATGGTGCGGTCGCCGACGCGGCGGCACATCACTTTCACCGGGCACCCGCAGGCGCTGTAGATAAACGTGATTTCGCGCTCGGCGCCATCCGGCCACATAAGGCTCACGGGCTGTCCCGCTTCCTTGATGGAGGCGTCAAGGATGGAGGCCGGGTTGCTGGAGCCGTCCACGGTCAGCAATTTGCCGGCGCCATCATCGAGAAAAACTGTCAGCGCGGTGCCCGAGAACCTGGAAGGTGCGTTTGTGGAAGGAACAACCCGGCTGCTCCAGAGGACTTTGCCGGTGCGCTTGAAAACAAGCGAGCCGATGCCGGGCTTTTCAGTGCTGACGTGCATCGACATGTGGAGCTTCTTCCCGTCGGGCGTCGGTTCGCCATAGGCGTCGAGGATGGCAAAGACCCGACCGGAACCGCTCTCAGGTTGATGGCGCCGTTCTATTTCACGCAAGGCTTCGGCAATGCCGGGAACATTCTGCCCAAAGTCCAATTCGACCGTGACCATCAACGCCTGATTGATTTCTATCGTGGGCAGGTTGGTCTGTGCGGCGAGAGGACCTGGCGATGGCTGATTTGCCTGGGGAGCGGACGCGGGCTTGCGATTCAGGGCAAACACCGCCACGCCGAGCAACAGGACAGCCGCACCGATGCCCGCCCACTGGACGATGCCGCGCCTGGATGAGGCCGATGGATGAGGTTTGTGCCGATGCTTTGCCATCGGAAGAGGAGGGTGAGCACCGAGCGTTATCCGTTGGTCAACGCGAGGAGCGGCGCTGGCTCCACGCGCTTACTTCGCTTTCTTCTCAGCCGCTTCGATCTTGGCGATGTATTTGGCCGTGTCCTTCTTGAAGTCTTTGAGACAGGACTTACAGCAGAGCTTTATTTCCCGACCTTCGTGAACAAAGGCGTACGGCTTCATGCTGGGGTCTGCACCGAGCTTTTCGTCGGCGACGACGCAGGTGTCAAGCGGGTAAGGCTTTACGGGCTTTTTGTCCGCCGCGCGGGTGACCAAGGCAGTAGCCGCCAATCCGGCCGCCATCGCGACGAGGGCTAAAGTAGAGAGTTTTTTCATAGCGTTGCTTCTACATATACGACGCCGGGCTTCGGATCACTCAAATTCTTTGCAAAGGAGCCGGTGGACGCGGGAGAGTTATGGGACGAAACGAACGGTGCAGCCACCGCGTAGGGTTTTCCCCAAGGCCACATCCGTAGTGGCGATTTCACCGGTTTCGAGCGATAATCAGAACAGTTAAAAAGCCCATGAAACGGTGCCCTGTTAGTCTGCTGTTATACACAAGTCTGGGAGCACTCCTTGTGTCTGGTTGCAGCCACAGTTTGCTGCAACTGGGCCGTGCTCCCTGCAGTCAGCTTCCTCCCGGCATGGCCGCTGAATTCACGTACGAACGCGTGGACGAGGTGCCTTGCAAGATGAAGGTGCTGGAGAACAAAACTCAATTCACCATCCGGCGCATCGGTCTGGCGGCCCCTTCCGACCAACCCGGCACGAACCGGTGGATTGAACTGGATTACTACGATCTCGCGAGCAAGGAAAAGACGCCTGTCGTCATGGTGTTGCCGATGCTCGGCGGCGGCTACGCGTTGGAGCGGCACTTTGCGAACTATTTCGTTTCACGTGGCTACGCGGCGGTCATCGTCCGGCGCGATCCGCGGACAAGCTCCGCGCGAGTGGAGGATTTGAACCGCCTTTTCAAGGACATGGTCATCGATCACAAGCGCGTGATCGACTGGCTGGAAACGCAGGAGGACATCGACTCTAAACGGCTCGGCATTTTCGGCGTGAGCATGGGCGGCATCAAGGGCGCGCTCCTCCTGCCGCTGGAAGATCGGATCAAGGCGGCGGCCATCGGCCTGGCAGGTGGCGATCTGCCTTACATTCTCACGCGCACCACGGAGCCGGGGCTGACCAAACGCCGAGAGCAGGAGATGAAGGAACGCAGCATGACCCTCGAGCAATGCGAAGAGCGCCTGCGCGGGATGTTGAAATACGATCCGTTGAATTACGCCCACTATGTTGACCCGAAGAAAGTCCTGCTGGTGCTGGCGCGTTACGACGACGTGGTGCCCATCGAGAAGGGACTGGAGTTGAAGGAAAAGATGGGCAATCCGGAAACCATCATGATTCCAGCAGGGCATTATTCAGCCGTGTTGAGTATCCCTTACATCAAGAGCCAGTCCTTTGACTTCCTGGAGAAACGCTTTGCGGAAGTGTCTGGTAAGACAGACGGGAAACGAGGGGGCGGCCTGACCAAAGTGCAGGCAGGCCGGCGCTGAACCGCGTAATTTTCTCTGGCGCGGATTGCTCTGCTCACTACGTCCGCCATCACGGCATAGCCTGTTCAAGTTGCTAAAGGAAGGTTGAAGCGAATGGTGAAAGCCGTAGAGTGCGTCCAACACTTATGACGCGACAACAGGTTTTGGATCTCTACTTCATGGAGAATCGCGCCAGGCTGATCGACCTCGCCGCGTTCCTCGATCGCGTCGATCGCGGCTGCGGTGAGGCTGATTTCCGGCTCGACGCTTTCAAGCAGGCACTGCGCGAGTTGAGCGGCGCCCAGCCGGAGCGAGCGAAGAAGGTTTTGCTTGCGTTGAGCGATCCAACATCGGAGCCGATTGAAAAAGCGCCAGGTAAGGGGGCGGTGGGCGCGTGGCCTGGAGGAAACTGAAACAGACCCTAGTATGCCGAAGCATCGCCTGAAAATACATTTCCGGATCCCCCCCTATCAATCACCACGAAATCAGTGGCGTAGGTTGATTCATAAAAGAGCCAGCGAGGTTTGTCGCCAGAGGGGCATTTGTTACTCGGGTGATGACAGGCTCCAGATTGACGCGGTGTTCTACCTCAATGGTAATGCCCTCCGCTGCCATGATGTAGATAACCGGCTCAAAGATGTAATGGACGCGCTTCAAGGCCGAGTAGGCGGGCCAAAAATCGTGCGCGAACTCAGCCCCATCATACCTAATGACTGTCAAGTCTTTCGAGTGTCGGTGACCAAGGGGCTTCCGCCAAAACAAAGTCTTGGGTTTGGGCACGTCACAATCCGACGGTTCACAAATCTTTACTGACTGCCATGCGCTACATCGAACCCCATGGCCATATGGTCAGCCGCACGACGGACGACTACACTGACATGGCCGCCGCAGGCTGCGCCTGTGTGTGTGAACCTGCCTTCTGGGCAGGCTTCGACCGCAGCAGCGTCAATGGCTTCTACGATTACTTCTGCCAGCTTACCGACTACGAACCGAAGCGCGCCGCGAAGTTCGGCCTCGCGCACTACACCTGGCTCTGCATCAATCCCAAGGAATCCGAGGACATTGGCCTCGCCAAGGACGTGCTTGGCATCATCCCGAAATTTCTCGACCGGCCCAACGTGCTTGGGATCGGCGAAATCGGGCTGAATAAGAATTCGCGCAACGAAATGAAAGTGCTCGAAATGCACGTGGACCTCGCCGCGCGTTCGAACCAGCTCATCCTCGTCCAAACTCCGCACTTGGAAGACAAGCTCAAGGGCACGCGCCTTATCCTCGACGTGCTCAAGGCCGACAGCCGCATCCGGCCCGAGCGTTGTATCATCGATCACGTCGAAGAACACACTGTCCAGATCGTGCTCGACCGCGGTCATTGGGCGGGCATGACGCTTTACCCGGAGAGCAAATGCACCGCCGCCCGCGCCGCGGACATTCTCGAAACTTACGGCGCCGAGCGTCTGTGGATGAACAGCGCGTGCGACTGGGGTGTGAGTGTGCCTCTGGCGGTCCCCTATGCCGCGCTGGAAATGCGCCGCCGCGGCTGGCCTGCCGAGCGAATCGACAGCGTCATTTACGACAATCCGATCCGCTTCATGGGTCAGTGCCCGAAGTTCAAGCTGGCATGACGTTCGGCCAGCGACAATCGCAGCGCTCTCCTGTCCCGTGCTTGCCAGCATGCGCCATGGTGTGGTTAATTGGCCGGACACATGCCGCAGTCCGCGCCCAGCCAAACCGCTGAAGATTATCTCGAACGGATCCACGAGTTGATCGAAGAGAAAGGCTACGCTCGCGTAGTGGATATCGCCAGTTCGCTGGACGTGAAGCAGGCCTCAGTCACCAGCATGGTGCAAAAGCTCGGCGAGCTTGGTTATCTGAACTACGAGAAGTATCGCGGACTGGTGTTGACCGAGAAGGGTAAGGCCGTGGCCACCGGCATCCAGCAACGGCACGAGACGCTGGCCCGCTTCTTCTCTTTGTTCGGCCTCGACGCCGAAACACAACAACGCGACATCGAAGGCATCGAACATCACCTCAGCCCGGCCACCGTGGAAATCCTCTCCGATCTGGCGAGCTTCTTCGAGAAGAGCCCGGAAACGCTCAAAGGCTTCCTCAAATCGCGCAAAGGCGGGAAGTTGTGATCCACAAAACGCCGTTCCAGTCCTTCGGAGGCGACTGCCGCGTGATTTCACATGAATCAGGGCGCGAGATTCGCGTTACGGCATTTCCCAGTGTTCATTCCTGTTCGCCTGTGGCTAAATCTCGCGCGCAAAGCAATTGCCGCGTGGCATGAAAACAATTTCGGGCAAAATCATCGACCGCACCTGGAAGCGGATCAACGAGGCTTCGGAAGAGGAAGCCCAACGTTTGCTCGATGTGATGGCCAAGCATCAGCCGTTTGTTGTCGCTTACCTGCTGGCGGTCGAAGAAACCTTGATGAGCGAAGGCGAGCGGGGGCGTCTCATGCTCATCGGTCTGATTCTGTGGGAGATTATTTTTGCGGAAAACCCGGGCCTGCGTCAGATCACCATGGACGACCTTGAGGTGGCCGAGCAAAGGAACATCAAATTCCTCGAAGAACTGGAAGCCGGTTCGGAAATGGATCATATGGCCGGTTTGCAGAACCTCATGGCGACTTACAATCAAGTCCCTCTCCTCAGCGCCGTGATTGAATCGCTTATGGCCGAGGACGCCGAAGAACCCGAACTGGCCAGCGAAAACATCGGGCTGGTGCTGCTGCATTTGAAAGCGGTGCTGGATTGCCTGGACCAGTAACCGGACGGGTGTCGGTGGTTTGGGGTTCGATGGCGGAGATGCAAATTAGGAGTGCTACGCGCAAGAAAATTCGTTGAAAGCCCATCGGGAAACAGTAGCATCCGCGTTCCTGCCGCTGGGAGCAGGCCAATTTCTAAAGCCATGAATAACAGCTATAACATTGCAGTGATCGGCGGAGACGGCACCGGGCCGGAAGTGACTCGCGAAGCCCTCAAAGTCGCGGAAGCCGCCGGGACCAAGTTTGGATTCAAGCTCAACTGGGAGCAGTACGATCTGGGTGGCGACCGTTACCTGAAAACCGGTGAGGTTCTGCCGGACAGCGTCGTGGCCGAACTGCGCAAGTTCAAGGCGATCTACCTTGGTGCAGTCGGCCACCCGCAGGTCAAACCGGGCATCCTGGAGAAAGGGATTCTGCTGCGCCTGCGCTTTGAACTGGAGCAATATATCAATCTCCGTCCCGTGAAGTTGTATCGTGCCGCCGATTGCCCGGTGAAGGACAAGGGTCCGGAAGACGTGGACTTCGTCGTCGTGCGCGAAAACAACGAGGGCCTTTACGCGGGGGCGGGCGGCAACCTGTTCAAAGGCACGCCCAACGAAGTTGCCATCCAGGAATCCATCAATACCCGGCGCGGCGTGGATCGGTGTTTGAAATATGCTTTCGAAGTCGCTGCCAAACGCAGGGGTGGCAAACAGGCATGGAAAGGCCTCAAGCCGGAAGACACTGCGGCCGGTAAGACAGCCCAACTCACGCTCTGCGGCAAGACCAACGTGCTCACTTACGCCTTCGACCTCTGGTTCCGCGCGTTCCAGGAAATGGCCCCGAAGTATGCGAGGGTGAAAACTGATTACGCGCATGTGGACGCCATCTGCATGTGGTTCGTGAAGAACCCGGAGTGGTTTGACGTGATCGTCACCGACAACATGTTCGGGGACATCATCACCGATCTCGCGGCGATGATTCAGGGTGGCCTCGGCGTGGCGGCGGGCGGCAATATCAATCCCGAAGGCACCTCGATGTTCGAGCCGATGGGCGGCAGCGCCCCGAAGTACACCGGCCAGAACGTCATCAACCCCATCGCCGCCATTAACGCCGCGGCCATGATGCTCGACTTCCTCGGCGAAACCAAAGCCGCCGCGGCTATCGAGAACGCTGCCGTGAAAATCATCACCACAAAGATCCAATCACTGGCTGCGGGTAAGATGGGCTTCAGCACCACGCAAGTAGGCGATCTGGTGGCATCAGCGATTTAAACAACAGCAGCCTTTCGCGAAAGTATGTCGCCAGTCGCGCTGGTGTCCGCTACTTTTCCGGCGAACATGAGCACGCTTTCCTGGGAAAAGCAGTTTCGGCAGGTCTATGATCGTGGTGTGGCCGCGTGGCACGCGGGAAGGAAGTCGCCGTCCGCGATGTTCAACCGCAAGGACACCGCGTTCCTGGCGACGATTGGCTGCACCGCACAGGAATTGTTCGACTTCGTGGACGACGAATTGCGCTACGGCGATTTTGGCTTCGATACCACGCTGGCCGTCGCTGCCATCCGCCGGGATTACTTCCTGAAGGTCATGAAAGGCAAGCGAACCGGCCGCACCGTGTCGATGGAGAATCTTCCGGCCAAGACCGCCGAAGTGGACGGCATCGCCTGGCTGCCACGGCTCATCGTTAAGGCGCGATTGAAACTACGCGGCGAAATGCCGGACGACTTGATGTACGGCTGCGCCGGAGACCGGCCATTCCTGCGCAAAATGAACATGGACCTGCCCGGCTTCCTGAAACTTGCCCGGGAAAGTGGCGACGACGACCGGCGCATCATCAATGCCGTGAAGCAATCGGCGGGTTTGTAGTCCTCGCGCGATAGAGTCTTCCCAGCAGCCTACCCCCCGCCTGCATGATCACCGTCGTTGGCAGCTTGAACATGGACCTCTTCATTGAAATCGCGCAACTGCCATCGCCAGGTGAAACTGTCCTCGGTCGGAACTTCCGCTCCGCGCCCGGCGGCAAAGGGGCCAATCAAGCCGTCGCGGTGGCTCGCATGGGCGGCGCGTGCATGCTGATTGGCGCGGTGGGTGACGATCCCTTCGGCGCAGCGATACTGGCGAACCTGCGGGAAGCGGGAATCGATTCCACCAACGTGGCCCGACGCATCGGCGTCTCCTGCGGCGTCGCCATGATTGCCTTGGACAAAAACGGCCAGAACCAAATCGTGGTGGCCGGCGGCGCGAATGAAACGTTGACGCCCGACGACGTTGCGCGCCACGCGGAAGTGTTCGCGCGTTCCAAGGCGGTTGTCGTCCAACTCGAAATTCCGCTGGCGGCGGTGGAAGCCGCCCTGAGGCTGGGCCGGCAGGCTGGAGCGCTGACCGTGCTCAATCCTGCGCCATGCCTTCCGCTGAGTGACGAATTGCTAAGTCTCTGTGACTGGATTGTGCCGAATGAACTCGAAGCTGCGCAACTCAGCGGCCTGAAGGTGCGGGACCGGGCCGACGCCGCCAAAGCAGCGAAGAAGGTGCGCAAACGATCCGGCGGCTCAAATATCCTCGTAACGCTCGCCGCGGACGGGGTCTGGCTCGAGACGGATGCTTTTGCCGGCCATGTGCCGGGGTTCAAAGTCCAGGCGGTGGATACGGTCGGGGCAGGCGACACCTTCATCGGCGCGTTCGTCACGCGCTTGGTCGAAGGCGCCGCGGCCCACGAGGCCGCCCGCTTCGGTTGCGCTGCTGCGGCGCTCGCAGTGACCCGACGCGGTGCGCAGGCGGGCATCCCGTTCCGCACCGAAGTGGAAGCGTGGTTGCCCGGCGCGGGCGGTTCATGAAGCACGGAGTCAGTCCGGTCGTCGAAATCACGCAATGAAATCACTCTTACGCTATGGACAGATGGCGCGAGTGAACTGCCTTCGAGCAGCGTTGATCGGGTGGGTGCTAACGCACTTCACCGGTGTGGAACTGTCACAGGCCGCCGCCACCAACGCTTCCACGCGCCGCTTCAAAATTCCGCGCGCGGTCGTGCCGGGTTTTCCCGAACCACGCCAGGATCCAGCCACCGTTGCCATCGGTGAGCGTCTTTTTCTTGAAACGCGCTTTTCGCATTACTTCTTTGCCAACTCGCGCGGCGATGCCAATGCTCTGTTGCCGGCCGGCGACCCGGTCGTCGCCACGACTGTCACCACCAACAAGCCTTTGCCCGGCCCCTTTGCCGGCCACGCCATCAACTGTCGCGCCTGCCATCTCGTGAACGAGCACCGGGAAGCCGGTTGGGGCAACCGCACCTATGCGGACTACGCCCGCCGCTCCCCGGTGCCCTCGCGTGGCGACGGCCAGAAACTCACCGTGCGCAACGTGCCCCCCATGGTCAACGCCACCGTGCCGCGCGAGCGCGACCTGTTCCTGCATTGGGACGGCGAGTTCGTGTCCGGCGAAGATCTCGTGCGCGGCACACTCACGGGACGCAACCTCGGCTGGCTCCCCGGCGAACAGGAACTGGCCGTCAAACACATCGCGCACATCATTCGGAGTGACAACGGACGCGGCCCGCTCGCGCGTGAGTTTGGCGGCTACTCGTATGCTCACCTGCTGGCGGGGGAAGACCCCGAACTGGGCGAAGAGACTGAGCGTTTCCGCCTGCCAGAGGAACTGCGCCTCGATGTGATGCGCGTCAGCGACGCCCAGGTTCTCGACGCGGTGGCCAGGCTCATTTCGCTCTACACCGATTCGCTCATCTTCAGCCGCGACGAGCGCAACGAATACGACAGTTCGCCTTACGACTGCTTCCTGGAAACCAACACGCTTCCTCGCCGGCCCGATCCCGGCATGTCCATCGCCTATTACAATCGCAACCTGCACGACTACGTCCTCGCGCTCAAGAATCCTGTGTGGGTCACACCCACCAACGGCTTCACCTTTCCGCTGAACGGCCGCTTCAAGACGCTCACCCAGGAATTTCGTTTCGGACCGCAAGAACTGCTCGGCATGAAAATCTTTTTCACTCAGGCGCGTTATGCCACGAACACCGCGCGCCGCCCGGCCCACGGGATCGGCAATTGCATCACCTGCCACACCGCGCCGGACTTCACCGACTTCAGCTTCCACAACACCGGCGTGGCGCAGGAGGAATATTACTCGATCCATGGCACCGGTGCTTTTGCGAAGCTGGAAATTCCGGACCTCACGGCGCGCAACGCCGACCCTGATCGCTGGCTGCCGCCCACCGAAAAACATCCGCGCGCACGCGGACCGTTCTTCGACATTCCCGCTGCGGACAAACCGGGCCGCACGGATCTCGGCCTGTGGAACATCTTCGCCAACCCGGACTACCCTCTTGCGCAGCCCGCACTCCGCCGTCTTCTCAATGGCGGCGCGCGCCCGCAGCCCGACGAGATTCTCCTGCCGCGCACCATCGGTCTCTTCAAGACGCCGAGCCTCCGCGGTCTCGCTTTCAGCGGGCCGTATCTGCACAACGGGCGGAAAGACACACTCGAAGAAGTGATTGAGCTTTACATCCGCATGTCGAACCTGGCTCGCGAGGGCAAGATGCGTAACGCCGCGCCCGAATTCAGCGGCATCCTGCTCAAAGAAGAAGACATCACGCCGCTCGCCGCGTTCCTGCGCGCATTGAACGAGGACTACGAGTGACATCGCTTTTGACCGCGCCGACATGCAGAATTCCCGCTTGCGCGTTAACGCGGGTGGCCGCAACGCTCGGCGCACAACCACGTCCTTGCTCCATGACTAAGGGCTGCCTATGAAAACTTCCGTCCACACTTCGACGAACGCACAAACATCGAACGTCACCACGCGCCGGCGCTTCCTTCGCCGCACGGCAGGGTTGGCGGCAGGTGCGGCCGTGCTGAATCGAATGACCGTCGGGAGCGGAGCAGCGGTGTCACCGGATCCATTGCTGCCCACCATCAAGCTGGGCCGTCACGAAGTCACCCGGCTGATCATCGGAGGCAATCCCATCTACGGCCACTCGCACTTCAACCGCCTTCTCAGCCAGACCATGACGGCCTGGCACACGCCGGAGCGCGTGCTCGAACTGCTCCGGCACTGCGAGGCCAAAGGTATCAACACCTGGCAGAACAGTTACGCTGAGCGTACCCTGTCCGACCTCGACCGCTACCGCGCGGCCGGCGGCACGATGAACTGGCTTTGTCTCGGCAAGCCGGATTGGGACCAGCATCCCGAGCGCATCGAAGACGCCGCGAAGCGCAAGCCCATCGGCATCGCCCCACATGGCTCATTGGCCGAGCGGCTTCATCGGCAAAACAAGCTCAATGTCCTTACCGATCTGCTGAAGCGCATCCGCGACACCGGGGCGCTCGTCGGTCTTTCCGCGCACAATCCGGCGGTGATCGAACTGGCGGAGGAAAAAGGCTGGGACGTGGATTACTACATGTGCTGTCTCTACTACCTCACGCGCCCGCGGGAGGAATTTCAGAAGTTGCTCGGCGCGAATCTGCCCCTGGGAGAGATCTACCTGCCGTCGGATCCGCCCCGCATGTTCAAGGTCATCCAGGGTGCTCGCAAACCCTGCCTGGCCTACAAAGTCCTGGCCGCTGGCCGCTGCAGTGACAGCTCCGCCCAGGTGCAACAATCCTTTGAAACGGCTTTTGCCAACATCAAGCCGACCGACGCCATCATCGTTGGCATGTGGCAACAACATAACGATCAGGTATCCGAGAACGCCGCACTGATTCGAAAGCTTGGTGCATCGAAGCAACGAAAAACAGGTTGAGTCTTCCTGTCGGGTGCGCTCTGGGAGCGGACTTCGGCGGATACTTCGCCGCTACTTCTGTGTTAGAAGGAATACCGTCGCCATAGCGCCAAGCGTCAGCAGCGCCGCGATCAAAATCTTCATCCAGCTCAATGGATATTTACCCGCGATAGCGCCGGTGTAGCCGTTGATGACGACTTGGTAGGTCTTGCGTCGGAAGGCGTAGGTCAGCAGCCAGAGCGGCACGAGGATGTGTTTGAAGGTCTGGCCGGAGTAGTTGGGATACACCTGCAGGTTCCGATGGGTATCGCCCGGCACCTGGGCGGCGCAAAGGGAGCGCAGCGCTGCGTTCATCTGATCGCGCGCGTGTTTTGCGGCGGCGAGCAGATCGATTTGGTAACGCTCGACCACCCAGCCGGAGAGGAAGCCTGCTTTGTAAGGTGTCAGGTCCTTGGTCGGAAACGGCTCGACCTTGCGCAGTAACTCCGCGTTCACGCCTCGAGACGCGGGCACGAGTTCGTCATCGAAAAAGTGCGACAGGCTGCCGCTGCTCGGATACCAGCGCACTTTCCGCACTCGTCGTGTCTGACGCCGCCCGTTCGAGTCCGTGTATGATTCGTTCTCGTAGTAATAGTCGCCGCTCTCGGCCGTCCACGTCGCGTGAACCTGCGCGTCGAACGTCCAGTAGGGGATGTAGAGGCCGTGGACCTGATCGGTCATCGCCTTCGTCTTGAGCTTGTTTGGCGCCCAGAACCGGCTGCCGTACCACCTGCGAATCTCCTCGCGCACCTGCGGTTCGCCGAGCTTCATGGGCAGCAAACTCTCTGGCCGGAACGCCTCCTTGATTTCCTCGTACGGCACGAGCGACGACGAACCGCAGAAGTCGCAGCGTTGCCCGACCCGTTCCGGGTCGAAGACAGAAATCGCCTGGCAACTCTGACAACGCACGGAAGTTTTCTGCGCCTGCCAGCCGCGCTTGTCGTCCGGGATGCTCCGCAACGCCGTGGCGAGGTCGAGTTCCTTGATGACCTCCTCACCGCTCGCCGTCAGTTCGATCTGCGCCGGCGAAGTAGTGCCGCAGTAAGGGCAGACCAATTCCTGCTTGCCCGGATTCCACTGCGCCTCGGCCCCGCAGGCTGGGCAGGAGAATTTATGTTGAGCAGTGGCGGAGGACATTGGGTTCGAGTGCCGGGTGCGTTTCGGAGAAGTGAATTCGTTGGTCCGCCCTCAACCCAGCCCTCTCCCCCAGGAGAGGGAGCGCGAGCAACGGTTTCTCTCTGAGTTACGCCTTTCGCCGTGTCCGAATGCGCTACGAACGCGGCGGAAAGTATAAAATGACCAAGCGCGCACTTCGCGCCCCCTCTCCTGGGGGAGAGGGCCGGGGTGAGGGCGAGCGTTCATCTCAACCAGCAGGCATCGGAGCTAACACATTCATTCGATTGGATGCACAGGGACGAGAGGGAATCCGGTCGGTTGCTCAGGCAAGTTCCTGACGGGAAATGAGGAACCGGGTTCAACAATGTAAATCTTTAGATCGCTTTGCAACTGAAGGTAAAGGTCCGCGCAACCGCGCTTATGCGAGCAAAATTGCTTAGGAATTTCGATGCCTCTGATTTGATAACCGTTGTCTCGTGCTCCTATCGTGACGAGAAAGCTTGCCCTGTCATCAAAACCCGGTTCAAAGCGGATCCGGCTTGACGCAGGGACCGCAAATCGTTTTTTCGCGACGCTTACAAAAATGGTATCAGGAGTGTTGTTATGCAGTTCAACCAAGACTGGCATCGAACATCCTGCCATCAAGGTGACAGCTATTGACGCAAGGATGGAGTATGGGAGCGTGCGCATTCTGTGACGGCGATCTTGGTGCCCTGTAGGCGCCTTCCCGCGTATGTTGGGAAATAAAGAATCACATGGGCATCCGAGTGCCGGACACGAACTCACCCCTTCAAAAACTCCTCCAACGCCTGGCGCGTGATCCGCCATGTCGATCCGATCTTCTTGCCCTTGAGCGAACCGTCGCTGAGCGACGTCAACACGTCGCCTTCGCTCACGCCCAGGGTGTTGGCCACATCGCCGGGGCTGAGCAGTTCGGGCAGTCCGCTGCCCGCCGTTGCAGCGCCAGGCAACGGCGGCGGCGCTCCGGCGGCAGGTGTTGTTTGTTGCGCGCCCATCGCGGCCATCATCTGCTGGCCCATCGCGAGGCCAGCGCCGAGTTGCGCGGCGGTGTTCGCCATGCCGCCACCTTCGCCGCCCTTGCCCATCGCCTCGGCCATCTGGAACTTCACGTAATCGTTCAGGTTCCCAATGGCCTGCATGCTGGAACGTTTGTCGATGGCGCCCTCGACTTCCGGCGGCACAGAGACGTTCTCGACGATGAAGCTCGACATCTCCAGGCCGTATTTGCCCACGAAAATCGGATTGATCAGCGGCAGCAACGCTTCGCCGAGTTCTCCGTAACGCGAGGCCACGTCGAGCACCGGCACCTTGGCGGACGCGAGCGCATCGGTGAACACGCTGACCATCCGCGAGCGCATGGTGTCGGCGAATTCATCGAGCCGGAACTGGTGGTCCGTGCCGGCGACTTCCTTGAGGAAGGTTTTCACGTCCACGACTTTGAAGTCATAAGTGCCGAACGCGCGCACGCGCACGATGCCGAAATCCGGGTCGCGCAGCATCACCGGGTTGCTCGTGCCCCATTTGTTGCCGGTGAAGAGGCGTGTGTTGACGAAGTAGATGTCCGCCTTGAAGGGCGATTCGAAGCCGTATTTCCAGCCTTTGAGCGTGGACAGGATCGGGATGTTGTCGGTCTGGAGGGTGTGTTTGCCTGGCCCGAAGGTGTCGCCGAACTGGCCAAGATAAATGAATTGGCACGTCTGCGACTCACGGACGATGAGCTGCGCGCCGCGTTTGATTTCCTTGTCTTCGTCCGGGAAGCGCCACGAGAGCGTATCGCGGGAGTCGTCCTCCCACTGGATGATTTCGAGGAACTGCGTTTTGAGATAATCCAACAGACCCATAATAAACCTTTCGTTAAGTTGCCGTGCATCATCCGCCTAAACGCGGAAGCGAAAAGGATAAAATCCGGGGAGATTTGTAACCGAACAGGCGAGACACGAATTTCACGAATTTACACGAATTGCTTTTCCAGCTTCGTGCTAATTCGTGAAATTCGGGTCTCAAACTTCCAACAGCTCCTGGATGTCCTCCCAGTTCAGCGCCTCTGTTAACTCCTCCTCGCTGCCGAGCGTAGCCTTGATGATGTCGCGCTTCCTTTGCTGCAGCAGGAGAATCTTTTCCTCCACGGTGTCGCGTGTGATGAGCTTGTAGCTCGTCACTACGCGGGTCTGGCCGATGCGATGCGCGCGGTCCGTGGCCTGGTCCTCCACCGCTGGATTCCACCACGGATCGAAGTGGATCACGGTGTCCGCGCCTGTAAGGTTGAGGCCAACGCCGCCCGCCTTGAGGCTGATGAGGAACACTGGAATCGTCGGCGTCTTCTGAAATCGCTCCACCACTTCGCCGCGATTGGTCGTCGAGCCGTCGAGGTAACAAAACCCGATGCCTTCCGCCGTGAGCTGCTCCTTGAGCAGCGCGAGCATCGAGACGAACTGGCTGAACACGAGCACGCGATGCCCGCCGTCGATCACTTCTTCGAGCAACTCGCCGAAGAGTTCCAGCTTGCCGGACGGAGCGGGGAATTGGGATGATGGAGTATTGGAGTGTTGGGTACTGGACGCGGCTTCATCCATTACTCCATCACTCCGACACTCCATCGGCCCACTCGCCCGCGGCTCCAGTTTGAGCAATCGCAAATCACAGCAGACCTGCCGCAGCCGCAGCAGCGCGCTCAACACCACCATCCGGCTCTTCGCCAACCCCTGCGCACCGACGGCGTCGAGCACTTCCTTGCGGCTCGCTTCGATGACCTGCTGATAGACCGCACGCTGGTCAGAAGTCATTTCGCAAAAGGAAACTTGCTCCAGCTTCGCTGGCAGATCCGCCGCCACATCGCGCTTCAGCCGACGCAGTATGAACGGTCGCAGCCGACGGGAGAGGCGTGCGGACGCGTCGGAGTTTTTGTCGCGCGTGATGGGGATCTCGTAGCGTTCACGGAAATCCTGTGCTGTGCCAAGGTAGCCCGACATGAGAAAGTCGAAGATGGACCACAGGTCGAGCACCGAGTTTTCCATCGGCGTGCCGGTGAGCACGAGCCGGTGCCTGGAGCGCACCGCCTTCACCGCCTGCGCATTCTGTGTCTGCCGATTCTTGATGTGCTGTGCCTCGTCCAGCACCACGGTGTCGAACTCCAGATCGCGATATTTCTCCGCATCGCGGCGGATGAGCGCATAGCTCGTTACCACGATGTCGCTCTGGGGAATCTGCTCGAAAAACGGGTGCCGATCCGGCCCGTGCAAGGCGAGCACGCGCAGGTTCGGTGTGAATTTCTTGGCCTCGGCAACCCAGTTGAAGACAAGGCTCGTCGGGCAGACTACTAAATGCGGAACGCGATCCTCGCTTTGGGTAGCTCGGAAGAACGCCAGCACTTGCAAGGTTTTCCCCAACCCCATTTCGTCCGCAAGGATGCCACCGAAGGAGTTCTCCCGCAGGAAACGCAACCACGCGACGCCGTGCTTCTGATAGGGACGCAGCACGCTCTCCAAATCCCCGAGCGGTGGACATTCCAGCCTGGCTTCGCCGCTCTGTTTCGCGACACGGTCGCGCCATGCGCCTGGCGCCTGAACCTTCCAGCCAGCGTGCTCCTTAAGTGTCGCTTCGAGAAAGCCCGCCTGCGTGCCGCTGATGCGATAACCCTGACTGTGTTGCTGCGGCGAGCAATCGAGCAGCACCTCCTGCAACTCCTCGACCGCGCCCGTGTCGATCACGGCGGTCTTGCCGTTCTTCAACCGCGTGTGGCCCAGGCCGGAGAGAATCAGCCGCTGGATGTCTGCGGCGGAAAACTTTTCCCCGCCGCTTGACTCGAAAACCACGCCGAGGTCAAACCACTGGACTCCCGACGGCGTAATCTGAAACTTCGGCTCGATGCGCTCGATATTCTGCTTCGTGCTGCGCTCCAGCCGTTCCTCCAGCGTCACGCTCCATTCGCGTTCCAGCCTGGGATACTCGTGCGCGAAGAAATTCAGCACGGCATTCTGGCCGTTGAGCTGCAACTTCCCGAAATCGTCGGGTCCATTGAAGCCCGCCCGCTGGAGACGTACCAGCGCGGCACGTTCGGCGGGGTGGTCGCGCGTCGAATAGCGCGTCGGATTGGCAGGGTCCGGGAGCCAGACATCCAATCCCGTAGCAGCCGACGTGAGGAGGCTCTGACTTTGTTCCGCGCTCCTTATTCCGCGTTCCGAATTGATTAGAGCCTCCTCACGTCGGCTGCTACAAAACGGAATGATCCGCGGGCCGTAGGCGCATTGCAGCATCCCGGTGAGCTGGGCAAGGCCACCTTTGAGTTCGAGCAGGAACTTCGGCGCCTGCGGTTCAAGCGTGAAGTCATCCAAAGTGAAGTTTGCTTCAATGTTGCTTGCGGCCTGAAGCTGCGGCCAATGCTGACTGAGGAACTCGGGCACCTTCGCCCGGCTCACGCGAACTGGCCCTCGAAATACATCGCTCATGGTCGCGGGAATCCCGAGCGGTTGAATCGTGCATTCACGCCAGACCCAGCCATTACCAAGGATGGCAGGGCGCGTCTCTCCGAGCGCGCCGCTCTTTTGATCTGGCCGACCCGACGACGCGCTCGGAGAGGCGCGCCCTGCCTCCGGGTCATTGCTCCGGGACCCCAGCGATATCACGATCTCGCCATTCGCCTCCAGCGTCGCGCGCAACGGGAGTATGTGCGGCGTTCTTGTCACCGTCACCGTGCTTGATTTGCCAAGTGTGACGTTGGGATGATCCACCATTGTGGGCAGCAGCGAGGTGAAATCCCTGGTTTCGATCTGGAGCATCGCCGGTGTTTCGCCGTTGGAAATGGCTTCCAGTTGATCAATCAACCTTGAATCCTGGTCCGAGAATGCAAAGGGCCGCAGCTTCGGCAGGGCATTGAGCGGGCAGCGTCCTCCGCTCCACTTCGCTTCGAGCACCAGCATGATTTTGCCGCGCGCGGCAGCTTGCTCGAAGTTCGGCGGGAGGATGATGAAGAGTTCTGCAGGCTCACCGCTGATATCGCGAAGCCACCCGGAGGTTTTCTTTGCAGGAGTGGCGGCTGGCGTCGCCCACTGGCCGGAACGCGCCGGGATCGGCGCAGCTTTGCCATGCTGATTCTTCAGCCAATGCAATCCCACCGCTACTGAGTGCGCGCAAATGGTTCCCCATTCACGCGATTCGCGGCAGGAGCAGATGTTTTCGATGTCGATGGGCCCTTTGATGACCAGGCCAGCACGGAAGGAGATTTCTCCCGCTTGCACTACCCCTTTCAGGACTGGCGGCGACCAGTTCGAACTGAGTACCTGATCTTGCTCCATGTAAGCGCGAGCGCGCTTCATGGCTTCCCAGCCGGCGGCTTTGTTGAAGAGGTTCTCGGTCAGTTCAACGGACATCCGGCACAGCCTACGCGGGAAGTGCCTTCAGGTAAACCTCGCGGATGGCTTTGCGCCAGCGGGTGAGAGCGCCGCGGAAGGCTTCGGGCGACTCGAAGCCACAGCGGACGGAGACGCGATAGAACGGCGCGGGATCGGCGGGCAGCACGGCTTCACCCTCAAAGCTCCAGCGGCGCAGGATGCTTTCGAGGCGGCGAAGCTGGCGGTAGTTGTCGAGCAGTTTGTCGGCGTCGGCGGCAGGCAGGACCTTGTCGCCGCGAATGCGTTGCAGGGCACAGAGCGTGTTCGGCTCGCGCCAGCCGTGTTCAAGGCACATGGCCTGGGCGATGAACTCGGCGTCCATCACGCCGCCGCGGCCCGTCTTGAACGCGAGTGCGTCCTGACCGGGCGGCGTGCGTTCCTTTTCGATGCGGGCGCGCATATGGGCGATTTGGGATTTCCAATCAGGAGTGTAGCAGGAAGGCACTGGGAGGTTTGAAGCTTCGCTTGAGGTTCGTCCGCCCTCACCCCCCGGAGAGGGGGCGCGGAGAAGCGTTTGGCCGGGCGGAGCGCCCAGACCGCGTTCCTGGCGTGATCGAACGCGGCGGGAGGCTTTGTTTCCACTTTGATGATATTCGCGCTCCCTCTCCTCGGGGCGAGGGCCGGGGTGAGGGCGAGCCGTATTTTCCGCGAAGCTCTTGAAGTTGGTGAGGCCAGCCGCCAGTTGCTGGAACTTTTCTCCGAGCGCCATGTCGCCGGCGACGGGCCGGGTGCGGGTCAGCGCCTGGATTTCCCAAAGCTGCGCGCGGTTCCGGTAATACTCCTCATGAGCTGCCAGTGTATTCACGAGCAATCCCTTTTCACCATCGGGCCGTAATCGCGCATCGGTCACGAACGCGATGCCGAGTTCGGTCGAGCCGCCAAGCAAATCCATCACGTCGATGGCGACCTTTTGGAGCCGGGGCAAATTGTCCTTCGCCTGGTCTTCGGCCACGAACACGATGTCGAGATCGGAGCCGTAGTTGAGTTCGCGTCCGCCCAGCTTGCCGAGCCCAATGACGACCAGCGGCGAAGTTTTGAGCTTCTGTTTGCGGAGAGCGACAGCGAGCGCGTACTGCAGACAGGCATCAGCCAGCGCCGAAAGTTCGAGAAAATTCTGCTCGTAGTCCGCCAGGCCAAGAATGCTGCGCAGGCCGACGCGCATAAACTCGGCCTGGTGATAGCGTCGAAGCCAGAGCTTTTGATCGGCGTCATCCCAGCCATGCCGCAGGTCTTTCAGAATTTCTTCGGCGCTCTTGCTCTTGCCGAGGCGTCCGCTCAGGACGAGTTCATCAACGAGATCGGGCGTGCGGATGGCGATCTCGGCCAGAAACTCCGAACGGTCGAACAATAGCAGGAGCAGTTCGAAGATCTGCGGGTTGGCGGCCCACGTTTCAAAAATCGTTGCCCGCGCGCCGTAGGCGGTGATGAAGCTGTCCAGCCGGGCGAGCACGCGGTCGGGATCGGATAGAGTAAGGCAGGCGTCTCGCCTGCCCGGGCTTTCGCAAGTGGAAGAGTGGGGAGGAAGTTTCGGAGTGCGCCCGTCCCCGGGCGCAGCAATGCCGCGGTTTGCCAGAGCTTTCGATTTGCCTGAGGCCTGTTGTCGTTCTGACATTGCTGCGCCGGGGGACGGGCGCGCTCCGCTCGGACGGCACAGCACGAGAATCTTCGGCACCAATTGCATCGCGAGGTCAGTCGTGCGCTGGCTGACGTGAACATACCCTGGTCCGTTGGCGAATTCGTTGAGCAGGCGGAAGGATTTTTCCACGTCCTTGAAGCCGTGTTCTGCAAGGAGGCGTTTCCATTCCGCTTCCGCGCCGCAAAACCGGGGTGGCAACAACGACGGCACCGCAGGGGCGTCGGCCCGGACGAACTTCTCGTAGATGCGGCGGACGCCGCCAGTATGTTTCTTCAGCGCCTTTTCAAACGCGGCCAGCTTCGCGAAGCTCATGAGCCGGGCGAGGCGCTCCCGCGAGGAACGGTCGGCTGGGATGGTATGCGTCTGGAGATTGTTCTCCATCTGCACGCGATGCTCGACATCGCGCAGGAAACAGTAGGCGGCGGCGAGATTGCGCGCTTCGGCATCGGAGAGCAGCAGATACTGCGCGAGCTTTTGCAGCGTCGGCAGCGTCTGCGCGCCTTGCAGGAACGGAATGCGGCCGGCATTGAGCAGTTGGCCGGTTTGCGCGACGAACTCGATTTCGCGGATGCCCCCGCGGCCGAGCTTCACGTTGCGCTCCATTTCGCCGCTCCTCACCACTTCATTCTCGGTGCGCGCCTTCATCGCGGCAATTTCGCGCAGCGCGGTTTCGCTGAGCGAACGCGGATAGCGGAACGGCTGAATCATCTCGATGAACTCCGCAGCCAGGGAAACATCGCCGGCCACGCGACGGGCCTTGATGAGCATCATGCGCTCCCAGGTCTGGCCCCATTGGGCGTAGAAGTTCTCGTAGCTCTCAAGGCTGCGCGCCAGCGGGCCGGCCTCGCCCTCGGGACGGAGGCGGAGGTCGATGCGGTAGAGCGAACCCTCCGGCGCCGCACGAGTGACTTCGGTGATGAACGCCTCCGCGAGCCGCTTGAAAAACTGGTGATTCGACAGCGCGTGTTCTGGGGCGGTTTTTCTGGTAGGTTGTTCTCTGAAGACGTGGCCTTCCTCGCTGTAAAGGAACATCACGTCCACATCGGAGCTGTAATTAAGTTCCTGCCCGCCCAATTTGCCGAGGCCGAGCACGCAAAACTGCGTCGGCTGCCAGACGCCCGCTGCATCCTGATGATACGGCACGCCGAGCCGTTCGGTGATTTGCCGGAGGCAGAGCTGAAGGGTGGCGTCCAGACAAACGTCCGCCACGTCGGAAATCTCGCGCGTGATCTGCGGGGCGTTGCCGAGCCGGGCGAGATCGCGCGCGGTGATGCGGAGCATTTCGCGTTGCTTGAACCGGCGGAGTTGCGCGAATGCTTCCGCATAATTTCCGGTCTGGAGGGCCGGTTGCAGAAAAGCATTCACTTCGCGGCGCAGGCCTTCTGCGCGGCGCGCATGGGCAAGGTTCTCCGGCGTGAGCAAAGCGCCAACCCATTCCGACTGCTTGAGCAGCAAGAGTGTCATCACTTGCGATCCGCTGAAGAGAGCGGCCAGGATGCGCGCATGCTCTTTCGTGAGCGCGTCCAACGTTGGGCCGAAGGCGCTCGCAGCAAGCTCGTCGAAGCCGTTTTGAGCCCGCGCGGGATCAGCGGCCTGCTTGACGGTGGTTTTCCAGGACGGCGCCTTCACGGTGAAACTGTCTCCAGATTCACTTCGGTGACGGGCTTGTCACCGGGCTGCTTGAGTTGAGTGAACAGTCCGCGCCAGAAACCCAGGCCGTAGAAGACATGGCTGGCCACAAGCAGTGGCGAGGCGAGCAAGCTCCGCAGGACACCTTTCGAGGTCATTGAGACTGCGGTCTGGCTAATCACGGCTAAAAAGTAGAGCGCAAGCGGCGCGAAGACAATCGGACCGAGTGCCAGCGCCAGCAGCGGCGCGGCGGCGAGGTACATACAGAACAACGGTGGCACGAAGTTCAACGCCGAACCGGGCGTAGGATGCAACCGGAATTGCTCGGCGCGGCCCCGTCCATAAGTAAAGAGCATTTTGCAGAAGGCTTTGAGCGTCGGACGTGGGCGGCGGTGGACAATAAATTGAGGATTGTAAATCAAGATGCCGCCGCGTTTCTGCAGTTCGTCCATGAGCGCGTTTTCCTCGTTCGGATAGAGGGATTCGTCGAAGCCACCGAGTTCGAGCAGGGCGTCCCGCCGGGCCATCATGTTGCAGAGAATGAGTTCCTTCTCGCTGCTCTCTCGAGCGACGCCGACTGATTCGTATCGTGCGCGGCTGGAGACAACCGCGAGCCAACTGCTGAGAACCACGGCGAAGATTTGCTCGAGCGACGGCGCCTCCGGCGGACACAGGTTCGGCCCGCCGAGCATCTTTACCTGTGGGTCTTTGAAGTGGGCGAGAGCGCGGCGAAGATTGTCCTGTTGCACCCGCGAATCGTCGTCGAGAAAGTAAATCAATTCACCACGAGCGGCCCTGATCGCGGCGTTGCGCTGCACCGCCGGCTGTTTGCCGCGCGCGATGATGATCTCCAGCCGGTCCTTCGGGTAATCGAGCGCGCGGGCGACGGCAACGGCGGGGATGTCCGCCTGGCCGGGTCGCGTCGGGATGATGATGGAGACGAATGGCAGCGCGTCACTCACGGCGGCGAAACTAAAACGAGTGGCTCAAAGTTCAAAGCCCGCAGTTGGAGCCTAAGAAAAGCTGTGGCGTCCTGCCGTTTGGCCCGATAGCTTTGACTCACTGGGTTCAGTCAGATCGGTGGCGAATGATTGTATGCAAAACGTAACGACGGTGGAATTGAAGCGGGACTGTGAAGCGGTGCAAATCCCGCATGGCACCTCGGTGGTCCTGCCGAAAGGGACGACGGTGGATATCACGCAGACGCTCGGTGGGAGCTATACTATTCACGCGCAGGGGGGCCTATTCCGTGTGGCGAGCAAGGATGCCGATGCACTCGGCCTCGAGGCAGCCGCGCGCGGGGGCGGTGCATCCGGCACGGTTGAGGCTGGCGAAATCACGGAGAAAGAAATCTGGGACACACTGCGCACTTGTTACGATCCGGAGATTCCGGTGAACATCGTGGATCTCGGCCTGGTGTACGACATGCACCTCAAGAAGCTTCCCAGCGGCAATCGAGCCGTCGAAGTGAGGATGACACTGACCGCGCCGGGTTGTGGCATGGGGCCGTCCATCGCCGGCGACGCACAGCAGAAGTTGCTCTATCTCGATGGCGTGGAGGACGCGAAAGTAGAGATCGTCTGGGACCCGCCGTGGCACCAATCCATGATCACACCGGAAGGCCGGCGGCTTCTTGGGCTGGAATAGCGGCGCACTCCGCTGAAACGGGAGCCGAAGAGGAATTCGTGGTTCCAGACTAAGTTTGCTGCGCCGACGCCATCTTGGCCAGCAGCCGATCGTTGAGTTCCTTCGCGGGGTTGTAACCGGATTGCTTGAGTTTGGTTTGAAACGCCGCGACTTCCGCGAGTCGGGCCAGGTCGCGTCCAGGCCGAACCGGGATGGTGATGTGGGGGATTTTCACTCCAAGGATTTCCACATGCTCGTCTTCGATGCCCAGGCGATCCACGTCCGGCACTTCATTCCACGCTTTCAGAGAGACGACGAGATCGACGCGCTTTTCGAGCCGGATGCTTTTCACGCCGAACATAGCGGCGACGTTGATGATGCCGATGCCGCGCACTTCCATGTGATTGCGGGTCAACTCGGCGCTGGTGCCCATGATCTCGCGGCCATCGAGCAGCGTGACCTTTGTGATGTCATCGGCCACGAGGCTGTAGCCGCGCTCGATGAGGGCCAGCACGCACTCGCTCTTGCCGATGCCGCTTTCCCCCTTGATAATCACGCCCACGCCGAGAATGTCCACCATACTGCCCATCTCGGTGCCGCGCGGAGCGAACATCATTTCCAATGCGAGGGTGGCGAGGTTGATAAACTTCATCGTGATGAGCGGGCATTGGAAGAGGGGCACGTTGGCCTGTTCGGCGGCCTTCAGAAATTCGCGGTCGGGCTTGAGGTTCCGGCTGAACACGATGCACGGAACCTTATGCGAGAACAGGTCGGCATAGCGCCGGACGCGATCCTCCTTGCTCAGGGACTTCAAAAAGGTGTTCTCCGCCGCGCCCATGACCTGAACGCGCTTGCTCGCGAAATATTTGGTGAACCCGGCCAGCGCGAGACCAGGCCGGTTGACCGTCGGTTCGCGAATGATGCGCTTGAGACCGCTGGCGCCGGCCACCAGCCGCAACTCCAGGGAGCCGGCGTGCTGCGTGTAAAAGCCCTCGACGGTGACGATGTCGCGTTGCATGGGGCGGAGCGTAAGACGGAACGCGGGAAACGTAAACGGGGATTGCACCGCATGGCTTGGCTGGGCTTGCCAATGCCTTTTGTGGCCAGTTTAATCGCCGTCGTGTCACAGCAACAGACCTTGCGACAGAGCGTCAGCTATTCGGGCATCGGATTGCACAGCGGCAACCGGGTGACGATGACGCTGTTGCCGGCGCCGCCGAACAGCGGCCTGCGTTTCCGCCGGACGGACCTGGACGGCAAGCCGGAGATCGAGGCCCGCATCGAGAACGTCACTCAAACCAACCGCTCGACGACCATTGCCAGGGGCAGCGCGAAGATTCAGACGGTGGAGCACGTGCTGGCGGCGCTGGCCGGCGCGGGCATCGACAATGCCATTATCGAAGTCGATGCCAACGAACCGCCCATCGGCGACGGGAGCGCGCGAGAGTACGGCAAGATGATCGATCATGCAGGCGTCGCGCCGCAGGCCGAGACGCGCGAGCCGTATCGCGTGACCGAGCCGCTGCAATTGCAGACGGAGGACACGCTGATGTCCGTTTTCCCGCATGACCGGCTGAAGGTTTCCTGCACCAGTTCGGACAAGGCGGGGCGGTTCTCGCAGTATTACTCGGTGGAAATTTCGCCGGAGACCTGGAAACGCGAACTGGCCCATGCGCGAACCTTCTGTTTTTTCGAAGAGATCGAATACCTCATCAAGAATGGCTTGATCAAAGGCGGCAGCCTGGAGAACGCGGTCGTCATCCGCGACGACGCCGTGCTGACCACCGAGCCGCTGCGGTACCCGGAGGAATTCGTCCGGCACAAAATCCTCGACATCATCGGCGACCTGTCGTTGCTGGGCCGGCCGTTGTGCGGGCACGTGGTGGCGGTGCGGCCCAGCCACACGGCCAATTGTGAGCTGGCCCGGATGATTCAGGAACAGATGCGCCGGCCCCTGCGCAGCATCCAGACGTTCACGCCACCGCCCGCGGCCGAGCAGCAGACTGGCGGGCCCAGTCTCGCGGAGATCGAGCGAATGATGGCGGACGGTTCGTCGCTGGACATCACGCAGTTGATGAAAATCCTGCCACACCGTTACCCGTTCCTGATGGTGGACAAAGTGACACGCATCGAGGGCAACAGGATTACCGGCGTGAAAAACGTGAGCGCGAACGAGCCGTATTTCCTCGGCCATTTTCCTAACCATCCGATCATGCCCGGCGTCCTGCAACTGGAGGCCATCGCGCAGGTCGCCGGCATCCTGATGCTGAGGCAGGCGGAGAATTACGGGAAGCTGGCCTACTTCATGTCCGCCGAAAGTGTGAAGTGGCGCAAGCCCGTCCGCCCCGGCGACAGCCTGGTCATCGACGTGGAACTCACCAAGTCCCGCGGGAAAATCGGCAAAGCCAAGGGCGTATGTTCCGTCGATAACGAGTCGGTAAGTGAAGCAGAGGTCACGTTCATGCTGGTGGACCGCGAAGGATAATTTCGAGTTGCGAATTGCGAGTTGCGAATATGCACAATGACTTGAAGGATCGAACGAAGAAGTTCGCCCTCGATGTTCTCGTTTTTTGCAGCCGGCTCCCCCAGAAGCCCGAATTCCGGACGGTAACCGGGCAATTGATGCGTTGCGGAACCTCCGAGGGATCGAATTACCGGGCAGCCTGCCGTTCCAAGTCGAAAGCGGATTTCATTAACAAGCTCTCGATTGTCGAAGAAGAGGCGGACGAATCGGAGTTCTGGTTCGAATTGTTGGAGAGGCTTGGGGTGGACAGCGCTTCGGAACTGGCTCGCCTTAAGCGCGAGGCCGGCGAGTTGGTCGCGATTATGGTCCAGTCAAAGAAGACCGCCAGGGCGCGCGAAGAGATACGACCGTACACCCCGGCTGATTCGACGTTCGCAACTCGCAATTCGCAATTCCGATGATTCATTCCACTGCGGTCGTCCATCCCAAAGCGCAGATTGGTGATGCCTGCGAGATTGGCCCCTACTGCGTCATCGGCGAGCACGTTGTTCTGGGGCCGGAATGCCGGTTGCATTCCCACGTGGTGATCGAAGGGCACACGGTGCTCGGGCGCGAAAACGAGATCTTTCCCTTCGCCAGCATCGGAATGAAGACGCAGGACTTGAAATGGAAGGGCGGCCTCACGCGTACCCGGATTGGCGACCGCAACACGTTTCGCGAATATGTTACCATCCACAGCGCGACGAACGACGGCGAGAGCACGCTCGTTGGGTCAAACAACCACATCCTGGCCTACTGTCACCTGGCCCACGACGTGAACCTCGGAAGTAACGTCATTATGTCGAACGGCGGGACGCTCGGCGGCCATGTGACTGTGGAGGATCACGCCGTCCTCGGCGGGCTGGCGGCTATCCACCAGTTCTGCCGCGTCGGGAAGATGTCCATGATCGGCGGCTGCTCCAAGGTCGTGCAGGACGTGCCACCGTTCATGCTGGCCGATGGCAACCCGGCGCAGACGCGGACGATCAACAAGGTTGGCCTGGAGCGGCGCGGTGTTTCCGAAGATGCGCAGACCGCGCTTAAGCAGGCATACAAGATTCTTTTTCGCGAAGGCCTTACCATGTCGAACGCGCTGATGAAGATTGAGGCGGAGTTGCCCAAGCTGCCAGAGATCGAGCACCTGGTGGACTTCGCGCGGGCGAGTGAACGAGGTTTGACCAAGTAGTCGCAATCACCTGGCCGCCGACGTAGGAGCAGGAGCCGTTGCCCGCCTAAAAATCCGCCTCGTTACTTTCAGCGGCTACATCACCCTTGAACCGTGACCGGCTTCTCGACCTTGGCCGTTTGTTCCTCCTGTTCCCCCACACCGGCGCGGCGCGGCCAAATGTGAAACCCGCCTCGAGTAAACGGCGGAATTTCCCAGGTCCCCCAGATGCCGTGGCCATCGCGATAACCGCGATAGAGCACGTGGTGTGAACCGGGATACGTTTTCATCCATTCACATTCACGGGTCGGCGCGTGGTAGCTGCCCCTGATGACGAACCGTCCGATGTTGTCCGTGCCATCACCAGTCATTCGACCGTTCACGAATTCCAGGTGAAGGTCCATGCGATGGCGATCCTCCGGCCCGGTGTAATTGTAGAACCCGGTCCACGGTCCCGACGGAAACAAATCGTCGTCCATGCCGGACTTGTAGAGGCGTGGGTGAAGAAAGTCAAAAACGGGATCGGCTTCGGCGGCTGGGAAGCCGCCGTTCGTGCCTCAAGGCATCGCGATGACACGGAAGAAACATTGGCTGCCGGGAGTCAGCGGCACGGTCTTGCTGGCCGTGGGGCCAGTAGCGGTAACATCCCCTGGCACGTCGGACCACGCCGCATTCAAGCCGGGTTTCATTTGTAGCCGGTAACTGGTGCCGGGGACTGAGAACCAGTTCACCGTCACGCCTTCAGCCGAAGCGCTCACGAAGCGAATGGCGGTGGACAGCGCCACGTCGCCGAGGGCGATGGTGTCCACGCGAAATTTTTTGAACTCGCGAGGCTTCCCTTCCAGTTCGAGGTGCTTCGCCTGAATTCCGTCGCCGTAATAAACATTGGTGCCGTTGTCACTGATGATCTGGAACAGATTGGTCGCCGTCCAAATTCCCGCGAAAACCTGGACGATGCCTTCGGGGTTCAAGCCGGTAAGATCGGCGGCGCGTTCCTGCGGCGGATCCGCCGGTTGCCCGTTCCAGGTGAAGAGCCTGAAGTTGCCGGGCGGGGGCAGGTTGTCGCCCGCGCCAGGCGGGCCGGCGACGATGAGGTAGTTGGTTCCACCGATGCCTTCGATGCTGCGCACGCCCCGCCCGCCGAGGTTGAGTTCGATGGGCGCCCCGAACTGCGCGTTGTCGGGACCGCTGCGTCGGGTCGTGATCTTGCCGAAGTTCAAGACGGGAATCACCAAGGCCATGGTTCGGGAGTTTGTCGGCACCAACGGCGCTCGGAAGGCGATGTAGGCGTTGGTCGTGTTGTTAGGTCCCGGCGCCATACAGAGTCCCTCAACGTTGAAACCTGAGCCATCGGGTTCCTTTGGATCTTTGCCGATGGCGGCGCTGTCCGCCAGGCCGTAATAATTAGCGCCTCTGCCGTGGCGATTGTTGGCGTCCCAGGCGAGCAGGTCGAGCTTCAGAAAATCGTAATGCGCGAGGAGTTTGAGTTGAGTGTTGGTGCCAGAGCCGGAAACGTCGGTGGCGAAGATGCGAGAGCGGTTGGTGCGTTCCGTGGCGTTGAACGCGTGCGATTGCGAGCCAAGCCAGTAGATGCGGTTGCCGACGCGAGTGGAGCCTTCGATATCGACTTCCTTCGGGCTGCCGTCGTCATAGAAATCGACGAGGTTCAGGAGAGGGCTGAAGTCCCTGCCGGCCACGGGCCCGCCTGACCGTGTGCGGTTGTAGATGCGCAAGATCTGGTTCTCGTCGTCGCCCACGAACATCCAGTTGTCGTCGATGGGAATGGCGGTGGAAGCGTCGCTGATGCCCGTGTGCCACTTGCCGCCGGGCCGGCCTTGCGCCGAGGCCGCGTATTCGACAAAGCCAAGGCGGGTGTAGATGCCGTCCGTCGCGCGAACGGTGATCCGGGCGTATCCGGCACCGGTGGGTTCGATGGCCAGCCGCCATTTGCCGGGGGCGAGGTTGGTAAGGCTGAGATTCGCGTCAGACGCCACCGATTGATTGTCGCTGACAGCGGTGACAGTCAAAAACGTGGCGGGAATGTAATCGTCGGAATCATCGTCGGGTTTGAAGTTGTCGTCGTCGTCTTCCAGGATGCTCAGAGTGAAAGAAACCGTTTCGTTGTCGGGATCGCCAATGACGCCCGAACGCGCCGGGAGTGGGTTGGGAGTGAGGCGCGGGGCCTTCCGGTTCACAACGCCGGGGGTCATCACAGCGCCGGGCGGGAGGTTCGTGCTGATGCCGATGGGGTCGTAGGACAACGAATCGCCTGTGGTGCCGGTGAGGTCGCCGACAAACCAGGCTGAAGGGGAGCGCGGCGAACGATTCCAGGGAAAGCGGCTGGCCGCATCGGGCGTGAAGCCGTTTTGCGTCAGGTCAACGCCGCCATAGATTTCGTCCCCACCGCCCTTGTTGTCGCGGTACCACGCGATGGCATCGACGATGAACGCGCCAAAGGGCAAACCTTCCAGCTTGCCGTTGTTGCCATTGTCGAGATCGGTGCCTTCAATGATTGGCTCACGCGCGCCAACCAGGAGGATAGAGACACCGCCGTTGTTGAACGCGCCGCCCGCATTGGCCAACTGCGGCGCCAACAGGACCGTTACGTTGGTAAAGGGGTTGCCTGGCGCGGCGACGATCAACAGGCCATTCGTGCCGAAGCGCTGGCCGGTCAAATTAACCACCGTGTCCGCCCGCCCAGGATTTCCGGCCTCGTCGCCGTGGATGGAGACGAGGTAAAGGTTGGTCAGCAATTTGTCCGGCGGGCCTCTCAATTCGACAAACTCGAACGGCGCGTCTTCGCCCGGCGGGTTGATTTTCGCCTCGCTGAGCAGCACGACATTGGTGTCGAGTACCGTCACGGCCACCGGCAGAATGAGGGTATTGGTCGGATAACGGGCGTCGAGCGACTGGACGACTGTGTGCGTCACGAGCACAGTCTGTTGCGAAGGCCCGGCCATGCCGTCATCGATTGCGCGGACCATGACCTTCTTTGCCGAAGTGCTGGTGAGCGTGAGCACACCCGAAGATGCGTAAGTCTTGCCTCCGTTGGTGCTGACCTGCGCGGGAAACTCCGCCTCAATCTGGATGGTCACGGCGCCGGTGGCCCGCAGCGAAAGGTTGAGCGTGTAGGAGTCCTTCAGGCCACTTTCAGAGACGAGCGTGTTGGTCTTCGTTTCGCGGAGAATCACGGAAGGAATCACCGGCGCCTTGAAGTTTGGCCCGCCAGGATGGTTCAATGCGGCCTTGGAACGTTTGTAAGGGAAGGTGTTCGTGCCGGTGCTTGTGGAGTTGCCGCCGAGAAAGAACGACGGGGGTTTGCCCAGAAGATTGTCACTGACGACCCAGTTGGTGGCGATCCAGTCGGTCGTGTTGCCGTTGCGCGCCACGTAACCGGGGCTGAACGGAACGCTCACCACCGTTCCGAACTCCGTCTTATTTTTGCAAAAATTGATGCTGCCGTAGGCCAGGTCGTCGGAAGAATCGCCGTCGATAATCCCGACTGAATCCAGCACGGTCCATGATGAAAAGTCGGTCCCGTCCGGCGTTCCGTTGTTGTCGCTGTCGATGTCGTCATCGACGGAGGGTTCATTGGCGGTTTGGATGAGAAAAAACGTGCAGGATCCATTGTTCAATTCCAAATCGTAGTCACCGTTCCCACGATGTCTCACCGAACTGGAGGAGCCGTGGCCCCATCCGCCGTCGCTGTCCGAATTGGTGATGACGGTGGAATAAGGCAGCGGCCGGTAGCGGTGGAATTTCTGGAGTAACAGTAAAAATCCGTTTTGCCCGAGGCGCCGACCCGAAAGGTCGAAGATGTTTTGAATGGTCCCAGGGTCATCTTCCTCGTCTCCTTCGACCGACAGGAGATATGTGCCGTCTGGGATGAGCCGGTTGGGCGTTCCCCTTAACTCAACGAATTCATTGGTAGTGTCCCCAAATGGCGGGTTGAAAAGGATCTCGTTGATGAACAACTCGGCGCGGGCAACGCATACCGACGCGCCAAGCAGGCACAGACAAAGCCAGCGAGAAAAGCCTTCCCGAATCTTCATGCAGCAAAAATACCGCACGAGGACGGCTCCCGGAAAACCGGGCAATGACAGCGGGTTAGGAATTTTCGTAATGATGAATAAGTACCTGCAATCAGAGGGGAAGTCAAAGCACGAACCGGGCATTTTAGCCCCTAAACGTGGGTACGGAACGGCCCGGTCAATTCCTCCGCCTCCGTTGGGGTGGCTTGGGATTGGTGGACTTGCTCTCCGAGATGCTCAATGCCAGCAACCCGTCCAAGGCTGCTGGTAGATGGCGGATCTCTGGAAAACTGCTGCGCAGCGCAGGAAGAGTGCTCACGCGCTCGCTGACCTTCGCGCCGTCAACCACCGCGCTGCCAACGATGCTGAAGAGGAAGAAATCCCCAAAACCGAGATCCAGGGGCGCGTTGATCTTGAGTTTGACCGCATTGGTTTTCGCCGTGATGACGGCGTTGCTGATGCTGAATCCATCAGGGAGACCATTGGCTGCCAGTTCGATCGGGCCATCGTATTCGTGCCGTTCGGGTTTCACTTCGATCTCGATGGACTCACCCGCCGGCATGGAGACGCGCTCCGTCTCAGTGCTGAGGGCAAAGCCCGGCATCAGTTCCCGCACCACGATGCGGTAGGCGAGATTCGGTCCGCCGTTTCGGTTCAACTCCTCGACGACGAGCCGGTAAATACCATCCGCGCTGAAACGATTCGTGAGGATGCCCTCGTCCGCGCCCGTGGCGTTTGCCTCGGCGAGTTTTGTTCCGTTGGTCGTCTGAAGTTGCAGGAATAAATCGCATGGCGAACGGAGGCTGCGCGTCCGCCCCGTAAACACGAGCCGCTGTCCCTTGCCCGCGCGGAACTCAAATACATCGCGATCGCCGGGCCGGTCGAAACGCCCGGCCAGTTCCACAGGCAGGCGAATCGACTGCGCGTGCGATCCGTCGTTGTTTGGCTCGATTTCGCTTGCCGAAGTCAGCGGGTTGATTAGCTCGGTCAACTTCGCGATCTCAGGCGAGCTCAGGAAGGGCAGCGGTATTGGCAGTGCATCGCCAATGCGCAGCCGGTAGCGATGGCGCGGCCCGCCTGAATGCCGCGTGTCACGCAACTCGAGCACGTAGTCGCCCGACTTCGAGCAGTGGAAATCAATCCGGGCGTCCACGCCGAGTCCCGGCGCGTCGTCATTGAAGGCCAGTTCGCGGCCTTGCGCGTCGAGCAGCCGGAGCAAGGGATCGAGCGGAGAACCAAGACGTTGCGCGACAACCTCAATCGCGAGCCGTTCGCCTTTCTTCGCGGTGAATTGATAGAAATCCGAACGTAACTCTTCGCACACTCCATCAGCGGCGGTCGAACATGAAACCCGCTGCGCTGGCTGGGGCGAATGGTTGGTGGGACTCGCTTGAACGGTCGGTAGAGAATCAATGACCAGCAGTTGAAGGCTGGAGAGGCCGTTGGTGGTAATCAGGCGGAGGGCCCCAATGCCGGTGGGCGTCGGCCTGGGTACCTTCAACTCGAACGCGGTCGAATCGGAAGATTTCACGAGCGCAACCTCGCAGGCAAAGCTGGCCCAGAGATCGACCGCACCTTGCAGGTTGTCACCGTGAAACGTGACAACGGTCGTTTTCCCGGAAGCGGCGGCGGAGGGTGAGATGCGCGTGACGTTCGGCGCGGCGGCGAAGGAACTGAGAGTTGGGCACGTCACTAGGACGAGACAGATCACCATGCACCATTCTACAATGGCTGATGTTGAAAATCTGCTCTCTCCGCGGCCCCGCCCGGAACGCTGCAATTGGGATGGGTGCTTTCTCTCTCTCTCCGCGAGGCACGAGTGGGGAGAGAGCCGGAGAGAGGGGTATCCAGAAAGATGATGCTTGCCCCCGAACCCCGTTCTTAATCCTAATCTATTTGATCGAAGAGGATTAAGATTAAGATCAAGATTACGATTAGGAAAAATGGTTCCGGAGTTCAATGTGCGAAACCCGGTTCCGCTCAAGCAATCACACCCATCACCGGTTTCCCATTGGTGATCGCCAGCGGGCGCTTGGCCGTGTCGGACACCTCCGTGTGCGGGTCGATGCCGAGCAAGTAGTAAATCGTCGCGGCGAGGTCGTCGGGGCGCACGGGATTCTCCGCCGGATACGCGCCGTTTTTGTCGGACGCGCCATAGACGAAGCCGCGTTTCACCCCGCCACCAGCCAGCATGACGGTGTAACATTGCGGCCAGTGATCGCGGCTGGCGTTGTCGTTGATGCGCGGTGTGCGTCCAAATTCACCGGCCCAGATAACCAACGTGGTGTCGAGCAGGCCGCGCGTCTCCAGATCGTTGAGCAACGTCGGCAGCGTCTGCTCGGTGATGGGCAGGTGATACTTCTCGATGATGGGATACATCCGCGTGTTGTTGAACCCGTGAGTGTCCCATCCGCCCGACTCGGTGCTTTGGCCGCCAATGTTGTCGGAGAAATAGACCGTGACGAACTTCGTGCCCGCTTCCACGAGCCGCCGCGCCAGCAGGCAGCCCTGGCCGTAGGTGGTGCGCCCGTAAGCTTCGCGGACTGATGCCGACTCCGCGGAGAGATTGAACGCCTCGCGCAGCTTCGGCGAATGAAGCATCGCCAGCGCCCGCTCGTAGTAGGAATCGAGTCCCTTGGCGGCGGCGGAGTAGTCCATCATTCGCGCTTGCGCATCGATGAGCTTCTGCAATTCGCGCCGGGCAGTGACGCGCTCGTAGGAGAGGTTTGCCGGCAGGCTGAGTTCTGGCAGCGCGAAATCCTTCGCGTTCGGATCCTGCGGGATGAAAAGCGGGTCGTGGACCTTGCCGAGGAAGCTCGCGTGCTGGCCAGGTGTGATTGAGCCGTCGGCGATAACATGCGGATACGACACAAACGTCGGCACGTTCTCCGGGCCGGGCGCGAGCTTGTCCACCACCGAACCGTAGGCCGGAAAGAGCGAGAGCGAATCGCGCAGGCGCTGGTCATCACTCGGAGGCGCGAAACCACTCAGCGCGTAATAACCCGCCGAGTTGTGGTTCTTCATGGTGTGATAGACCGAGCGGATGAGCGTGACCTTGTCCATGACCTTGGCCACCCGCGGGAGGCGTTCGCTCACCTGGATGCCATCGGCGTTGGAGGAAATAGGCTTGTGCGGCCCGCGAATCTGTTCCGGCGCGTTGGGCTTCATGTCGAACATGTCGATGTGGCTCGGCCCACCCCACTGGAACAGAAAGATGACGGACTTGGACCTGGCCTTCGGACCCTTCTTGAGCGCCTCGGCACGGAGCACCTGCGGCAGCGTCAGGCCGAGCAAACCCAGCCCGCCGACCTGGATCATCCGCCGACGTGAGAGCCGCGTGGCGTGGAAGCCGGCGCAGGCGAAGGATCCCGGTCTGTGCTTCATGGTCGCGTTATAGCTGATCAGACGCCGGACGAGAAGGATGGAATTCAACGGCAAAACTGGAGTCGAGGGGCAAAAACTCCCCGCTTGACACCTCTAACGAATTGGCGGAAAAGAACCTCACAGGACACACATGAGCTAACAGGAAGTCTGGAGGCAACTTATGGCGAAAGCTAGCAGTCAAAAATTCATTGCGCGCAACCGGGCGCCGCGGGTCCAAATCGAATACGACGTCGAGCTTTACGGGGCGGAAAAGAAAATTGAGCTTCCGTTCGTCATGGGCGTCATGGCCGACCTCTCCGGCAAACCCGCCGAGGCGCTCCCCGAAGTCAAGGACCGCAAGTTCCTTGAGATCGACGTGGATAACTTCGATGACCGTCTGAAGGCGTGCAAACCGCGTGTGGCCTTCCAAGTGCCGAACACACTCACGGGCGAGGGCAATATCAATGTCGAGATGACTTTCGAGAACATGGATGATTTCTCGCCCGCCGCCGTAGCCCGCAAGGTCGATTCATTGAACAAGCTGTTAACGGCCCGCACTCAACTGGCCAACCTCCTCACCTTCATGGATGGCAAAGGCGGCGCGGAAAAACTCATCACGAAACTGCTGGAAGACCCTGCCCTCCTCCAGGCCGTATCGGCGGCGCCGAAGCCTGAGGAGCCGGCCAAATAGACAGACGCCATCGCGAAAGGACTCAAGCCCATGCCAGATCCCAGTTCTTCTTCCCAAGCCCAGGGCGGCCAGCCGACGGTCGAACTGTCCGAGTTCGAGGCGCTGCTCAACAAGGAATTCAAGCCCAAGACCGCCGACGCCAAGAGCGCCGTGGCCACAGCTGTCCGCACTCTCGCCGAGCAGGCTCTCTCCGCCACCACGCTCATTTCAGACGACGCGGTCAAAAGCATTCAGGCCCTCATCGCCGAGATCGACAAGAAGCTTTCCGAGCAGATTAACCTCATCATGCACCATGAGGACTTCAAGGCGCTCGAAGGCACCTGGCGGGGCCTGGCCCATCTGGTCAATAACACCGAGACGGACGAGAAGCTCAAGATTCGCATCTTTAACATCTCAAAGAAGGATTTGGGGAAGACGATCAAAAAGTTCAAAGGCACCGCTTGGGACCAAAGCCCGCTCTTCAAGAAGATGTATGAAGACGAGTTCGGCACTCCTGGCGGTGAGCCTTACGGCTGCCTGGTGGGAGACTATCACTTCGATCACACTCCGCCGGACGTGGAAATCCTTTCGGGCATGGCGCAGATCGCTTCGGCGGCCCATGCCCCCTTCCTCGCCGGCGCCGCGCCCAGCACGCTGAACATGGATTCCTGGCAGCAACTGGGCGATCCCCGCGACCTGACCAAGATTTTCCAGACGCCCGAGTATGCCCCGTGGCGCTCGTTGCGCGATTCGGATGACGCGAAGTACCTCGGCCTGGCCATGCCGCGTTTCCTCTCCCGCATTCCCTACGGCGCGAAAACTTCGCCCGTCGAGGAATTCGATTTCGAGGAAGACACGGAAGGCGCCGACCACAACAAGTACGTGTGGTCCAACTCCGCCTTCGCCATGGCCACGAACGTCACACGCGCCTTCAAGCTCTATGGCTGGTGCGCGCGCATTCGCGGCGCGGAATCCGGCGGCATGATCGAAGGGCTGCCCTGCCACACCTTCCCGACGGACGACGGCGGCGTGGACATGAAATGCCCGACCGAGATCGCCATCACCGATCGCCGGGAAGCCGAACTGGCCAAGAACGGTTTCATGCCGCTCTCGCACTGGAAGAACACCGACTACGCGGTGTTCGTCGGCGCGCAATCACTCCAGAAGCCCGCCGCCTACGACGACCCGGACGCCACCGCGAACGCAAATCTCGCTGCCCGGCTGCCGTATCTTTTCGCCACGTGCCGTTTCGCGCACTACCTCAAGTGCATGGTGCGCGACAAGATTGGCGGCTTCAAAGAACGCGAGGACATGGAACTGTGGCTCAACACCTGGATCAGCAAGTTTTGTTGCGACTCCAAGTCGTCGGAGGAAATGAAGGCCAAGTTCCCGCTGGCCGCGGCGGAAGTGAAGGTCGAGGAAGTACCTGGCAATCCCGGCTACTACTCCTCAAAGTTCTTCCTCCGCCCGCACTATCAGTTAGAAGGCCTCACCGTGTCGCTGCGGCTGGTCTCGAAGCTGCCGTCACAAAAGAAATAGCGGGCGCACGAACGAATTCAAACCGCGAGCCGGTGCCGCTTGCGGTTTCAGGATGTCCAAACGGACTTAGGGGCACAGAACAAATCAAACAAACCGAAAAGGAACACGCGCTATGGCAACGGATTACTTCCTCAAGCTGGATGGCATTGAGGGCGAAAGCTCGCAAAAGGGGCACGAAAATCAAATCGACCTGCTGGGCTGGGCTTGGGGCGAGAGCAACTCGGGTTCTTCGGCCGAAGGCGGCGGAAGCGGCTCCGGCAAGGTGAACATGCAGGACTTCAGCTTCTCGATGAAGATCAACAAGTCCAGCCCGAACCTCTTCAAGCATTGTGCCAGCGGCACTCACATCAAGGAAGGCACGCTCACCTGCCGCCGCGCCGGCAAGGAACCGCGCCCCTATCTCACCATCAAGTTCACCGATTGTCTGGTCTCCTCCTTCCAAACCGGCGGTTCCCAGGGCGACGAAGTTCCGACCGATTCGATCACGCTCAACTTTTCCAAGATCGAATATTCCTACTCGCCGCAGAAGGCCGACGGCACGCTGGGGACAGCGATTCCGGCCGCCTACGACCTCAAGACCGGAGTGACCAGTTAAGCCAGACCTCCGACCGCGCGTCCTTTGAAACACTTGCGCCGTGCCTTGCGATTCGCGTCGTAAGGCACGCTTTTTTCCGCCATGACTCCCGAAGAACTCGTTCGCGCCGGAAACCTCACCGAGGCCCTGGCGGGCCTGCAGGAATCGGTCCGCGCCAATCCGTCGGATGCCCGGCTGCGCGTCTTTTTGTTCCAGCTTCAGTGCGTGCTCGGCAACTGGGAGAAGGCCATGACCCAGCTTAAGGTGCTCGCCGATCTCAACCCGGAAACCATGATGCTCGCGCGCATCTTCGGGCCGGTGGTCAACTGCGAGATCTTCCGCGCGGAAGTCTTCCAGGGCAAACGGTCCCCGATCATCTTCGGCGAACCGATGGAATGGCTGGGACTCTTGCTGCGGGCCAATGAACACTGCGGGCGGGGCGAGTTCGCCGCCGCGCAGCCCTTGCGCGAACAGGCCTTCGAGGCCGCGCCCGCGACGCCCGGCAAGCTCAACGGCCAGGACTTCGAGTGGATTGCGGACGCGGACTCGCGCCTGGGCCCGGTGCTCGAAGTGATTCTTGAAGGCAAATATTATTGGGTACCCTTCTGCCGCATCAAAAAGATCGTGATGGAGAAACCCTCCGACCTCCGCGATTTGGTATGGAAGCCAGCCGTGTTTATCTGGACCAATGGCGGCGAGGCCTCCGGCC
>Ga0187893_10001816_pt1 | contig 49296 bp, 34 predicted proteins | sample MA1701074metaG_FD_139574 | JGI IMG/M metagenome (GOLD analysis project Ga0187893, IMG submission 139574) | White microbial mat communities from a basaltic lava cave in the Kipuka Kanohina Cave System on the Island of Hawaii, USA - MA170107-4 metaG ... | reverse complement strand
GTTCACGACCGCGTGGGAGCGGCCGAACCGTTTCAGCCGCGTGTTCAGCAGCATCGGCACTTACGTCGGGCTGCGCGGCGGCAACGATTACCCGACGATCATCCGCAAGACCGAACCCAAACCCATCCGCATCTTCCTTCAGGACGGCTCGAACGACCTGAACATCTACGGCGGCGACTGGTGGATGGCGAACCAGGAAATGGAACGCGCTCTCGTGTTCGCCGGCTACGACGTGAACCACGTGTGGGGGGATGGCGGCCACAACGGCAAACACGCCACGGCCATTTTTCCCGACGCACTCCGCTGGCTTTGGCGCGATTATCCGGCCGAGGTCAAAGCCAATCCGGAAGGCAAATCCAAACAGGCTCTCTCACGGGTTCTGTCTGGTGGCGAAGGTTGGCAACTCCTTAGTGAGGGGCATGGTTTCACGGAAGGCCCGGCGGCGAACGCCAAGGGTGAGGTTTTCTTCACGGACATTCCGAACAGCCGCATCCACAAGATCGATCTCGACGGCAAGGTCAAGATCTTCGCCGAAGACACCGGCAAGGCCAATGGCCTGATGTTCGGCCCCGACGGACGCCTCTACGCCTGCGCCAATGGTAAAAAACAAATCACGGCTTACGATGAGTCCGGCAAGGCCAGCGTGTTCGCCGATGGATTGGAGTCCAATGATCTCGCCATCGATCAGCACGGCAACCTCTACGTCACCGATCCAGGCAACAAGCAGGTCTGGTTCATCAGCAGGGGTGGCGAGAAGCGCATCGTGGACAAAGGCATTGAGCAGCCCAATGGTGTCCTGCTCACGCCGGATCAGAGCCTCCTCTATGTATCCGACACCCGCGGGCAATTCGTTTATTCCTTCCAGGTGCAGCCGGACGGCTCGTTGAAATACAAACAGCGTTACTTCCATCTGCACCTGCCCGATGCCGCAACCGGCAGCGGGGCCGACGGCATGACGGTCGATGCCAGCGGGACACTCTATGTCACCACCTCGCTCGGCCTGCAATTTTGCGATCAGGCGGGCCGCGTGAACGGCATCATCGCGAAGCCGCAAAACAAGTGGCTATCCAACGCGGTCTTTGGTGGGGCGGACTTCACAGAACTGTACGTAACTTGCGGCGACAAGGTCTATAAGCGGAAGACAAAGCAGAAGGGTGTGCTCTCCTACAATGCGCCGATCAAGCCGCGGGCACCGGGGTTGTGAGCGCGGTCAGATGGTTGAAACGAAACGCCTGGAGTGCTTGATCAACTGGCATCCTCAACGGATTCCAGGCTTCGGCGGACGTCGGGAGTGAGCTGCGGCGCTTCCTGTTCCTTGGCCGCCGCGCTTTGCTTGATGTCTTTCAGCGCGCGTCGGAGCAGGGCTTTGCGTTCGTTTCGGATGTTGCGCAGCATCGCGCGGACGTCCAACAACGCAATGACGATGGACGCGATGGTGAAGAGGAAGCACAACGCCCAGTAAATCAAGAAGCCAATGCCTTTGAGGTAGGATGCCAGGATGGTATGGCCCCAGATCAACATCCCCGACGCCACAGCCAGGCTGAACATCCCCAGCCAGCGACGCCAGGCATCAACCGAATTGTTCATGGCGAAAAGCTACATTTGTCCCCTTGCCTGCCCAAGCAAAAACGCCCGGTCGGCCTACAACGCAATTGGACAGAAAAGCCGCAGTCGCGACACGGTAATTCCACGGAGGCGGCGCCAGGAACCGGCTGGGGAGGCGGACGCCTGCCGTCATCCAATCAAAAACAGCTGAACCTATCTTGCCGGTTGCGGTCTTCGTCGCGCTCCGCAATAGTCTGCGCGCGGGATTTCGCATCGCGAAAGAGACGCCCGAATGGATTGCCTTTAACCAGCAGCCGCCATCGTTATGCAACTTGCCACCCAACTCGCCCTGTTCCTCGACAACAAACCTGGCACCCTCGCACGGGTCTGCGACGCCCTGAGCGCAGCCAGGATCAACATCTACGCCATCTCCACCAGCGACACGGTGGACCACAGCGTCGTCCGGATGGTCGTGAGTGATGCCCGCAAGGCGCTGCTGCTCTTCGAAGAGCATGGGACGCTGGTGGTGGAAACCGAAGTGCTGTTGATCGAAGGCGACAACAAGCCCGGCTCGCTGGCGAAGATCTGCCACAAGCTGGCCTCCGCCAAAATCAACATTGAATACGCCTATTGCGCCACGCCGCCGGACGCCCGCAAGGGCCTGCTCATCCTTCGCGTCAATAACGCCAAGCGGGCGATGAAGTTGTTGAACACTTAAGCGAGCAGCGGCCGACGTGAGGAGGCGGAACCGGGATCCGATCAGACCGTCCGCCTCGTCACCTCGGCGGCTACAACGCAGCCGGATTTTAAGCCCCGCGACATCGCCCATGCCCCGTCCGCTGCTTTACGAAATCAATACCCGCTGCTGGCTGCGCGAGTTATCGGACTGCCGGGCAACGGCCATCCACCTGGGCAATGTGCCTGAAACTGAGTTTGTCTTTTGGAAAAGGATGGGCTTCACACACCTCTGGCTCATGGGGGTGTGGACCACGGGGCCGCAAAGCCGCAAACGATTTCTGCAAAGCCCGGATACGGCGCAGCGCCTGAACCGGGTGCTTCCGAACTGGCGCGAAGAGGATGTTGCCGGGTCCCCATACGCCATCGCGGAATACCGCGTGCCGGACAGGCTTGGAGGGGAACAGGGATTGCGGCAGTTCCGCGAACGGCTGCACCAACACGGAATTGGTTTGTTGCTCGACTTCGTGCCGAACCACGTTGGACTGGATCACCCGTGGGTCATTCAACGCCCCGAGTTGTTCGTCACGGCGCCACAGATGTCCGGGGAAATGTTTCTCCAAAAAACCATCCATGGCCCGCGCTGGATCGCCCACGGCAAGGATCCGTTTTTCCCCGCCTGGATCGACACGGCCCAGTTCGATCTCCGCCGTGCTGACACCCGCACCGCTCTTCTGGACGACCTCCGCTCTGTCGCCGCCCGTTGCGACGGCGTTCGCTGCGACATGGCGATGCTGGCGCTCAACGATGTCTTCACGCGGATGTGGGAGAACTTTCCCGCAGACAAAGCGGCTTCTGTCGGCGGCGAGTTCTGGGCCGAAGCCATCGCCCGCGTCAAACGTCCCGGTTTCCTCTTCGTGGCGGAAGCCTACTGGGACCTGGAACCCAGCTTGCAATCGCTCGGGTTTGATTACACCTACAACAAGCGAGTGACGGACTTCGTCGTCGAACGTCGCTGGCCGCAACTGCAGGAACACCTGCTCGGCCTGGGCGATGAAGTCCTGCGACGCAGCGTCCACTTTCTCGAAAACCACGACGAGCCGCGCATTGCCGGGCGTCTGTCACCGGCGGAACATCGTGCCGCCGCTTTTCTCACGCTCACGCTTCCTGGAATGTGCCTTCTGCACGAAGGCCAGTTGAGTGGTGCGCAGACTCATGTGCCCGTGCAACTGGGCCGGCGTCCGTCCGAACCTGTGAATCAGGAAGTCCAGGCACTCTACGTCAGGCTCCTGGAGATTTTACCCCGGACCGTCGTGGGCCGCGGGCATGGACAGGTGTTGCGTCCGCTCGGCGTTTCAGCAGCAGAAGGCGATTCGGCGAAGAACATCATCGTTGTTCACTGGTCGGAGAAGGAAGCCTCGTTCGATCTGGCAGCAGTGAATATCGGATCAACGCCGGCGCGTTGTCGAATCTTGCCGCCGCAAGTGGAGCTGGAGAGTCGAAGGTGCTTGGCGTCCGATTTTATGGTCGAGAGCAGCCAGTCATCAGTGCTGGATTCCACTCCCGGCCAGGGGTTGCTCCTTGAACTGCCGCCTCATGGCGAGGCAGTGCTTCAGTGCCGCCCCGTTTAGCCTGGTCGGCGTTTGGAATGGCAGATCATTGCCGTGAAAATACCGCTTGCTTCCACTTTTGGGGGTTCCTATATTGCGCGCTCTTTTCTAAGAAAACGAAAGATTATGCGTCGTCCAAAAGGCATTAAGACGAAAAAGTCCGTCGCCAAACGGTTCAAACTCACCGCGCGCGGCAAGGTGCTCCGCTCAAAAGCTGGCCGGCGCCACCTGCTCCAGTCCAAGAAAGCCAAGCGCCGCCGCGGCCTCGGCAAAGCCGCCGTCGTAGATGCCACCGACGCCTACCGCATCACGCAGAACCTCCCCTTCGGCCTGTAGGCTTTCATTCGCTCAATCACAAACTTCTTCCAATCATGCGAGTCACCAACGCCCCCGCTTCCCGCAAACGCCGCGGCAGGATGCTGCAAGCCGCCAAAGGCTTCCGCCTTAAACGCTCCAAGCTCTACCGCTACGCCTCCGACGCCGTGGATCACGGACGCCAATACGCCTTTCGCGATCGGAAAGCCAAGAAGCGTACTTTCCGCCAGCTCTGGCAGGCGCGTATCAACGCAGCCGCCCGTTCCGCCGGTATCACCTACAGCCGCCTCATCGAAGGTCTCAAGGCCGCCAAGTGCTCGCTCGACCGCAAGGTCATCGCCGACATCGCCGCGCAGGACAGCGCCGCGTTTGGCGAATTGGTCAAGCTCGCCCAAGGTGCGTTAAAGACCAAAGCCGCCTCTGCGAAGGCGTGACCCCACCGGCGCACGATTAAGCGCCACTGCAGTTACTTCTACAAAACCCAAACAGGCGAATTCTCGGGACCCTAACTAAGCCCGACTGGATTGGGTTGTACGCGCCAGACGGATTCATACGGCAACCGCCTGCCGGGCGAACCTTTTCCAACACCGGGCAGTATGAATTCGCCCTATAGCCACATCACCATGTGCCGATAGTTGAAACAGGTTCCCAAGCATGAGCCTGGAAACTCTTAGTCTGAACTACTCGCATAGATGCCGTGAGCGAATCGACACAAGATAGAAAAACGCCGAGACGCAGAAGGGCGAACACGCCGGCATCTTACCACGAGGGGCAAACATAGCGTTATGTCCAAAAAAATTCTGTTCATCGACGATTCCCGCATGGTTCACATGGTCGTCACCAAAACGCTCCGTCCGCTCGACGTGGTGGTGCTCACGGCAATCAATGGACAGGAGGGCTTGGAAATGGCCGAGAGGAACCAGCCGGACTTGATTCTTCTCGACGTCACCATGCCGGTGATGGACGGCGTAGAAGCGCTGGCGGCATTGAAAGCCAATCCGGCCACGAAGGACATCCCGGTGGTAATGTTCGACTCGGATTCCGGCAAGGATAGCATCGAGCGGGCACGGCAATTGGGCGCGCTTGAGTTCATCGCCAAGCCATTCACCGGCGACGCGCTCGTGGCCGGTCTTGCGCCTTACCTCGGTCTCCGGCAGAAAGCGGCCTGACGGGTTCCTCTCGCGCCGTCCTCCAGCTTGCCTCGCCCAATCCGTCCTGTCAGACGTTCTGCGGGCAGACCAGGCCGAAAGTATTCTTGGTTTTTGGTTACAGTCTGGTAACGTCTGCCCATCCCTACCGGGCGTATTATGAAATCGTTGTGCCTCGCTGTTCTAACCGGAAGCCTTCTCGTCATTACCCAACTCCGCGCCGCCGAACCCGTCATCACGGAAATCATGCCGGCGAACGATCGGACGCTGGCCGATGAAGACGGGCAGTTTCCCGATTGGATTGAAATCAACAATCCGGGAGCTACGCCACTGGACCTCGGCGGCTACTTTCTGACGGACAATTCGCTGGAGCCGACGAAATGGATGTTTCCGCCGGTGACGATTCCGCCAGGCGGTTTCCTGGTCGTGTTTGCTTCGGGCAAGAACCGCACCAGCAATCCTGCGCGGCTCCACACAAGCTTCGGGTTGAACGCCGGCGGCGGATACGTCGCGCTTGTGAAGCCCGACGGCACGAGCGTTGTGAGCGCCATCACTTATCCGAGCATCAAGGAAGACGTTGCCTTTGGCACGGCGCGCAGCGTCACCACTACGTCGCTGCTGGCAAATTCCATCCCGCGCGTTCTTGTCCCCACCAGCGCTGCTGATCTACCCACCGACTGGAACCAGCAAACTTTCTCACCCGGTGTGGAGTGGCTCACCGGCGCCGCGCCGCCCGCCGTCGGCTTCGACACCAATCGCACCGCGAGCGCGCCGGTGAATGTCGCACGCAGTGGCGCCGCCGCTCAGAGTACGGTCAACAGTACGTTCAGCGCGAACCTCGCTCTCAATGGCAACTTCGGCGACTTCACGCACACGCTCGGCACGGACACATCGCCGTTCTGGCAAGTAACGCTCACGAATGAAATGGCCATCTTCAGCGTGGTGCTGCACAACCGCACCAGTTGCTGCGGTTCGCGCCTGCGCGACATCACTATCGAAATCATTTCCACCAACACCGGCGTGCGCGTAACGAATTACACTTCGGCCCTGCTCAATCCGGAGAACGCCGGCTTCACTTACCCGAACGGGCCGTCCTTCCTGAGCAATAATCTCGTCGCGCTCACCGGCGGACCGGTCAGTGGTCGTATCGTGCTTGTCCGTCGCGCGCCGGACCCGGATCTTTCCGGCTCCGGCGGACAGGGCAACGCCGACGAACCCGCCGTGCTGTCGCTCGGCGAAGTGGTCGTCAACGCCAGCGCTGCGGCTGGGTTGCGGCCGTATTTCACCGCCGACATCGAGACGAACATGCGCAATGTCAACGCTTCCGCGTTTCTGCGCGCGCCGTTCACGCTCGCCACGGTGCCCGACGCGCTTGCGTTGAACGTCCGTTATGACGACGGCTTCATCGCCTACCTGAACGGCGTGAAAGTCGCCGAGCGCAACGCCCCCGCTTCCCCCGCCTGGGATTCCGCCGCCACCGCTGATCGAAATTTCCTCAGCGCAACAACGGTGGAAACCCTCGACCTTTCATCCGGCATCTCCGCGCTGGTCGCCGGCAACAACGTGCTCGCGGTGCAATTGCTCAACGCTTCCGCCGAGAACGCGGACGCGTTGTTCCAACCGGAGTTGATCGCCTCGCGCGTTTTGGTCACGTCGAACGTCTTCTTCGTTGATGCCACGCCTGCCGGGCCAAACCTCACCGGCTGGTATTACGACGAAGTCCGCGACACTCGCTTCAGCGTGGATCGCGGGTTCTTTGAAACGCCTTTCTCGCTCTCGATCACTTCCGACACACCAGACGCGCTCATCTATTACTCGTTCAACGCCGATGAACCTGGGCCGGGCAAGGGCTTTCTCTACACCGGACCGCTCACCATCACCAACACCACCGTCCTCCGCACGCGCGCCTTCAAGGAGAATTGGAAGGCGACCGACGTGGACACGGCCACCTACCTCTTCCTCGCCGACGTGATTCATCAGGTGCCGAACTGGCCGCAGGACCGCATCCCGCCCACCCACTTCCCCACCAACTGGGGCGTCAACGCAGTGGACTATGGCATGGACCCGCAGGTCGTCACCAACTACACGCTCGAACAATGGAAAGAGGCGCTCACGCAAATCCCCAGCATGTCCATCGTCACCGAGATGCGCCACCTGTTCGATCCGACCACGGGCATCTACGCCAACGCCACCGGCCACGGCGAGGAATGGGAGCGGCCGTTTTCGCTGGAGTTGCTCGATCCATCGAAGCCCGTGCCCGGCCAGTTCCAGGAAAACGGCGGCCTGCGCATCCGCGGCGGTTTCAGCCGCAACCCGCAGTTCTTCAAACACTCCTTCCGCATCTTTTTCAATCGCGGCTACGGCGCGGGCAGCCTGCGCTATCCGTTGTTCGAGGACGATGGCGCGCAGGAGTTCGACAAGTTCGACCTGCGCACGAGCCAGAACTATTCCTGGCCACGCAACGAATCGCCCACCTTCGATACCATGGTGCGCGAAGTCTTCTGCCGGAAGACGCTCGGCGACATGGGCCAGCCCTACCGCCGTTCGCGCTACTACCATCTTTACCTGAACGGCCAGTATTGGGGCCTCTACGAAACCGACGAGCGCCCCTCGGCCTTCTACGGCGAAGCATACTTCGGCGGCAGCAAGACGAACTACGACGTGGTGAAATGCGGCAACCGCAGCGTCACGCCCAACTTCGCCACCGAGGCCACAGACGGGAACTTCATCGCCTGGTCGAACCTCTGGGTGATGTGCCAGGTGCTGCGCACCAACGCGTCGAACGCGAATTACTTCCGCCCGCTGGGTCGCAACGCCGACGGCACGCGCAACACGAACATGGAAGTGTTGATGGATGTGGACAACCTCATCGACTACATGCTGGAGATTTTCTTCAGCGGCGACGGCGACGCCACGCTCTCGGCTTTCCTCGGTAACGTGCAACCGAACAACTGGTTTGGAATGCGCGATCGCACCAACCCCAACGTCGGCTTTCGCTTCTTCAACTCGGATTGCGAACATACCCTCGGCTCGCCCAGCAGCCAGGTGGATCGCACCGGCCCGTTCGGCGGCCTGGGCGTGGCCAACGAAGGCATCTTCATGTGGTCCAATCCGCAGTGGATGCACGAGGAGATGGCGCGCAACCTTGAATATCGCGTGCTGTTCGCCGACCATGTTCAGAAACATTTCTTCAACGGCGGCGCGCTTACGCTGGAGGCCAACACGAATCGCTTCATCGCCAAGGCCAGCCAAATCACCAAGGCCATCCGCGCTTACTCCGCCCGCTGGGGCGACGCCATCCGCACCACCCAGCCCTACGGCGAAAGCGACTGGACAAACGCGCTGGCCTTTTGCCTGAACTGGCTGGTCCCGCGCGGCAACACCGTGCTGACGCAACTGCGCAACGACAATCTGGTCTCCTCTCTGGGCGCGCCGGCGTTCAGCCAGTTCGGCGGCACCGTGCCGGACGGCTACAACCTGGAGTTGAGCCATACCAACGCCAGCGGAGTTATTTACTTCACCATCGACGGCAGCGATCCGCGTCTGGTCGGCGGCGCGGTGAATCCGCTGGCGCAGTCCTACTCCGCGCCCGTCGTCATTAACGCGCCGCTGTTCGTGCGCGCGCGCGTGCTCACCGGCACCAACTGGAGCGCCATCGTCGAAGCCATTCTCCATCCTCCGCAGGACCTCCGCCGCCTGCTCATCACCGAGATCATGTACAACCCCCCTGCCGTTGGGCTGGTGGACGGCGACGAATACGAATTCCTTGAACTCAAGAATACAGGCACGAACACGCTCAACCTGAGCGGACTCCGCTTTGTCACCGGCATCACGTTCACGTTTACGAATGGCACTACACTTGGGCCAGGAGAATTCTTCGTCATCGCCCGCAACCCGGCGCGATTTGCGGAGAAGTATCCGGGCGTGTCCATTCGCGGCGCCTATTTCGGTCGGCTCGACAATGCCGGCGAGGATCTCCGGCTCGTTCAATTCTTCGGCAGCACGCTTTTGTCGGTGACCTACGACGACCGCACGCCATGGCCGGTGACGCCGGATGGGCACGGCTTTTCGCTGGTACCGGTGAATCCCAACGTCAACCCCGCGCCGGACGACGCGCGCAATTGGCGCAGCAGTTCCGCAGTGGGCGGCTCGCCCGGGGCGGATGATCCAGCGTCCACCGTTCCAGCGGTGTTGATCAACGAAGCGCTCACGGCGACCGTGGTGCCGGAACGAGACGCCATCGAGTTGTTCAATCCAACCGCCAGCACTGCCAGCATTGCTGGCTGGTTCCTGACCGACGAGCCGGACACGCCGAAGAAGTTCCGCATCCCCGACGGCACGAGCATTGGCGCAACTGGATTCGTGACTTTCGATGAAGCGCAGTTCAACCCGACGCCCGGCCTCAGCAACAGCTTCTCGCTCCGCGCCGAGGGCGACGATGTGTATCTGTTCAGCGCGGACACGGCGGGCAATCTCACCGGCTACAGCCACGGCTTCAGCTTCGGCGCAGCAGAGCGGAGCGTCACGTTCGGGCGCTACCGCTTGAGCACGGGCGAAGATGATTTCACCGCGCAGGTGGCGAATTCTTTGCCCGGCACAAACGCGGGGCCGAGAATTGGCCCGGTCGTCATCAACGAAATCCATTATCATCCCGACGCCGGCGACGACGAGTTCATCGAACTGCGGAACATCACCGGCGAGCCTGTTTCCCTGTTCGATCCGAACGCACTGACGAACACCTGGCGGCTGAATGGCCTCGGCTTTCTTTTCCCACAGGGCCTGACGCTCGGCCCGAACGCGCTGCTCTTGATCGTGCCGACGAGTCCGGCAGTGTTTCGCGGGAAGTACGCCGTCGCCCCGGAGGTCACGATTCTCGGCCCCTACACCGGCCAGTTGCAGGACAGCGGCGAGCGCCTCGAATTGCAGAAGCCCGGCCCGCCCGACACCAATAGTTCGATTGCTTACATCAACGTCGATGCCCTGCGTTACAACGACCGGGCGCCGTGGCCACCGGCCGCGGACGGCAGCGGCCCATCGCTCCAGCGCAAGAGCGGGTTTGCTTACGGCAACGATCCGGTCAATTGGGAAGGCGCGCTCCCAACTCCGGGCCGAAGTTTCATCGGAGGCCCGACGCCCGTCATCACCCGCCAGCCGATCAGCGTGGCGGTCGTTGCCACGCGCGAAGCCATGTTCAACGTCGAAGCCACCGGGCCGGAGCCTGTCTTTTATCAATGGAGGCGTAACGGGGCGCCTCTGCTCCATGCCACCAGTTCAACGCTCCTGTTGACGAACCTGCAATTCTCCCAGGCCGGCAATTACACCGTGCTGGTGTATAACGAAAACGGCTCGCTCGAAAGCGACTCCGCCACGCTCACCGTGCTCGTTCCCGCAAACATTCAGGCGCAACCCACCAATCGCTTCGTGAGGATTCGCCCCGATCCCAACTCGGCGCCGCAGACCAACGTCGCCTTTGTCATCGTCGCCACCAGCACCACGTCCATTCGCTACCAGTGGCGCTACAACGGCGCGGACCTTCCTGGAGCAACCAACAGCAGCCATACGGTCACCAACGTGCAACTCAGCCACGAGGGCATTTACGACGCGACCATCACGGACGCCGCCGGAACGATCTTTAGCGCGCCCGCCTATCTGCAACCGCTCATCACGCCGGCCGTCGTCCGGCAACCGGCGAGCCATAGCGTGGCGGCGGGAGGTCCGGTAACGCTTAGTATCGCGGTGAGCGGACACCCGAAACCGTTCACCTACGAATGGCGGCTTGGCTCCGTCGGCAAGTTTACCAACGTGACCGTCGCCACCAACAGCTTTTACACGTTCACCGCGCCCAACATCGCCACCTCGCAAGCCTACCGCGTCGTCATCAAAAACCTTGCGAACCCCACCCCCGGGATCATCAGCGGCACTGCGACGGTGACGGTCCTGCTCGACAGCGACAACGACGGCATTCCCGACGCATGGGAATCAGCTTACGGTTTCGCCACCAACAATCTTGCTGACGCCACACTCGACCCCGACGGCGACAGCATGGCCAATTGGCAGGAATACGTGGCTGGCACCGATCCAACAGACCCATTGAGCTATCTGAAAATTGACTCCCTGAACGCCTCGGCTGGCGCCGCGCTTACCTTCGGCGTCGTCTCCAACAAAACTTATACGGTCCAGTTCACTGATGCGCTGGGCAGCGGAACATGGTCAACCCTGACCGACCTGACCGCGCGAACCACCAACGCCATCGAGACCGTGTTTGACTCGGCTTATACGAGCAACCGCACTTACCGTCTGGTGACACCGACGCAACAATAAGCGGAGGGAATCAAGCCAAAGCCTTCGGCGTTGCTTCAGACAGCCGTCATCTCGCGAGTGCTCGCCGGGAATTCGACTTGGCCGGCAAAACCGTGATCGTCCCAGTCAGGATCGAGACCAAGGTCCTTAAGCATCTGAAGGTCTTTCTCCACGGGCTGGTTGAGGGTGGTAAGATAATTACCGACCATCAACGCGCTGGCTCCGGCGGCGAAGACCATGCTCTGCAATTCGCGCAGGTTTACCGTGCGTCCGCCGGCAATCATGATCTCCTGTCGCGGCAGAATAAAGCGGAAGCAGGCGATGGTTTTGAGAATCTCCAGCGGCGCCAGCGGCGGGTTTTTCTCGAGCGGCGTGCCGGGGATGGGATTGAGAATGTTGATCGGAACGACGTTCGCGCCGAGTTCCTTGAGCGCGAAGGCGAGGTCGCAGCGGTCCTCCCGCGTCTCGCCCATGCCGATGATGCCGCCGGAGCAAATTTTGATACCCGCTTTCTTGAGATAGCCGATGGTCTCGACGCGATCCTCGTAAGTGTGCGTGGTGCAGTGCTGCGGGAAGAATCGTTTGGAGCTTTCGAGGTTGTGGCCGTAACACTCCAGGCCCGCTTCCTTGAGACGGTTGGCGACGCGCTGATTTTTGATGATACCCAGCGAGGCATCAGGGCGGGTCTTGCCACCCACCTTCAACTCGCGGATGCGGTCGCATACTTCGTCGAGCATCGGACCTTCGTTCAATCCCTTCCAGGCGGCGACCAGGCCGACCGCCGTGACGCCGTTTTTGTTCGCCTCGTCGGCGGCTTCCATCACCGGCTCTGGATCGACGAATCCATACCGGGGTGAACCCGTTTGATAGAACGACGACTGTGCGCAAAAGCTGCAGTTCTCCGAACAGGCGCCAGCCTTGGCGTTGACGATGGAGCAGAGGTGAACCTTGTTTCCCTTGAAATGCTCGCGCAGCCGGTTGGCCCAGGAAATTAGATCGAAAATGTCCTCCGTCTTCTCAAGGTTGAAGAGCCACATGGCCTCATCGCGCGCGATGTGGCTGCTGTCGAGGACGCGCTGGCCCAGTTCACCGAGGCGTTCGTGTGTGTTCAGGTCAAGCGATGTGCGCTGCATGGTTGACAGCCTAACGAAGGCGTCGTGTTGCGCAAGACTTCTGAGCGCTCAACTGCGCGGAGTGTGTTCGTTGCGCGGCGCGATGCTTTGGATTATTCCGACGCGCTTTCCGCGCTCCCTCTCCTGGGGGAGAGGGCCGGGGTGAGGGCGAGCAATTCTCCACCCTCTTGCAGCAAACATCTGCGCTTACCACCCTCAGACCAGTTTCTCCATATAGACCAGATCCAGCCAGCGGTTGAACTTGAAGCCCGTCTGCTTGAAGTGGCCCACCTTCTCAAAACCGAACGCCGCGTGCAGCCGGATGCTCACCTCGTTCTCCGCGTCGATGGCCGCGATGATCGCGTGCAGGCCACGCGCCTTCGCGCCTTCGATGAGCGGAGCCAGCAGAAGTTTTCCGATTCCCCTGCCTCGCATATCCGCCGCCACATAAACGGAATTCTCCGACGTGAAGCGGTAACCGATGCGCGCATGGAACGGATTCAAGGCGCTCCAGCCCACTACCCGCCCGGCGTCGCCCACCGCGACAAACACGGGATAGTTGTCGCGCTGGCGCTCCTCGAACCACTGGGTGCGGTGCTCCAGCGTGCGTGGCTCGTAATCGTAGGTCGCGGTAGTGGTCAACACCGCGTCGTTATAAATCTCCAGGATTCCGGGCAGGTCGGCATGGGCCGCAGGGCGGATTTGCATCTTGGAGATGGGATTGAACCGGACGGTTCCGCGAAGTCAATCGCACAGCCATGAATCGACCGGGCGCCCAAGGCTTGCCCTTTCCGGATCCCGCCGGGCAGACTCTCCTCATGCGAGTCCATTTCTTTGGCGCGACGCCGGGCATATTCTCGATTCTGCGCAAATCGTCTTGGATATTCGCGAAGGCGGGCGCCAGTTCCGTTATCTCTTCAGCGGCGATGTGGGCCGTGGCGGCGACGCGATCCTGCGCGATCCCGACCCTGTCGAAAATGTGGATTACCTGCAGATGGAAGCCACCTATGGCGACCGCCTTCATTCCGTCAAAAGCGACGCTCACGAGGAACTGCGTCAATTGGTCGCCGCCACCCTGAGCCGAAGCGGCAAGGTCATCATCCCCGCCTTCTCGGTCGGGCGGACCCAGCAAATTGTGTATGAGCTGAACCAATGCACCCTTGAAAAGGAATGTCCCCCTGCCCCGTCTTTGTCGATTCGCCTTTGTCCACCAATGCCACGGAGGTTTACCGCCTGCACCCGGAATGTTTCAACGAGGATGTTTATCGATTCCTGCGCGAAAAGGCCAATCCCTTCGCGATGGCCAACCTGACCTACATCCGCGATGTGGCCCACTCCATCAAGCTCAACAACCTTCAAGGCCCCGCCATCATCATCAGCGCGTCCGGCATGGCCGAGGCCGGGCGGATCCGGCACCACTTGAAGAACCACATTGGTCAGCCGGAAAACCTCGTCCTTTTCATCGGCTATTGCGCCGAGCACACGTTGGGCGCGCAAATCCTAGCCGGAAGAAATCCCGTGAACATCTTCGCGGAGCCGTACAAGGTCCGCGCCCGCATCGCCTCCATCGACGCCTTCAGCGGTCACGCCGACAAAAACGAACTGACGCGTTACGTGCAGGCACTCACCGGCGACATTAAAAAGATCGCCGTCATCCACGGCGAAGAATCTCAATGCCTCGCCTGGGCCGAGAGCCTCCGCAAGCTGAAGCCCAAGGCGGAAGTTGTCGTGCCGGTGTATCAGCAGATCATGGAAGTCTGACCGTGTGGCTCAATCGCAATTGCACGGCTCCTTGCGCAGGCGGAAGAACCGCGCGGAGGCGTTCGTGAAGGAATTGGTCACGACAATGTCGATGGGGGTGAGCTTGGCCCGATACGCGGCCAGTGGTTGCCAATGAGGTTCCCTCAGCGAATCGGTGTACTCGACCGTGTAATCATTCGGAGGCTCGCCCGCGAAATGAAACCGCAGGGATCCATCGCTTCGCTCGATCCGATCAATCACCGGTGCCGTGTCAGTGACCCGAACAGCGACCACGTTGGTGTGTTTGAACTGCGTGGGAATGTCCGCGCAACCCACGCAAGGCACATTCGCCACCCCATGAATGAGCAGCCCATTGGCCGTGTTGCTGACCAAGTAGCTGTAGGAGGGTCCGGGCTGCGGTGTGGGCATCACGAACTGAATGGAGTTGGCGAACAGGACGCCATTGCTGAAGCTGAACATGAATCCACCTCCCGGCCCGAAACGGAATGTCTGAAATACGGTGTGGCCATCCTCGGCCAGAAACCTCATCCGCGCCCGGTTTCCCGCGTCCACCCTCAGTTCCACAAACGTCTGGGCCTCGTAAGGCAGGGGATGGACAAATGGCCCGGCAATCCCGCAACACTCCGTGTAGCGACCCGAGGCGATTCGATACAGTCCGCTGGTTAGTCCGCTCTGCGCGAATCCCGAGCCAAGAACGATTGTCGGTAGGCTCACGATCAAGAGAGTTCTCATCCCCATAGCGACTCCGGGTTTTACATTTTCGCTTTAATCCATGGACTCACGACCAATAAAGCCCTGGCTCCACCAGAGCGCAAGTCTCCGTAGTGCGCATCAACTGGTAGATTTGAATGTCATCACTCCTTTTGCCTTCATCTCCCGGACGCCTGCCGGTTATTGTTCCGCCGATGCATGATTCGCTTCGAATGGCTTCCGTGCAATCGCCGATCATCCCGGTGGTCGCCGAGCTTATCCGCCACAACCCTGGAACCATCTCACTCGGACAGGGCGTGGTGAACTATGCCCCGCCGCCTGAAGCCGCCGCGCAAATCGCCCGCTTCCTTGCCGACCCGGAGAATCACAAATACAAACCCGTTGTTGGCATTCCGGAGTTGCTGGACGCCTTCGAGAAAAAACTGGCCAGTGAGAATGGAATCAGCATGGGCGCCGAAAGCCGGCTGGTCATCACAGCCGGCGGCAACATGGCGTTCATGAACGCCCTTCTCGCCATCGCTGATCCCGGCGATGAGGTCATTCTCCAGACGCCGTACTACTTCAACCACGAGATGGCCGTCACGATGGCCAGTTGCCGTCCAGTGCTCGTGCCAACGGACACGAATTACCAGTTGCAACCCGACGCCATTCGCGCCGCCATCACGCCGAGGACGCGCGCTATCGTGACCGTCTCGCCGAACAATCCCACCGGGGCGGTTTATCCTGAAGCCGCCCTCCGCGCCGTAAACGATCTCTGTCGCCAACGCGGCCTCTATCACATCCACGACGAAGCCTACGAATACTTCGTCTATGATGGCGCAAAACATTTCTCGCCCGGCTCCATGGCCGGCGCGGGTGCGCACACCATTTCGCTTTACTCACTGTCGAAGGCCTATGGCTTCGCGAGTTGGCGCATCGGGGCGATGGTGATCCCCGAGCGTCTCCTGACTCCGGTTCGGAAAATCCAGGACACCATTCTCATCTGCGCGCCGGTCATCTCGCAGCATGCCGCCATCGGCGCGCTGCAAACGGGCGCGCGGTATTGCCGGGAAAATTTGAAGGCCATCGCTGAAGTCCGCGACATGGTGCGGCGCGAACTCGCCTCACTCGGCCCATGCTGCGAAGTGCCTCCCGCCAATGGGGCCTTCTACTTTCTGCTGCGCCTCCGCACCAGCGCGGATCCAATGCGACTCACTGAACAACTCATCCGCGAACACCGCGTCGCTGTCATTCCCGGCACGACGTTCGGCTTGAACGAGGGTTGTCATCTGCGCGTCGCCTACGCCGCGTTGCGAAAAGACACCGCCGCCGAAGGCATCGGGCGGCTCGTCAATGGATTGGAGAAGATGCTCAATGAGTAGTAGCCGCCAACGTGAGGAGGCGGATGCCCGATCCTGAGCAAGTCCGCCTCCTCACGTCGGCGGCTACGGCCAGGAAACTTATTAAAACAGCTTTACTGACTACGAACCACGAACCACGAACTACAAACACATGAAACTCTATTGCGTCCAACACCACATCGCGTGGGAGAACAAGCGGGAAAACTTTGCTCGCGTGGAAGCGCTCCTCATCATGACGAAACCGGAAGCCGGGTCGTTGGTCCTCCTGCCCGAAATGTTTGCCACCGGCTTCAGCATGAACGCCACTGCCATTGCAGAAGATCCCGGGGGCGAGACCGAACAGTTTCTCGCCGCGAAAGCAAAACAGTTCAAGGTCTTCCTCCTCGGCGGCGGCGTGGGCAGGCAATCCAAGGGCAAAAGCGGCAATCAATGCGTCGTGTTCTCACCAGACGGCGCCGAGATAGCCCGCTACAGCAAAATGCAAACGTTCACTCCCGGCGGTGAATCCGACAATTATCAGGCTGGCAAGGAAATGGTGAGCTTCCCATGGCAGGGATTCGTGGTCGCGCCGTTCATCTGCTACGACCTTCGCTTTCCTGAACATTTCCGCGTGGCCGCGCGGCGGGGCGCGCAACTCATCACCGTCATCGCAAGCTGGCCAGTGGCGCGCATTCAGCATTGGGTCACCCTGCTCCAGGCGCGCGCGATTGAGAACCAGGCCTACGTCGCCGGGGCAAACCGTTGCGGCACTGATCCCAAGTTCACCTACACCGGACGCAGCCTCATCGTGAGTCCAAAGGGCGACATCCTCGCTGACGCCGGCAATGGAGAAACGGTCATCAGCGCAGACCTCAGCTTGGATGATCTGCTGGCCTATCGCAAAGACCTCCCGTTCCTCGCCGATATGCGGGCCTAGCGCGGCATCCGAGGCCTGTGGCCCGAAGTCGGACCGCGACCGGTCCCCGGTCGCAGCATATTGAGCCGGGATAAGTCGCGCCGAGTTCCAAGAGTTTTCGTCGTGGCGACGCGCTGCGAGCCCGGGACGGCTCGCGCTCCGTTCCCCCCGGACCGTGCGCGGAATTCATTTGTCCTTTTGCGGGCGCGGGCGTATCCCTCGGTCGCACACGACCAATCCCAGCCATGAATCCACCTCCCATACTTCCCACGGACAGTTCGGCAAAGCAAAACTCCGGCCTGGCAATGGCCAGCCTGATTCTTGGCATTTGTGGAATTGTGCTGTGCCTCGGCCCGCTGGCCGGCATCCCCGGCGTGATTTGCGGACATATGGCGCATTCCCGGATCAAACGCTCCGACGGCACGATGAGCGGGTCCGGGCAGGCCACGGCAGGTCTGATTATGGGTTACCTGTCCATCGCCTGGGTTTTCGTGATTGCGATGATGGCCGCCATCGCCATCCCTAACTTCGTCAAGGCACGGAACGAGGCGCAATACAACGCCTGCCGAAGCAACCTGAAAGCCATCGAAGGTGCCAAAGAAATCTGGGCCTTGGAGAACAAAAAAACGCCGGATGCGGTTCCGACCGACGCGGACCTCTTTGGCGCTGCAAAGCTGATCTCCGAGAAACCAACCTGTCCGGCCGGGGGCACCTACAGGCTCAATTCGGTGCAGGAAAGCCCGGATTGTTCCCAGCACGGCACAATCCTCAAACGTTAGGGCGGTTCAAGAAAAGTCGTAGCCGCAACCCAGAGGTTCGCGGGGATCCTCTCTCCCGCCCTGCGGGCACCCTCTCCTCCATTCCGAATGGAGGAGAGGGACGGGAAGAGGAGGCGCTCGGTCACCAAAGTCACCCCTTCAGCGGCCACAATAAAAGTTAAACCGCTCTAGGCGCCAGATTCTGACGTGACGCTTCAACCGATGGGCGGGCGGGTTTGCGCTGCGTCTGGTTCACCGGGGTGAAGACGTGTAACGACTGGTTTCCAGCAGCCGCTCGACCAGGCGAGGCACGTAGGAAGAATAGCGGATGTGGGGCGCGGGGCCATTGGTCGGAATTGATTTGAACACGTCCGCCAATGGCGCAGCCCTGGGCCCAAGGGCACCGAGGCTGTTCAATGCGGCGAGAGCGCTGAAGACGCCGTGTTTCTTCCAATCAGCATGGTCGGCAAGGAGCGGGAGAACCTCGTTTACGTCGCGGTCCGTGCCAAACTGGCCGAGGGCTTGCGCGGCGGTGAGGCGGACATCCGGCGACGAATCCTGGAGCGCGGCCTGCATTTCGGCGCGTGTCGAGATAACGGCGGGCTGGCCCCGCATGAGAACGCCAAGCGCGGCCCAGTAGCGAACCGCGCTGTCATCGTCGCGCAGCGCCCTTTTCAGCGCGGGCAACGCCCCCGGGTCCAGCATCGAGGCGAGTTCGGCAGTCTTCAACACGCGCTCGAGGGGATACTTCCGTTTCTCGCGGCCCAAGTCGTAAGGCGATCCGGCGTGCGCGCGCGCGAACCGTTCACCTTCCGGAATGAAGCCGACATCGCGAATCTCGCGGAGGTGATCCTGTTGCGCCCGACGAAGCCGTGTCTTTATTTTCCGGTGCGCGGGCGATGCGGCGAGGTTCTTCACTTCATCAGGGTCATTTTGCAAATCATAGAGTTCCTCCGGTAGCTTTGGGTTCCAGAAAACTTCTTGCGCAGGCGTGAGTTTGCCTTCGCGATGCAGTTGTTCCCACACGCGCGTCGTCGGGGTCTGCCACATGTAGTCGAGGTGCTGCCCGTAAATCAGATGCGGCATGTAGTTGCGGACATACACGAATCGCCCGTCGCTCACGCTGCGCACCAGATCGTATCGCTCGTCCATGCGCCCCCGGAAACCGTGCAAAAACGGCGGCGGCGCCGCGATGTGCCTGCCGAGGAAAGCGCGCCCCTGCATCCAACCGGGCGGCTTCACGCCGGCAAGACTGAGCACCGTGGGCGCGAAATCGACGAAGCTCACCAGCCGGTCAGACGAACCGCCCCATTTGTAATCAGGCGGGCGCAGCGCCTTGAACTTCTCCGGAATAACCACCACGAGCGGCACGCGCAGGCCGGAGTTGTACGGCCAGCGTTTGCTGCGCGGCAGGCCCGAGCCGTGATCGCCGAAGTAGAAGACAATCGTCTCGTCAGCCAGGCCGGAAGCTTCGAGTTGCGCCAAAATTTGGCCGGCATCGGCGTCAGCTTCGCTCACCACATCGTAGTACTGCGCCCAGTCGCGGCGGACTTCAGGGGTATCGGGGTGATACGGCGGCACGCGGACCTTCGCCAGATCATGGACGGGCGTGTGCGGGCGCGCGCGCATTTTGCTCTCGTGGCTCTTCTCCGAATTGAACACGGCGAAGAATGGCTGGCCCGCCGCACGGTTCGTCCAATGGGCTTTCTTCGAGGACTCGTCCCAGACCTTGCCGGGCTTGGCGAGGTTGTAATCCTCCTTCGCGTTGTTTGAGCAGTAATAACCAGCCTCGCGCAGTAACTGTGGGAACATTCGCTTGCCCGCCGGATACGGCACGAGGCTGCGCATGTGTTCGCCGCCAGTCGATGTCGCGTACATCCCCGAGATGAGCGTAGTGCGCGCGGGGGCGCAGACCGGGGCACACGACCAAACGCGTGTGTAAATCATCCCTTTCGCCGCCAGACGATCCACGTTTGGTGTGGCTGCAAATGTATCGCCGTAACAACCCATTTCCGGTCCATGATCTTCGCTGGTCAGCCATAGAATGTTTGGACGGACTGCGCCTTGCGGGAAGGGCGCCGCCTGGAACGAAATCAAAGAAGCCAGCAACAGGACGATGCCAAGGATGTTCCGCGCGCGGTTCATTTCGCATGGCCTTTTGTATCGGAGGCTGCTGGCAAAGTTTTTCTCGGCGCGTCGAAATACTTTCCGACGATCCACTCCGGCTGCCACTCGTCAGGCTGCCGCTCCTTGCCAGAAAGGTCAATCCGGGGCGGCTGGCGATCCTCCACAGGCAGTTGCAAATTGTCTCCCACTTTGGCCTGCCACTGCTTCATCAGCCCCTGGAGGCGCGCGACATGCGCAGCATTCTCCGGGTGATTAATAAGGTTGTCTGTTTCGTGTGGATCGGTCTGCAGATCGAACAATTGCAGGTGGCCAATCTTCGGGTAAGCGATCAGTTTCCAACGGTCGTCGCGCACCGCCCGTTGAAATTGCATGAAGGGCAGGAACACGCTCTCGCGCACCCGTTCCTTTCTGCCTTCCCATAACGGGCGCAGACTCTCGCCTTCCAAACCCGCGGGAGGTTGCAGCCCAAGCACATCGCAAAGTGTCGGAAAGAGGTCGAAGAGGTAAGTGAAAACTGCTGTGGATCCGCCGCGCGGGATGCCCGGCCCGGCAATGATGAGCGGCACGCGCGCGCTATGCTCGAACACGCTCTGCTTGCCCAACAGGCCGTGGCTGCCCAGGGCGAGGCCGTTGTCGGCGGCGTAGATAATGATCGTGTTCTCCGCCCGGCCGCTTCGCCGCAGCGCCGCAAGAATGCGCCCCACTTGCTCGTCCAGGTGCGTAATCAAGCCGTAGTATTCGGCAAGCTGGTCGCGGACCATCCCCGCAGTGCGCGGCCATGCTCCCAGATTCTCGTCGCGGCCACCGTCCATCATGCCGTTATCAAACGGTAACTGCGGCAGGAAATTGGGCGGAAGCGGAGGCGGTCGGCGATAGTACGCTTTGCGGTATTTGGGCGGAGGCTGTCTCGGATCGTGGGGCGCGGTGAACGCCACGTAGGCGAAAAACGGCTGTTTCCCATCGTGATTCTTGAGGAAGTCAATGGCGGCATCGGCAAACAGTTCGCTGGAAAATTTTTTACCGATGCGCTGCGGAGCAAGGCGGCCATCCGGCCCAAGATCACGGATTGGCACCTGCGTGTGGTCGGACATGCCCCCAAACATGACGGCCCGGCCGCGTTGGAAGGAGCGAAGCCAGGACGGTTCGCCATTATGCCACTTGCCTGTGGCGAACGTGATGTAACCGTTTTCGCCCAGCAATTCTGGCAGCAATTTCGTGTCTTTGAGCGTCGGCGCGTCCACCTTGAACCACGTCTTGCCACTCATGAGCATCGCGCGGCTCGGCACACAAATCGCGCCGCTGTTGCCGCCGAATACGTAGTTGCGGCGAAAGCTGAACCCGGACGCGACCAGCTTATCCAGGTTTGGCGTCCGAATGTGCGGATTGCCGTGGGCCGCGATGGTGTCGGCGCGCTGATCGTCAGCGAAGAGGAAAAGGATGTTGGGCCGGGCGGCAGCGGATCCCCGCACACTGAAAAGCAGCAGCACGAGCACGATGACAACGGCCTGGCTCATGGCGCAGGTTCATTCGGTTTTCCGTCCACAGCCGCCGCGCCCTTGGAGCGGACGCGGTTCTCTTTTGGAAACCACTTCGATAAATCAGTCTTGGTCGCCGCATGTTCCGGTTTCGCCGCCAGGTTGGTCCACTCGTAAGGGTCGCTGTTGTGATCGTAGAGTTCTTCGCCGCCATCGTGGTAGCGGATGTAACGCCACCGCTCGGTGCGGATGGCATGGTTGTTTTGATGAAACGTGGTGAGGGCCGGATGGCTCCACGGGGCTTTCGGATCCGCCAGCAGTGACCGGATGCTTGATCCTTCGACGTGCGGCGGTTTCGTCACGCCCGCGAGATCACAAAGCGTCGGATAAATGGACATGAAATCCACCGTGCGATCGCAAACGCCACCCGGCCTGGTCACGCCGGGCGCGACCCAGATGAACGGCGCGCGCGTTGCCTCTTCCCAAAGGGCGAACTTCCGCCAGTGCTCCTTCTCGCCGAGATGCCAGCCGTGGTCGCCCCAGAAACAGATGATGGTGTTGGTCGCGTAAGCCGACTTGTCGAAGGCGTCGAGGATGCGGCCCACCTGCGCATCGAGATAAGAAATAGCGGCGAGGTAGGCTTGGACAGCCTCCTTCCAGCGGCCCGAAGCGAGCACTCGCGCGTGGTCGCCGCCGGGCGCCGCCATTCTCAAACCTTCAGCAGGCACGTCACCAAGATCATTGGTGCGATGCGGCGGCAGTTCGATTTTGTCGAGCGGATGCAGGTCGAAGTATTTTTGCGGCACGTTCCACGGCATGTGCGGCTTGTGGAAACCGAGCGTGAGAAAGAACGGCTTCTCGTGTTTCTGGCCGAGTTGCGCGACGCCGTAATCGGCAATCTGCGTGTCAGGCACCGCCTCGTCCCCGCCTTCGATGACCCCGAACTTTATCCCGCCGATGCTGCGGTCGCGCACTTTGGCGTTGCCCTGATCCCCGCCTCTGACGCGCCCGGCCGTCGCTGTCCATTGCTCTGGAAAGCCCAACCCACCATGCCAGACCTTGCCCATGCCGAGCGTGGCATAGCCGGCGTTCTTGAATTGCATCACCAGTGACTCGCCGGGCTGGATGGTGTTGCGAAAATTGTCCTGATTATCATACACGCCACTTCTGCCGGGCCGCTTGCCGGAGAGCAGCGCGGCGCGGCTGGGATTGCACACCGGCGCAGCGCAATATGCCCGCGTGAACGTCACTCCCATTTTCGCCAGCCGGTCGATGTTCGGTGTTTTTGTTTGCGGATTGCGACCGAGGTGACCAACCCAATGATTGAGATCATCCACGGCGATGAAGAGAACGTTCAGTCTCCTTTCGTCGACTTGAGCGTCGCTGCCAAAGGCGTACAAAAGGGCCAGAAAGAGCAGCAGGTGTTTCATGCTTTGATTCTTCACAATCCGCCGCCTTGTGGCAAGCCGCCAGCCGGGAGGCGGCATTGGATCAGCGTCCATTCACTTCAAATCCGCGTTAAGAAATTGGGTTTCACTTCTTCGGTTTCGCGCCCATGTGAATAAACTCGTCGCGGCTGAGAATGCCGTCCTGGTTGGCATCGAAACGTTCGAAGCGCTTCGGCGCTTCGGCGGGATCGGGTTGATTGGCGAGAAATTCTTCGTGAGTGAGTTGATTGTCGCGGTTCCGATCCTTCTTGGCGAAGAGCGCGGTGCGGTCCTGGATTCGTCTCGCGGTCAGTGGTGTGGTGCGGATAATTTGCGGCTTGGCTTCGGGAAGTTTGGCCAGCATGACGCGGAGTCGGGCAACGACTTCAGGTTGTTCGGCGGCAAGGTTCTTCGTTTCCAGCGGGTCTTTCTCGTAGTCGTAGAGTTCCAGGTCACCCGTGTCGGCGGCGCGTCCAGGTACTTTCCATTCGACCAGACGATAACGCGTGGTGCGCACGGCACGACCGATGCGTTCGCCGCGCGGATAGACGTGGTAGAGATAATTCTTCCTGCCGAGATTCGGATCGTGCAGCACCGGAACAAAACTATTCCCCTCAATCCCTTGCGGCACTTGTGGTACGGGCAGGCCGGCGAGTTCGGCGAGGGTCGGATAAATATCCACGGTCTCAACGAGCGCGTTCGCGGCGCGCGCGCGGGGCGTAGTGACGCCGGGCGCGGCGACGATGAGCGGGATGCGCGTGGCTTGCTCGTAGTTGTCGTGCTTGCACCACCAACCGTGATCGCCGAGGTGCCAACCGTGGTCGCCCCAGAGTACGATGATGGTGTTCGATGCGAGGCCGAGCCGGTCCAGTTCGTCGAGTACCTTGCCAAGTTGCGCGTCCATGTAGCTCACCGTCGCGTGGTAGCCGTGGATCAACGTGCGCGCCAGTTCGTCGGCGATGGGGCCGGAGTCCGGGATGTTGCTGTATTGACGCAACTCGCCCCAGCCGCTTGCCGCGTATTTCGGTGCGCCCTCGGGGGCAGTGCGCAGCGTAGGCACGGTGAACGACGCACGGTCGTAGAGGTCCCAATACTTCTTCGGGGCGCAGAACGGCAGGTGCGGTTTAAGGAAGCCAACGGCGAGGAAGAATGGCTCGTTTGGTTTTTGCTTCGCCGCGCGTAGCCGGCGCACCGTTTCGTCGGCAATCTTCCCGTCGGGATAGGCATCATCCGGCACGTCGGCGGATTCGTAGGCCGCGCCGCGTGGCAGACCTTTGGCGTCCTGGTTCGCAAACAATGCTTCCTCGCGCGTGAGTCCCTGATTCGCCCGGCTTTCGGGCTTCACATAGGCAATCGACTTCTGCTGGAAGTGCGGCACGCTCCACGACACCGGGTCTTCGTGGTTGCCGTGGCCGACGTGAAAGATCTTTCCGAGTGCTTCGGTGCGATATCCGTGCTGCTTGAAATACTGCGGGAGTGTGACAGCATTCGACACAGCCTCGCGGAAATTCGTCCCCAAATCGTAAATGCCCATCGAGGTCGGCCGCACGCCGGTCAGGAGCGCGTTGCGCGACGGCGCGCAGACAGCCTGATTACAATACGCTCGCTCGAACATCACGCCGCGCGCGGCGAGCCGATCAATGTTCGGTGATTTGACGGCCTTGTCGCCGTAACAACCGAGCAACGGTTTGAGATCATCGATGCAGATGAGCAAGACGTTTGGCCTGGCCTCAGCGGCACCGCCGCGCTGAATCACCGTGAACGCGAAAGCCAGAATGGTTATCAGTCGCCTGGAGTTCACGGTTTATTCTCAATCCACACTGGCTGTGTGAAAGCTCCATTGGCTGCGATATCCCAGACTTCGAAGCGCACCCACGTGTGGCCTTTGAGGTCGAGCGGAACGCGCAGTTGGCGTGTGCCGAAGCTTTCAGTGTCGGCCAGGTCGATGCGTTGGCGAAAGACCTTGTTGCCGTCACCGGAAACGATTTCAGCGAAGGCAAGGGGAAAAGTCCATTCGAGATTCGCTTCTATCGTTGGCCTCGCATCGCCCGGGCTTTCGAGCGTCTGCCCGCTTTGCTTCCCGCCGACTGCGAATTGGGGAATCAACACCTCGCCAGTCGTCGTGAAGAACTCGCCGCGGCGCAAAGCATCGAGCACCGGCTGCCAGCCATCGTCGTAGCGCGGCAGTTTGGAGAGCCGAAGATAGTTAATATTCATGTGACCGTAGGTTTCAAAGCCCGGTTCCATGCGAAATGTATCGACTTCGCCGGGTGTGTGCTTCTTCGCGCCCCAGTTCGACATGTCATCCAGCAAATCGAGCACGCGCCATCCGAGCGTGGGCCGAGAAAGGTCGGCGGGCATCGCCTTCCACGCCGCGCCGAGGAAACGATCGGACCGGAAGAATTCCGTGTCCTTGTATTTGTCCGGAAAACCGAACGACGACTTGATGCGCGGATGCGCCGTCCACATGAGTCCGCGTTCCGCTTCAAAAAGTCGCAGCACATCGAGGGGACTGCCGACGCGATAAACTTTTCCGTAGCCTTCAATCTCCTCGACGAACGGTTTCCCCTCTGGTCGGCTCAGCACCCAATTCACTGGCTTCGGAAAGAAACTGATCCAATGGCCGCCGAGTTGCACGTTTGGTTCTTCGCCGGGAAGCACGAGCAATTCACTATCGGAAAGACGCCGGCATTCGTCGTGCATCAACTTCAGCTCACGCAGTCGATCCGGCTCCGGTGTGCGCGAGCCATCTTTGTAATGGAATTCGGCGAGATGAACGATGTCCGCGCCACGAGCCTTGAAAGTTTTCACGAAGCCGGGCGCTTCAAGGCCGCGCGGAATGCCATTGGTTTGCTGCTGCCTCTGCGCGTCCATGAACCGCTTCGAGTGCTCGACGTGGTAATGGCTCGTGAACGTGACGTGACCGGGAAGCTTCTTGAAACGATCCCCGTGCGTGTAGCGCGCCACCGAATCGAGCGCCTGCTTTGCATCGCCGCGCGTGAGCAAATAGAAAACGCCCAGCCGCTGCTCCGTGCCAGGTGGCGCGTTGAACCACGGGACGAATCTCTTGTCGCCGATGTCCGATTGCCGAATGCCAAAGCCGCAGCCCGGAGCGCGCTGGCGATAGTTCCATCCGTGCCAGACGAATTGCAGATTGTACGCCTCATCCTGCGGATAAAAGAACTGGTGCGGTGGCGGAAACATCGCCAACGAACCGGCGCTGCCACTCGCGACAATCGTTCGCCCCGACACGGCCACTGGTTCAGCCGAAGCCTGCTCTGCGTACTTGACACTCTGGAACACGCCGTTCGTATCATTCCACCCCATCGACTCCCAGGCCGGCGCGGGACTTTCAAGACCCGCATCGTAAATGATCGCCCGCCAATCCTCCTGAGTCGTCAGGACCGTTTCGGCATGGATGAGCGGACTGTTGCGATAAAACGTGAACCGCACGTCGCCGCGAAATCCTCCGCCTGACGCTTCCGCCAGGCTCACGGTCGTGCGTGTGCCGTGATTCGTCGTTTGCACCCGGCGTCGGCCGAGCGTGACCAGATGCGTCTCGTATGGCCGTCGCGGCGTGTTGTCGAAAAACGCGCCCCAACCCTGCGGGTTCTTTGAATCGCGGCTTCCGACGGTGAGCAGTGTCACCGGGTTCAATGTCCTCATCACCACGGTGGCTGGCTGCCCTTTCGCCGCGATGGCCAGCGATTCAATCAGCGGTTTCTTTTCATCCAGGCTGAACACAGCTGTCCCGCTCTCCCCTGACGAAATCGGCCAGGTCACCTGCACCTGCGTTCCCCTCTGCTCGACTGTCACGCTTGACTGCGCGACAAGGGTCTCAACAGAGCCAAGCGCCACGACGAATGGGAAAACGAGACGATGAGAAAGGAAAGTGGGCAATTTCATGAGCGGCATTCTTAAGAAGATTTCCAGTATCTGCAATCGATGAAACTCGGGTTCGTAACAGACGCGGGCCTGATGCCCACCTTAGAATTCAACCCCCTTCGCCAAGCCGCGCTCCGCTCAAGCGCCGCAACGCTCCCCCCCAATCGTGAACGGCCCGCAAGGCGAGGGGCGAAGCATCTGGACGACTACTCCCAGCTTTTAACGGCGGAAGTAGAAGTCACTTGCCTAACGCTGCATTAGTAAGAAACGCACGGGCTGCCGTCAGACAAAAACTCCACGAGTTTCGCCCCGCCGACGATGACGGCGCCCGACACCAGATTGTTTTCGTCGAGCTTGCGGCGCTTGAAGCAGGGCGAGCAGACGTAAATTTTCCCGCCGGCTTTGGCGAAGTTGTCCATGAGTTCTTTGAGCGGCGCGAAGCCTTCCTCGCGAATGTCGTCCGCATAGCCTTTCTGGCTGAGGCGGACGCCTTCGATGCTCAGGAAGACCATCGTTTCCTTGTCCGAGCCGAGGGCGGCGTTGGCGACGACGAAGGCCACGGTCGATTTGTCGGAGTTGTCTTTGGCGTAACTGAGGCTGACACAGAATTTGCCGGGCATAGTTATTCCTTTCGTTGAATCCAGTAGGTTGGGTGTTCCGCGCGCAAGAGCTTGTGCCCCGTCAACCGGCACCATGCCGGCAGATCCTGCGGAGCGCCTGCGTCCCGCGCGCAAAGTTTGAAGATTTGTCCGGGCTGCATGGCCTGCAGGCGCAGGCGCAGTTCGAGCACCAGATCGCCGCAGCCCATGTCGCCGGCGTCCCATTCGGCGTGGGCGTCTAGCGGAGTGCGCCCGTCCTCGGGCGCAGAAACGTGCGGACGGACGAGAGCCCGAGCATCTTCCAACGCCGTCGAACATGCGGACGTCTCTGCGCCCGGGGACGGGCGCACTCCGTGTGCGGCACCAAGCGCTTGCAAAGCTGACGGCATGACACCATCGGCCAAACCAGCCTCGCGGTTGGCCCAATCCCACGCGTCCGCATAGCACTGTCGATGGCAAAAGTAATCGAAGAGCCAATCGCGAAGTTGCGCCGGTTCGCGGTCCAAGGCCGAGCCGAGACAAGGCAGGCAGCGCGGGGCGTCCTTGAACCCGATCGCGATGGCCATGAGCACTTGATGCGCGCAGAGCGGCTCGCCGCAGCCGGCGCAACGAACGCCCCGCAACCGCTCGACGTCGCGAATGAGCGACTCGGCGGTGCGAGCGTCGTTGTTGATGGAATTCAGGTCATCCATCACTGAACGCGGGAGGGCGAGGCTCCCGACGAGACCCAAAATACAAGACGAGTCCTACGCAAGGATAAGGTTTGGATGTCGCGAGGACGCTCGCCCTCCCGGCGGCGCAAATCGGTGTGTTGCGTCATCACGGCTTTATCTCGCGGAAGGTCAACTTGCGCGTCCAGACTTCTTTTTCCGCCGCGGGCTTGCCATCGACTTCTGCATAAGCTTTCGCCAGCGCGTTGACCGGCCCGCCGTCTTGTTTCGGCGACAGCGTCAAGTCGCGGCCACGCGACCACGTGACGCGGCGCTCGTCGATGTTGCCGGAGTTGTAGTCCACTTTCGTTTTATCCGTGCCGGTGTAGCCGTCGGCGGTGGTCAGGCGAACGAACTTTTCATTGTCGGCGTTCGATTGGAAGTCGCCAACGAAGATGTCGGCCACCGCCACGTCATGCGGCACCCAGCCGATGCCCGACGCGTAGAACTCCGGCCAGCAATGGTAGCTTTGGTCGGCGTCCTGGCCGTCCAACTCTTTTTTTTAAGAAGGAGCCGTAAACCATGCGCGTCGGGATGCCGCTCGCGCGGGCGAGCGAAGTCCAGAGCGAATGGAAACCGGTGCAGTTGCCGGTCTTCGAGGTCAGGCAATACTCGGTGCTGCCGACGGGCGAAGCTTTTTTGTTCTTCGGGTCCTTCACCCAGAGTCGATGTTCGCGAGCGTCCAATCGTAGAGCTTGAACCTGGATTTGCCCAGCAGCAGCTCGTTCCATTTCACGAAGCCGCTGTCAGGGGCTTTCTCGGTGGGAGGCGGCGCTGGCGGCGTTGCGGTAGCCGGCGCGGGAGTTGTGCGCTGAGGCACCTGCTCTTTGACGAACTTCTCCAGCTCGGTCATTTGCTTCTTGAGCGCCTCGATTTGCTTGAGCGCTTCTTCGAGCGTGGCGGGTTGTTGGGCCGGCGCGATAGCTGTCCAACCAGCGACACACGCCGCCAGCGCTAGGTTGGTTCTTTTCATGTTTGGTTTGGTTTCGGTTTGTGTAGCCGCTGGCAGACCGCCAGGGTCAGTACACACCTGCCGCGTGCCCGTGGGGGAAACGGAGGGAACCATCCCGAAGACGCGCCTTTGGACGCGTTGCGGCTTTATGAGAAGAACCGGAGGGAACCGAGACAACTGCTGACTAGAACAACAATCCCGTTCCGCGGAAGCCGCGCGAAGAAATGGTCACGCCATTTCGTCCGGGCTTCAGTCAGGTGAAGGGTTTGTTCCAGCCAGATCTCATGAGGAGAATGTGTTTTCGGCTACAGGCGCAGTGTGTCATGACGGGAGGCGGAAACAAGAAAAAACTGTCCAACGCCGCTCGACTCTGAGAGCGTGGCGGCAGCAAACAGCCTATGAAATACGGAGCCAGAAACAAAATCACGGCCAAGGTCACTTCCATCAAGAGCGATCAAGTCATGTCGCTGGTGAAGTTCGACGTGACGGCACCGGCCCAGATGGCGTCGGTGCTGACGACCGAATCGCTGCAGGATCTTGGCCTCAAGAACGGTGACACCGTGCAGCTCATCGTCAAAGCCATTCACGTTTTGCCCGTTAAGGAATAAAAGGAGAGTGATGGGTGCCTGGTGGTCCTCGCGGTCTTCAAAACCGCCGTCGGCTCGTTCTACGGGTCGAGGTAAGTTCGATTCTTACCCTCTCCGCCATTTGCAATCGTGATCCGGAGGTAAGATTATGAACAGGATTACGAAGAAAAGGGCGCGCTTTATTCTCGGAGTTTTGCGTCGTAATCGTAATCTTTTTCTTAATCCCGTCCTGGAAGGAGGTGATGGCGATGACTCGCGAACAGATTCTCAAGCTCACGTCGCTTTCGTCCTGCGCCGGTTGAGCCGCCAAGATCAGCCAGAAGGCTCTGACACAAGTTTTGCGGCAGCTCCCATTCACGCGCGATCGCAATTTGCTGGTGGGCGCTTCCACCAGCGATGACGCCGGTGTTTACCGCATCGATCGCGACCGCGCCCTCGTGCAAACGGTGGATTTTTTTACGCCCATCGTGGACGATCCTTTTGTCTATGGCCAAATCGCCGCCGCGAACGCGCTGTCGGATGTCTATGCGATGGGCGGGCGCCCGCTCACCGCAATGAACCTAATGGGCATCCCCACGGACATCGTGCCGCCGGCCGTCATCAACGCGATCTTCCGCGGCGGCGCCTCGAAGTTGAAGGAAGCGAAATGCGTGCTCGTCGGCGGACACACCATTCGCAATCCGGAACCAGTGTATGGAATGGCGGTGACCGGCATGGTCTCGCCACGCCGGCTCATCACGAACGCCAACGCGAAGCCCGGCGATTTGTTGGTGCTCACCAAGCCGCTGGGCACCGGCGTCATCACCACTGGAATCAAACGCGGCCTCGCATCGGCTGCCACGATCAAGAAAGCGGTGAACTGCATGTGTCGGTTGAACACTCCCGGCGCGACGCTCGCCGAACGCGGTCTAGTTTGCGCCGGCACGGACGTGACGGGCTACGGATTACTTGGGCACCTCGGCTCAATGTGCCGCGCCAGTGGCGTCGGCGCGGAGATACGAACCGACCAGTTGCCCTGCATCAGCAAGGAAGTGCTGGGGCTGATTGCGAAGGATTGCATCCCCGGCGGCAGCCGCGACAATTTGAAAACTGCTGAAGACTTTGTGGAATGGGGTGATGCGGCGGATTGGCAAAAGGTGCTGCTCGCCGATGCGCAAACCAGCGGCGGCCTGTTGCTGTGCATCGCGCCGCGGCAATTGAACCGAGTACTGAAAATTCTGAAAGAAGCCTGCACACTCTGTGCCGTGGTGATTGGGCAAATTGTTCGTTCGCCCAAAGCAAAAGTTCGGGTCCAACGATGAAGCAGCCGCTACGCGCCATCCCAGCCGTGGGAAAGATTCTAGACGCTCTTGGTGAGACCGAGCTGCCTCGTCCCGCTGTCGTAGCCGTGGTGCGGCGCAAGATGGCTTCCCTCAGGTCTGCCAAAGAGATTCCCGGTTTCGACGACGTGCTCACCGCCGTGCGTTCCGAACTCGCGAACTTGTGGTGCTCCAGGATTCGTCAAGTCATCAACGGCACTGGCATCATCATTCACACCAACCTCGGACGCGCACCGCTGTCGCCTGAAGTGGTCGAGACGCTGTGCTCGGTTGGCGCGAACTACAACAATCTGGAATACGATGTGTCCAGTGGCGAGCGTGGCGCGCGCGCGGCCTACCTGGAGCACAATCTCGCATTGCTTTGCGGTGCTGAAGCCGCGACGGTCGTCAATAACTGCGCCGCCGCGCTGGTATTGATTCTGAAACACTTCACCAGCGAAGGACGGCTGGAAGTCGTCATCTCGCGGAGCGAGCTGATTCAAATCGGCGGCGGCTTTCGCATCCCCGAAATTCTTGAAGCCAGCGGGGCGCGTCTGCGTGAAGTCGGAACTACGAACAAGACCTCGCTGGCCGACTACGCCAAAGCCGTCACCAAACAGACGGCGATGATTCTGAAAGTTCACCACAGCAATTTCTTTATGGGCGGCTTTGTCGATGCGCCACCGACGGAAGAACTGGCGTCCCTGGCGCGCAAGAAGCGGATTCCGTTCGTTGAAGACCTCGGCAGCGGCGCAGTCGTGGCAACGGATGAGATCGCCAAGGTTGAACACGAACCAACTCCAGCAGAAATTCTGAAGCGCGGCGTGGACTTGGTCTGCTTCAGCGGCGACAAACTGCTCGGCGGCCCGCAGGCCGGCATCATCGCGGGCAAGGCCAGGTTAGTCGGGCGATTGAAACGTGAGCCATTCTTCCGCGCGCTCAGGTGCGACAAGCTGATTCTTTCCGCATTGCAGACAACCGTTGATCTTTATTTGGCACAGTCAGACATGGAGCCGCAAGAAAAGACCGGGCCAACGCGCAGGGCCGTCATGCCTGCGTTGGCCATGCTTGAGGTGCCGCAAGGTGAACTGCGCGCGCGCGCGGAGAAAATCGTTGGCGGATTGAGCGGGCTTCCGCTGAAAGCGTCCATCGGAACGGGCAGCGGCGAAATCGGCGGTGGCACCCTGCCGCGCTCGAAAGTTCCGTCGGTGGTCGTGGAGCTTGTGCCCACCACCAGCGCGCTCTCCGAGTTGGCGGCCCGCTTGCGCCAGGGCGAAACGCCAGTCATCGGTTACATCTCCGGCAACCGCTTCAAGCTGGACTTGCGGACTATCTTCCCGCGCCAGGATGCGGAAGTGATTCGCGCCATCCGCGCCGCGTTCGGATGAGTAACAAGCATTTCATCATCGCGACTGCGGGACATGTGGACCACGGGAAAAGCGCGCTGGTCAAGGCCCTTAGCGGCACCGACCCGGATCGCTTGCCAGAAGAGAAGGCGCGCGGCATCACCATCGACCTCGGCTTTGCGCATTTGACGCTTCCATCCGAGCAAGACTCCTCGCTGTCGTTCGATGTTGCCATCGTCGATGTTCCCGGCCACGAAGATTTCGTGAAGAACATGGTTGCCGGCGTCGGCTCCATCGATCTGGCGCTGTTCATCGTTGCGGCAGACGACGGTTGGATGCCGCAAACGGAGGAACACCTGCAAATCCTCACCTATCTCGGTATTGCCCGCGCGGTGGTCGCCCTGACGAAGGTGGACTTGTTGGAGTCGGGAAGCGACAAAGTGATTGCTGAACTTCGCGAGAAGCTTCGCGGTTCGCCTTTTGCCGAGGCGCCGATCGTCGGCACATCCGTCATGGATGGAAGTGGACTCGGCGAATTGAAAGCAACGCTCGCACGAGAACTGGCCCAGCTCGGCCAGCAACGCGACATCAACAAACCGCGTCTCCCCGTGGACCGCGTGTTCACCTTGCACGGCATCGGCACCGTCGTTACTGGAACGCTCACCGGTGGTGTTCTCCGTCGTGGGCAGACGGTGGTGATTCAGCCGTCAGGCAAAACAACGCGGATTCGCAGTCTGCAAAATCACAACGCCAGCGTGGAAGCGAGCGCGCCGGGCAGCCGGACGGCGATCAATCTTCCCGACGTTGCCATTGCGACCGCGGGCGGCGCAGAGGGCATTGGCCGGGGGAACGTCATCACGCTGCCGGCGTTGGGCGGCGCGAGCAAAGTGTGGGATGTGTTGTTGGAAAAGTCGGGCCGCGTAGCGGAGTTTCGCCTTCCCGGCGCGCGACCGATCAAAAACGGCGCGCTCGTTCGCGTGCATCACGGCAGCGGGAATTTTCCGGCTCGCGTTCAGTTGCTCCAAGTTGATGAACTCACAGCAGGCAATAAGGCCATTGCACAAATCCGTTCCGAGGTTCCGGGCTTCGCCCTGATTGGTGACCGCTTCGTGGTGCGCGATTGGCAAGAGCAAGGAACGCTCGCGGGCGGCAAGGTGCTCGATCCGGACGGCAACCCCAAACGTTTCCGGACCCAGGCGCAACAAACATATCTGGAAAAACTGGCGCAGTCGGTCAATGCGCTTGCTGACTTGATCCCGTTGCAACTTGGGCATGACAAGGCCGTGCGATGCGACGAGCTGTTACTTAAAGCCCCATTCAGCGCGGCGGAGATCGCTGAAGCCGTGAGTGGACTGGCTCGCGACGGCAAAGTCGTTTTGGCTGGCGACTGGGTGGCTGACAAAGAGTCGTGGCAAGCGTTGCGCCTGTCCGCCATAGACGCGATTGATGCGGAACATCACAAACACCCGAATCATCCCGGGTTGGCCGTGGGTGAGTTGCGCGCGGCGGTGGGGCCTCAATTGCCCGTTGCTGAACTGTTTGACGCGCTCGTTGCTGAACTGTGCAAAACGGACTTCGAGCAAGTGACCGGGACTATTCGTCGAAGAACGCATCGGCCAACGCTGCCGACGAATCTCGAAGCCGCGGCCGCCAAGTTGCGCGCGGCACTCGAAGCCAAGCCATTCGATCCGCCCTCGCGCAAGGAACTGGCACCGGACGCGGCAACTCAGCAAGCCTTGAGATTTCTCCTCCAGAGCGGCGAGGCGATTGAGCTTGGCGCAGAAGTCGTGCTGCTCGCGGAGCACTTTGGCCGCGCCACTGGAAGGGTCAAGGAACTGATTGCCAAAAGCGGCCCGGCCACAGTCAGCGAGATTCGACAGGCGCTTGGCAGCAGTCGGCGGGTCGTCCTCCCGTTGCTCGAAAAGCTGGACCGCGACGGCGTTACACGCCGCGAAGGCGATAAGCGAGTGTTGGGTCCGAAGCAGTAGCTTCGGATCGATCGATCAAAAACGGTAGGTGACGCTGGTCAGGATGATAAAATCAGCAAATGCCGCGTCGCCCGGGTTTCCCTGGAAATTATTCTGCCGGTACCGATATAACGCCACCGGCGCGGAAATACTCCAAGATACCTTCCGATGGGACCATGTAAGGCCCGGCTCCACTGAGATCGCATAACCAGGGCGTCGTCGGCCCTCGCTTTTGCCAATGGCATCCTCTGGAGGCACGCCTTCTCCCCGCACACCGAGGCTCACAGAGAGGCCTTTCGAAGGCCAGATGGCGTAGGCGACTCCAAGGCGTCCAAGATAGCTGTCCCAAATCGAGTTTCCGATGTCAGTCTGATTTTCAGGGTTAAGCAAGTAGGTGCCGTTCATATAGGCGAAAGTCCGCTCGAATAGCTTTTGAAAGGCTTGTATCTCCAGGATGGCGCCCCAGCCACCATCGCCGGGTTGAATGGAATTGTCCACATAAGCCAGTTCCCGACCAGTGGCACGATACCGGTAGTCCACCTTTTTGTAGTCTCCAGTGGGAAACTTCACGCCTAAGCCCAGAGCGACATTGCCCTCGGTGTGCTTGTCGGGCGAAAACAACCAGCAGTAGCCCATCAGACGAACGTCTCCAAGGCCGCTGCCGTTCATACTGTGGCGATTGGTGCGGTCGTGCTCGTAAAGCGACGAACGATTCTGGTGGATGAACGGGATGGTGACCGCCGTCGAGACCCGTTTGGTTATCGCGTAGGTCAGGGTGACATCAAAGGTGTGGACATCGTTGATCACCTCTGAACCGTTCTCCTGCCGCTCTGGCTGCTCCGAGTCGTCAATGAAGTGCCGGTCGGAATGAAGCCAGCGATAGGCCAGCGAGGCCTGCCATCCGCCTTTTTCGAGATAACTATAGCTGCTGCCGCTGGCGCCCAAACTGAGCGCCCCACATCGAACGGCCACTCAGCCCTGCGCCAGGGCTTTGGGAGCAGACGCGGAGAAGCCCAGCATTACTGCTGAACCGAAGATCAAAACCCTGACACCTTTTGAGACGCGCATGGATGTAGCCCTTATAGATTGAGTTGTCGTTTCGTGGACTTGAGTTGCCGTGACGTTAGCAAATGCGGTGAGATGGCGGATTGTTTCAGGGACGAAAGGCTGGCTCCATGCCGCGAACTGGACTCAAGTATCCGCGAAACACGTCCTTTGTAAGGTCTTTGAAATGAAGAAACCCCGCCGAATCTCTTTCCCTGACAGGCGATTTTGCTCCAATTGTCCCCGACGCCGGGTTGGTGTTTTGGCTGGTAAGACGAACCTGATGACGTGCGTTCGCCGTTCAGATCCCAAGGTTGGAAAGGGTCGTGCAGATGGAGTTCACCACCTGCACCAGTTTCGGGTGCGATTGCTCGAAACCTTCGACCGACGACGACAGGCCTTTGAGTGATAGCTCCACCAATTGCGGGTTCTTCTCGCCGCGCGTGGCTTCGTGCGCCGAAATGGCAGTAAAGCCGGCGATGCTCTGCGCCTTGTCCGCGTCAGTACGGGAAAGCTCGGACACCTCGGCTTTCAGCGTGGCCAGCAATTCCAACAGCTCAGCCTTGTTCTCGCTCTTGACGGCCCCGGCCTGCCGCAGACGTTCCTCAATTTTACCAATGGTATCTTGAATCATACGCCCGGTTTCTGTTCGTCGATTCTCTGAGTCCAAGGATAGCCACCCGCCGCCAAATGCAAAGGCCGTTTAAACAACTCTGGCCTTCCCATTGCCATTCACCACTTCACCAATTAGCCACGCCCGATGCCTCCGGGCGCGGGCAAATCTCATCACGGCATCGGCTTTGCCAGCAGCGGTGATCACCGTCATGCCAATGCCCATATTGAAGACCTGATATAGCTCCTCCTCGGGCACACTGCCCTTCGCCCGGATCAGGTGGAATATCGGAGGCACTTCCCAGGAGTCCTTGCGGATGATCACGTCGCAATTTTTCGGGAGAACCCGCGGGATGTTGTCAATGAAGCCACCGCCCGTGATGTGGGCCAGTCCTTTGATCGCACGCGGCCGACCGGCGCGATTAAACTTTTTAAGCATGCCTTGGATGAGTGGTCCGTAGCTGATGTGGACCTTGAGCAGCTCGTCTCCAATGGTGTTGCCCAGTTCGGCCACGCGAGTGGTCGGCTTGAGCTTCATCCGCTCAAAGAAGATTTTCCGCGCCAGAGAGTAGCCGTTCGTGTGCAGCCCGCTCGCGGCCAGGCCGACAACAGCGTCGCCCGGCCGAATGGATTTGCCGTCCAACATTCGCGACTTCTCGACCACGCCGACAATCGTTCCGCTTACGTCGTATTCGCCCGGCTGGTAAAAGCCCGGCATCTGCGCCGTCTCGCCACCAATGAGCGCGCAGCGATTAGCGGCGCAACCGCGAGCGAAGCCCCGGATGATTTCGTTGAAAACATGCGGCTTCAGCTTGCCCGTGCCGAGATAGTCCAGGAAGAAGAGCGGCTCCGCTCCCAACACCGCAATGTCGTTAACGCAATGGTTGACCAGGTCCTCTCCGATGGTGTCGTGGCGATCCATCGCGAACGCGATCTTGAGCTTGGTGCCTACGCCGTCAGCGCTCGAAACAAGCACCGGCTGCCGGAACTTCCGAGTGTTTAGGGCAAAGAGTCCACCAAATCCGCCAACCTTGCCGAGCACCTCGGGACGGCGTGTGGATGCAAGCAACTGAGGCAGTGTCGCTTTGACACGGTTGCCGAGGTCGATATCTACACCCGCACGGGCATAAGCGTTCTGTTTCATCAAGGGGATGGAGTAAACCGCCAAGCTACCGACCGCGCCAAGATCAAACTGACCAATGCCAACTCCAAAAAAATGATTCGGGCAACAGACGCCAAGGAGGTGGGGGTGGAGAACCCCGCTGAAGAAACGTTCTGCTACCCGAATCAGGAAAGATGGTAGGCAGTCACTCGGAGTTGTCAAGCGGTGATCTGAATTTTTTCCTCACCTCAGCACAGTCAATTTTCCGGCGAGTTCCACGCTTACTTCGCGGGCGACATCCGGCACCTCGGCTGTCGTGGTTGAGCCCCCGGGCCAGCGAACCTGCAGTCTCGCCGGGCGACCGACAACCGCCATCACCTGGACAATCCCATCCTGCGACCAATAGCCGGAGCCGGCGTGAACTTCCCGCGCGGTTCCGGAGTTGTTGTCGTTCAGCAGACGGAGCGTGGCGCCGATTCCTCCCGGATTGCCAGGCGAGCCGGCGAGACGGATCCGCAGGCCCGGCTTTGCGCTGGCATTGCGATAGAGCTTTGTCTCCGCGCCATTCTGCGAGACGGCGAGATCGACGCGCCCATCGTGATCAAAATCGCCTGCGGCGGCGCCTCGTTGCTCGCCGTAAATCATAATGCCGCTATCCTGGCCGGGCACCGCTGTGAATCCGCCCTGCCCGTCTCCGCGCAGCAATAGGCCGCGTCCGCCATCGTAGCGCGGCGTGTCAGGTTGAGTGGAAAAAAAGTTCTGGCTCAGGAACAGATCCTCACGCCCATCGCCGTCGAAGTCTTGCGCGCAAACAGCGAACGCCGGCGCCATCTGCGCCTCGACGGGCAACACACGCGCCTCGAAGTGATCGCCGCGATTGAGGAACACGGTGGATTCCAGCCAGGCTGCTTCGAGCCGCTGAACGGTGGGCCATCGGTCGCCGAGAATATCTTGAAGACTCGAACGGCCGAACACGATGTGCGAGTCGAATCGCGTGCGGAGAAGAGGCATCGCCTTCGCCAGAAAGTCGAGTTGGCGTTCGGGTACAAGCCGCCTGGTCACGGCGTCGTGATACGCTTCGATGACCTCCACCGAACCGTCATCATTGAAGTCAGCATGGAAAAGTTGCAGCGGCTGCGAACGGTGACTTTCGTAAGGCGTGTTCCGGCCCCAGTTGGACGCCGCAAGATCGAGCCGCCCGTCACTGTCGAAATCGCCGGCGGTCACGCCGTTCCACCAGCCGGTCAGTTGGTTGAGAGCGGAGAGTTGGGCGTTAGGAGTTTTGACTCGCCAATTCCACGCCGCGAGTTTGCCCTTGTCATTGCGGAAAACCTTCAACGAACCCCATTCGCACGCCAGCACTAAATCAAGGTCGCCGTCGCCATCCAGATCACTGAAAACCACGCTGCTCACCAGCCCAACGCGAGTGAGCACCGTCGAATTCTCCTCGTCCTGAATGAACCGGTCCCCTGCCCCGCGAAAGATCAGCGACGATGCGGCTTCCGGCCACCGCCCGCCGATGGCCCGTCCTCCAACAAACAAATCCAATTGGCCATCGCCGTCGATGTCTGCCAAAGCTAACGGCCCCGTGCTGGATGTGCTGCCGGGAAGTGTCTCGGCGGCGGTATGCTTCGTCAGGTTCAATTCCCGGACGACGGAAATATCGGTTGCCTTGTCCTCGTAGTTCGCCTGGCCTGCCAGCAAAACCAAATCGCCCGACTGGTTTCGCCACGGCAGAATCGTCGTCAGGTCGCGACTCAAGGTCTGATCCAGAATCGGCTCCTTGACCCGCTGAAAGCCGCCGCGCTGATCATTCCGAAACGCGGCTAACGGCCCGCCCTTGCCGCCGCCGATGATCAAATCCTCCCAGCCGTCGCCATCCAGATCACTCCAGGTCACTCCCGGCCCAGACTGGCTCAGTTGATTCGGCAAGAGCGGCTGCCGGGCGAAGTCGTCGAAGCGTTCATCGGCGTGGGCATGCGCGACGAGCGGGGAAACGTCGGTGAACAAAGGCCTGGCGCGTGTTCCGTGTTTCCGGGAAGGACTGTTCGACGAAGCGATGCCGCCGACAGGTTCTTCGACTTCGCAAAGGTGATTCGCGCGAGCGCCTTGGACGACACTGCGCTTGCCGCTGCGCCACATCACTTCAATCGTCATCTCGTTGGTCGGTGAACCGGCGGCGAAGACGCGCATCGGCTCGTCACTCGAAAGATAACGCCCGCCGCAGAGCATCTCCTGGCTCTGCACCGGGACCGCGCCGCCGTTGACGATGATGCGCGCGCCGATGCCACGCGTGTTGGGAGCCGCGCCCTTAAGTCGGACCGCGAGGCGCGGGGCACTGGAGTTGTTGCGATAGACAGAGCAGGCATCGTTGAGGTTGTTCACCACCACGTCGAGATCACCGTCGTTGTCGAGGTCTGCCAGCGCCATGCCATGCGAGACACCGTTGAAGTTGAAGCCCCACGCCGTGCTCCTGTCCTCGAAAGTCAGATCGCCGCGATTGCGGAAAGCGACGTTCGGCGAGTTTTGGCGTGGGAACAATTTCCGGTTCTCGAAGATTTGCTCGCGCGTCAACTCGCGCCCTGCTCGCATCGCCCTGAGCTTTTCTGAAACATCCATGCTGCGGGCAGCGCGCTCGTGACCGTTGGCGACCAGCGCGTCCTCGAAGCCGTCCAGGTCCACGTCGAGGAACAGCGGCGTCCAACTCCATTCGGTCGCATTCAGGCCGGCGTGCTGCGCGACCTCCGCGTAAGTCCCGTCGCCGCGATTGAGAAAAAGCGTGTTCATCATGTAATTCGGGCGGTTGGTGAACACTCCGGGCGAATGCGTAGGCGGATTGCGGTCGCCTTGCATGTCCATGCGCATGACATGATCGCGGCTCAACATATCGACCACGAAGATGTCGTCGAGGCCGTCGCGATTGATGTCCGCCACGTCGATGCCCATCGAGAAGTGGCTGCTCTTGCGGAACGCCATAGTCGGCGCGGCACGAAATTTTCCGCCGCCCTGGTTCAGCCAGATGCGCTCAGGCGAGTCGAAGTCGTTGCAGACCCAGATGTCCGGCAACCCGTCCTGGTTCAAGTCGCGAATCATCACGCTTAAGCCCCAGTCGAACGGCGGCAGGGTGAGCCTCTGCCCGGCTTCGTCCAGAAACGTCCCGTCGGTGAATGAGACTGGAGCAAGATTCTTCCCTCCCACGTTGCGATAAACCTCATCCACTTCGCCGTCTTCCTCAATGCTGCCCCGGAGACCGATCCGATAACGATTGGCGTATTCCGGGTCCGTGACGGGCCGCCCATTCACCCGCGAGATGACGCGCTGCCCGTTCCGATTGGTGAAATCGAACCTCGTGTTGGGCATGTCCATCAGCGCCACCTTGCGATAGTTGGCGACGTAAAGATCAAGGAAGCCATCGCCGTCGAGGTCGCCCAGCGCGAGCGACATGCCGGCTTTGTTGGCGTTGAGTGCCGCCAGTTCGGTGAAGCGCGCTTTGCCGTCGTTGCTGAAGACGCGCGTGCCCTGGCCCACGGTGTTTACGACAAGATCCAGATCGTCGTCGCCATCGAGATCGACCAGGGCCGCGCCCGACGAGGTCAGACCCGCGCAAGCCACACCCGCTTCCGCCGCGATGTCGGTGAACTTCCAGTCGCCGAGATTTCGGTAAAGGGCGTTGGACCGGCCCAGTGAGCAGAGATATAAATCACACCAGCCATCGCCATCCACATCACCCGCCGCCAGACCTGAGCCGTTCAGCAAAACCTGATTGGTCAAGTGACGCCATTGCGGCAGCAAGTTGGTGAAAGCGATCCCAGTCAAGGATTCGGGCAACAATGTGAAGCCGGGTGGTGAACCCGAACCCACCGTTACCGACGCCATGCGCCTGCCGCTCGTGGCTTGCCAGTCCAGCGGCGCAGCGTCGATCGACGAGAGTGAGAGCAGGCAAATCACGGAAACAGCAAGAATCTTTGCGAGCGCGGTAATTTGCTTCGGGGATATGATCATGCGCCTCCTTCCTCGCTTAACGCGAACGAACGATCCTGCCTGCGGAATCGACCACGACTTCCTTCAAGCCGGCGGGCAGATCCGTGATGGCGTCCAAGCCTCCCGGCCAGCGCACCTGGAGTTGGGCCGTCCCTTGGGGGATGGCGAGAAGCTGAATGGTGCTGTCTTGAGACCAATAACCTGAACCCGCATGAATCTCGCGGGCCGGGCCGGACTCGCCACCCGATACCAGCCTGAGCACCGCACCGACTCCGGCAGGATTCCCCGGCGGCCCGACAAGGCGAACGCGCAGACCGGGCTTGGCCGTCGTGTTCCGATACAGCTTTGTCTCCGCGGCGTTTTGGGACACAACCAGGTCCACGCGTCCATCACCGTCGTAATCACACACCGCCGAACCGCGCTGTTCGCCATAAATTCTCACGCCGCTCTCCTGGCCCGGCATGGCCCGAAAGCCGCCTTGGCCATCACCCGCCAGCCACAAACCGCGTCCCGCGTCGTAGCGCGAGGTTTCCCCGTCCACCGCGAAGAAATTCTGGCTGAGAAAAATATCTTCATCGCCATCGCCATCCATGTCCGCGACGTTGACGCCAAACGCTGGCGAGAACTGCGCCTCGATCGGCAAGGGCCGCGCCTCGAAGTGATCGCCGCGATTCAGAAATATCGTCGTCTCCAGCCAGACCGCTTCCAACATCTTCGCCGTCTTCGTGCGGTCACCCAGGATCTCTATGATGCCGGCGGTCGAAAACGCGGTCTGCGTCGGGAAACGCTCCGCCACCCACGGTAATAGCCTCGCCACCCGATACGCAGCCCACGGCACGGATTTCTTCAAATCGGGATCTTCGTACGTCTCAAAGACGTCCACCACGCCAGGAATCGTCCATTCACCAAACATTACGCGGAGCGGACGCCCGCGAAAGTTTTCGTACTTGCTGTTGCGCCCCCAATTGCCCGCGACGATGTCGAACCGTCCATCACCATCGAAGTCGCCCGTCGTGACGCCGTTCCACCAGCCGGTGAGTTGCTGGAGCGTTGAAAGTTGAGAGTTGACCGCCTTAACCGCCCATTCCCACGCCGCCAGTTTTCCGCCGTCGTTCCGAAAAACCTTCAGTGGTCCCCATTCGCAGGCGAGAACCAGATCCGGATCGCCGTCCGCATCGAGGTCGCTAAAAACCGCACCGCTGACCATGCCGATTAGCGCCAGCCGCTTGCAGTTTTCCTCGTCGATGGCGAAATCGCCGCCTGTCCCGCGGAACAACAACGAGGAAGGCGTATCAGGATATTTTTGCGCCTCGACCCGGCCACCCACGAACAAGTCGAGCGCGCCATCGCCGTCCACATCGGCCATCGCGAGCGGGCCGACGGAAACTTCCCATCCGGGAAAACTGCCGCCGCGTTTATCCTTGCTCAAATCGTATTCACGCACGCACGCGCCGCCGAGTTGCTCCGCCTCGTAATTCGCCGTGCCCGCGAGCACGACGTTCGAGCCGTCGGCTTTGCGCCAGCCAAGCAGCGCGGTTTGATCGCGCGGCAATTGCTCGCGCAGCAACGGCGAATCCCACGGCTTGAAGCCGCCTTTGCCATCGTTGCGGTAAACGGCCATTTGCCCTCCAGCGCCGCCGCCGATCAGCAGTTCGTCCCAGCCGTCGCCATCGAGATCATACCAACTGACACCCGGCCCCAACTGGCTTAGCCGTTTGCCAAGCAACGGCTGCCGGCCAAAATCATCGAATGGGTAATCAACGTGAGTGTGCTTTAGCAGGTGACTGACATCAGTGAAGAGAGACGTGTGGCGTGTGGCGTCTGGCGTGTGGCGTGAGGACTGAGCGCCGCTTTCATCGATTTCGTAGAGGCGGTTCGGTTTCACGTCGGTGACCCGGCTGAAGGCTCCGTTACGCCAGGTGACTTCGATGGTCATGCCGCCGGTCGATTGGCCGGCGGCGAACATTCTCACCGTATCGTCGCCGGAGAGGTACCGGCCGCCGCAGATCATTTCCTGCGACTGCGGCATCGGGCCGCCGAGCAGTTTGATTTTCGCGCCGATGCCGTGCGTGTTTGGTGCCTTGCCGTGCAGACGCACCAGCACGCGCGGCGCAACGGATTCGTTGCGATAAACGCCAGCCAGATCGTTCAAGTGGTTCACCATCACTTCGAGATCGCCGTCGTTGTCGAGATCGGCGAGGCACATGCCGTGCGATGTGCCGACGTGATCGAAACCCCATTCCTTCGCCCTGTCCTCGAAGGTCAAATCGCCACGGTTGCGAAACGCCTGGTTATGCAAGTGAAGCAATGGGAAATGCTTCTTTTTGAGCTGATGATGTTCTCGATCGGAAAGTTTCTTCCCGCGGCGCTCGCGAATGATGGCTTCCACCGCGTCGGCATGCAGCGAATCGCGCGTGTGGCCTGTGGACACCAGCACATCCTCAAACCCGTCCAGATCCACGTCGATAGACAGCGGCATCCACGACCATTCCGTGGCGTCGAGGCCCGCGAGCTGGGCTATCTCCGCGTAAGTGCCGTCGCCGCGATTCAAGAATAGCGTGTTGCGCTTGTACTGCGGGCGATTGTCGATCAGGCCCGGCGGCAGGAAGAGCGGAGTCACACCGGTGGTCTGTGTCTTGCGCTTCTCGTGCTCGCGGCTGAGCATATCGACCACAAAAAAATCCTCGAAGCCGTCGCGGTTGATGTCAGCGAAGTCCACGCCCATCGCGAAACGACAGGTGTTGCGCACGGCCAGGTTTGACATTGCGCGGTAATGGCCCCGCCCGTCATTCACCCAGATGCGGTCGGGGGGAAACAAATCGTTGGCGATATAAATATCCGGCGCACGGTCGCCATCCATGTCACGGAACATCACGGACAATCCAAAGTCATAGGGCGGCTTCGTCAAAACCTTGCCCTGCTCGTCGAGGAACCAGCCTTCCGTCCACGGCACCGGCTTGAACTTCCCATTGCCCTCGTTGAGATACAGGATGTCCGGTTCGCCCAGTTCACGAACAATCCGTTCGGCATCGACAAAGTAGCGATTCGTCAGATCCGGCGAAGTCATCGGCACACCATCAATTGCCGTCAGCACCGGACGTCCGTTGACCATCACTGAATCGAATCGGGCGTTGGGACGATCCTCGATTTTGATGGTGGCGTAGTTGCAGACATACAAGTCGAGTGTGCCGTTGCCGTCGATGTCGGCCAACGCAAAGGACGTACTGCCGTACTTGCGGACCAACCCGCTGTTCGCTGCGTCGGTGAACCTGCCCTTGCCGTCATTGAGAAACAGCCGGCTGCCACCTCCCACTGAATTGACCAACAGGTCCAGATCCCGATCACCATCCACGTCAGCGAAGACCGCGCCTGTGGAATACTCGTCCGGGCAGGCCACGCCCGCGCTGGCTGTGATGTCCTCGAACTTCCAGTTGCCGAGATTCCGATACAGCGCGTTGGCATTTTCCATCCCGCAGAAATACAAATCGCACCAGCCGTCACCATCGACATCGCCCGCCGCCACCCCGGCTCCGCTCGTCCGCACGGTGCTTTCAATCTCCCTTTCCTCGGACAGATAATTGGTGAATTTGATTCCAGTGACGGGAGCAGGCAAACGCTGGAGGTAAGCCCGGCCCGACTGGGGAACTTTCAATTCCTGCCAGCGATGGCCTTGGCCATTGTGCCAGTCGGCGGCGGGCGCGTTCGACAGCAGGAGACCTGCGGCAAAGACCAACGCGGCCAATTTGGCGAGGAAGTGCGCATCCGATTGGGTGGTGCTGGATGCTTCGCTCATGCGGCAGGCAGATTCACGTTTATCGTTTTTGGACGGCGCGAATCGTAGCGAAACGGCAATAGGAAGCGAGCTTGATCAGCGGATCACACTCACTTTTCCGTCAGCATCAATCGCGATTTCCCGCGCCTTTGCCGGCACGCTCACCGTCTGCTCTTTGCCGCCCGGCCAGCGCAACCAAAGCCCTGTCACCATCTCCGGCATGGCCAGCACCTGCACGGCGCCGTCCTGAGACCAATACCCGGACCCCGCATGGACCTCACGCGCCGGCCCCTTTTTCTGCCCGGTGATGATCCGCAGCGCAGTTCCCACGCCCGAAGGATTTCCGGCCGGACCGGCCAATCGGACGCGCAATCCGGGCTTTGCTCCGGTATTGCGATACAGTTTCGCCTGCGCCGCGTTTTGCGAAACGGCAAGGTCAGCTCTTCCGTCCGCGTCATAGTCACACAATGCCGCGCCGCGTTGCTCGCCGTAAATCAGCAGACCACTTTGCTGGCCAGGCACGGCGGCGAATCCTCCCCGACCGTCGCCTCGCAACCACAAGCCACGCCCGGCATCGTGACGCGAGTATTCGGGATGCACGGCGAAGAAATTCTGGCTGAGGAACAGGTCTTCGTGCCCGTCGCCATCGAGATCGCCCGCGCACACCGCGAAGGCCGGAGCCGACTGTGCCTCCATCGGCAGCAGCACCGCCTCCAAGTGCGAGCCGCGATTCAGGAACACCGTGGATTCGAGATGCGCAACCCGAAGCTCCTTCAGTGCCTTCCACGACTCGCCATAAATCTCCGGCAGACTCGAACGCGCGTATTTCCCAAACGATCCGACGCGCTCGCGCACCACCGGCATTGCCAGCCCCATAATGTGAAAGGGCTGTAACGGCAACAATCGCCCCGTGCTTGTCTCTACATAACCTTCAATGAAATGTGTCACACCGTCGCCTGCCGCTCCGCCATAAAAGGTGCGCAGCGGCTGCTCGCGGAACGATTCGTAACGCGTGTTCTGCCCCCAGTTCGAGGCAACGATGTCGAACCGGCCATCGCCATCGAAATCGCCTGTCGTGACACCATTCCACCAGCCGGCCAGGTGGTTGAGAGTTGGGAGTTGAGAGTTGAGAGTTTTGACCGGCCAGTCCCACGTTGCGAACCGGCCCTTGTCGTTCCGAAAAATCTTCAACGGCCCCCATTCGCAGGCAAGAACGAGATCAGGATCGCCGTCGCCATCGAGATCACTGAATACCGCTCCGGAAACCATTCCGATGTTCGCAAAGGCAACCGACGCTTCCTTATCCAGCGCCAGCCGGCCAGCGTCGTTGCGGAACAGCAACGACGACGACGGTTCAGGATAGCGTCCGTGGCGCACGCGCCCGCCGACGAACAAATCGAGCGCGCCGTCGCCATCGACATCCCCCATCGCCAGCGGGCCGGCACTGGAGTCGGAGCCGGCAAACAAATCCTCAGCGGCCTTGGCCGCAAAGTCGTATCGGCGAACGGCGCCAGTATTCGTCAAGCCGTCCTCATAATTCGCCGAGCCGATTAGAAGTGCGGCTTGCCCGTCCGGCTTGCGCCAGCCAAGGACGGCTGTCTGGTCGCGGGTCACAGGCTGATCGAAAGGCGGCCCGCTCAGGCGAGCGAATCCACCGCGGCCGTCGTTGCGGAACACGGCTAACCGGCCGCCGCGCCCACTGGCCACGAGCAAGTCTTCCCAACCATCACCATCCACATCGAACCAACTCACCCCTGGACCCAACTGGCTCAAGCGGCGTGATAATGTGGGCTGCAAAGCGAAATCGTCGAACGGCTCTTCGGTGTGAAAGTGATTGATCCGGGTTGAGACGTCGGTGAAGTGAGGAGTGGAGGGTGAGAAGTGAGGAATGGCCGACGATGTGTTGGTCGCGCTGCCTTCGTTAATTTCGTAAATGCGGTTCGCCTTCACTTCGTTGACAACCGATTTTCTGCCACTGCGCCAGGTCACTTCGACGCTCATCTCGCCTGGCCCGGCAGCGAAGGTCCGCATCGTATCATCACTCGAGACGTACCGGCCGCCGCAGATCATTTCCTGGCTCTGCGCGACTGGCCCGCCGATGACTTTGATCTTCGCGCCTATGCCGCGTGTGTTTGGAGCCAGGCCCTTCAACCGGACAGCCACGCGGGATGCGCTCGACTCATTGCGGTAAAGCGAAGCCGCGCCGTTCATGTTGTTGATGATCACATCCTGGTCCCCGTCGTTATCAAGGTCCGCCAGACACATACCCTGAGAGACGCCGCGCAGGTTGAAGCCCCATTCGTCGCTGACGTTTTTGAACTTCAAGCCGCCCAGATTTCTGAACGCGAGGTTCGCCGTGTCCAGCCGGGGAAACATCGTGCGCAAGCGAAGCTTTTCGAGCGCCGAGAGGGTCTTCTCATTTTTTTTCGCGTCCAGCCGCTGGAGCACGTCCACGTTCATTCCGTCGCGCTCAAAGCCATTCGACACGAGCAAATCCTCATAGCCATCCAGATCCACATCGAGAAAGATCGGCGTCCACGCCCACTCCGCCGCCTCCAATCCGCTGAACTGCGCGCACTCAGCCCAGGTGCCATCGCCGCGATTCAGAAAGAGCGTGTTGTGCGGATATTGCGGACGATGGTCGATGCCCCCCGGCGGCAGCGTTTCCGGCCTGATGTCGATGCGTTGGCTGAAGCGATGAAAATGCACGCGGCTCAGCATGTCCACGACAATGAAATCGTCGAAGCCGTCACGATTGAGGTCCGCGAAATCGACGCCCATCGAGGAAAGACTTATCTGCCGAAGAGCGAGTGGCGCGATGGCCCGGAAGCGCCCGCGCCCGTCATTGATCCAGAAGCGGTCCGGCGACTTGAAATCGTTGCACACGTAGAGGTCCGGGGCACCGTCGCCGTTCACATCGCGGAACATCGCCGAGAGCCCCCAGTCCAACGGCGGCCTGGCCAGGGGCACGCCTTGTTCATCCGCGAACACCCCCTCGGTGAATGACACGGCGACGAACCGTCCCGCGCCCTCATTGCGCAACAACACATCTGGTTCTCCGTTTTCATCGTAAGCGAAGGTTCCACGGCCATCCTTTCCGCTGATTCGAAAAATGAAGCGATCGGCGAGATCTGGATCCGCCACTGGCTTGCCATCGACACTCACAACTTGCGGCTCGCCATTCACCATGCGGATGGAGAAGTGCGTGTTCGGTTGATCCCGGATCGTAATGGCACGGTAGTTGGCCACATAAACGTCCAGATCCCCATCCCCGTCGATATCCGCCAGAGCCAGCGAAGAACCGCCCCGACGGAGGCCCGCCAGCAGACCAGGCTGCTCCGCAAACCGTCCCTTGCTGTCGTTCAGGAAACACCGGACCCCAGCGCCGATTGTGTTCACCAGCAAGTCCAGATCGCCATCACCATCCAGGTCCGCAAACGCGGCCGCTGTCGAATCCAGGCCCGTGCATGAAACTACCGATTGTGCCGCCACCTCCTGAAACTTCCAGCCGCCCATGTTTCGATACAGCGCGTTCGGGCCATCGAGGCCGGAAAAATACAAGTCGCACCAGCCATCGCCATCCACGTCGCCCGCCGCCACGCCGGAACCGTTCAGCAGAATCTGATTGGTCAGATGCCGCTCTTGCGCGAGGACGTTGGTGAACCACACCCCTGTCTGCTCCGGAGCGAGCAGCGCGAACCCGGCGCCGCGCGATCCGGCGACCGCCAATGCCCGCTGGCGACCATCCGCAAACTGCTCCCATCCGGCTGCGAAAATGGGCAACCCGGCGCTCAATCCCGCCAGCGCGACTGCCCACTGAAGCGCAGCTCCCGCGCAAGAACGGAAGCTGGCGGAACGGTGCGGGTTCATGGACATCGCTCTGTGGCTGGCAGCCGCGGCACGATGGCAGGAAGACGGTCCGGCGTCAGGCACAATTACGGCTAGAACTGGGAAACAGAAAGACAGGAGGCCGGGAAGGGTTGCTTCCCGGCCTCCTGGGTTTGAGTTCTTATTCAGCTCGACGGCGCTTTAGCGCTTGTCGTCGGCTTCTTTCTTGTCGTCGTGGTGATCCTTCGGCTTGCGCGGGGGTTTGATGCACTTTTCCATCCCGGCGCTCACCGCCTGGCTCCATTGGATCCACACTCGCGCGGCTTCTGGATCGGTCGGCACGACTTGCGCGCGCACTTTCTTTTCAAAGGCATCCAATGCCTTCTGCGTTTCGCGCAGGCGTTCGCGGCCGGC